>Ga0210132_1000001_pt1 | contig 48113 bp, 47 predicted proteins | sample Browns_TuleC_D2_FD_184856 | JGI IMG/M metagenome (GOLD analysis project Ga0210132, IMG submission 184856) | Wetland microbial communities from San Francisco Bay, California, USA, that impact long-term carbon sequestration - Browns_TuleC_D2 (SPAdes) | ecosystem: Environmental > Aquatic > Marine >...
GAGGACGAAGGCGTCGACAACCTACCGCTGGAAGAGCAGCGCACGCTCTACATGCGCAACGTCCACATCGCCCGCTACCGGGCGATCACGATCCAGCTAGCGGAAACGCTGCTCGACGGGCCGATGGCCCCGACCGAGACCCCGGTCGAGAAGACGCTGATGCCGTGGATCCGCGGCCACGACCACGGCCATAACACGATCGTCCCCGAGACCGACTACGAGAGCTGGATGACGACGCTCGGGATCGAGCCCTTCATGGCGCTGCAGGAGGCGATCGCCGACGTCTATGGATTCGTGATGACGATCTCCGAGCCGTGGCTCGCCATCTCGGGCCACAGCCGCCTCGACATGGCGGCCACCCACATGGCGGAGCTGCTGCACTACCTGCGCCGCGGCCCCGAGTTCTTCGGCGACCCGGGCGCGGCTTACGTCGAACTCAGCTTCCTCGCCGAGAACGGCTACGTCGACATCGACGACGGCGGCAGGATCGCCTGGAGCGAGGATGGGTTCTGCGAGGGAATGACCGCCCTGGCGGCCGCCCTGACCGAGTCGACGGTCGGCGCCCCCGACGAGCGTGGCTCAGAAGAGCTTCTAGCCCGCTACGGCTGGCCGGCCGAGACGGCTGCGATGCGCACCTGGAACCGGATGTGCGAGGACCTGGCCGGCGTGCCGACCTCGATCGCCTTCTATCGCCCCACCGACGGCGGCACCGCCGCCAGCGCGACGCACGCCGAGCAGGCAATCGCCTCCTAATCCGAGGCGCCGACCAAGCGCTCGATCCCCGAGCGCTCGATGGTCTGCTGCAGTCCCTCGCGCAGCTCGACCGTCGGCTCCCAGCCGAGCAGGTCACGAGCGCGGGCGATGTCCGGGCGGCGCTGCTGCGGATCGTCGGTGGGCAGCGGCTCGAAGACGATCTCAGAGCGCGAATCGGTGATCTCGACCACGGTCTTGGCCAGCTCGAGCAGCGTGAACTCATTCGGGTTGCCGATGTTGACCGGCAGGTGCACGTCCGACTCGGCGAGGGCGACGATGCCGCGGATCAGGTCGTCGACGTAGCAGAAGCTTCGCGTCTGCTCGCCGGCGCCGAAGACGGTCAGCGGCCGGTCCTGCAGCGCCTGGCGCAGGAAGGTCGGTATCGCCCGCCCGTCGTGGGCGCGCATCCGTGGCCCGTAGGTGTTGAAGATGCGGACGATCGCCGTGTCGACGCCCTGCTGGCGGTGGTAGGCCATCGTCATCGCCTCGGCGTAGCGCTTGGCCTCGTCGTAGACGCCGCGCGGGCCGATCGGGTTGACGTGGCCCCAGTACTCCTCGGTCTGCGGATGCTCCTGCGGGTCGCCGTAGACCTCGCTGGTCGAGGCGAGCAGGAAGCGGGCGCGCTTGAACTTGGCGACGCCGAGCATGTGGTGGGTGCCGTGCGAGCCGACCTTGAGCGTGTGCAGCGGCAGCCGCAGGTAGTCGATCGGGCTCGCCGGCGAGGCGAGGTGGTAGACGAAGTCGACGTCCTCGGGGATGTCCACCTGCTCGGTTATGTCGATGTTGCGGAACTCGAAGGCCGAGTCGCGGATGTGCTCGATGTTCTGCAGCGAGCCCGTCTCGAGGTTGTCGACGCAGATCACCCGGTGCCCCTGGTCGAGCAGGTGGTCGCAGAGATGCGAGCCGAGGAAGCCGGCCCCGCCGGTGACAACGCAGGTGCTCATCGTCGCTGATGCTATCGGCACCCGGGCGGAGCTCCTGGAACGCGGCAATCCCTGCAATTTGCGAGCTAACGACCCGATCACCCGTCCAGGCGGGGGGAGAGACGGGCCCAGCGGGCGATTGGCTGGGGGATGTTTGAGAGGGGATCTTGAATCGGTCAGGGGACACTGAACGCGGGCGGATCGTCTCTGCCCGCGAGGAAGCGGCGATCGAGATGGTGGAACGCCACGAGTCCGCGCTGCGGCGGGCGGCCCGACGCCTCTCGATCGACGCGGAGGACGCCGACGACGCCTACCAGCGCGCTCTCGAGATCGTGCTGACCAAGGCGCCGACCACCGACCAGCGCGAGTTGATCCGCTGGACCCACACCGTGATCAAGCACGAGGCGCTCGCCGTGCGGCGAAACCGGGAGCGGCTGCTCGGCCCGCCTCCGCCCGAATGGCTCGAGGGAGCCGCCGCCGATCCGCTGGCCACGCTCCCCTCCCGCCTGGAGGGCCCCGCTGAGCAGGTCGAGCGGCGCGAGGAAGTCGCCCGTGCCCGCGAGGCGCTGCGCACCCTGAAGCCGGCCGAGTTGCGCGCATTGAGCCTGCTCGCCGAGGGCTACTCCTACGCCGAGATCTGCAAGATGACGGGCTTCACCCACACGAAAGTGAACCGCGTGCTGGCCGAGGGACGAAGCCGCTTCCGGGAGCTGGTCTCCAGCAGCGAGGACGGGCGGCGCTGCCGCGAGCTGCGGCCGCTGCTTTCCGCCTTCTGCGACGGCGAGGCCTCGCTGCAGGACTCCGAGACGGTGCGCGAGCACCTCCGTGCATGTGCCAGCTGCCGGGCGACGATGCGCGCTTTCCGCGCGGCGCCGGGGTTGGCGAGCGTGCTCCTGCCGGCGCCACTCGCATCTCGCTCGCTGCTCGGGCGCCTCCACGACCTGCTGGCCCGCGCCGGCTCCCACCTCTCGGGAACGACGAAGCTGATCGCCGCGACCGCCGCCGGCACGGCCGCCGGGGTGACCGTGGCAGTGCTGCCAACCCCCCTCCCCCAGCATCCCTCGCCGGCCAGGCCGGCCGCCGAACGCATCGCCGGCGAACCCGCGCAAGCGCCCTCAGGAGGCGAGAAGCGCAAGCGGAGGCGACCCGAGCATCGCCCCCGGCCGACGACCGACGCAACGACGGCCGAAGCGCCGGTCGCCGAACCGGTCGAATACGAAGCGCCACCGCCCCCGCCACCAGCCGAACCCGTGAGCGGCTCGGAATCGAGCGGCTCGGCCGCCGGGGAGTTCGGACCGTGAGGGGCGTCGCTCTAATCCTGCTGCTCGCCGTTCTCATGCCTTCCTCGGCGGAAGCGGCGTTCGAGCCGATCGGCCTCAGCGTCGACGGCGGCGAGGAAACCTGGCACGCGGAGCCGAGCTTCGCCGTGCGCTGGAGCAACCCGCCCGGCGTGGCCGCAGTCCACTACCGCCTGCTCGACCCGGGGGGCGAAGCGGTTCTCGCCGAAGCGAGGATCGGGTGGGCGGCGGCCGCGATCCAGCACCTCGCCGTGCCGCCGGCTCCCGGCGCCTACACAGCGGCGGTCTGGCTAGAGGACGCATTGGGAGTCGAGGGAGAACCGGCCTTCGCCACCCTGCGCTTCGACGACGAGGCGCCGCAACCCGTCGCCCCCGCCGCGCCATCCGACTGGCTCGGCCGGGCCGACTTTCCCCTCACCCTGCGAATCGGTCATCCAGACCAGCCCCTGCCCCTCTCCGGCATCCGCGGCTATGCGATCTCGATCGACCAGGACCCTGGCGGGACGCCCTGCGCCGAGCCGCCGATGTGCGACACCGGCGAGACCGATCTGCAGGGCGGGACCGACGTCGATGCCCTCGAGGTCGCCGGGCTGCCGGAGGGCGTCAGCTACGCGCATGCGGTCGCGGTCTCTGGCTCCGGCGTCCGCTCGTCACTGGTCGGGACCGCCGAGCTGCGGGTCGACGAGACCGACCCGGTGACGCAGCTCTCGGGCGCTCCCGAGGGTTGGTCGCGCAGACCTGTGACGCTCGTCGCCACCGCCACCGACGACGGCGCGGGAATGACCGCCCCGGCAGGCGGCCCTGTTCCTTTCACTGCGATCCGTGTCGACGACGGCGCGCCAACCGCGGCGAGCGGCGGCAGCGTCGCGGCGACGGTGATCGAGTCGGGCGCGCACACCGTCGCCTTCTACGCGCGCGACGCCGCCGGCAACGCCGACGACGGTGGCCTGGTCAACGGACTGCGCAACCGAGCGCCGCGAACCGCGCTGGTCCGCATCGACCGCGAGCCGCCGGCGCTGGCCTTCGCCGGCGCCCAGGACCCGGCGGAGCCGGAGCGGATCGACGCCACAGTCGCCGACTCGCTCTCCGGGGTCGACCCGGCAACCGCGCGGATCGCCGTGCGCCCAGCAGGCTCGGGCACACCCTATGAGCCGCTGCCGACGCGGCTGGCAGGGTCGGGCCTGAGCGCGCACTGGAGCTCGGAGGCCTACCCACCGGGCGATTACGAATTTCGCGCCACCGTGGCCGACGAAGCCGGCAACCCCGCCTCGACGACGACCCGCGCCAACGGCGCCCCGATGCGCCTCAGCAACCCGATCAAGGTTCTCACGCGCCTCGACGTCACCCTCGCCCGCAAGGTGAAGACGGCAGGCTGCAGGCAGCGTGCCGTCTTCGGGGGCCGGCTGACCGCTGGGCGCAGGACTCCGGTCGCGGGTGCGACGGTCGATCTGGTCGAGCGCTTCGCCGCGGGCTCGGCCCGTCGCGAACGGGTCTCGACGATCCGCACCGGCGTCGACGGGAGCTTCGCTCTCCGTCTCCCCCCAGGGCCAAGCCGTCGGGTGGTCGCACGCGCAAGGTCGACGGCGACCCTGCAGGGGACCCACAGCTCGTACGCCTCACTGCCCGTGCCGGCATGCGTCTCCCTGCATGTCTCGGCCCCGGTGGCGAGAGTCGGCGGGCGACCGATCGTCTTCCGCGGCCAGGTTCAGCACGCCGGCGGCGAGCTGCCGGCCGAGGGGGCGCCGGTGCAGCTCCAGTTCCGCCTGCCCGGTCTGCCCTGGAGCGAGTTCCGCACCGTGCACACCGACCGCCGCGGAGCGTTTCGCTTTCCCTATCGCTTCGCCGACGACGACAGCCGCGGCGTGCGCTTCAAGTTCCGCGCCTTCGTCGCGGCGCGAGCCGGCTGGCCGTTCGCACCAGCCGGCTCGCCGCCGGTCGAAGTACTGGGTCGCTGAGCGTCAGACGGGGAGAAGCTCGCGGGCTTTGCGCACCCGCTGCTCGAGCTCGTCGCGGTTGCGCTTCAGCGTCGTCTCGACGGTGCGCTGGCGGGCGGTGACGGCGCGCTCGACGCGCTGGCGCGTCTTGCGGGCCTCGCTCGTCGCGCGGTTGCGGGCCGTCGTCCCGCGCCGCTCGGTCCTCTTCACGTGCCGGCGCAGCTGCGTGCGGTAGGACTTGAGCTGTTTTTTGGCTGCGGTTCGGCCGGTGAACGGTTCGACCAGCTCGCCGACGCGATCGGCGACCGTCAACACGGTGCCGACGGGGAGGTCGACGGCGGACACGGCGACCTTGCGGGCCTGGTTCTTCTCAACCGGGGTCGCTTTCGCTTTCCGTTTAGCGCCAGCGCCGTTGGCGCTCTTGCTCTGGGTTGCCATGAAGGTGATCCCTTTCGGTGTGGTTTGCTTGTTTCGTCTAGACGATGGGCAGTCTAGCGAACATATGTTCTTGGCGAACATACGTTCTAACCCGGAATGCGGGCCGGGTTACTCCGCCGAACGGGCGATCGCAAGGCCCCGCTCACCGGCAGCGGCCGCGATCGGGAAGCGAGCGTCGAGACCGAGGCCGGCATCGGCAGGCGCCAGATCGCCAAAGGCGACCCGTCCGCCCGCCTCGCGAGCGATCAGCTGAGCGGCGGCGGCGTCGACGGAGCGGCACGGGCGCAGGCTGAGCATCGCGTCGAGCCGCCCAGCCGCGACGTAGGAGACGGTGATCGCGATCGAGCCGACGACGCGCAGCCGGTAGACGCGGCCGGCCAGCGGCGCGAGCGCCTCGAGGGCTCGCTGCGGCTCGGCCGCCTCGAGGCCGAGCAGCTCCAGCTTCTCGCGATCCTCGCCGACCTCGATCGGGGCGTCGTCGAGCGTCGCGCCGGCGTCGCGGCGAGCGGCGAACTCCTCGCCGGCGCCGAAGTCGTAGACGTAGCCGAACTCAACGTCTGCCATCGAGTCCCCAGAGGCGACCGCGATGCTGAGGCTGTGCGACGGCAGCGTGCGGCGGGCGTTGAGCGAGCCGTCGATCGGGTCGATCACCACGCGAGCGGCGCCGCCCCCGCCGAACGCGACCTCGCCCCGCTCCTCGGAGATGGCGACGAAGGACGCGCCCTCGCCGGCGAGCGCATCCAGCTCGGCGAAGACGACGTCCTCGCAGCGCCGGTCGATCGCAAGCGTCCGGTCGCCGCCCTCGCCGACGCCCTCATAGACGGTGCGGGCCTCGCTGCCGCTCACCTCATCGAAGATCGCCTTCTGCGCGGCGACGATGCGCCGGCAAATTCCGTTCCAGTCTGCGGAAAGGACGTCCATCCGAGCCATCCTATGGAGGGCGGCCAGCCGCTAGCGTTGGAGCATGCTCGCCCTTGCCGAGGCCCAGGAACAGGCCGTTCGTCACGTCGACGGGCCGCTCCTGCTCCTCGGCGCACCCGGCACCGGCAAGACCGAGGCCCTCGCACGCCGCTTCGCCTTCCTCGTCGGCGGCGGCGTCGAGACAGATCGCATCCTCGTCCTCGCCTCGCACCGGACCACCGCGCGTCGCCTGCGCGACCGGGTCGAAGAGCTGCTCGATACCGCCGCAGAGCTCTGGATCGGCACCTGGGACGAGATCGGAGAGCGACTGCTGCGCGACTACGCGATCGCCGCCGGCCTCGATCCCTTCTTCGACGTCCTCGGCCCCGCCGAGCGTCTCGCGATCCTGCTCGACCGGATCGACGACCTGCCATTGCGCAACCACGACATCCGCGGCAACCCGGCCGGCCTGCTCGCGCGTCTGCTCGAGCAAATCGACGAGCTCAAGTCCGGCTCCGAGCCCCCCGAGCCCGACCTCGCCGAGTTCTGCGCCGCCCACGACCGCATCCTCGCCGACTCCGGAAACCTCGACCGCGCCGACGTCTTCCTCGTCCTGGGAAAGCTCCTGAATGAGCAGGAGGACGTCCGTGCGCAGATCGCGGCGCGTTTCCAGCACGTCATGGTCGACGAGCTCGAGGACGCCACTTCGGCCCAGCGCACCATCCTGCGAGAGCTGAGCGAGGCCAATCCGAACCACCTGTACGCCGAAACCTCCCCATCCGCGGGTGGTGCGGGGGTTGGGGGGGTCGAGGACGGACCGTGGCCCGCCCGCAGCGCCCCCCCAACCCCCGCGACAGGACCCGCGGTCGAGAGGCTCGTGCTCGAAGAGGTGTTCCGGGAACCCACGGAGCGCAGATGGTGCTGCGAGAACGAGAGGGCGCAGGCGCAGGCGGTGGCGCGGGAGGTCGAGCATCTGATCGCGGGGGGGACAGCTCCCGAAGAGATCTGTGTGCTGATCGAGGACCCGGCGCAGAGCGGGGACGTTGCCGCTGCGATGGAGGAGCGCGGTGTTCCGTTCCACATGACGGGCCCGGCGGCGCTGTTCCAGCGGCCGGAGGTGCGGGACGCGATCGCCTGGTTGCGGGCTCTGGCCGATCCCGAAGACTCCGCTGCTGTCGCGCGGGCGCTGACCCGACCGCCGATTGAGCTGCGGCCGACAGACCTGGCGCGGCTGACGACGATCGCCCGGCGGCGCAAGGTCGACATGGTGTCTGCTTGCGAGGCAGCGCTGGAGAGTCCCCAGATACAGCCCGAGGGACGGGAGCAGATTCAGTCGTTCTTGAAGCTCTACGGGGAAGCGTCGGCGGCGATGGAGGAAAGGCGCGCCGGCGTCTTCGTCCGGCGGCTGGTCGAGCGGGTCGGCCTGCGCCGCCAGCGGCTATTCGCCGCCGAGCCGGAGGTGGCCGAGCGGCTGCTGGGGCTCTCCAGGCTGGCGGAGCTTGCGGCCGCCTGGGCGCGGCGCGAGCCGCACGGGTCTACGCGCGACTTCGTCCGCTACCTGAGCGCCGTCGCCGAGGCGGGGGTCGAGCCCGCCGGCGGCGAGGAGCCGCCGTCGCCGGGCTCCGTGCAGGGACTGGCGCGGGAGGCCGCCAAGGGCACCGAGTTCGAGCACGTCTTCGCCCTGGGGACGAAGGCGGAGGACGTTGGAGCCCGCACCGGCCTGGTCCTCGCGCGGCTGGTCGAGCACGGGGGGGCGGGCCAGGACGGCGAGGAGACGCACGAGGAGGAGCTTTTCGGCCCCGCGGAGGGCCTGCATGCCACCTACCGCAAGCTGCGCGAGGAAGTGCTCGAGGCCTCCTGGAAAGCGGGGCGCGAGCTGTCGGAGCCGCGCCTCGACACCGTCGTCGACCTGAACCGGGCGATCGCCCGCCACCTCGAGCTGCTCAAGCTGGCGGCGCTGGCCCAGCAGCCGGGCGAGAAGGCCACTGCGGAGGCGATCGAGGCGGTCAACGGCCTCCTGCGCCAGGTCGCGACCCCCGAGCAGCAGGCCGAGCTCGACGCCTCGCCGCTCGACGCCTACCTGCTCGACTCCGAGCGCGAGCGCGACGGCAGGCGCCGGCTGCTCGCCGCCCGCCACGAACCCTCCCTTGAGGGGTTCCTGCCGCGGCGAGGGGACGGCTCGCTCAGCCTCTCGGCCTCCGACCTCGACCTCTACCTCACCTGCCCGCTCAAGTACAAGTTCGCCCGCGTCTTCGGCATCCCCCAGGAGCCGACGATCAACCAGCGTTTCGGCATCCTCATCCACAACGTCCTCGAGCGCTTCCACAAGGACCAGGGCGAGGGCGGCCTCGAGCGGCTTATGGAGCTGTTTCAGGCGGGCTGGCGGCGCACCGGCTTCGGCAACAGCGACGACGAGCTGCAGTTCCACGACCGTGCTCGCGAGGCGATGCGCCTCTACTGGGAGCGCGAGCAGGAAAGCGAGGGGGAACCGGTCTGGCTGGAGCGCAAGTTCGACATCCGCATCGGCCCCCACCACGTGCGCGGCCGCGTCGACCGGGTCGATCGCCTGCCCGACGGGGATCACGAGCTGATCGACTACAAGACCGGCGAACGCAAGAGCGAGGCCGCCCTCGAAAACGACCTGCAGCTGGCGCTCTACCGGCTCGCGGCGCGGGAGGATTGGGGCCTGGAGGCCGGCAGCGGCAGCTACTATTACGTGCTCGACGCCGAGAAGGTCGCCGCGCCGACCAACCCGGACGACGCCGAGCGGGTCGAGCGGACGGTGCTCGAAGTCGGCGAGGGAGTGCTCGGCCAGGACTTCGAGCCACGGCCCTCGCCCACCACCTGCGGCTGGTGCGACTACCGGCTGATCTGCCCGGCGGCGGAGAGCTGAGGAGGCCCTACTGGCTGCCCTGCTGGCGCAGGAACTGCTGGAAGTCGCGGGCGATCGCATCGGCGGAGGGCAGGTCCTCGTCGCCGTCGAGCTGGTCCTTCTGTTCTGACTCGATGCGGTCGACCAGCTCCTCGATCTCGGGGTTGGCGGCGATCGCCCGGTCGATCTGCTCTTCGAAGCTCGCCGCCTCGTCCTCGAGGTCGCCGGCCTCGACGGCGATGCCGGTGAGGCCCTCGAGCCGGCGCAGCAGGGCGAGGGCCGCCTTCGGGTTCGGCACGGCGGCGACGTAATGAGGCACGGCGGCCCAGAGCGAGGCCGAGGTCATCCCAACCTGGCGGCAGCAGTCGTGGACCACCCCGACGATCCCGGTCGGCCCCTCGTAGGTTGAGCGCTGCAGGTCGAGCTCCTCGACCAGGGTCTCGTCGGAGGCCAGCCCGGTGATCGGGACCGGAAGCGTGTGGGAGACCTCGGCGATCAGAGCGCCCAGCGTGATCACCATCTCGGCGCCGAGCGCGTCGGCGGCGGTCGCGATCGCCTCCGAGAAGGTGCGCCAGCGCAGATTGGGCTCGGTTCCGTCGAGCAGGACCAGGTCGCGGTCGGCGGCAGGCACACGCGCCGCGAACAGCTCGTTGGCCGGCCAGTCGATGCGGCGCGCCTGACCCTCGCTGAGGACGATCGTCGGGCGCGTCGCCTGGAAGTCGAAGTAGTCCTCGGGGTCGAGGTGGGCGATGCGCTCCGCGTCGAAGGCCTCGGCGACCGTGTCGAGCGCCGTCGAGGCCGCCCCCGCGGCGTCGTTCCAGCCCCGGAACGAGCAGACGAGGATCGGGCGGCGCAACTGCGGAATGTCCCCTTCCCAGGTCAGCGAATCCACGGTTCTGAGACTACAGGCGCGTCGACGCCCGCCCTGCGGGTCCGGTGGCTTCAGGCCGGGCTCGAGAGCGCCCTGCGCACGAGACTGAAGGCGATGAGGAGGACGAGCGCGGCAAACGTCAGTTCCAGGGCGCGCTCGGAGATCGTGTTGGCGATCGCGACTCCGACCAGAACGCCGAGCGGCGAGAGCACGCCGATCACGACGGCGTCGCGCAGCCGCACGTTGCCGTAGGAGCGCTGGCGCAGGGTGCCGACCAGGGCGACGATGACGATCATCAGCAGCGAGGTCGACTCGCCCTCGACCTGGGAGAGGCCGAGGAAGATCGTCAGCGCGGGGACGAAGAGGATCCCGCCGCCGACGCCGACCAGACCGCCGGCGAGGCCGCCGGCGAGGGCGATGAGGATCGCGAAGAGCTCGTTCATCGCGCGCTCACTTGACGATCAGCTCGATTGCGACGGCGACGAGGAGGGCGGCGAAGAGCAGCGAGACGGCCCGCTGGGGAATGCGCTGCTGGATCGCGGTCCCGGCGACGACGCCCGCCACGGCCGGGATCGAGAGCCAGAGGCCGGTGAGCAGATGGACGTTGCCGTAGATGCCCTGGGCAATGGTGCCGAACAGCCCGATGACGACGATCGCCGCGAGGCTGGTACCGGTGGCAAGCCGCTCGCCGAAGCCGAACCAGAAGATCAGCAGCGGCACGATCACGGTGCCGCCGCCGACTCCGAAGAGGCCGCTGAAGGCGCCCGCGAGCGTGCCGATCGCGGCGAGCTTGAGCGTGCGCTGAGCGGGTGAGGACGGGCCGGCGGCCATCGTGCCCGATACTAAGCGGCGTGTCTGCCGGAGCAGAGACGGGGGGCGACGCGCGGTCGACGCTGGTGCGTGCCCTGAGGGCCGACCCCGAGCGGAGCGCGATCCTCACCGACGTCGACGGGACATTGGCGCCGATAGTCGAGCGACCCGAGCAGGCGGCGGTCCCAGAGCAGGCGAAGGAGCTGCTGCGGGCGCTGAGCGCCCGCTTTGCCCTGGTCGGCTGCATCTCCGGTCGCCGGGCGGCCGAGGCGCGGGCGCTGGTCGGAGTCGAGGACATCTCCTACGCGGGCAACCACGGCTTCGAGCTGCTGCTGCCGGGCGAGCCGCAGCCGCAGCTCGACCCGGCGGTGGCGGGACGCGAGGAGGAGGCGTCGCAGTTCCTCGCCGGTCTCGACGGCGAAGAGCTGGCGGCGATCGGCCTGCGAACCGAGGACAAGGGGCCGATCCAGGCGCTGCACTGGCGCGGCGCGGCGGACGAGCGCGGCGCCGAGGCCCGAGCCCACGAGATCGCCGCGGCAGCTGGCAGAGCCGGGCTCGAACCGCGCTGGGGCCGCAAGGTGCTCGAGCTGCGGCCGGTCGGAGGCGGCGGCAAGGACGCCGCGGTCGGCGCGCTGCTCGCCGGGCTCGATCTGGATGCCGCTGTCTACGCCGGCGACGACCGCACCGACCTCGACGCCTGCCGGCGCCTGCGCGACCTCCGCGCGGAGGATCGTCTGCAGCAGGCGTTCTGCGTCGGCGTCCTCTCTCCCGAGGCGCCACCGGAGCTGGCCGAGGACGCCGACGCGATAGTCGACGGGCCGGAGGGCTGGCTGGAGCTGCTGGCGGAATTGGCGGAGTAGCGACGATGCCCTACACCGACCTGCTGCGCATCACGGTCCTGCTCACGGGGGGCGAGGCGACCGCGCTGGCGGCGATCACCGCGATCGCGGTCAACCGGGACGACGACACGACGACCCTGCTCGTCGCCGCTGTCTGGTGGCTCATCGCCCTCGCATTCGGCCTCTACCTCGGCCGGCAAAGCCGGGCGGCGGCGGGCGTCCGCGACGCCCTCGCCCGAGCCCGCACCGCCACCTCTCTACCGCCCGACTCACCGGGCCGTATCGCCCTCGGCCGCCTCTGGCCGATCGGCGTCACGGCGATCGCCGCCGGCGCCCTCGGCGTCGTCTATCCCGGCGTCGCCGCGATCGGCGCCGGCTACGCCCTCCTCGTCTCCCTCGCCTGGCACACCCGCGAGGCCGCCGTCCTAGCGATCGAGCAACGCGACGGCGTCAAGTTCTACGTCGTCCCCAACTCGGCCCTGCGCGCCATCGAGCTGGTCAGGACCCCGGGGCTGCGGAGCTCACCGCGACCGTAAGGAGCCGCAGGTGTCCTTCGAAGGTGCAGCTAGGGTGGCGGCAGTGAAGCAACCGCGTCGCAATCTTGAGCTGAAGGCGGTCAATCGCGCCCCCCAACGTTCGCTCGAGGTCTGCGAAGGCCTCGGGGCGGAGGATCAAGGAGAACTGGTCCAAACGGACACCTATTTCGGAGTCCCTCAGGGTCGGCTGAAGCTTCGAGAAGAACGTGGGACGAGAGCCCATCTGATCGCCTACGAGCGCCCAAATCTCCCGGGGCAGAGAGAGAGTCGCTATCGACTCGTGGAGGTGGACGATCCCGTCGGACTGCGGGAGGCCCTTTCGACCGTTCTTGGTGTCAGCGTGGTCGCTAGAAAGACGCGCCGGCTTTTCGTCTTTCAAGGCATAAGGATCCATCTCGATCAGGTCGAGGGCCTTGGCGAGTTCATTGAGTTCGAGGCCGTCATGTCTGGCGACGACGGCCCCGGGCACTTCGAACCGCTGTTGACCAACCTGCGTCGATCATTTGACATCCGGGAGGAGGATCTCTTGCGTGGAAGCTATTCCGATCTGCTCCTCGCCGCTACGGCGCGCAGCTCTCCACCCAGGTAGGACTCGCAGCACGGCAAATGTCCCTCGCGGCGGGTGATGTGAGTGTGGTGCCCTCGAACCGGCGGATACTCAAAGTGCCGAGCGAATTTAGCTCGGCACTTGTCGGGACGAGGGCCCACACTCACATCATCTCTGCGATCGGCGCAGCAGCTTCTTGAACTCGCGCCAGCTGCGGGTGTTGGCGATGCGGTCGGCCGTGAGCCAGGCGCAGCGGGCGGTGGCGACCGCGTAGGCCATGTTGTCGAGCGTGTCGACGCCGTGGGCGTCGGTGTTGAGGACGATGGTGACGCCGGCTTCCGAGGCGAGGCGGGCGTGGTGCTCGGAGAGGTCGCGGCGGTTGGGGTTGCCGTTGATCTCGAGCATCGTGCCGGTGCGGGCGGCCGCCTCGACGACGGCCTCGACGTCGATCGCGTAGGGCTCGCGGCGGCCGATCAGGCGGCCGGTGAGGTGGCCGATGCAGTCGACGCGAGGGTTCTCGATCGCAGTCAGCACCCGCGCGGTCATCGCTTGCTCGGAGATCGCGAAGGAGGTGTGGACGCTGGCGATCGTCCAGTCGAGCGCGTCGAGCAGATCGTCGGGGTAGTCGAGCCCGCCGTCGAGGCCGATGTTGACCTCGGAGCCGGCGAGCAGGCGAAAGCCGCGCTTGCCCTCGTTCCAGGCGGCGACCTCTTCGATCCGCTGCCAAAGGCGCTTGGCGGTGACGTGGTCGCCGAAGCCGTGGCTGGCCGAGTGGTCGGTGATCGCCATGTAGGCGTAGCCGCGCTTGCGCGCCGCCGCCGCCATCTCCTCCAGCGTGTTGCGACCGTCGGAGAGGGTCGTGTGCGAGTGCAGGTCGCCGCGCACGTCGTCTAGCGAGATCAGCTCCGGCAGCGTCCCCTCGCGGGCGGCCTTCAGCTCGCCGCGGCCCTCGCGCAGCTCGGGCTCGACGTAGGCGTAGCCGAGCCGCTCGTAGACCGCCTCCTCGCCGGCGCAGAGCTCGACCTCGCCGCTCTCGGTGTCGGTGATCCCGTGCTCGGAGACCGAGAGGCCGCGGGCGACCGCGTCCTCCCGCAGCTGCACGTTGTGCGCCTGGGAGCCGGTGAAGTGCTGCAGCAGGTTGCCGAAGGCGGCGGGCTCGACGATGCGCAGGTCGACGGAGACGCCGTTCTGCGTCTGCGCCCGGACGCCGTTGGGACCGGGTTTGCCGGCGGCGGCGATCAGCGGGCTGGCGGCGAGCGCCTCTGCCAGCGCCGTCCCGTCCTCGGCCGTGGCAATCAGGTCGATGTCCTTGCAGGTCTCGGCCCAGCGGCGCACCGAGCCGGCCACCTCGACCCGCTCGGCGGCCGGATGTTCGCGCAGGGTCGCCGCCAGCTCCTCGGCGATCGGCCGCGCCATCGAGAGCAGCACCCGGCCGCCACCCTCGCCCGGCTCGCCGAGCCGCTGCAGCGCCGCCAGCACGTTCTCCTCCACCTTCGGCCCGAGACCCTTGACGCCGCGGATGCGCTCGGCCTCGGCCGCCTCCTTTAGGTCGTCCAGGTCGGCGACGCCGAGCTCGTCGAAGAGCCGCCGCGCCGTCTTTGCCCCCACTCCGGGCACACGCGTCACCTCGACCAGCGAGGCAGGGAACTTGGCCTTCAGCTTCTCCGCCGCCGGGATCTCGCCGGTCGCGAGCAGCGCGTCGATCTTCTCCGCCAGCGTCTTGCCGACTCCGGGCAGCTCCGTGGCCCGGCCGGCGCCAGCCAGCTCCGCCACCGAGACCGGGCTTTCGCGGATCGCCTTCGCCGCCGTCCCGTAGGCGAGGACCCGGTATTTGTTGGCGCCGTCCAGCTCGTAGAGCACGCCCAGCTCCTCGAGGACGGCGGCGATCTCCGCATTGGTCACGCCGAATAGCATCGCGCAGGTGTCGGCGAGCGAGCCCGAGCGAGGACCGGTCTGGCTGATCCTCCCCACCTACGAAGAGGCGGCCAACCTGGAGCGGATCGTCGCGGCCGCGCGGGCGAAGCTGCCCACCTCGGCGCGCGTCCTGATCGTCGACGACAACTCGCCCGACGGGACGGGCGAGATCGCCGCCAGGCTCGCGGCCGAAGACGAGGCCGTTCGCTTCCTGCACCGACCGGCCAAGGAAGGTCTCGGCCCCGCCTACATCGCCGGCTTCAAGGAGGCGTTGGCCGGGGGCGCCGGGCTCGTCGTCGAGATGGACGCCGACTTCTCGCACGAGCCCGCCTACCTACCGCGCCTGCTCGAGGCGGCGGAGCGCGCCGACCTCGTGCTCGGCTCGCGCTACGTCGCCGGCGGCGAGGTGACCGACTGGGGCCCGCTGCGACGCGCGATCAGCCGCGGCGGCAGCGCCTACTCGCGGCTCGCGCTCGGCGTCGGGGTGCGCGACCTGACCGGCGGCTTCAAGTGCTTTCGCCGCGAGGTGCTGGAGGCGATCGACCTCGACGCGGTCCGCTCGCGCGGCTATGCCTTCCAGGTCGAGATGACCTACCGCGCGATCGAGCAGGGCTTCCGCGTGGTCGAGGTTCCGATCGTCTTCCGCGACCGCCGGGAGGGGTCCTCGAAGATGAGCCGCTCGATCGTGTGGGAGGCGATCTGGCGGGTACCTCTTCTACGCTTGGGCAAATAGAGGCGGCGGAAGCGCCGAAGCGGCACTTGCGACCCTCGCTATACTTTTTGAAGTATTGAGCACGGCAACTCGATCCACAGGAGACCGATCCCAGTGACAGGCAAGCTCAGCGACGTGACCGACGCAACCTTCAAGTCCGAGGTCCTCGAGGCCGAGGGCCCCGTCCTCGTCGACTTCTGGGCCCCATGGTGCGGTCCCTGCCGGGTCGTCCACCCCGTGCTCGAGGAGATCGACGCCGAGCGCGAGGATCTGCGAATCGTCAGCATCAACGTCGACGAGAACCAGCAGACCGCCGCCCAGTACGAGGTTCTCTCAATCCCGACCCTGATCCTCTTCAAGGACGGGGCGATCGCCAAGAAGGTCGTCGGCGCGATGCCAAAGCGGCGCCTCGAGGCCGAGCTGGAGCCGGCGCTCGCCTAAGCGGGCGCGGCCGACGAGCAATGCCCTTCGTCCACGTCCACTGGTTCGAGGGACGGACCGACGAGCAGAAGGCGGAGATCGCGAAGCGGATCGAAGCGGCGCTGATCGAGGTCGCCGGCGCCGCCCCCGAGCACTGCTGGGTGAAGTTCTCGGACTCGAGGAAGACCGACTTCATCATCGGCGAGCCCGACAGCTAGAGCGCGATCGCGCTCGAGACCGGTGGCGGGCCGATCAGTTCGAGCAGTTCGAGCTCCAGCCAGGGGCTGAGAGTGCGGGCAAAGGTCGCGGTCAGGTGGGAGCGGTCCCGGTAGACGAGGGCGTTGCCGATCACCGCCCGGCAGACGTCATGGGGACAGACCTCGGGGGTCAGGTCGAGGAGGGCGACGTCGGGCTCGGCGGCCGCGGCGCGAACGTCGAATTCGCGGTTGCTGCGAGGAGAGCGCTCGAAAGCGCACTCTCTCAGGTGCCTGGGGTGTTCGGAGACGCAGCTCGGGACGTCGAAGGGCGCGGCCGGCAGGTCGCGGATCAGCGCGATCGAGAGGCCCGCCTCGCGGATCCGCGTCAGCGTCCTCGCGTAGCCGGCTTCGAGCGCGGCGGCGTTCGCGGCGTCGTGCAGCGGCTCGCCGTTACGGCCGAATGCTGTGTAGGCGGTGCTGCCGCCGATCACCACGGTCGCCGGGCGCGGGCTCGACTCGATCCGCCTCAGCGAGCGCTCGCGCCAGGCGTCGCACTGGGAGTACCTCTGGCCGGAGAGGACGTTCTCGACGGCCACCTCCCCAGGCGTGCATTCGCGCTTGGTGAGGACGACGAGCCGCCAATGCTGCTCCTCCGCCAGCAGCTCCAGCGGCGGGAAGTACTGCATGGCATGCGAGTCGCCGAAGAGGATCACGGTGTGGCCCCCGCTCCGGTCGCCGTAAACGCAGGGTCCCGAGCGGGTGCCCTCGATGCCCGTCAAGCAGCCATCGGCGACAACGGGTCCACGGTTGGCCTGGGCATCCAGCGGGCTCGGACGCAGGGCGACGGCGACTTCCTGCGGCGAGGCCTGCTCGAAGAGGGCTCGCGCTCCGATCGTCTGCGACGACGGCGCGGTGCTGAAGCTCGGCTGCGAAGCGGTGACGGCCATTCCCGCGGCTATCGCGATCGCGGTGCAGCCGAGGCCGAGGGCGAGCGAGCGACCCGGGACCCTGGCCAGGGAGCGGGATCGCCGGACCGGGTCCTCGACCAGGTGGTGGGTGACCGCCGCCGGAACGAGCGCGGCGAGGACGACGGCAAGCCCGGCGGCCGTCGAGAGCGGCCCGAGAAGCGCGGCGGCGAAGACCAGCGCAGGCCAGTGCCACAGGTACCAGGCGTATGAGACGCGGCCGACGTAGCGGACGGGCGGCCGTGAGAGCAGCCAGGGCGGCGAGCCGATCGGCGGTCGGTGGAGCGAGGCGCCGCCGATCAGGAGCGCCGCGGCCCCGAGCGTCGGGACGACGGCGGCGAGCCCGGGGAACGGGGTGAGCGCGTCGAAGGCGAGGGTCGCGTAGAGGATCGCGCCGAGCCCGGCCCAGGCGAGCGCCAGCGCCGCGAGGCGAGGGAGGGCCGCGGCGCCGAGCAGGGCCAGGGTGGCGCCGAGGCCGAGCTCCCAAGCACGGCCGAGCGAGGAGAAGTAGGCGGAGACCGGCTGCGCCTCGGTCAGCTGGATGCCGAGCAGCAGCGAGGCCGCGCAGGCAAGCGCCAGGGTCGCAGCGAGCGCCGGCCTCGGCGAGCGTCCGCGGCGACGCGCGCGCCAGGTCGCCAGCAGCAGCACGGTCGGCCAGAAGAGGTAGAACTGCTCCTCGATCGCCAGCGACCAGAGGTGCAGGACCGGGCTCGGCTCCTGTCCCTGGGAGAAGTAGTCGACCGACTGGGCGGCGAAGTGCCAGTTGGCCGTGTAGAGAGCCGAGCTGAAGATGTCCCCGGATACCTCGACCGCGCGGACGGGCGAGAAGAGGACGATCGAGAGCGCCGCCACAACCGCAAGCAGCAGCGCCGATTGCGGCAGCAGCCGCCTCGCCCGCCTCGCGTAGAAGCCGCGCAGCGAGATCGTCCCGGTGCGCTCCACCTCGCCAAGCAGCAGGCGGGTGATCAGGAAGCCCGAGATGACGAAGAAGACGTCGACCCCGACATAGCCGCCGGCAAAGATGCCGACGCCGGCATGGCAGAGCACCACGGCGACGATCGCCAGCGCCCGCATCCCCTCGACGTCGCCGCGAAAGCCCCTTTCGGCGTCCATCGGTCAAGGATCGCCACGATCCCTGGCCGCTTCCAGGACAACCTTGGCCCGGTCGATTGATGGAGGGAGCGCGCTCAGAGCTGCGTGGCGACAAGCCCAACCAGCGCTGCGAAGCCGGCGACAAACGAAGCGGAAAGAGCGACGAAGCCCTGCACCATCGTCTTGTTGAGGGATTCAAATCCAGCTTTCACCTCGCTGCGCAGCTCGCGGATTTCTCCTTCGACTTTGTCGAAACGCCGATCGACCTCATCGAAACGCCGATCGACCTCAGAGAAGCGACGATCCACATCGGTGCGGAAATCATCGAGCCTCGCGTCGGTCCAGCTCTCCCTCATCAGGTGCATGATTGCACCGTAAACATTTCGAGCGCACGCGTGGTGCGCACAGAGACACGGAACTCAAAATTCTCAGTAACGGAACACACGGTGCCGAGCTGAAACGTCAGCTATTCGCAAGTGCAACGGCAATTCTGAGGTCGCGGCCGTCGACTCGGACGGGAGCGGTGTCGCTGGCGTCGTAGGCGAGGGAGGTGGCGAGGACCTCGGCGGCGATGTAGGACTCGTGAGCGCGGGCGGCGTCAAGCAGCTCGTCGTCGCCGCCGAGGTTGAGATCGATCCGGTCGGAGATGTCGAGTCCAGCCGCTTTGCGGGCGTTCTGCACGGCGTGGACGATCTCGCGGGCGAGGCCCTCGCGCAGCAGATCGTCGTCGAGCTCGAGCTGCAATGCGACGGCGTGGCCGGCCTCCGCTTCGACCTCGTAGCCCTCGAGCGGCTGCAGAGAGAGCGTCACCTCGTCGGCGCCGAGGGTGTGCTCGCGTCCGTCGATGTTGATCCCGACCTCGCCCCCGTTCCCCATCACCTCAGCGACGTGCTTGGCGTCGAGAGCCTCGACCGCCGCGGCGACCTGAGGCATGTGCTTGCCGAAGCGCGGCCCGAGCGTTCGGTAGTTCGGCTTCACCGCGTAGCTGACCAGGTCGGCCTCCTCGGAGACGAAGTCGAGCTCCTTGACGTTGAGCTCGGCGGTGACCAGGTCGGCGCGGGCCGAGATCGCGGCGCGCTCGGCGTCGTTGGCGACGATGACCGCGCGGCGCAGGGGCTGGCGCACCTTGACCTTGGCCTGGGCGCGGGCGGCGCGACCGAGCTCGACGGTGAGGCGCACGGCCTCCATCGCGGCCTCCAGCTCGGGGTCGGCGAGGGTCGGATCGGGCTCCGGGAAGTCGCGCAGGTGGACCGAATCGGGCTGCTCCCCCAGCTCTTCTCCCTCGCCTCCGGCCAGGTTGAGGTGAATCTCATCGGCGAGGAAGGGGGTGAACGGAGCGAGCAGGGCCGCCACCTCGAGCAGGCAGTGGCGCAGGGTGGCGAACGCCGCCCGATCGCCCTCCCAGAAGCGCCGCCGTGAGAGTCGCACGTACCAGTTGGAGAGCTCCTCGACGTAATCGGCAATCGCCCGGCCGGCGGCGGTGCAGTCGAAGGCGTCCATGTGCTCGCGCACGGTCGCGACCGTCGATTGCAGCTTGGACAGCGCCCAGCGGTCCAGATCGTTGAGGTCGTAGTTGTTCCCGCTATCCGAGTTCAAGTACGACCTCAACTCCTCGCCAGAGGGGAAATCGGCAGGACCCAGGTTCTCCGCGTTCGCGTACAGGACCCAGAACGAGTACGTGTTCCAGAGCGTGAGCAGGAACTGGCGCACCGATTCGCCGACGGTGTCGACCGAGAAGCGGTAGCCCGACCAGGGCTGCTGCGAGGTCAGGTAGTACCAGCGGAAGGCGTCGGCGCCGTGGGCGTCGATCACGTCCCAGGGCTCGACCACGTTGCCCTTGCTCTTCGACATCTTCTGCCCGTCGGGGTCGAGGATCAGGCCGAGGCAGACGCAGTTGCGGTAGCTGGAGGTGTCGAAGAGCAGCGTCGACTCGGCGAGCAGCGTGTAGAACCAGCCGCGGGTCTGGTCGATCGCCTCGCAGATGAAGTCGGCCGGGAAGCGCTCCGCGAACAGCTCCTCGTTCTCGAACGGGTAGTGAAGCTGGGCGAAGGGCATCGCGCCGCTGTCGTACCAGGTGTCGATCACCGACTCGACCCGGCGCATCTCGCCGCCGCACTCCTCGCAATCGACGGCCACCTCGTCGATGTAGGGGCGGTGCAGGTCGTCGGGGACCTCGCCCTTGGCCCGCTCACGCAGGCCGGCGACCGAGCCGGCGCAGAAGCGCCCGTCGCAATCGGGCGCCGTGCACTCCCAGATCGGCAGCGGCGTGCCCCAGTAGCGGTCGCGCGAGAGCGCCCAGTCGACGTTGTTCTCCAGCCACTTGCCGAAGCGGCCGTGCTTGATGTGCTCGGGGTGCCAGCCGATCGTCTCGTTGTTGGCGAGCAGCTCCGCCTTGGCCTCAGCCGTCTTCACGTACCAGCTCGACTTGGCGTAGTAGAGGAGCGGCGTGCCGCAGCGCCAGCAGTGCGGGTAGGCGTGCTCGTAGACCTGCTCGCGGAAGAGCAGGCCGCGTCGGTCGAGGTCGCCGATCAGGCGCTGCGTCACCTCCGGGTCCTTGACGAACTCGCCCTCGAAGCCGGTGACACGCGAGTCGAAGCGCCCGTCAAGGCCGACCGGGTTGTAGAGGCTGCCGTGGCTGGTCGGGTCGAAGATGCCGTTTTCGGCGGCGACCGCGTAGTCGTCCTCACCGAAGGCCGGTGCGATGTGGACGAGGCCGGTTCCGTCCTCGGTGGTGACGAAGTCGCCGGCGACGACCGGGAAGCCACCGGGCTCGCGGTCGTCGAGCGCGAAGACAGGGCCGCGGTAGTTGAGACCGACCAGGTCGGCGCCCGCGATGCGCTCGACGACCTCGACCTCCTCGCCCAGCACCTTCTCCAGCAGTGGCTCGGCGAGGACCAGCGTCTCGTCGCCGACCCGAGCCTTGACGTAGGTCACCTCGGGCGCGACCGCGACGGCGACGTTCCCCGGCAGCGTCCAAGGCGTCGTCGTCCAGACCAGCAGCGACTCGCCGCTATCGCTCCCCCCCTCGCCGAGCAACGGGAAGCGCACGTAGATGGAGGGGTCCTCGACGTCCTCGTAGCCGAGCGCGACCTCGTGGGAGGAGAGCGCGGTGCCGCAACGCGGGCAGTAGGGGACGACCTTGTGCCCCTCGTAGAGGCGGCCCTCGTCCCAAAGTCGTTTCAGCGACCACCAGACCGACTCGATGTAGTCGTCCTCGAGCGTCACGTAGGGGTCGTCGAGGTCGATCCAGAAGCCGATCCGCTCGGTCAGCCGGTTCCACTCCTCGACGTACTCGAAGACCGACTCGCGGCAGCGGGCGTTGAACTTGTCGATGCCGTACTCCTCGATCTCCTGCTTGGAGGAGATGCCGAGCTGCTTCTCGACCTCGAGCTCGACCGGCAGGCCGTGGCAGTCCCAGCCCGCCTTGCGCGGCACCCGGTAGCCGCGCATCGCCTTGTAGCGCGGGTAGACGTCCTTGAAGACGCGCGAGAGGACGTGGTGGGAGCCCGGCCGGCCGTTGGCGGTCGGCGGCCCCTCGTAGAAGCTCCAGATCTCGGCCTCCTCGCGCTGGGCGAGCGAGCGAGCGAAGACGTCGCGCTCGCGCCAGCGCGCGAGCACGCGCTCCTCGAGCTCGGGAAAGGACTGCCTAGTGTCGACTGGCTTGAAGCCGGGCATCGTCGCGGGTGATTCTAGGAGTGGGTACGCTCCCAGCCGCATGCCCCTCTACGACTTGAACGGCAAGGTCGCCCTGGTGACGGGCGCGGCGCGGGGAATCGGCTTCGAGACCGCGCGCCAGCTGCACCAGCGCGGAGCGTCCGTCGCTGTGGTCGACCTCGACGCCGACCAGGCGCGCGAGGCGGCCGAGCGGATCGGCGAGCGGACGATCGGGATCGCCGCCGACGTCACCGACGTCGGTGCGATGCGGGCGGCGGTCGCCGAGACGGTCGAGCGCTTCGGCGGGCTCGACGTGGCGATGGCCAACGCTGGGATCGCGCCGCTGACCCAGACGACGACCCGCACGATGCCGCCCGAGGAGTGGGAGCGGGTGATCGACGTCAACCTGATGGGCGTCTGGCACACCGTGCAGGCGGCGCTGCCGCAGATCTCAGAGCGCAACGGCCAGATGGTGATCGTCGCCTCGGTGGCCGCCTTCGCCAACGGAATGATGATGAGTCCCTACGCGACCTCGAAGGCCGCGGTCGAGGCGCTGGGCCGCTCGCTCCGGGCCGAGCTGCTGCCGTTCGGCGCCAGCGCCAGCGTCGCCTACTTTGGCTGGGTCGACACGAGGATGGTCCAGGACGCCTTTGCCAAGCCAGGCGCCGGCAAGCTCGAGGAGATGGCGCCGAAGTTCCTGATGAAGCGGATCAAGCCTGAAGAGGCGGGGGCGGCCGTCGTGAGCGGAATCGAGGAGCGGGCCCCACGGATCTTCGCTCCCAAGTGGTGGCGCTACGTCTCGGCCCTACGCGGCATCCTGATGCCGCTGCTGGAGAAGCGGATGGCAAAGGATCCGCGGGCCAGCGCCGTGCTGCGCGAGGCCGAGGCCCGACACGCGCCCGACGGCGACCGCTCAGCTGCTCCGCGTTAGCCGCTCGAGCAGGCAGACGACCGACTCGTAGCGCTCGCCGGTGGCGCGGGTCATGCCGATCTCGCAGGTGCGGTTGCTGGAGACGTGGGCGTCGAAGTCGCGGCCGGCCAGCTCGTCGGCCTGGGGCTGGGTGGCGGAAGCGGTCAGCTCGGGGTGGGAGAGACCGCGGTCGCCGGCGAAACCGCAACAGGTCGCCGAGGGGGCGATGTAGACCTCGTCGGCGAGCGCAGCCGTGAGCGCGTGCAGCCGCGGCGCCAAGCCCATGTGGCGGGTGGCGCAGGTCGGGTGGGCGGTCGCGGAGGCGACCTTCTCGCCGATCTCGAGGCGCGGCAGGAGACGGTCGTGGGCCCAAGCGACCGAGTCGAGGATCTCCAGCGCGGCGAAGCGCTCGACGTTCTCCTCGTAGAGGACGCCGTCGCCCGGTTCGGCGACCGCCTGGGTGCAGGAGGCGGCGTCGATCACGATCGGCAGCTCGCCCTCGCCGCTCCAGCGCCAGAGACTCTCCACCATCGCGTTCGCCTTCTGCGCGTGCGCCTCGGAGTAGCCCTTCGAGCCAAACGGCAGCCCGCAGCAGGTCCCGGCGACGTCGGCCGGGATCCAGACCGGAAGCCCAGCGCGCTTCGAAACCTCGACCAGCGCCTCAATCACCGACCTCTCCCGCCGACGGGCCGATACGTCAAGGTGGCCTTGACGTATCGGCCCGTCGGCGGGGTTGTTGGGGGCGAAGATGCGGTTGGTGCAGCTCGGGACGTAGACGGCGGCGAACGCGCTCGGGGGAGTCGGGGGTGACCCCCTGCCGACACTCCCCGCTTTTGTCGGGAGGAGGTCACCGCCGACTCCCCCCCGGGCGGCCCCGGGCAAGCCACGCCCGCGCTTCGTGCGGCGGGCCAGAGGGCCGCCGAGGCGGAGGCCGGCGCGGGCGGCACGTTCGACCGTGTGCCAGCGCTTCGCCGCGGCGAGCGCGGCGCGCTCGGCCCGCGGCGAGTGAGCCTCCTCGCGCAGCTCCTTGACCAGCGCGCCGGTGTCGATGCCCACCGGACAGGCGAGCTGACAGGCGCCGTCGGCGGCGCAGGTGTCGAGCGAGTCGTACTCGTACTCCTCGAGCAGGGCGCGGCGCAGGGGCGAGTCCTCGGGCTGGCGCGCGATCTCGCGGCGCAGGACGATCCGCTGGCGCGGCGTCGTCGTCAGGTTGCGGCTCGGGCAGACCGGCTCGCAGAAGCCGCACTCGACGCAGGCCGTGACGGACTCCTCGACCTGCGGCGTCGTTTTCAGGTTGCGCAGGTGAACGCTCGGGTCGCGGTTGAGGACGACGCCGGGTGCGAGGACGCCGTCGGGGTCGGCGAGCCGCTTCACCCGCCACATCAGCTCGGTCGCCCTCTCGCCCCACTCGCGCTCGACGTAGGGAGCCATGTTGATCCCGGTGCCGTGCTCGGCCTTGAGCGAGCCGTCGTACTTGCCGACGATCAGGTCGACCAGCTTCGCCATGAAGGCCTCGTAGCGCTCCAGGTCCTCGGGCTTGGCGAAGTCCGGCGTCAGCATGAAGTGCAAGTTGCCGGCAGAGGCATGGCCGGCGACGCCGGGCAGGAAGCCGTGCTCGCCGAGCAGCGCCTGCAGGTCGCGGGCGCCCTCGGCGACCCGCTCCGGGGGGACGCAGACGTCCTCGACGATCAGCGCCGTGCCGGGAAGGCGCAGGCGCCCGATCAGTCCGTGCAGGCCCTCGCGAACGCGCCAGGCGAGCGCGATCTCCTCGGCGTCGCGCGTGAACGCGAGTGGCCGGATGACCTCGTGCCCGGCGAGGATCTCCCCCGCCCGCTCGACGTGGGCGTCGAGCCCGGCGTCGTCGTCCGCCCCGTACTCGACCAGCAGCACCGCCGACTCGGGCGGCAGCTCCTTCCACTCCTCGGGCGCGCCGACCATGTTCCAGGCGGCGGTGATCAGCGCCGGGGCGACCATCAGCTCGACCGCGGTTGCGCCCGAGTCGACGAAGTCGCGGACCGGGGCGATCGCCTCGTCGATGCCGGGGAAGTGGATCCAGGCGGTCGTCGTCCGGGCCGGAAGCGGGACGGTCTCGAAGACGGCCTCGGCGACGAAGGCGAGCGTGCCCTCGGAGCCGACGACGAGGCGGCGGAAGATCTCCAAAGGCTCGTCGGCGTCGAGGAAGGCGCAGAGCCGGTAGCCGGTCGTGTTCTTGATCGCGAACTTGCGCCGGATGCGCTCGCTGAGCTCGGCGTCGGCGCGGATCTCGTCGCGGATCGCGGCGAGGCCGGCGGCCAGCTCCGGCTCCTCGGCGGCGAAGCGCTCGGCGGCGCCGGGCTCCGCCGTGTCGATCGTCGTCCCAGAAGCAAGCACCAGGGTCATCGAGCGCACGGTCGAGTAGGAGTCCCGGGTCACGCCGCAGCGCATCCCGCCCGAGTTGTTGGCGATCACGCCGCCGACGCAGGCGATGTCGGTGCTCGCCGGGTCGGGTCCGAGCTTGCGTCCGTAGGGGGCGAGGACCCGGTTGGCGTGGCCGAGCACCGTGCCGGGCTTGACCCGGGCGCGCGCCCCGTCGTCCTCAACGGCGACGCCGCCGAAGTGGCGGCGCACGTCGACGAGGATGCCGTCGCTCTGTCCCTGGCCGTTGAGGCTGGTGCCGCCGGCGCGAAAGACGACCGGGACCTGGTTGGCGCGGCCGTAGCCAAGAACCTTGGCGACGTCTCCCGCGTCGCGGGCCATCACCACCGCCTGCGGCAGCAGCCGGTAGGGGCTGGCGTCGGAGGCGTAGCGGACCAGGTCGCTGGCGCGGCCGAGAACACGGTCCTTGCCGAGCAGCCGCTCCAGCTCGCCGCGCAGGGGCTGGGCCGCCCCCCTGGCCAGCGAGTCGGGGGCGCGGTCCGGCGAGGCCATCAGAACAGGGACATGCCGGGCGCGACGGGGACCTCGACCAGCTCCGGCTGCGAGGAGGCGAGCGCCTTCTCCAGGGCGCCGCGCACTTCGTCGCGGTCCTTGGCCCGAGTCGCGTTGACCCCATAGCCTTCGGCGACGGCGGCGACGTCGAGCGCCGGCAGGTCGAGGCCGGGCGCTCCGCTCACCTGCTCGACCTCGGCGAACCACTTGAGGATCGCGTACTCCTCGTTGCGCATGACGAGGAAGGTGACCGGCGCCTTGTAGGCGACGGCGCTCCAGAAGGCCGTGATCGCATACTGCGCCGAGCCCTCGCCGAGCACGCAGACGACCGGGCGGTCGGGCTGGGCGAGCTGCACGCCGACCGAGGCGGCGAGGCCGAAGCCGAGGCCGCCGCCGGCGCTGAAGTAGTAGCTGCCCGGCCGCGAGAGGCGCAGCTGGTTGCGCAGGGCGAGCGTGCTGGCCGGCGACTCGAGCACGACGATGCCGTCCTCGGGGAAGACCTCGCCCAGCGCCGTGTGCACCGTCGAGGAGTCGAGCGGGTCGGCGGGCGGGATTTCCTGCGGGCCGGGGTTGGGCTCGGGCGCCTGCCGCGAGGACTCGCCGACCTCGGCGAGCAGCGCTTCCAGGGTCAGCTTCACGTCGGCGACCAGCGCCTCGCCCATCGGCGCCCGCGAGGCCTCGTCGGGGTCGCTGGTGATCGCGACGAGCTTGGCGCCCTCGGGAAGCAGGGCGCCAGGGATGTGCGGGTAGTAGGGAAAGACGGAGCTGCCGACGACGAGGATCAGGTCGTGGCCCTCGAGCGTCTGGCCGATCGGGCCGATCGCGGGCGGCAGCACGCCGCGAAAGTTCGGGTGGCTCTCGGGGAAGCCGAGCCGTCCTCCCCCCGTCGCCGGGGTCGCCCAGACGGGCAGCCGCTGACGCTCGGCGAGGGCGACGCCCTCCTCCCAGGCGCCGGAGGCGTCGATGTCGGGGCCGGCGACCATCACCGGGTTCGTCGCCGCGTCGAGGCGGTCGGCGAGGACGCGGACGGCGGCCGGATCGGCGGCGGCGCGGCCGTCGACGCGGCGGGCGACGACCTCGCGCACGTCTGCCTCGTCGACCTCGGCGTACCAGTCGTCCATCGGGATCGAGACGAAAGTAGGGCCCTTGGGCGGCAGCGAGGCGAGGTGGGCGCCGTGGGCGAGGGCGAGCGGCACGTCCTCGGCGCGGGCCGGCTCGTAGGAGCGCTTGACCAGTGGGTGTGGCATGCGGATCGCGTCGCGGTTGGTCAGGTTCGCCTGCAATGTGATCTGGGCCCGCGCCTGCTGGCCGGCGGTGACGAGGACCGGCGAGTGGTTGGCCTGGGCGTTGAAGATCGCCCCCATCGCGTTGCCGACGCCCGGCGCGGTGTGCAGGTTGGCCATCGCGGGACGGCCGGAGGCCTGGGCGAAGCCGTCGGCCATCCCGACCACGACCCCCTCCTGCAGACCGAGCACGTAGCGGAAGTCGGAGGGGAAGTCGGCGAGCATCGGCAGCTCGGTCGAGCCCGGGTTGCCGAACATCGTCGTCATCCCCAGCTCGCGAAAGAGGTCGAAGCTGGCCTCGCGTACGGTGGTCATCGCCCGGAAACCCTACCCCGCTCCTAAGGGCATCCCCCGTCGGTGCCGATAGCGGCTGCGTGAGGGAGCACGCATACGCACGCAGGATGGTCGTGGCGACCGCGCTCGCGATGGCGCTCGTCGCGGCCTGGGCCCCGGGCGCCGGCGCCGGTCCAGCGTCGGTCCGCACCATCTACGCGACCGGCGAAATCGTCCCGATCCCGGCCGCGATCCCGCACGAAGAAGGCGACATGGTCGACCGCCGCATCCTCCCCGACCTGCGCTGGATCGCCAAGCGCTACCCGATCTACGTCACCGACGGCTACTCGGGCCGGCTGCCCAACGGCGAACACGTCGGCTGCCACGGCTGCCACGTCAAGCACTCCGACCACTACAACGGCCTCGCCGTCGACATCGTTCCGGTCAGCGGCAGCACCAAATGCGACGCCAGCTGGCGCGGCATCACCCGTCTCGCCAAGTGGGCCGAGCCACGGCAGAACCGGCCCGCTCCCCCCTTCCGCTGGGTCGGTTACAACGGCGACGCCGGCCACGGTTGCGGCAACCACCTGCACCTCTCCTGGGAACACGCAGCGGCGCCGCAGTTCCAGCTCGCCGAATGGGTCGAGGTCTTCCCGGTGGGGTCGCAGAGCGCCAGCGGCAAAGCACGCCACAGGCGGCGCAGGCCGGGGTCGAAGCCGCCCGCCCCCGGGCCCGCGGGAGGGGTTTCGAGCGTCCAGTACGGCGGCGTCTCGGCACGCGGCGACTGAGGTCTTGGGCTCGCGCCCTATCGGGGGTCCCTCCCCAGGCCGCTTCGCGGGAGTTCCTGGAGAGGGACCCCCGATAGGGCCGGGCGTGCTTAGGATCTCGGTTGGTGCGTGCCGGAATCGCTATAGCTCTCTCAGCTCTGGCTCTCGTGGCTCTCGTCGGGTGTGGGAGCACGGATAGCTCGACGCCGGTTGCCTGCTTGGAAGGCTCGAAGCTCTATTTGACGGCGTTGCGGGATGCGCCGGGGGATGTGGAGCTGCGCGGCGGGACGCCGATCTCTGAGTGCCTGATTGAGAATCAGTCGGGCGGCGATCTGGCCACTGTCGGGACGGCGATGGTGGAGGCGGCGACGCGGCTCAATGGCGAGGCGCGGGCGCGACCGGGGGACGAGGCCAACCTGCAGCTCGGCTACCTGCTGGGCGCGGCGGAGCGGGGGGCCGAAGGCACCAGCGGCATCCACGCCGACCTGATCCGCCGCCTCACCGCCGCGGCCCGCTACAGCCCCGACGGCCAACCGCTTCCCGCGACCTTCCTCGAGACCTACCGCGAGGGCTTCGACGCCGGCCGCGCGCGCGGCTGAATACCCTCCCGGTACAACGACTTCGATGGAGGCGACGAACTTGACTGAGCAGCTCTGGGGTGGCGAGACCACCAAGGCGGTCGACAACTTCCCCGTCTCGGGCGAGCGGGTGCCGGTGCCGGTGGTCCGCTGGCTCGGGCGCCTGAAGGCCGCCGCGGCGCTCGTCAACGGCGAGCTTGGCGGCCTCGACCCGGCTCTGGCCGAGCGGATCGCGGCCGCCGGCGACGCGGTCGCGGCCGGCGAATACGACGACCAGTTCCCGATCGACGTCTTCCAGACCGGCTCCGGCACCTCCTCGAACATGAACGCCAACGAGGTGCTGGCGAATCTCGCCGGCGACCCGGCCCACCCCAACGACCACGTCAACATGGGCCAGTCCTCCAACGACGTCTTCCCCTCCGCCGTCCATCTGGCGGCGCTGGACGAGGTGACGCGCGACCTGCTGCCGGCGATGGGCGGCCTGCAGGCGGCACTCGAGGCCAAGGCGGAGAAGTTCGCCGACGTCGTCAAGGCCGGTCGCACCCACCTGATGGATGCGGTGCCGGTCACGCTCGGCCAGGAGTTCGGCGGCTACGCGGCGCAGGTCCGCCTCGGCATGCAGCGGGTCGAGGGCACGCTGCGGCGCGTAGGCCAAATCCCGCTCGGCGGCACGGCGACCGGCACCGGCCTCAACACGCACCGCGAGTTCGCCGCCAAAGTGCGCGAGCGGCTCGCCGCCGACACCGGCCTGGAGATCTCGGCGCCGCTCGACCCCTTCGAGGCGCAGGGCAACCGCGACGCGCTTGTCGAGCTCTCGGGCGCGCTCAAGGTCTACGCCGTCTCGCTCAACAAGATCGCCAACGACCTGGCGCTGATGGGCTCCGGCCCCCGCGCCGGCCTCGCCGAGCTGCGCCTCCCGGAGCTGCAGAAGGGCTCCTCGATCATGCCCGGCAAGGTCAACCCGGTGATCCCTGAGGTCGTGATCCAGGTCGCCGCCCAGGTGATCGGCAACGACGCCGCGATCGCCGTCGCCGGCAGCCAGGGCCAGTTCGAGCTCAACGTGCGGGTGCCGCTGATCGCCCGCAACCTGCTCGACTCGATCAAGCTGCTCGCCTCCGCCTCGCGCCTGCTCGACGAGAAGTGCGTCGCCGGCCTCGAGGCCAACGAGGAGATGACCGAGCGCCACGCCGAGGCGACCCTCGCCACGGCGACCGCGCTCAACCCCCACATCGGCTACGACCGCGCCGCCGACATCGTCAAGGCCGCCGCCGAGTCGGGCCGCTCGCTGCGCGAGGTCGCGCTCGAGCAGGGCGTTGAGCCGGCCGTCCTCGAGGAAGCTCTGGACCATCGCCGCATGGCCAGGCCGCACGAGTAACCCGTCTCGCCCCGTGCGGTCGTAGTTGTTCTCGCTATGCGGGAAGAAGTACGACCGCAACGTGAGCGACGTGGCTCAGCCCTGCAAGGTGACGAAGCGCTCCTCGGTCAGCTCCTGGACGGCGAAGGCGGGGCCCTCGCGGGTGTTGCCGGAGTCCTTGACGCCGCCGTAGGGCATCTGGTCGGCGCGGAAGGTTGGGACCTCGTTGATCAGGACGCCGCCGAACTCGAGCGCGTTGGCCGCTTCGAGGCCGCGCCCGACATCGCGGGTGAAGACGCCGGCCTGGAGGCCGAACTTCGAGTCGTTGGCCATCTCCAGCGCTTCGCCGAAGTCCGCGTAGCGGTCGATCGTCGCCACCGGGCCGAAGATCTCCTCGCACCAGACCTTCGCCTCGCGCGGCGGCGAGCCGAGCAGGGTCGGCGCCAGACAGCGGCCCTCGTCGACCAGCTCGCCGCCGGTGAGCAGCTCGGCGCCAGCGGCGACCGCCTCGTCGACCCACTGCTTGACCCGGTCGCGGTCGCCGGGCGAGATCAGCGGCCCGACGTCGGTCTCGGGGTCGAGCGGGTCGCCGACCCGCAGCGCCTCGGCGTTGGCGACGAAGCGCTCGGTGAAGGCATCGGCGACGTCCTCGTGGACGAGCACCCGCTGGATCGAGATGCAGCTCTGGCCGGCGTGCGAGAAGGCGTGCAGCTTCGCCTTGTCCGCCGCCGTCTCCCAGTCGCCGTCGGCGTGGACGATCAACGGCGCGTTGGAACCCAGCTCGAGGTTCACCTTCTTGTGGGGGACGCGGCTGCGGATGCCCCAGCCGACCGGCGCCGAGCCGGTGAAGGTGATCGCGCGGGTCAGCTCGTGCTCGACGATCGCGTTGCCGACCTCGGCCCCCGGGCCGGGGACGACGCTGAGCCAGCCCTCTGGCAGGCCCGCCCCGACCAGGACCTCGGCCAGCTTCAGGGCGCTGATCGGGGTCTGCCCGGCCGGCTTGAGGACGATCGCGTTGCCGGCGCCGATCGCCGGCCCGAGCTTGTGGGCGACGAGGTTGAGCGGGAAGTTGAAGGGACTGATCGCGCCGACGACCCCGTAGGGCACGCGCAGCATCACGCCAAGCTTGCCGGCGCCGGCCGGGGAGGCCTCCATCGGCACCGTGCCTCCGGTCAGCTTGCGCGCCTCGGTCGCCGAGAAGGTCAGCGTGTCGACGCAGCGCGCCGCCTCGATGCGGGCAGCCTTCAGCGGCTTGCCGGCCTCGGCGGCGATCGTCCGCGCCAGATCCTCGAGCCGCTCGCCAACCAGGTGCGCCGCGCGATCGAGGAGCGCGGCGCGCTCGTGCTGGGGGAAGTCGGCGTTGAGGAACGCGTTATGGGCCGCGCTCACCGCCTCGTCGACCAGCGCCGCGTCGCCTTCGGCAACCCGGCCGACGACGCTGCCGTCGTAGGGGCTGTCGACCTCTCCCCACGCGCCGGTCTCGCACCACTCCCCCGCGACGAGCAGCTTGTGGTCGGTCGCCTGCACGGTCTCCCAACAGTAGTGCAGGCCGCGACTCTCCCAGCTAGAACCTGTTGCTCGAACGATGCGCTTTCGGCTGCTCACGCTGCTCGCCTTCCTCTGCCTGGCCGCGCCGGCCCAGGCAAGCGTCTCCTGGCTGGTCAAGGGGCGCGGCTTCGGCCACGGGGTCGGCGTCAGCCAGTACGGCGCCTACGGCTACGCCCTGCACGGCAAGGGCTACCGCTGGATCCTTGGCCACTACTACCGGGGGACCACGGTCGGGACGCTGGATCGGCCGCGCGTCGTTCGCGTCCTGCTCGAAGTCTCGCCTGGCGACGTCGGCTTCAGCGGCGCCACCAACGCCTGCGGCAGGGCGCTCGACCCCAAGCGCAGCTACGCGGCCCACCGCAACGGCTCACGGATCAAGCTGCGCAACTCCGCCGGCAAGCGCCTCGCCGACTGCGGCGGCAAGCTGCGGGCCGCGGGCAACCGCCGCATCGCGATCGCCGGCCTCGGCCCCTACCGGGGCGCGCTGGAGGTCGTCCCGACCGAAAGCAGTCGCGGCTCGCTCAACGTGGTCAACGCACTGGCGCTCGAGCAGTACGTGAAGGGCGTGATCGCCAACGAGTCGCCGCCCTCCTGGCCGACCGCCGAGCTGCGCACTCAGGCGGTCGAGTCGCGCTCCTTCGCGCTCTCCGCCGGCGTCGACGGCAACGGCTTCGACCTCTACAGCGACACCCGCAGCCAGGTCTACGGCGGCCTCTCCACCGAGACGCCGACGACCAACGCGGCCGCCAACGCGACCCGCGGCCAGGTCGTCCTCTACCGCGGCAAAGTCGCGCTGACCTTCTTCTCCGCCTGCTCGGGCGGGCACACCGAGAGCGTCCAGAACGTCTTCTTCGGGCCGCCGGTCCCCTACCTGGTCGGCGTGCCGGACCCCTACGACTACTACTGCCCGCTGCACAAATGGAAGCTGCGCTTCTCAGGGCGGGAAATCAGCGAACGCCTCAGCGCCTACCTCAATGGCCGGCTGAAGAAGGTCGTCGTCACCAGGCGCGGCGTCTCCCCCCGAATCGTCTGGGCGAAGCTCTACGGGACCGGCGGCGTGACCAAGATCCGCGGCGACCAGCTCGCCGCCGCTCTCGGCGCCTACGACCGCTGGATGCGCTTCGTCAAGCTGGTCAGCGGCTAGACAGAATCAGTCGTGCGTAGACCGCACGGTGATCGCTTCCCGGGAGATCAAGGACGCCGTAGTCGGCGATCCCAAGGCGACGATCGGCGAGCACGTGGTCGATCGCGATCAGCGGCGGCAACGTCTTTCCCGCCGGCCAGGTTGGCTCCAGCCCTTCGCCGGCGACTGCGGCGGCGTCGCGATATCCGCGGTCGACGACGTTGCGCAGCGCCTCCTGGTCGAGGGTCGCGTTGAAGTCGCCGGGGAGAACCCAGGGAATGCCCGTACCGGCGGTCGGCAGGCTCGCGAGGGCGTCATTCCATTCGCCGACGTTCAGCGCGCGCGGTGGGAAAGGGTGGACGCCCACGACCCGCAGTGAGCTTCCGTCGGGCAGCGCCATCAGCGCCCGCGGCATGCGGAACTGAAAGTGGGCAGCTTCCGGCAGGGCCTGGAGCGGATGGCTGGCGTAGAGCCCCGCACCGCTGACGTTGCGGTGCACGGAAAGGTGCGTCTCCGGCAGGAGCCGGCCGATGCCTTCGGCGCGCAGCTCGCGCGCGAACCGCGGCGTCAGCTCCTCGACGCTGAGCAGGTCCGGGTGCAGGCGCCTGACGAGCGCGACGAGGGCGGCAGGATCGGCGGTGCCGTGGTGGATGTTGGCCGCCAGCACCACGATCGTCGGCCGGCCAGCCGGGTCTTCCAGTTCGCTGCCGATCGCGCGGGGGAGAACCACGAGGGCCAGGCACACGGTCGCCAACGCGGCCGCGCCCGTCGCTGCCCAGTTGCGAAGGGCCAGGGCGATCGCGGTAACGAGGATCGCGGCAATGGCGACGTACGGCGTAAAGGCCATAAACGCCACCAGCGGGTAGCCCAGTTCGAGGCCGAAGACGCGAATCCCGGTCCATGCCACGACCGGGGCGACCAGCAGCCAGACCGGCCAGAAGCGGGCGGCCCCCACACGGGCGCTCAACTCAACCGTCCGGGTAGGGCTGGATCGGGATGCCGTGGTCGGTCTCGCGCATGCCGAACTCGTAGGCGGCCCCGGCGGCGAGGGTCAGCCGCTCCGGCGGGCGGCCGCGGCGCTCGATGGTCAACTCCAGGTCCGAGACAGAGCAGTTGAGCGTGTTGTGCTCGGGACCCTTCGGATCGGCGTAGATCCAGCCGACGAAGTCCTTCTGCGGGGCCGAGACGCGGCCGCGGACGACGACGTCCTTGCCGGGGAGGACGAACTCGCACTCGGTCGGGCGCGGGTCGACCGAGGCGGCGCGAATCTTGCCGAAGCCGCCGAGCCGGTGAACCTCGCCGTCGAGGACGAGGTTGCCGGAGGGCAGCCAGGGAGTCGTGCGGCGGCCGACCCTGACGCGGGCCGCGCCGGCGTCGAAGTAGGTGTCCGCGCGTCCCTCGAAGCCGGTCCCCTCCAGCCAAACCCAGCGCTCGGCGTGCTCGCTGCCCCAGTTGTGGCCGATCATCCCGGGCCAGCCGCGCAGCTCTATCTCCTGGCCGTCGATCTCGACGCGGCCGTCGAAGCGGGCATCGGGGTAGGGCGCGACGAACTTGGTGCGCGGCACCGGTGCCTCATAGAGCCAGTCGGCCGGCAGGTACTTGCAGGGGTCGGCATCGCCGGAGAAGGTCAGCTCCCAAGAGGCGCGCAGCGCATCCGTCGCGACGGCGCCACTGGCGCGGCCGGGGCCGATCTCGGCATCTTCGACCCGGATCCAGGCGCCGGCCGGAGTCGAGAGCTGCGCGGCCGGCACGGTGACCTTGGTCGCGCGCGGCCCGTCCGCCTCGCGGTCGAAGAAAACAAGCCAGATAGAGGCGTTCGGCTCGGCCCCGGGGCGCTTGTGAACCGTGTGGCGAATCCAGATCCCCTGCCCGCCGCCGGGCCGACAGGCCTTGACGTAGAAGCTCTCGTAGTGGCCCGCCTTGGCGGCCACCTTCGGAAACCGCGCCCCCTGATCCATGGCCGAAGACTAGGACGTGCCGGTCCCAGGGTGCCTCAAAAGGCACCCTGGGACCGGCACGTCAGACCTTGATGGTGATTACGTCGCCGTCCTGCACCACGTACTCGCGACCCTCGATCCGCAGCAGGCCCTTGTCGCGCGCGGCGGCGTAGCCGCCGCACTCGACCAGCTCGCGCCAGCCGATCGCCTCGGCCTTGACGAAGGCGTCCTGGATCTCGGTGTGGATCGTTCCCGCCGCCTCCCAGGCGGTCGAGCCGCGCGGCAGCGGGCGGGCGACGGCCTCCTTGCCCTCGCCGGCGGTGAAGAAGACGATCAGGTCGAGCAGCTCGTAGGCGGCGCGAACGAGGCGGTCGAGGCCCGAGCCCTCGACCCCGTAGGACTCGCGCATCTCCTCGGCTTCCTCGGGGTCGAGCTCGGCCAGCTCGCCCTCGATCCGGGCGCTGACCGCGACCACGCCGGCGCCGATCTCCTCGGCGTGGGCGACGACGGCGGGCGGCGCCTCGGCGTCGCCCTCGTCGACGTTGGCGACGTAGAGGATCGGCTTCGAGGTCAGCGCCTGCAGGTTGCGCGGCCCATGCGCCGCCGCCTCGGGGACCGGCACGGAGCGCGCCGGCCTGCCCTCGGCCAGGGCCGCGACGACCTGCTCGAGCCAGTCGCGCTCCGCGAGGCTTGCGGCGTCGCCCGACTTCGCCCCCTTGCGCACCCGGTCGAGCCGGCGCTCGGCCTGGTCGTAGTCGGAGAGCACCAGCTCGGTCTCGATCGTCTCGATGTCGGCGAGGGGGTCGACCCGCCCGTCGGGATGGGGCACGCCGGAGTCGGCGTGACAGCGGACGACGTGACAGATCGCGTCGGTCTCGCGGATCGAGGCGAGGAACTGGTTGCCAAGCCCCTCTCCCTCCGAGGCCCCCTTGACCAGGCCGGCGATGTCGTGAAAGGCGATCGTCGCCGGTTCCAGCTTCGAGCTGCCGACCGTCTCGCCAACCCGCTCGAGCCGCTCGTCCGGCACCTGGGCGATCGCCACGTTGGGCTCGATCGTCGTGAACGGGTAGTCGCCGGTCTGCGCCCCGCCGCTGGTCAATGCGTTGAAGAGGGTCGACTTGCCCGCGTTGGGCAGTCCCACGATCCCGACCTTCATAGCGAGAGCGGCACGATCAGGCCGAGCGCGACCCCGAGCAGGGCGCCGGCGAGGACGTCGGACGGGTAGTGCATGCCGAGGTAGGGACGGCCGAGCGCCAGGGCGAAGGCGAGGAGAAAGGCGAGGGCGCCGAGCGAATCTACCCGCGTCATCGCCGTCGCCACGGCGAACGACGAGGTCGCGTGCGCCGAGGGGAAGCTGAGCGAGCTGGGGGCGCCGCCGAGCGGCCGCAGGCCCTCGAGCACCGGCCGCGGCCGCTTGACGACCAGCTTGACGACGTAGTTCAACGCGATCGCCACCGGCCCCAACAGCGCGCAGATCAACCACGCTTCCCGGTTCCCCGAGTCGAAGATCGCCAGCACCACCCCGGCCATCACCCATACCGCCCCGTTGTTCCCCAGCTTCCCGAGAGCCTTCACAGCTTTCTCAACGCCAGGGCTGTGGCCGCGAGTTCGCATGAAGCGCAGGAGCCGTATGTCGACGCCGGTCATCGGCGGAGCAGGATAATCCGCGTCGCATGCCATCGGTCCCCGGCTATGTCCACACCCCCGGCCACCACTGCGGCTCCACCGCCCTGCGCAACCTGCTCGCCTTCCACGGCGTGCAGATCAGCGAGGAGATGGCGTTCGGACTCGGCGCCGGCGCCTGCTTCTACTACGTGGCCCTCGACGAGGCCTCGCCGACCCGCTGGTTCAACGGTCGCACGGCGCGGCTGGAGGAGAGCTTCGCCGAGCTGACCGGCGCGGCTCTGGAGCTGCGCACCTTCGAGCCCGGCGACGGGGACGCCTGGGAGGCGGCCCGCGAGAGGGTCGATGCGGGCCAGCCCGTGCTCCTGCTCACCGATCTCTTCTACCTCGATCACTACGGCAACTCGGCCCACTTCCCGGGCCACGCGGTGGTCCTGGCCGGATACGACGAGGAGTTCGCCCACCTCTCCGACACGGCCTTCGAGGGGCTGCAGACGACTACCCGCCTCGAGGATCTCGACCGGGCGCGCCACAGCCAGCACCCCGCCTACCCGCTCGCCGGCCACATGTTCACCGCCGCCGGCGAGATCGACGGCGAGCGGCTGCACGAGGCGATCCCGGCGGCGATCGAGCGCGCCGCCACCGCGATGGTCGAACCCGAGTACCGCGAGTTCTCGGGCCTCGGCGCGGTCGAGCGGCTGGCCGAGGAGGCGGGCAGCTGGCCCGAGGCGACCGAGGACTGGAAATGGTGCGCGCGCTTCGGCTACCAGGTGATCGAGCGGCGTGGCACCGGCGGCGGCGCCTTCCGCCTCATGTACTCGCGCTTCCTCGAGGAGGCCGAGCGGCCCGAGGCGCCGCTCGCGGCCGAGGCGGCGGCGCGCTGGACCGAGCTGGCCGAGGATTTCCGCGCCGCCAGCGAGCGCGACGAGCCCGATCCGGCCCTGTGGAGGGAGATTGGAGACGCCGCCAATCGGGTAGCGGAGGCCGAGAACAGGCTCTGGACGGCCCTCGTATAGCCGCCGACCGCTCTAGCTACGATGCACACATGACTATTGGCGTATCGATATTCCTGATCGCGGTCGGAGCGATTCTGCGCTACGCGACCAACCTCAACGTCGAAGGCGTCAGCATCGACACCGTCGGCCTGATCCTGATGATCGCCGGTGGCGCCGGCCTGATCCTCGGCTTCTTTCAGGAAATGATCTGGTCCGACCGCCGCCGCGAACAGCGCGCCCTCGAAGCCCAGCGCATCGACCAGGAGCGCGCCGCGATGGAACAGCGCAACCCGCCCCAGTCCCCTCCGCCGCGTTACTGACGACTCCGGGCGTTGCTCCGGATGCGCTGGTCGATCTCCGCTGGGTGCTCGCGGTAATAGCGCAACCCCGTCTGCACTTGAAGCTCCGTCAATCCGAGCAGTTCAGCCGTTTCGCGAATTGCCTGCTCACCGTTCTTGCCTTGCTGGTAGGTGGCGATCAGCTCCCAAATGTCTGGGCCGCCATCCAAAGCCGCGCGTTGTCCGGAAGGTCCGTCGCGAAAGACGACCGCCGAATGCTCTCTGGGCTCGCCGTCAATAGCCAAAGAGGAGCAACCCCTCAAACGGCAGTCGAAGCCGCTGGCTGGCATAAACAGCGTCGAGTTGGTCGCGGGCATCGCGGTAACTCTTCACCACAATCGGCTTCCCGCCGCTCTGGTGGCGGTATTCGTTCATAACCCCGAGAACCAAGAATTGAGCGTCGACGATCAGGGATGCGCGTACGAGGTCCCTGTACACCGCGTTGCCGCGCGCACCGCGGCCTGCCTCTATCTCAACAAGAACCCTCAGCTCGTCATGGACTGCATCGACCTCATAGCGAACCAACTCCCTGCCTTGATCGCCAAAGAGCACTGGCAAGCCGACCCGTTCGCTTTTCTTCTTGCCCGTCTCGACCCTGTAGCCGAGTTCCTCGAGCCCCGGACGCAGACAAGCGAGGACGCGGTCGCTTGTAAGTTCGGAAACGGCTGAGGAATCCACTTGCTCCCGGCGCGCTCTAACGATATTGACAAAGTCGTGCACCCACTTCGGCGGTTGATCGCGGTTCGGGTAGTACTTCCAGCTTGGGTAGAACTCAGCCATTGCCAACGAGAGGAGCCAGCCGGGCGAAGTAACCGAACCAGTTGCCGGAATGCTCCTGCCAGGAGAGGCCGGCGTCTGAGCCCTCGCGCCTGAGGCTCGCCTGGGTGGTGAAGTGGGGATCGCCGAAGAGCTCGCCGACGACGAGGCGGCCGCCGGGCCGAAGCACGCGGCCGATCTCGCGCAGGGCGGCGCCACGGTCGGGGATCTCGCCGAGGACGGCGGTGAGGACGACGGCGTCGATCGAGGCGTCCTCGTAGGGCAGGGCGGTCGCGTCGCCCTGGGTCGAGACGACGTTCGCGAGGCCGCGCTCGGCGGCGCGCCGAGAGGTGTGGTCGAGGAACTCCTGCTGCAGGTCGAAGATCTCGACCGTGCCCTCGGGGCCAACCCACTCGGCGATGTCGAGCGTGTAGTAGCCGGTGCCGGGACCGATCTCGAGGACGCGCTCGCCGGGCTCGGGCCGCAGAACCGAGCGCAGCCGCTCGTGGGTGATGATCGGGTGCGGCGCCTCGACCCAGAAGCGCTGACCATAGGGGCAGGCCGACGGGTTCTTGCGCCACCAGAGCGCGGCGCCCAGCACCGCTGCTCCGAGAAGGCCGAGCTTGGCTCGCGCGCGCATCGACGCGAACCTCAGAAGCCCACCCTGTGCTCGCCCGAATCGATCCTGAGGAAGGCGACCTTGCCGAGGTAGAGGGCGAGCACCCCGTCCTCGGTCCTGACGTCGTGCCAACCGCCCTTCTCGACCTGCTTTCGCAGCGCCTTCAGCTCGTCCTCGCTGAGACGGACGGAGACGACCTGTCCCCCCTCGAAGCCGATCTCGACCTTCTGCGCTTCCGCCATCTCAGTGACCTCCTTCGGCCGGTTCGACAATCTCGGTGAGCACGCCGCCGGTCGCGCGCGGGTGCAGAAAGGCGACGCGACTGCCGCGTATTCCAGTGCGGGCCTCGGAGTCGATCAGCTCGACCCCGGCGCCGGCGAGGCGTGACAGCTCGGCGTCGATGTCGTCGACCGCGTAGGCGACGTGGTGCAGTCCCGGACCCTTGCGGGCGAGGTACTTGCCGACCGGGGTGTCGGGCCCGAGCGGCGCCAGCAGCTCCACATGACCGTCGCCGACGTCGAGCAGGATCGCCTCGACTCCCTGCGACTCGACCGTCTCGCGGTGCGCCAGCTCCATCTCGAAGCTCTGCTCGTAGAGGGCGATGGCGGCGTCGAGGTCCTCGACGGCGACGCCGATGTGGTCGATGCGTCCGAACACGCGCGGCAGTCTACGCGGCGCCCTCGGCCCGCAGGATCTCGGCCAGCGCCGCGATCCCGACCTGCAGCTGGTCGGGAGTCGGCTCCTTGGTCGCAATCAGGCGCTGGATCTCACGACCCGGCGTGTGAAAGGCCTCGGCCAGCGGGTCGCCGTGGTGGCGATCGCTCCAGGCGAACATCTCGACCGCGAGCGAGGCGCCACCGAGGCCGACGGCGGCGCGCGCCACCGGGCCGGGCCGGTCGACGAGTCGCTCGAGCAGCACCGTCCCGCCGGCGGAGAGAAGCATCATTGGCGCGATCAGGTTGGAGCCGCAGCGATCGTGCTCCTTTGGCACCGAGGCCGGATCGTCGACGCCCTGCTCGTAGGCGGCGATCGCCTTGTGCTCGACCCCGTGGTAGGCGGCCAGGTCGCGGTCGAGCAATGCGACCATGGCGGGGAGGGCGCCGACGGCCTGGACAAGGCCCTCGCGCAGGGCGGAGCTGCCGAAGCGCCTGCGCAACGCCGCCGTCCCCAGCAGCGCCACCCCGATCGCGGCGATAACGCGACGATCCTCGAAGGGCAGGCGCGCCTCGGGCATCCGGCGCCGCACCATCGGCAGGACGGCCAGGGCCTCGGCCAGCTTCAGCGGACCGCGCAGGCCGGGGGCCCGCGCCGCCAGTCCCGGCGCCAGTTTCGGCTTCGGCTCCGAGGCGACCTGGACCGTGCCGTCGAGGCCGCGAACCGCCGCGGCCCAGTGGGTCGGGCCGTGGATCAGCAGCCCGTTGCGCAGCGCCATGCCACCGAGCCGGAGTCGCTGGGTCTCGTTCGAGGACACACACTCACCTTAGGGATCGGTCGGCGCCGCCGTCCCCGACGCGGTGACAGCGCCCCCCGAGGCGCGGTCACCGTTCCCCCCTGATTGGTCCCTTTTGGGTCCCGACCGGAGGCCCCCAGTCCAGGCCTCCGGCCGGTGTGTCGGCTCTCCCTGGCTCTAGCTTGGAAAGCCGAACTATGAAACACGTTCTTGGTGTCCGAGTTGCGGCCGCTCAGGGTCGGTGAAGCTTTTTTCTCAACAGCTCCAACCGCCGGCCCAGCTCCTCCTCGAAGCCATGATCGGTCGGCGCGTAGAAGCGGCTGCCCTGGACCTCCTCGGGCAACAGCGGCTGGTCGCTGACTCCCCCGGGCTCGTCGTGCGCGTAGCGGTATCCGTCGCCGCGGCCGAGCTTCTCGGCGCCGGGATAGTGCGCGTCTCGCAGATAGTCAGGTGGAGTCTTGGCGCCGTTGCGGCGCACCTCGCCGCGGGCGGCGCCGAGCGCTTTGTAGGAGGCGTTCGACTTCGGCGCCAGCGCCAGATAGACGGTTGCCTGGGCGAGGTTGAGCGCGCACTCGGGCAGGCCGACGCGATCGACCGCGCGGGCCGTCGCGTCGGCGACGAGCAGCGCCTGCGGGTCGGCGTTGCCGACGTCCTCTGAGGCGAGGATGACCATGCGGCGGGCGATGAAGCGCGGGTCCTCGCCGCCCTCCAGCATCACGGCCAGGTAGTAGAGCGAGGCGTCGACGTCGGAGCCTCGGGTCGCCTTGATCCAGGCCGAGATGAAGTCGTAGTGGCGGTCGCCCTCGCGGTCGTAGTCGATCGCCTTGCGCTGCAATGCGTCCTCGATCGCGGCGACGTCGACCGGGTTGCCGCCAGAGCGCTCGACCGCCCGCTCGAGCGCCGAGAGCGCGACGCGGGCGTCGCCCCCGGAGCGCTCGGCGAGCATCGCCAACGCCGCGTCGTCGACCGGCGGCGGCTCGGCGATGCCGCGCTCTGGGTCGGCGAGCGCCCGGCGCAGAAGCTCCTCCACCCGCGCCGGATCGAGCGGGCGCAGCTCGTAGACCTGGCAACGCGAGAGCAGTGCCGAGTTGACCTCGAAGTAGGGGTTCTCGGTGGTGGCGCCGATCAGCGTCAGCAGCCCCTCCTCGACCGCCGGCAGCAATGCGTCCTGCTGGGCCTTGTTGAAGCGGTGGATCTCGTCGAGGAAGAGAACCGTGGCGCGCCCGGCGCCGGCGCGCCGCTCGCGCGCCCGCTCGATCACGGCCCGGATCTCGGCTTTGCCGGCGTTCACCGCCGACTCCTCCTCGAAGGCCCCGTCCGCCCCCGCCGCCGCGATCCGCGCCAGCGTCGTCTTCCCCGACCCCGGCGGCCCGTAGAGGATCGCGCTGTGCGGCCGCCCCTCCTCGATCGCCGTCCGCAACGCCGACCCCGAGGCAAGTATCTGCTCCTGCCCGACCAGCTCATCCAGCCCCCTCGGCCTCATCCTCACCGCCAAAGGCGCACCAGCTTCAAGCGAAGCCGACTGGCGGGGTTCCCCCTCGAAGCTGTCGAACAACTGGTCGGCCACTCCCGCTGAGTATGAACAGACGACTGGAGCCGCTGCGGGGTTCGGGGTGAGGTCTCGACGATTCCTCGCGAAGCGGCCCCCGGCAAGGTGATTCTCAGCCGCGAAGCGGCTCAAGATCGCGCCGGCGCGAAGCGGCGGCGCATGGGAATTCGGCGGGACCTCACCCCGAACCCCGCAAACACACCTACAATCGCCACCATGGCCACCACAGCAGGAGCACCCCCCGCCCAGTCCACCCTCGAGAGCTTCAACCCCGCCACCGGCGAGCTCGCCGGCTCGGTCGCCACCATCACCCCCGACCAGGTCCAGGATGTCGTCGACGACGTCGCCCGCATCCAGCCCGCCTGGGCGGAGCTGTCGCTGGCCGACCGCGGCCGCTACCTGAAGCGCGCCGCCGACGCGCTGCTCGACGAGATCGACGACATCGCCGAGCTGCTCGTCCAGGAGCAGGGCAAGCCGCGGGCAGAGGCCTACACGATGGAGCTGCTGCCGACGGTCGACGCATTGCACTGGTGCGCCAAGGCGGGGCCGAAGATCCTCGCCGACGAGAAGGTGCGGATGAGCCAGGCCTTCCTGATGAGCAAGAAAGGCCGCTTCTCCTACGAGCCGATCGGCGTGGTCGGCGTGATCGCGCCCTGGAACTACCCCTGGTCGATCCCCTTCGGCGAGGTGGCGATCGCGCTGATGGCCGGCAACGGCGTGGTGTTGAAGCCGGCCAGCCTGACGCCGCTGCTCGGCGAGGCGATCCGCCGCGTCTTCGAGAAGGGCGGCCTGCCCGAGGGCCTCGTCCGCGTCGTCCACGGCGGCGGCGCCGTCGGCGACGCGCTGGCGCGCTCGACGGTCGGCAAGGTCTTCTTCACCGGCTCGGTCGACGTCGGCCGCAAGGTGGGCGCCGTCTGCGCCGAGAGCCTCAAGGGCTCGGTGCTCGAGCTCGGCGGCAAGGACCCGATGATCGTCTGCGCCGACGCCGACCTCGACAACGCGATCTCCGGCGCCGTCTGGGGCGGCTTCGCCAACGCCGGCCAGACCTGCTCGGGGATCGAGCGCGTCTACGTGATGCGCGAGGTCGCCGACCGCTTCGTCGAGGGCGTCGCCCGCGAAGCGCAGAAGCTGACGCTCGGCGACCCGCTGCAGTGGGAGACCGAGATCGGCCCGATGACCTCAGACGACCAGTACGAGATCGTCGTCGACCTGATCTCCGACGCGGTCGCCTCGGGCGCGACCAAGCTCTGCGGCGGCCCGGTCGACGTCCCCGGCCTCTCCGGCAAGTTCGTCGCCCCGACCGTGCTCACCGGCGTCACCCACGAGATGCGGATCATGCGCGAGGAGATCTTCGGCCCCGTGCTGCCGATCGTCGTCGTCGACTCCGAGCAGGAGGCGATCGACCTCGCCAACGACTCCGAGTTCGGCCTCGGCGCCTCGGTCTGGACCAAGGACCGCCAGAAGGGCGCGCGGATCGCGCGGCGGATCGAGTCGGGCATGGTCTGGATCAACGACCACTCCTTCAGCCACGGCGCCTGCCAGTGCTCCTGGGGCGGCGTCAAGGACTCCGGCATCGGCCGCTCGCACTCGAAGTTCGGCTTCTACGAGTGCGTCAACATCAAGATGAACGCGTGGGAGCCAGGCCTCGCCCGCGACTTCTGGTGGCACCCCTACGACCAGACGATGGGCGAAGCGGTGCGCGCCTCGGCCAAGCTCCTCTACGGCAAGGGCGCGACGCGGACGAAGGCGTTGCGCGAGGGCGCCGGCCCGCTGCTCAAGGTCGGCCGCCGCACGCTGCGCAAGAAGCGGCGCTAGGAAGCGACGAGCTCCTCCGTCTCGAAGACGGCGCCGGCGGCGTCCAGCTCGCGGATGCTGTCGTAGTCGCGTTTCAGCTGCGCCCTGTCTGGATCTACGAGGTAGATGATCCCCGGGCAGGAGAAGAGGTCGATCGTCCGTTTGAGCGTGTCGCCCGGGCCGAGCATCGAGATCGTGCCGGCGAAGGAGGGCAGCGCCTCGATCTCACGCAGTCCGGCGTCGCCGACGATCCGCCCTTCGTGCTGGGAGATCAGCATCACGCAGTAGGCGCCCGCCGCCAGATCGTAGGGACGCTGGGCTCGGCGCGCGACCGCGTGCGGGTCGAGGTAGGCCTCGGCGGTCAGCGTCTGGTGGCTTGGAGTGCAGCGGTCGACGATCTCGTCGGGGACCGAGCCGTGCATGCGCGCGCCCGACTCGACCAGGACGGGGCCGGTCGCGGTCAGCATCACCTCGGTGTGGGCGGGGCCGAAGCGGATGCCGAGCGCGTCGAGCACCGATTCGACGTAGGGGACGACCTGGTCCTGCTGCTCGCCGTGGCGTGGCAGCAGCTCCTCGTAGTCGTAGATGAAGTTGGCGCCGCGGCGCAGCTTGTTGTCGCGCCAGACCTCGGAGACGTGGTGGACGCCGTCCCAGCTGACCGAGTTGACGAAGAGCTGCGTGCCTTCGAGCAGCTCCTGGACGAGCAGCTGCTCGTTGGCGCCGTGCAGCGCGTTGGGCCGGCCGAGATTGGTCGCGAACGAGGCCCGGATCGACTCGGCGTCGGCGCAGATGCTGACCCCGTCGGTGCCGGCGCTGTCGAGCGGTTTGACGACGACGGGAGCGCCGCCGCGTCCCGCCGCCCAGGCGATCGCTTCCTCGACGTCGGCCGTCTTCAGCGCCTCCGCCGTGCGCAGGCCGGCCGCGCGCAATGCCTCGCCCATCGCGTTCTTGTCTCGCCGCGCGGCGCTCTGAGCGCTGCCGTTGGAGGGCAGGCCGAGGCGCTCGCTGAGCGCGTCGGCGAGCGGCACCCCCGGCTCAGCGCCGACGACGACGAAGGCCGGCTCGTGCGCGGCCACTCGTTCCGCAGTCGCATCCAGGTCGCCCTCATGGACGACGTTCTCGACGAAGTCGCTCGCCCGGAAGCCGCGCAGGTAGAAGTCGGGCAGGGTCGGGCTGCTCTGCACGTGGACGACGGGCAGGCCGGCGGCAGCGAAGCGCGGCGCCAGTCGCGACCCCGTCGAGTAGGCGTCGACGACGACCGCCGCACCGCGAACCGTCACGGTCCCTCCCCAGATCGGTCGCAACGCTTTTTCGATGGGTTACATTGAAAAAGCGTTGCGGCCATTTGCCGGATCATGCCGTTGCGACGAGGACGAGGCGGTCCTCGGGGCGCTTCGGCCCGCCGGCGAAGTTGCCATAGCGCTCGACGTCGCGGAAGCCAGCCGCTTCCGCCATCCGCTGCAGGTCGTCGGCCTGGTACATGCGGATGCGCGAGTCGACCACGTCGTCTCCATAGACGTAGTGGACGTGCAGCATCCCGGTCGTGAAGTCGACGTCGAGCGTTTCCTTGACTCCGTTGGTCTCGCGCTCGACCACGCCCTCGTCGGTTTTCAGCCGGTGGCGCGAGCGCTCCAGGTCGGAGAGCTCCATCGCCATCTTGCCCCCCGGCCGCAGCGCGTCGTGGTAGGCGCGCAACATCGCTTCGTCCTCGGCGACCGTCGCGCCGAAGCCGAAGCTCGAGGAGAGGCTGACGAGGCCGTCGAAGCCGCGCAGCTCGTCGGGCAGCGGCTGCATCAGGTCGGCGACGAGGTAGGTCGGCCCCGGGTACTCCTTCTGCGCCTGAGCGATCGCGATCTTCGAGATGTCGACGCCGACCGCGTCGATCCCGTTGGCGGCGAGCGCGGCGACGAAACGGCCCAGCCCGCAGCCGGCATCGAGCACGCGGTCGCCGGGCTTCAGGCCGAGCAGCTCGATCGCCAGCGGCGCCTCCTCCTCGTTGCCCTCGTAGCGCCCGAGCTGGTTGGCGACCCGCATGTAGGCGGGCCCGTAGGTGTCGACCTCGTTGAGCAGCGGTGCGTGTTCGGTCATGAATGGAAAAGCGTACCGCCGCAGCCTCCACCGCTGACTTCGTGGTTTGGCCTATATATGCATCCCAAACCACGAAGTCAGCGTGGGAGGGTGGGGATGGGCAGAATCCCCGCAGTGGGGCCTGGCCAGGCGAAAGACGAAGCGGCGCTCCGGGTCGCCGGGCTGCGCCGCGACTACGGCGAACGACCGGCACTCGACGGAGTCGACTTCGAGGTTGGCGCGGGCGAGACGCTGCTCGTCCTCGGACCAAACGGGGCCGGCAAGACGACCCTGCTGCGCATCCTCGCGACACTGCTGCGACCGAGCGGCGGCGAGGTGCAGGCGCTTGGCTGCACGCTGCCGGGCGAGGCCTGGAAGCTGCGCGGCCGGGTCGGCTTCCTCGGCCACGAGCCGCTGCTCTACCGCGACCTCAGCGGTCGCGAGAACCTGCGCTTCCACGCCCGCCTGCACGGGCTGGACGGACCGCGGGCCGAGGCGCGCATCGCGACGCTGCTGAGCGCCGTCGAGATGGAGCGCCGCGCCGACGAGCGGGTCGCCGAGCTCTCGGCCGGAATGCGCCAGCGCCTCGCGATCTGCCGCAGCGTCCTGCACGAGCCCGCCCTGCTGTTGCTCGACGAGCCCGACTCGAACCTCGACGCCACGGGGCGCGAGCTGGCCCGGGAGCTGATCGGTCCCGCCGCCGACCGCACGCGCGTCATAGTCAGCCACGATCCCGAGCGATTCGAGCCCGAGGCGGACCGGGTGCTGCGCCTCGAGGCGGGCGGGAGGCCGGTGGCCGCGTGACTCCCTCCCCGATCGCATTCAAGGCGATCCTCGCCAAGGACCTGCGCGCCGAGCTGCGCTCGCTGCAGTCGCTGCCGGCGATGACGCTCTTCGCCGTCACCACCTTCGTCATCTTCCGCTTCGGCCTCGACCGCACCAGCCTCTCCGGCAGCCTCGCCTCGGGCGTGCTCTGGGCGACGCTGCTCTTCGCCGCCCTGCTCGGCGTCAACCGCCTCTTCGTCGCCGAGCGCGAGGAGGGCGGCTTCGACGCGATTCGCCTCGCCCCGATCGACCGCAGCGCGCTGTTCGCGGCCAAGGCCACAGCCCTGCTCGTCTATCTGCTGGCGCTGGAGCTTGTCGTCGTCCCCGTCTTCGCGATCTTCTTCCTCGACTCGGCCGCGGCGCTCGGCCCGCTCGTCGCCGTCCTGGCGCTCGCCGACCTCGGGCTGGCCGCGACCGGCACGCTGATCTCCTCGATGGCGGTGCACTCGCGCGCCCGCGATCTGCTCGGGCCGCTCGTCCTCCTGCCGCTCGTCGTGCCGCTGATGATCGCCGCCACCGGCGCCAGCGAGCCGCTGCTCGCCGCGGGCGGTCCCGGTTACCACCGCTTCGGGACCTGGCTTGCGGTGCTCTGCCTATACGATTTGGTCTTCCTCCTGGTCGGCTACGCCGTCTTCGACTTCCTCCTGGAGGACTGAGCGCGCGGCGCTCCGACCCGCCCACCGGCATGTACGGCAAAGGACTGAGACAGCTTTCCATTGCGACGGTCGTCGCCCTCGCCGCCAGCCTCTCGCTGGTCTTCTTCTACGCGCCGCTCGACGCCGACCAGGGCTTCATCCAGAAGATCTTCTACATCCACGTGCCGCTCGCGATCGTCGCGCTGGTCGGCTTCGTCGTCGGCGCCCTCTTCGCGATCGCCCACCTGCGCAGCAGCGACCGCCGCTGGGACGCGTACTCCTACGTCTCGATCCACATGTCGGTGATCTTCGGCGTCGCCGTGCTGATTACGGGCGCGATCTGGGCCAAGGCCTCCTGGGGGCACTGGTGGGTCTGGGACGAGCCGACGCTGGTCAGCTTCCTGATCGTCTTCCTCATGTACGCGACCTACTACCCCTTCCGCTACGCGATCGAGGACCCCGAGCGGCAGGCTCGCTACGCATCGGTCTTCGCAATCGTCGCCGGCGCCTTCGTGCCGCTCAACTTCATGGCGGTGAGGCTGGCGCAGAGCCTCGTCCATCCGCGCGTCTTCGCGACGACGAACGGCGGCCTGCCCGGCTCGATGATGCTCACCTTCCTCGTCTCCCTCGTCGCGGTCGGCCTGCTCTGGCTGACCCTGGTCAAGCTCGAGCTGACGGCGAAGAGCGCCTCCGGGCAGCTCAAGCGCCTGCGCCGCGCGCTCGACGCGCCGGTGCCGGGAGCGCGCTCGCGGATCGCGCCGGAGGTCAGCTGATGATCGCCCTGCTCGCCGCCGCTCCCGCCCTGCCGCTCGACGAGGCCGGCAAGTACGTCGCCGGCGCCTACGTCGTCTTCCTCGTCCTGCTCGTCGTCTACGTCTCGATCATGGCGGCGAAACTGCAGCGCATGGAGCGTGACCTGAAGGACCTGGCGAGCATCGCCGAGGAGCGGCGCGAGGAACCCGAGCGGGAGACGGTGAGCTCATGAGACGTCCTGTGTCAACCCCCCGCCGGTTGAAGGCGACCGAAGTTGCCATGGAGCGCGGAGTCATAGGGGACGCGGTCCTGCCAGCAGCGCCACAGAACCCGCAGCCAGGCTCGTCCGAGCGT
>Ga0210132_1000002_pt1 | contig 43844 bp, 64 predicted proteins | sample Browns_TuleC_D2_FD_184856 | JGI IMG/M metagenome (GOLD analysis project Ga0210132, IMG submission 184856) | Wetland microbial communities from San Francisco Bay, California, USA, that impact long-term carbon sequestration - Browns_TuleC_D2 (SPAdes) | ecosystem: Environmental > Aquatic > Marine >...
GTCCGAATTACCCGCGATCGGTAGGGCTGGAAGGTACCTATCACCCGGTGTAGGTTGTTTTGTCGCGGTGGGCGGCGGTTGTCCATGGACGTTGACAACCACCAAAATCGTTTTAAATTATTGAGGGGGGTGGGGTTCGGTATTAGCATTGGCGCATCGGATCCAGCTATTGCTTATTCGGCTGGGGTTGCAACGGGGGCGGCTGGCTGATATCGGGCAGCAAATCTTCTACAGTGACAGCTCCGTCGACAAAGGCGCTGATGATCTGAGCATAATGGGTCTCGCCCGTGTATTCTGTCCGAGGTGGCCTGCCCAGTTCGGCCCACTTTTTGATCGCTTTGCCGGTCAATTTGCAGGCGCGGCCCAGGGCTTCAAAGCCCCCTGCTTTTTTTGCGGCGTCGTTCAAAGTTTCGGTGTACGTATTCATACGCATGTAAGATAGAACTGTTTATCCAATTACGCAAGAACTGAATAGGTGATGGGTAGTGCATACAATCCAAAATATGGCCACACACCCCAAGGATAAGCTCGCGTTCTCCGGGCGATTCAACCAACTATTAGACGCCGTCGGCGCCCCCTCCATTGGGCAGGGGCGGCAGGGCTATTTGTCTCTAACGTTTGACGTCAGCGACAAAGGCGGGCGAAAATGGATTCAAGGCGAATCGATACCGCGTTACGAAATGCTGCTCAGGATCGTCGAAAAATATAAGCACACCGGCGTTACTGTCGAATGGTTGTTGACAGGCGACGAACAACTATCGCCCTTCACCCATGACCTGGACGCCGCCGGGCGTATCATCAAAACGCTCAGGATGGAAGCATGGAAATTGCCGGTCATAGACTGGGGGAGAGTGGGTGAATATATGGCGCAGGCCAACGCAAATTCAACGGAATACGCCATGGAATGGGTAAACACCACCAACCGCCCGCTCGGCAAAACCTTTGCGCTACGGGTGGTGGGTGACGCCATGGAATGCCTATTCAGCGCAGGGATGGTGATCACCGTCGAGCCCGACCTGCCGGCCCAACCCGGCGATTACGTGCTGGCCGAGCAAGCCAACGGTAGCACCACCTTCAAGCAGCTGATCGAAGACGGAGGCGTGCTCTACCTCAAGCCGCTCAATGCCCGCTATCCCATCCAGCAGCTCGGCGATGGCCACATCATCGGCGTGGTCCGCGAGGCCGTTATCAAATTCCGCTAATCGCGGCCAATCAATTTCCAACACGCTTGACAGGCCAGAACTCCCGGTTCTATGATTCAGTCGCGGCGTTAGATTAGGCCGCGCTCCCTCACTGATACCCGCCCGCCTGAAAAGGCGGGTTTTTTTAGGCCGCCGTCGAAACCTGGGGAGGCCATGGCCAAGCAAGATAAATCCTGGCTCTATCTGTTAGCCGCCCAGGTGCTGGGCATCGTCCAGCTGGCCCTGATCATCCGCCTGGTCTACCGACTCGCCAGCGGCCAGGCCGACTAACCCGAACGGAGACACCATGCCCGCCCTAAAAACCAAAATTGCCCGGCAACTGGCCGCCTCGCGGGTCGGCCTCTACCGTGTCGAATTATTCGCTGCCGTGCATGGCCGGCTGATCGCCGACAAGATCGACGCCCTCGCCGCCGCCCTGCAAGGCATGGAACAGGCCGGCGACATCGAACCAGCCGCCCGCACGGAATCCGGCCCGCGTTGGCAACTCACCGCCAAGGGCCGCGCCGCCTACTCCGCCCTCAACGGCGAAGATCAGGACGACCCGGACGGCATCGACCAAAAAACCGAAAAAATCGCCCTGCTGGAAATCATCGAAGCCTCGCCGCTGGTATCCGTTCAAAATCGGCAACTAGTCGCCGGCATACGCGCCGACCTAGCCGCCCTGGACGCGGCGGACTAATGGAAGCCCTACGCCAAGCCGCCCTGGCACAGCTCAAACTCCCGGCCGACTATAGTCTGATCGTCATGGCATCCGCCATCGACTACATCCCCGACCTGGACGCCGCACTAGCCGAATACGGCGACGAAAGTTTGGTCGACATCGACGACATCAAAACCACCCTGGCCGAACAAACGGAATGTATACCCCTGCCCGCCGGCCAGATGCTGGTCGGCCTCGCCCCGCCCGACCTGCCCCGGCCGACTGTCTGGGGCGTCATCACCCTCGAAACCCCGGAGACCGCATGGACATAGACCTACAAATCGACCGAGTCATAGACCGCGAGGCCGGCTACATCGACCACCCCGCCGACCGAGGCGGACCCACCAAATACGGCATCACCCTCAAGACCCTCGAAAACTGGCTGGGTCGGGCCTGCACCGCTCAGGACGTCCAAGCCCTGGGCAAGAGCGTCGCCCACGAGATTTACTATAGCTGGTATTACATCAAGCCCGGCATCAACGGACTGCCGGGCTTGATCCAGCCCTTGATGCTGGATATGGCCGTCAATCACGGCCGTGGACGGGCCTCACAATTGCTGCAACAAACCCTAGCCGCCCACGGTTTCGACTGCGGCGCGGCGGATGGCAAAATCGGCGAAAAAACCGTCCGCGCCGCGGGCCTTGCCACCGCCCAGATGGGCGAAGGCCTTATCGCCGCCCTGGTTGAGCACCGCAAAATCTTTTACCGGGCCATCGCCAGAACCGACCCCAGCCAGCAGGTATTCCTCAAAGGCTGGATCGCCCGCGCCGACGCCTTCCTGACCATCCAGGCCGCCAGCCATGGCTAAGCCCGACGACATCACCACCACCGGCATCGCCGTACTGTTCGACATCAACCAGCACAACCTGCGGGCCTGCATAGACGCCGTTCCGGGTTTCCCCAAGCCGGTTTGGCGTGGCGCGGTGCGGATTTACAGCTTGGCTGCTATCCAGGCCTGGGCGGACGGCATCGAAGACGGCGGCGGCGATCCGTCCGAATTAATCCGCGGAGCCTATCGCCAGCACCAAGCCGCCCACCGCTACGGCGATGTACCGAGCGACCCGGTGATCGCCAGCCTACAAAAGGACTTTGCCGTCGGTCGTTTTATGACAGATGAACAAAAACAGGCTTTCGAAGCCCGCCGCCTGGCCGCCGGTTCGCGGCAAAACCGGCAGCGAGTTATCCAACGCATCCGCCCGGACTGGTACTAACACCCCGCCGGCCCGGCCAGACCCGTAAAAGCACAAAAGCGCAAAATCGTATTTGAGATTTTCAGTATTTACGACAAATCGGCCGCCACTAAAAACAGGTGGCAATGCCCACAATATCGGTTATTCACGTCGCCCTGGTTGTAGCTGATCCGCCCGCACTGCTGGCAAAAAATACCGGCCAGGCCGGTTTCCGGATCCTTGGTCAACAGATAGCTATCGCGCAGCCGCGTACCGCACAGCGCCACATATTCCGGCCGCCACGGCCCGTAATGATTGCTGCGGGCATTCTCGGCGATCGCCTCGGCGACCGTGTAGCGGGTGGTTTCTCCCACCTCGAACTTTGGATAAAACACGCCTTTTTCGGCCCGCATCGCCTGGCGTTGGCCGTTCAGCACGCCCATGAAAAAGCATTCATCCCCGCGTTCCACCCAGGCGTGGGCGTAGGGCTCGCCGTCCGGCATCGAGCAAATGCCATGCACCAAAACCAACCGGTGATATTCCGGCGGCTCGGCCGTCACCCAGGCCTCTATCAGATCCATGGCGTCGTCGAAACAGCTATGGGTGGGGAATAGTATTTTTTCGCTCATGCTCAATGCCGGGTTGAATTTTTCCGGGCCAACCGCCCGGCCAGCTCCAGCCCCATATCCACCGCCCCGCGTTCCAGGCGATCCGGATCGCGGCGCAGCGGATTGTTGACTATGGTCTGGCAATCCTTGGACCTAATATTGAAAACCACCGCCTCCTGGCGGCGCGGGTGATGTTCGATGCTGTTTTCGGGTATGCCCTGCTCGGCCGGTTGTATTAACGTCCAGGCCTCGCTGATATGCAGCACCATGTCCACGCCTTCCGCGCTCACCAGGGTTTCCATGACCCACGACAGCCGGCGCTTGTCCGCGTCGTTTTCCAAATCGACATCATCGACGAAAGCCATTTGTAGGCGGCCGTCGACCTTACGCCCGGCGAACAGTAGCGACGGCACCTGGCCCAAATCGGCCAAGGCTTTAACCGCTATACCGTAACCGAATGCCGCCGCCGCCTCGAAATCGTCCCGGCCGAATGCGGCCTGGCTGGTTTTTGTGTCCATGCGCTAATCCGGCCAAAAATCCGGATTCATCAGCTGCGCAAAAACCCACGGACAAGCCGCCGGCATTACGTTGAGTATCCCGGTCTCGCCCTCCGCCATCCGCCGACCGTCTTCCCAGGCCTCGTCCCAGAAATCGTCGGTTTTTAAATCTGCCTTCAGGCTCGGCGTTTCCTCCAGTCGCCGCGCGATCCGCCTGCGCTGCTCCTTGATCGTCAGCTCCCAGCTTTTACCGCGCCGTTCCGGCTGGAATTGCCACTTCAGCAAGTGCGCCAACAACAGCGCCATCCTGCTTTCAAACTCGTGTCGCTCGGCTTTCCCCACGTCCTCAATCTCGTCTGCTAAATGTTCCAGGTCCAGCTGGTCCCACCGCCCGGCCCGGATAAATCCCGCCTGCTCGATGCTCCAGGCGATCACGTCGTTTTCGTAACTCGTCATTCTCACCCTCCCTCAATTCCGCCCGGTTTTATCCGGATAAGGCGTGGCCGACGGCAATTCATGCCCGGCGATATCGTGCCGGGTCAAAACGGCTTTAATCTCGGCCATGGCTTCTTTTAATTTCGGGCTGTAATCAATTTTTGCACTTTTCATGTTTTCCCCAAACTTACAAATCAGTTTTTACGCTTTCCCGTATTTCTGCAAAAGCAATTCCCGCACCTCGTCGCTAATCTTGGTGCCCCGATCCGCGCATTGGGCCTTGATGGTCCGATGCAGGCTGGCCGGAATATCGATGGTCAGGCGCTTCATGGTTTCCGCCTCGCCGGTTTCGCGTTTATCCACCCAGGCGTCCGCTGCTGGTTTCGCGCTCGGCCTCGCGCCGATGGCCACCTTTTTACCGCTCATAAAAACCGCTCCAATATTTCCAATTTAACCGCATCGATCTCGCGCGCCGCCGCGCCGTTGGCAACCGCCTCGAACACTGCCTGGCCTGTCGCCGCCGTTTCCGCAAACACCACCCGCTGTGCCACCGCCGCCGCCAGAACCGGCACGGCGTAAGCCGCCAGCGCCTCGACCACGTCGCGACCGATAGCCGTATTTGTAATTTTGCGATTTATTACAAATGCGCTTTTGATGTTTTCTTTATAAATCCGCGCCTCGGCGATCAGCTTCACCACCTCGTCGGCGGCCCAGATGTCGTAGGGCGAAGGCTGCACCGGGATCAACACCAGATCCGCCGCCATGATCGCCGAGCGAGCCAGGTCGGTCACGCGCGGCGGGCCGTCGATCACGATGTGGTCATAGCCCTGGCCCAGCGTGCCGATGTCCTTGTGGATCGATGGCCGGGGAAACCCCACCACCGAGAACAGCGGCTCGGCCACGCGCGCCGCAGCCCAATCCAGGGCGCTGCCCTGCGGATCAGCGTCGATCAACAGCACCCGCGCCCCGTCCGCCGCCAAGCTGGCCGCCAGATTGACGCTAAGCGTGGTTTTGCCCACCCCGCCCTTTTGATTCAATACGCCGATAATCATGATTTCCTGTTTTGTAAGTGTACGGTTTTGTGATTATACACAAAATCGCAAATAATGAAATAAAGATTTCATCAAATCAGTTCGGCCGTGTCTATGTCAAAGATTTCAGCGGCCATTGTTTCGCCGCAAATCTCGACAACCTCTTTTGCGCTGATGACTTCGGGGTTATGCCCTTTTTGCAACAAAACGAATCCCCCTAAAAGGTTGGTATAAATCATGGCGTTGTAATCGTCGTTCATAACCTCTCACTTAAATGTGTTTTTGCGTAAATTTACAAATTCACAGTTCATTAAAAAATACTGGTTTGCGGATCGCGTTTGAATTCAAACCGAACCGCCTTGACGCGACGGCCGGCATTGATGGGTTTCCATTCGATTAGCCAGCCGTCTTTTTCGGTGAGTTCCTTAACCGCTGGATCAATGATTTTTCGGCGTATAGCGGCGAAGTCGCTACGTTGCTTCTCTGTGGCGCCCATTGAAGCCGCAAAATCCTCAATGGTATATTCCGCCCATCCGGTCGATTCAAACCGCATCAGCAGTTCCAACAGTTTCCAAGAACTAGCAGAACGCAAGGCACTGGCTTGGCGTAACTGATAGCTGGTAAATTGGCGTTTAAGGCCGGTTAAATGGGGCAACAGATTCGGCCACCAGTACAACTCTACCCATCCTTCGCCATGTTGGTAATCGGCCTGCCCGATCCAGTGCATTCGGGAGACTGTCGGCTCCAATGGTGTGCCATCCCGTCGGTGCGCGGGTTTGTAGAATGTAATAACCCGATTGAGCAGTGACTTTGATCCGCTCTGTAACTGCTCGTAGGCCGTATTTAAATCAACCTCGAAGGTTTCCGCGTATTCCGCCGCCGTGATCTTGGTGCGTGGCACATCTCCGGGCGGCAGCGCGCGACGGCTGTCCAGTTTGGATATTGCTGTCGCCACAATCCGTTTTTCAGCCAGCGTCAGGCCATGCCCGGCCCTTGTCAATGCGTTGCTCATTGTTACCCGCATGTCCCCATTTAACCGCCCAAGGCTTAAATCGTACCGCACCGCTTTCTCACATGTCATTCTGCCATCCTCCGGGTTTTTCTGCTGATTAAATAGAGGGCAGAATACCATGATTCTGCCTGTTTGTCTTTAGGCAGGATAACCCGGAAAAAGGCAGGATAACCCGGAAAAAGGCAGGATAAACCCGGAAAAAGGCAGAATAGCACCCCTCAAGGCCACGGCTGGCGCGGCCTCCCGCTCTTATAAACAAGAGAAAAACAAGATTAAAAAGGGACGGCCCTGCGCCGCCTGGGGATAAGTCGATTTTCCCAGGCTTGGATTCATGACGATTTCCCACAAAAAATTAAAAATCAATCCTGCCATTTTTACGGTCACGGACAATTGCCCGGAAAGTAGGACATTTGAGTGAATTGAAAATCAATCCTGCCATTTTCCGGGTTAAACGGGCTTTTGCTACAAAATCGACGTTGCAAAACCGACTCCTTTTTCAATCCCCGGCCAAGGCGGCCGAACTCTGCCGGCTTGACCCTTGCAAAACACCGTTGCACAATCCTAAGTTTTGCGAAGGGGGTAAAACATGCTCATCGGTTACGCGCGAGTCTCCACCCAGGACCAAGACCCGGCCCTGCAAATCGACGCCCTGATCGCGGCCGGTTGCGAGACGGTTTATCGGGAAACGGCCAGCGGCGGACGATGGGACCGGACCGAGTTGCAAATCATGTTGGGCTACTTGCGGCGGGGCGACACGGTGGTTGTCTGGAAACTGGACCGGCTGTCGCGGTCGTTGCGTGATCTGCTGGCCATCATCGAAAAACTGGACCGGCTGGGCGTGGGATTCCGAAGTTTGACAGAGGCCATCGACACCACCACCCCGGCCGGGCGGATGATGTTGCAGATGGTCGGGGCCTTTTCGGAATTCGAGCGGGCCTTGATTTTGGAGCGTAGCCGCGCCGGGGTGATTGCCGCCAAACAGCAAGGCCGGGTAGGCGGCCGCCCGCCCAAACTCAGCCGGGAACAAAAAAAGGAAATCGTGCGCATGGTGCAAGCCGGCGAACGCTCCGCCGCCAGCGCCGCCAGGCTATTCAAGGTCCACCCGGCCACCGTCAGCCGCCTGCTGGCCGAGATCGAACCTGCGGTCTGAACAATTTTCAAACAATCTAAGGAAACCGTTTTTGTAACAAAACCTTAATACTGTTCAATTGCCGAAAATCACCGACTTTTCCACAGCAACTGGGGATAAGTCACCGCCGGCAAGCCTGGGCGATCACTTCGCCGGCCCAGGCGTTCAGGCTCTTGCCCGCCGCCCGTGCCGTAATCAGCGCGGCGGCGTGGACTTCCGGCCCCACCCTCAGCAGCAGCTTGCCGTTGCTGGGTTTTTCCGGGTGCTTGCCTATCGCCTCGCAGGTCGCCAGGTAATCGTCGACGGCCTCCCGGAAGGCCGTGGCCAGCTCGCCGACCGATTCGGCATGGAAGCCTATCACGTCCTGGATGCCCAGCAGCCGACCCACCAGCAGATTGTCGCGGGGATCGAAATCGATGCGGGCCTGATAGCCCTTATAAGTCATGGTATTCACGGTTTTTTGACTCCTATCGCCAACAGAAAATCACGCGCCTGATCCACTTGGTAGGGTTTCGCGTCCTTGGACGGGTGCGGGCGGTGGAAAGCCGCGACCCTGCCCGCTAATTCAAACCGCACCCGCGACCCGTTGCCCTCGATTACCCGGCAGCCTAGCGCCACCAATAGCGCCTCGATTCGCGCCCATTCCAGCGCGGACGGGGTAGGCTTGGCAAAAATGGCGGCAAGGGTCTTGGTATGCTTGGAATTCACAAGAGCGATGCTATCACAATTCGATAGCAAAATTAGTAGGCGGAGGTAATCCCACCCGGCTGAAAAAAGTATGGGATGAAAGCCGAGCCGGCCAGTCCGCTGAGGTGCTGAAATCGACGTCCGGCATCGCCGATGAAATTTCAGCGAACAGCCGGGTGCTGGTCGCCAGATTGGCGAGCCTGATCCAGGAACATAACGCGCAGACCGTCAAAACGGTCGAGAAAAATATCGAGGAAGTCCGGCGCATCGCCAGCGAACAAAACCTGGCGGCAGAGCAGGCGCTGATTCACGCCGCGCAAACCATCGAGGATTTGGAATTAGCCCTGGCCGATGCCGACGAAAAAATCAATGACGCCGTCGCTGAGGCGGCGCGACTTCGCGAAAAGCTGCCCAATACCCAGCAAGAAACTGACTCGGGCCTGGACGGCTAGTTACTTAATTACTTACTTAGTTACTAACTAAATTAGTAACTAAGTTATTTACTAAATTAATAAAAAGTTTAAACTAGCCGTACCAACACTCAAAAACATTGGAGAACGCCATGCGCCCCATCGAATACACCCCCGAGCAAATCATCGAAGCCGGCCTGGACCTGAAAGCCGCCGGCCGCAACATTACCGGATTCGCCATTCGCCAGAAACTCGGCGGCGGACATCCCACCCGTCTCAAACAAATCTGGGAGGAACACGCCAGCACCCAGGCCGTTACCCGATCCGAGCCGGTCGCCGATCTGCCGGCGGAAGTCGCCGAGGAACTGGCCACCGTCGCCAAGGCCTTGACCGACCGTTTGACCCTGCTGGTCGTGGAACTCAACGACAAGGCCGTCAAGACCGCCGAGCGGCGGGTGGCGGACGCGATCCACAGCGCCGGCCAGCAGCGCGAAATCGCCGAACGGGAACTGGCCGACGCCACCACCACCGTGGAAGATCTGGAAACCCAGCTGGAAGCCACACAAGCACGTCTGGATCAAATCGATCAATATGCCGAAGGTTTGAAAGAGACCTGCCAAACACAGGCCGTGGAAGCCGCGAAAATGAAGGAACGCCTGGCAGCATCCGAACAATCCCTAAAAACCGCCCAGGCGCAACACACGGCGGAAATTAGCCGCATCAAAGACAACGCCGAGGCCGACCGCGCCCTGTATCACCAGGAAGCTGAGGCGTTGCAACTCAAGCTCGACAACCTGCAAGCCATGGCCGACGCCTTGCATCAGGAACTGGCCACCGTCAAGGCCAAGGCCGACGCCGCCGTCGAAAGCCGCCAGGACGAGCGGCAACGCGCCGCCGCCGAACTCAACCGCGCCGCCGAGCGCATGGCCAAGCTGGAAGACAAGGCCGGCGCCGCCAACAAGGAAGCCAAGGCCGCCCGCGAGGAAGCCGCCCGCTTGGCCGGCAAGGTGCAGGGATTGGAGACGGTTTTGCAGTCTGGAACTGCAAATTCGGCAAGCTAAATTTTGCGACTTATCCCGCATTTATCGCCCATCAGTGTTTACTTGGTGCGATAAACGTGGGATACTATACCCGTACTAAAGAAAAACCTTATCAACTGATCGGCTCGTAGGGCCGGGGGAATGAACATCATGACTAGACAACTCACCGAAGCGGCCCGCGCCGCCGCCGCCATCAAAGCCGAACTGAAAGCCCTTGGCATTAAAGCCAGCGTAAAAAGCGAAAATTACAGCATGGGCAACAGCGTATCCGTGACCGTTACGGACCAGCCGCCGGCCATGCTGGAACAAATCAAAACTTTATGCCGCAAATATCAGTACGGCCATTTCGACGGCATGACCGATTGCTACGAATACACCAACCGCCGCGACGACCTGCCGCAATCGCAATATGTGTCGGTCAATCACAAAATGACCCCCGATTATGTGCAAACCTTGATCGACAAGGTTAACGCCCGTTATGGCCTGGCGGTGACCTTTGAAGAATATGAATACCGCCCTTGGGCGATCAAGTTTCGTTCGGCTTTCGGCGCCAGAGATTTCGGCGACGAAGTTTATCAACTGTCGACCGGCGCCATCGACTATGACGCCTACGACCGCCACTGGCGCCGCGAGGACGAGATTTTCAAAGAGCTGGCCGCCTGCTTCGACATCGATCATTTAAGCCGTGACGAGGGCGTCGGCGTGTATTTTAACGACGACAACGTCTGGCGAATCAGCTCAACCTATAGCCACGACCGCATCGAAATCGCCGACGATTTTGAAACCCCGGCCGTGGCCATGGCCGCCCGTATCGCCACCGCATACAAGGGTCGTGTGGAAGATAACCGCCGCGAACAGGCCGCCCGCGCCGCCATCGACGCCCGCAACGCCAAACCCATCGAACCCGTCGCCGTGGCTTATACCGACAAACGCCTGGTCGCCTATTTCCCGCGCTGCAATAAAAATAATGGCCTAGCCGAGAACGACCAAGAAATCCTCGACGGCCCGGTAAAAACCCGGATCGTGGTTAAAAAAGTCATCACCTTGAGCGCCGAAGACTATCAGCTCGTCTCCGAATCGTTGCTGGTTGATCGCGGCTACCTTTGGGAAAAGATCGGCGGCGGACAAATCGAGGATAACTATCTGGCCGGCTTGGTTGAGGGATCGCCCGAATATTGGGACGCCTGGCGGGAACATAGCGAAACCTTGGTCGTGCAGGTCATTAACCACTTTACCGGCGACCGCTTTCTAGTCAATAGCGAGGGTTACGACTACGCCCGATATGTCGGCCGCACCGTTAGCTGGTATTTCGGCCACTTGAAACCGACGACCAAAACCACGGCGCCCGCTAAATCAACCTTGCATTAATTTTGCGGCCTGTCCCGCATTTATCGCACCTCAGTGTTTACTTGGTGCGATAAACGTGGGATACTATAGCCGTACTAAAGAAAAACCCAATCAACTGATCGGCTCGTAGGGCCGGGGGAATGAACATCATGAAAACCCAACACCAAACCAGCGGCTATGACCGCAACCAATACGGCGCATTGATCTGGACCGGCGGCAAAGCCCCGGCCACATTGACTAACGGCCGTAAATTATTGAGCCGCGCTATTGCCAGCGGCGCCCTGCCGGCCGAATACATCAGCACCGACAAAAAAGGCCGGGGCGACTGTTTGAATTATGACGTTTATGACGCGGCTCGCGGCGCGGTGCTGGTGCAACGTCGCCACACCACGCTGGACAAATACGGTGCCCACCCGCAAAAAGATTATTTTTTGATCCGCTCCGCCGGTCGCGGGGTGGACGTGTCGCCGGTGGCGCATAAATCCATGATCGTCAAATGGTCCAACCATGCCAAAAAACTCGGCGACATCATCAAGGCCGACGCCGGCCTGGTCAAGATCGACACCAGCCCCAAAACCGAGGTCGGCTATAAAGCCGTCACCAAAAACCCCGCCGGTCATTATGTCTCGGTCTGGGACGGCTCGCCCTGGGCGCTGGGCCGCGAGCGGGTCGAAAAAGCCAGCAAGGACCACAGTGGCGGTTTTTATTATTATCCCAGCGTCGCCCAATGCCGCGCCGCCGCCCTGGCTAACGACATTTTCGGCGAGGCCCGCAGCCATCAAAATTTATTCATCGTCCGGGTGCTGGTCAACGGCGCCCGTTATCAAGTGTTCGACGCCAAACATTGCGCCTCGCGCCTGACGCCGGTCGCCCTGGTCGAGCAAACCAATTAATTTAAACCCGCCGCAGGGACGCGGCCCCAACCAAGGAAAACCTCATGGCCACCAAAAAAAGCGTATTCCTGGCCGACCTCACCGTCGCCTGGATCGAGACCACCACCCAGAAAGACCACGCCGCGCACGATGGCCCGAAATGGTCCGAGGCCATCAACGCCACCTTTGAGCAATTCCGGTTTTTGATGCGCGAGTCGCTGCCCGATTTGAGCCAGGACGAATGGACCATCATTTTGAATGTTTACGCCGGCTGTTATTTCCCGGCGCACGGCGTACCGGCGCGGATCGCCTCGGATATGATGGACAACGTCGGCGCTGTATCCGTCGAAGATTTAACACCGGATTATGCCGCCCTGGTGCGCAAGGTCCACGCCCTGAGCCAGCCGCAGCAGCTGGCCGTGCTGTATTTCGTGCAAATTTTCTGGTCGGCGAATTGGACCGGCGACTGGCCGGACATCGTCGCGGCCATCAATGCCAGGTTTTGATCGCGTTTGAACATGCGTCCGATTACGCTACGCTAATCTGACCTACGCGGGCTGGCCAAATCGCAGCGCCAGGCGCAATCCGCCGCCATGGCCAGCGGTCCCCGTCTCGACGCCGCCGCCTTGCGGATGATGTCGGGCATGGCGGGTAACTAGGTCAGCACGGTTGAGCCTGAAAGGTACACCGGCGGGATCGGCGCGCCGGTGTCGACGTCCACGCTGCCATAGATGCCGCCGATATTCACGCCGTCGTTGCTGCAATATCCCAGCACCCAGGTGTAATCGCCGGGCCCTGTCGTTTCCGAATAATTTTTGACGGTTTCCACGAAGCCGCCGCCGTCCGGGTTCGGCGACTCAAACCAACGCTCATAGGTTTTATAGGTCGTGACGGCCATGGTTTTGATGGTTTCGGAGATATGGTAGATCACATAAACGCCGGTCGATTTTCCGAAATCGATTTTGCCGACTACCTTCGATTCCGCGCTATAAGCGCCGGCTATCGGCAGCCCATAGGTATCGACGGCACTATTGGAACTGGCCTCGGTTAGTGTCAGGGAATGGATCGTCACTCCCCGCACCTTGATGGTATAGGTTCTGGATTGGCTGCCCGATTGATTATAAGTCGTTTGCAACGGCTCGTTGCCCGAGCCGTGGTATTCATGGGCGGAAAAACTCAAATTGTCGAACGATGTTTCGACCGAAAAAGGGATGCCGTAATAAGTGCAGTCGCAGACCGAGGTGTCGGTGGACGAATAATTGCTCGAATCGGTGCCGACGTTTAGCCAATAGTGGTCCTTGCCGCCGCTGTTGTAAATATAATCGAAGGCGGCTTGATAGCTGGCCAACCCGGACCCGGTATGATCGGTCGTATAAGTGCTGGGGTCGCCGTGCGGCGCCAAAATATAAAAATGGTCCAGCGCCCAAACCGCCTCGAAGACCACCACCTCGACGGGCGGCTTGCAAGCCGGCGGGTGGCTATAAAAGCCGATCACGGTCGGCGTGCCCAGCGGATTGACGTCGACAATCACCCGGTCGCCGTCCTGATAAATCGGCTCCGCACAAGGATTCTCGAAGGCCACGCCGTCGGCATATTCGCGCTGCTCGAAGCTGATAGGCGCCGCCCCGACCCTGATCACCGGAAAAATGGGCTTCAGGTTAACCAGGCGGCTGGAATGTTCCGGCGTGTTCCATTGGCCGTCGAACTGCACCCGGCGGGCGACGACGTCGACGATGGTCGCCACCCGATAGCGCCCGCGGTCGCGTTGGGCGGCCGGCAAAATGCCTAGATTGAACCACACCGCCGCCGGTCCGGAGGCCATCGGGTGTTGCAGCCAGGTATCTGGCCCCGCGCCGCTGGCCAACAACCACACCCCGCTATCGTTGCGGATTTGCTGCGTGATGGGGTCGCGCTGCAGGCAATAATCGATTTCGATGCAGCCGACGGTGCCGCTTAAGGTCTCCACCCGCTGCACGCACCAGGCCTGGGCGGTGATTTCCGCCGGGCAATACTTGTTCAGATAATCGCGGTCTTTTTCCAGACCCTTTTTGCGCAACTTCTCACGGTTGATGTTGGAAGCTATCATGTCGCAAGGCGCCTTGGTTCGATACAAATCCTCGGTTAGCTGGTCGATTTGCGCGGCGTCGGCGATGTATTTTTCCGGCGCGGTAGCGGTCAGGTAGGCGTTGAGGGCGGCGGCGGCGGCCTGGTATTTGATTAGGGCGGCGGCCTTTTCGGCGGCCAGGTCCGCCAGACGCTTGTCGATGTCGACCAGTTGCGCCGCGATCAGTGCCAGGCGCTGGTCGACGGCGGCGTTGTCAAATTGTAGCCGCACCCGGTACAAGCCGCCGCCCAGGTGGGCGTCGATGATGGCCGCGCCCATTAGACCGCCTCGCTGATTTCCATGATGGCGGTGACGGTATCGACTATCAGGATGATGCCGTCCACCGTGAAACTTTCACCGTTGATCACGGCGGTATCCAGCGGCCGCAGCCTTGGGTCGATCCGGCAACGGTAACGGCGGCGGCCGGCGTCGCTGGCGCGGGTGATGGCATCGAACAAGGTCATGCTGCGGGCCTCGGCTGGCGTCAATGTCTGGTAGCCGCTGAGGGTGCCGGTAGTGCCGGCGCGGCCGCCCTGGTTGGTGCTAAGGCTATCGAAGGGCACGGCCGCCATTTCAAAACTGGCCTGCTGGCCGTCCAGGTAGCGATAAATCCGGGTGACACTGAGCGTGCCGTGCGGGCGGACGGCGATGCCGGCGGCGTAAGCGTCGGCGCCCGGCACCACCGCCGACAAATACACCCGGTAAGGGTCGGCGCCCATCCGGATCTGGAAGGACGACAAAGGCAGCGCCAGGTCGGGCAGGCCGTCGGCCGCGCCGCTGAGCCGGCAGCGGTACACCGTAGCCACCCAATGATTGACGATAGGCCGCAGCGCCTTGACGACCGGCGAGGCGCCGACCAGGGCGATCACCCCGGCGCCGATGGCTTGAGGCGTGGGTCGTACCAGCCCGGCGCCGGCAACGGAAATCACCCCGCCGCCGGTGAATTCCGAACTGGCGATCCAACTAAATGTTGCCACCGGCACATAGGCGGCCTGGGCGAATGAAAACGACGCGGCGGGCGTATAGGCCATAATCTATGCCGGCACCAACGGACCCTGGCTGATGGGTTGAGCCAGGTCGGCCACCAGTTCCCAGGCATCGGTCACGCCGTTGTCGTCGCAGCGGCCGCCGGGCGTGGTCGGCCAGACGGGCTCGGTCGCCCCGGACTGGCCGGCCACCAGGCGTTTGTAATAATACGGCGTGGCGGCGGGGTTAAGCGGCAAGGCCCTGTCGTCGACCGCATACAGCCCAGCCGGCCGCCAGGGTTCGCCCTGATCCGGGTAGACCGTGACATTCACCAGCGAGGCGTCCAGCACCGGCAGGATGAAAGCCGCCGCCGTTCCGCGGCCCCGGCCGGCGAACACCCCGGCCATCGTCGCGGCCACGGCCCTGAAATTCACCGCCGCCAGGCTTTCAGTCAGGGCCAGCGATAATTGATTAAAACTCCAGCTCATCGCCCGGTTATTGGTGCCGCTATAAGCCACGGCGGCGAACCTCGCCAGGGCCGGCGCCCAGGCGACTGCATACCAGGCATTGGCCGCGGCCTCGCTGCGAGTCGTCCAGCCCAGGCCATCCGCCGATGTCATCACCCGGCCGGTGCCGCTATCGGCCACCGCCACGAACAATCCCAGCTCGGCCGCCCAACACACCGAAAACCAGGTATTAGCGGCGGCCGCCGCGCGGACGGTCCAGTTGATACCGTTCGTCGAAATCATCACCCGGTTGGTGCCGTCATAGGAAACCGCGACCAGCACGGCCAGCTCCGGCGACCAGCACACCGAAATCCAGCTATTGTTGGCCGCCGAGGTGCGAATGGTCCAGGTAATGCCGTCCGGCGAGGTCATCACCCGGTTGCCGGTGCCGGTCAATCCCACGGCCACGAACAGGCCCAGCTTCTTGGCCCAAACCACCGAGGTCCAGCCGTTATCGGCCGCCGAGGCGCGGGCGGTCCAGGTTATGCCGTCGGGCGAGGTCATCACCCGGTTGCCGGTGCCATCGGTGGATACCGCCACCAATAGACCCAGATCGGCCGCCCAGCACACCCCGTTCCAGGCGTTATCGGCCGCCGAGGTGCGGGCGGTCCAGTTAATGCCATCGGGCGAGGTCATCACCCGGTTGCCGGTGCCGGTATTGGCAACCGCCACGAACAAGCCCAGACCGGCCGCCCAGCACACCGCCATCCAGCTAATATCGGCCGCCGATACGCGGGCCGTCCAGGTTATACCGTCGGGCGAGGTCATCACCCGGTTGCCGGTGCCGGTACCCGCGACCGCGACGAACAAAGCCAACTCGGGCGACCAGCATAGCGAATACCAGGCATTGTCGGCGGCCGAGCTGCGGATGGTCCAGGGATCGGTCAAGGCCATCGTCAACCTCCGGCGATATGAATAATGGGCGTTACACTGTAGGTCTCGTTGGCGCCCACCGTTACCGCCGCGTCCTGCACCTCGATGTCCAGCAACCTGGGCGCGGTGCCGGTGGTGCAGATAAAAAAGCCGGTGATGGCCGCATTGAAGGCGCCGCCGTCGGCGGTAAAAATCTGCTTGGCGTAACTGCACACCCCGGAGGCGTTGACTGTCCAGCCGCCGTCCGCCAGGCTGATGCGGGCGTAATTGCCGCCGCTGGGTTCGATGATGTCCGTTAGCAGCGTGCCGTTGCCGAGGCCGGCGGTGTTGGTCATCAGACCCAGCGCCAGGCCGACGCCCCGGTCGGGGTTGGATTGATTAAATATCAACTGGCCGGCCAGCTGCCGGCCTTCGTTCGGGGTATAGGTCGTCGGCATGGCTTATTCGCTTATTTGTTGATTGACCAGAAAGCGGATTTTCAAAAACCCGCCATCGTCCATCTTTTCCACCACCCCGGCATAAACCCCGTCGCCTGGCGACACCAGGATGGCGCTATGCGTCATCACCAGGGCATTCAGGCGGGCGCGGGTGGCAACGTCGAGGCTTTTCAATACGATCACGAACACCGCGTCGCTGGCCGTGTAGCCGTTGTCGACCAGGATGCAGCCGCCGTCCAGGGTAGCGGTGCGGCTGACGCGGCGGGCGATGCCGCTAAAATCGCTGTCGGCCGGATCGGCATCCAGCAGAAAATCGCCGCCTAAATCGAACAACTCGGCACAAATTGAAATTAACATCAGATACCTACCAGCATCGCCAAACCCTGCTGGGTGGCTTTGACCTGGGTATATTTCAAAATCTTGTCGAACACCAGCTCCAGCTCCGGCGCCAGCTCGCGGGCGTCGATGCTGATCAGGGGTTCGCCGCTGGTCAGGCGATAAGTTTCGGCTTGCAACTTGGCGACGATGGCGTCGGTAAATGACTTCTTGACCGCCAGTTCCTCGTCCAGCCGCCGCTCCATATTCTTGGCGGCGCTCTTTATTTCCTCCGCGCCGGTAAAGCCGGCTTTTTTGGAGAAGGTTTCCCATAAACTGGTGGTGCCCTGGGTCAGGGTGCCGATCACTTCCGAGGTGGCCTGCAGGGCGGAATTGATGCGGGCGGTGTCGGCCTCGATGTTGGCCACCTGCAAATCGACGGCGGCCTTGACGTCGATTTCGTAGCGTTTGTTGGCCAGGTCGCCCATGGCAATCTTGAAATCGTCGGCCTGTTTTTGGGTGGCCAGCAAGGTATCCTGGACGGTTTTCCATTCCTTGCTGCCCTCGGCGCCGGCCTTGGCGGCGTCCTGGGTGGTCTTGGCCAGCGCCGTGGAAGCCGTGGCCGCGCCAAACGCGCCGTCGTGTATTCGCCACAATCCGCCTTCCAGGGCAATGGCGGCGTTGTTGCTGCCGGCCATGTTTTCGGCCACGTATTTCTGGGCCTCGTCCAGAGTCTTGAAGCCCTCGGCGGCCTTGTTAGTGGCCGCGCCGACGCCGCTGGCGGTGTCGACCAGCTTTTTGATTTCCTCATCGGTGCGGCCGCTGGCGTTGCCGATGCTGTCGATCTTGCCGGATAGCGGGTCCAGCGTGAAGCCGAACTCGGCGAACTTGCCGACCAGGGCGGCGGTATCCACGCCCAGCGACTTGAAATCGTCCCTGGGACCTTGCGAGGCATCGCCAACCTTGGTGATGGCCCGAGCCGCCTGATCGGATCCGCCGGTCAAACCGCCGACCATTTGCGTCCACGCCTGGTCGATGTCCCTGCCGTTGCTTTCCAGATTCTGGCTGATGCCGTCGGCGGTATATTTCAGCTCCGACGCCATGTCCGAGAATTGCTTGCCGGTATCGCTGGCACCCAAGGCGCTGAGCAATTTGCCCAGGGCGAAGGCGGTGCCCTCGGCGAAAGTCGTGATCGCCAGCGCGGCGCCGTCGAAAGCGACCTGCAGATAATTGGTAAAAATCCGCGACGCGCCGACCAGAAAATCGAACACATGGCCGATATCGGCCTGCGACTCTTTCAGCACAAACAAGGTCGTGCCCATCATGGTGCCGAATTCGCCGAGGATGGTCAGCGTCCCCAGCAACTTGCCGCCCGCCAGCTGGGTTTCCGTCGATGATTCGCCGAGCTGCTTGCCCGCCTCGCCGATCGCCGAAAAAATCGGCGTGAACTGGTCGACGATGCCGCGCGTGACGTTGACCAGCGCGGTGATGATGTTAACGGTGGTTTGCAGGGTTTTTTGCAATCCCTCCACCGTGCTGATGTCGGCGCCGTCGAAAATGCGATTAAAGGCATCCTTGAAAGTGCCGCCCAACTCGCCCAGGCTATCCAATAATCCGGACCAATCGATGCCCTTGAAGGCATCCGGCAGGTTGCGGGCCACGGTCTGCAACAGGGCCTCGAATTCGGCCAACTGCGGTTTCAATGCGTCGAACAGCGGCGCCAGGCCGCCGGCCTCCACGGTGCGACGGAAGGCGTTCTCGATGTCGGTGGCGCCGCCGACGATGCCGGTAAACTCGCCCAGCACCTGGCTGCCCATCACGCGGGCCAGGTTTTCGAAGCCGACCTTGAACCGCTCGATCTGCACCTCCGCCGAGGCCAGCCGCATCTCGACTTCCTTGGCGGTGCTGCCGGTGACGGTCAGCGCCGAGGCCGTAACCTCGTTGACCTTGGCCAGGTTGTCGAACACCGTCACCAGCTTGGGCGCCTGCTCGATGCCGAACAACTGGCCGGCGAATACCAATTTCTGGTTCTGGTCGACGCTTTGGAAGGCGGTGGCCACGTCATAGAAAATATCCCGGCCGCTGCGCATCTTGCCGTTGAGGTCGAATTGCGACACGCCCAGCGCCTCCAGCGCGGTGGTGACCGGCTTGGCGTCGTCCACCAGTTTCAGCAAGCCGGTTTTCAGGGCTTCGGCGGCCAGGCCGCCGTCGCGGAATACCTCGATCATCGGCGTCAACAAGCCGGTGCCTTCCTCGAACGAAAAGCCCATGGTCTTGAGGATGGGCGCGACCCGGCTCATGCCCTCGGCCAGTTGGTTGATGTCGGTGGCGTAATCGTTGCTAACGTTGTTCATGGCCTCGATATAACGCGAGGCCACGCTGGCCTCGGCGCCGAAACCCTTGATGGCCGAGATCAGGATCTCGGAGGCCCGCGCCGCGTCGACGTCGCCAGCGATCACCAGATCCAGGGCGTTTTTTTGCAGCTCGGCCGCTTCGGCCGCCGTGAAGCCGGCCTGCTTAAAGTTGGCCACGCCTTGCAGCACCTGATCCGCCGAGACCCCGTATTGCTCGGACAGGGCGGTGACGGTGGCGGTGAAGGTCTCGATGGCCGGGTCGCCCTCCGACAAGACCTTGTTTAAATCGATTTGCGCGGTCTGGAATTTGGCGGCCTGCATCACCGCATAACCGCCGTAAGCCGCCGCCAGCGCGGCGATGGCGCCCTCGGCTTTTAGCAGGCTTTCGGTGAAATTGGCCACCGGCTGGGCGATGCGCTGGATGCCGGCGTCGAATGTCGTCAGGCTGCCGGCGATGCTGTCGACGGTGGCCTTGGTGTTTTTGTCGGTAGCGCCGAAGATGATCTCGACGGTTTTGCTTAAATCAGCCATTTAATGCCGCTCCCGGTTCCGCTCCCGATAATGCAGCTCCCACAACAACAACTCGGTGCCGGTAATCTCGCCCTCGGGGAACAGGCTGGGCTTGTGTTGGTAGAGGTAGCCGCCACGCAATTCCAGCAAACACATCAGCCCCCGGAGTTCGCTGTCGCGCCAGAGGCTTTGGGCTTTTTTACATCCATCCCCAGCCCGGTCAAGCGCACGATTTCATTGGTCAGGATGTAAAACTCCACCGGCCGCACCTCGGCCAGCTTCACGGCCAGGTCCAGGGTGATTTCCGGCGCCACGCTGCATTGCGTCAATTGCTCCAGGCGCTTGATGATTTCCTCGGGCGTGCCGGTATCCAGGCCGATAGCCTTTTGCAACTCCGCCACCTGATCGACGTTGGCGGCGATGGCCTTGACGATGGCGTCCACCGTTTTATTGCGGCCGGCGGCCTCGTTGGCCCTGGCCACCTCGCTGGCGGTCTGGCCGCGCACGATCCACATCGGCGCGGCATCGTCCCCGAACCAGGCCGCCAGGCCCGGCACCGCCACCTCGGCGGTGCGCGGCACGAAGCCGGCGGCCATGAAGGCCTTGGCGTCGAAGGGCATCAGGCGTTGACCTCGACCGCCGCCGCCTCGGCGCTGATGGTGCAGGCGGCTTGAATATTATCGCCGGCCGGGAAGGTGCGGCTGATGCCCAGCTTGCCCTGGGTCAGCAAATAAGGGGTTTTATAGCGGTCCGGATAGAACTTGAACCATAAAAATTCATTTTTCAGCGTCACCAGCGGATCGCCGATGCCGTCCTGCAGGTAGGCGGTGAATGCGCCCTGGCCCAGCGAACTGGACGAACTGCCCAGGGTGCCGGAATAAATCTGTTTGGAGCTGACGCTGTGCGTGGTCTCGGCCGGCACGAAATCGCTGGCCAGCGACACGTCGGAAAATTCCGGGTCGGCATAACTGGCATAGACTTTTTTCGGCAGGCTGCCGGTATGGATTTTCGGCAGCGCCGACTTGAATTGCACGCTGGCCTCGGCGTAATTGATTTCGAACAGCGGGTAGTCGTAGCGTTCCCGATGGCTGCCGACTACCTGGAAAATCTCGGCGGCGTCGATGGGCGCGGCGACGTTGCTGGTGGTGCGCACCTGGGCGATTTCCACGCTGCCCACCGGGATGAAGGGCGGGCCGCCGGCCGCGCCGCGAGTCTCGCTGAAGGCCGTGCCGTCGACGCCGGCCACCGCCGCCACGGCGCCGGTGCTGTCCACCGTGATGGAGGTCATGGCGTGGGTGTCGGTGGTCACGGCGCGGGTGATGGCCACGTCGGTGGCGGCGCCGACGGCGGTTTTCACCCCGGCCAGATAGACGCTGAGCGCGGCCACGTCCACCGTGTTGTTGCCCGCCCCGACCGCCGGAATCACCGCGCCGCCGGTAATCAGGCCGTTGGGCCGGACATCGGGCGCATAGCCGGACTTGCGGCTGAACAGGGTGGCGGCGGACTCGAACAGTGTCGCGTCGCCGCTATCGGTCAAGGCGCCCATGGCGTGGGCGGTTTGACCGGCCTCGTATTGCAGTTTTGCGTTTTCGGCGGTAGCCATAACATGCCTCCAGGGCTAGAAACCCCTCGCGGGGTGGATCAAAAAAATGTAGGTGCGAATTGATTCGCACGGTTGCAGGTCAAACCGTCGCCACCGTGTACGGGTCGCCAATCGGCGTCCGGTAGTCGATGTCGTAGATGCCCGACACGCTGGTGTAGCGGCTGCCGTCGTCGGCATAGCGCGGCGTCAGCCTGACGCGGTTGGTCTTGATCGCCAGCCCGCCCCAGCTGCGGTCGCCGCCACGCATCAAGGTTTCCAGCTCGCCCATGATGGCGTTGGCCTCCACCGATTCGTTGTCGATCGCCGCCCAGATAATCTCGACCGCCACCTGCATCCGGTTGGTCTGCACGGTGTATTGTTCGGCGATCTGGTCATCGCTGCCGTCCCACACCGACACGAAGCGGTCGCGGGTCTCGCCCAGGCTGCGCTGGGCCCGGCCTATGTCCAGGCCGGACAGCGGCGCGATACGGTTCGTCACGGCCTGCAAAATCTGTTCGCGCACGGTGTCGGCCATCTAAACCACCAGACAACGGGCAAACACCCCGTCGTCCTCGACGATGGCCTCCACCGTGTATTTTTTGGCCTTGTAGCTGAAGCGCGAACCCTTGGCCAGGCCCGGTACATCGGCCAGCGCCACATCGATGGCGAGGCGGCCCTCGGTCAAATAGGCCTCGCCGCTGTAGACCGGGTCGACGCCATCGTCCACCACCGCCCGGATCGCCAAATCGCCGCCACGGGCGTGGTAGATCACGTCGTCGCCCACGGCGGCCAGGATAACGGCGGGCTCCATTAGCGCGGCAAAATCGCTCATTTGCTGTGCCTCGTTACCACGTCCATCATGCCGTCGATCTGGTAACGCTCCGCGCCGACCGCCGCCAGGCAGGCCAGGTTGTAACGCACGCCAGCCACGCCGGCCTTGACCAGTTGCACGGCCTTGACGCCGGTCAACACCGGCGCGCCTTGCAGCATGGCGGCGGCGGCGGCGTCGGTGCCGGTGATCACGGTCACCGTGACGCTGACCACGCTGTCCACCGCCGTCAGCGGCAGGGACGAAAAATCGAAGGTCACCGGGATGATTTCCGCCGGCACCTTGTCGCTGATCTTAGCCATCAGGCCGCCTCCAGCACATAATCGCGGACCGGGTCCAGGGTGTAATGGCGCTCATTGGCGGCGATGGTCCAGCGATCCAGATACAATCCGGACCAGCCATCGCCCAGCGATAGCGCGGCGACAGCCAGGGCCTGGGTCAGCGAGGCGGCGGCCAAATCCACCCGCAGGCTGAGCGTGCCGCCGGCCGACGCCTGGGCGATGGCTGCGCCGCTCAAACCCTCGGCGGTGATTTGCAAATCGCCGCCGGCCAGGGCCGACACCCCGGCCGATCCGGCTAGAGCCTGGATCATAGACAAACCGCCGGCTGCGGTGGCGGTCACTTGCGCCGCGCCTAATAAATCCAGGGATTGAAACAGCGCCCCGGCGGCAGCGGCCGAGGCTTGCGCCGCGCCGCTGAGTTCATTGGCCAGTCCGGCGTCCAGGTCGGCGCCGGCCAGCGCGGCGGCCAGCGCCGCGCCGGACAATGAAATCGTCAAGGCGATGGCGGCCGATCCGGCTGATTCAGAAACGGCCGCGCCGGCCAAGTCCACGCCGCTCGCTAGATCGCCGCCGGCCTCGGCCGCCGCCGCCGCATCGCCGGCCAGGGCTTGCACTTGCGCCAACTGCCCGGCGGCCAGCGCCGCCGCTACCGCATCGCCGGCCAGATTAACCGTAATCGTGACCACGCCATCCGCCGTCGCCAGCGAGGCCGCCGCGCCGGATAAATCCAGGCCCATGGCCACCGCTCCTGCCGCGCCAGTCGTCGATAGCGCGCCGCCGGACAATCCCAGGCCCATGGCCAGCGCCGCGGTCGCCGAAGCGGCGGCGGTCGCCGAAGCGGCCAGGCTAACCGCTAAAACCGAATTGCCGGCGTTGACGGCGGTAGCGTTAAGGGCGGATGAATTCAGCATGAGCTAGGGAGCCAGAGTCACGGCCAGGCCGAACAGGGCGTCGACCTGTTCGGCGGTCAGCGATAAGGCGGTCGCCATCATCTCGATCTTGGGGTGATTGCGGGAGAATTGGGTGTAATGCCCCCAGGCGTCCTGCAATTCCTGGTCGCCAGCGGCGATCACGGTCTCGACCGCCTGACGCAGACCCAACTGGCTCAAGGCCTGGCGGATTTGATAGGCTGAGGCCACCAGCACAGGGGTGGGTTCCTGGTGGGGTTCCGGGGTGTTGCCGGCGGCGATCCAGGCCAGGATCGCCTGATAATCGCTGTTTCCGTCCGCCATTGGCACGAAGGTTTCGCCGTCGACCGTATAACCGTTGGCCGAAATTTTGACGTGGTTGATGTCCATTAATTGGGCCTCACAATTCCGCCGACGCGGTTATGGTTCCCGGTGTATAGCTGCCCCCGCTGCTTATGGCGGAGGCCGAATACGTTACGATGCCATGTTGTAGGACGTGATGTATTGTCCCGTTTTCAACCGTGATTGTTGGCAACGCCCTGAGTAATTGTCCGAAATAGGTCTGCGACGATATAGTCAGCGACCCGCCCGTAAAATTGATGTTTTGTACACCGCCTCCGCGCCAAAAAAATCGCTGGCACAGTGCTAACTCCATCCCCATCGGCCGCCGCTCGAACGGCGTCACCACCCCGCCTTCCTCCAGTTGCACGTCGCCGAGTGTCAGGGTCTGTGAACCCAGCAAGGCTCCGCCGGTGAACACGATCTCCAATCCGGTGATGGCCGCCGCCGGCAGGGCGATGGCCGCCGAATACAGGGCCTCGGTGCTGTTGATGGTGAAACTGCCGGTGGCGATCTGGGTGCGGGTCGGCGCGGCCAGGGTGCCGAAACTGTCGGTGGTCGTCGCGTAATACGCCGCCCAGGTGATCGTCGTCAGCGAACTGCTGGACAGTCTGGCCTGCAAGGTGGCGGTCTTGCCGGCCAGATCCAGGCTGTTTTTGGCTTCGATGCGCTGGGCGAAACCGACGCCGGTATTGGAGGCGGCGCCGGTGAAGCGATAGCGGTTCTGGCCGTTGGCCATGGCGATCTGTTGGCCGCTGAGATTCGCGCCGCTGCACCAGCCGTAGAAACGGTCGACGCAGTAAGCCAGGGCCGCCCCGGCGGTGAAAGTCTGCGCGGCGCCGGCGTTGCGCTGATCGATCTGCATGGCGCCGTTGATGATGCGGTTGCGGAAGGTGTCAGCTTTCAAACGGTCCAGGGTCTGGGCCGTGGTTCGCAATTCAATTTTGCTGCCCGCCGCCCAATCCTGCGCTGTGCTGCCCTCCTGGGCGCGGGCGATGGTGAAACCGTCGCCGCTACGGGCCGAAACCTTGACGATTTCGCGGGCGGTTTCGACGCCGGCGGTCAACACGAATAGCGTGGCCAGGAAAAAATCCACCCCGGCCGCCGGCGACGGAAACAGCGCGCCCTGGCCGGTTTGCAGGGTCAGGGCGGTGTCGGCGGCGACGATGGGCGAGGCCAGCACCCCGGCGGCGTTATTGGCGAACAGTTGGGCCATGTTTAGCTGTCCACCTGCACCGTCAGCGATCCGGCCGGGAAACTGGGCGTGGCGCCGTTGACGATGTTGCGGCTGGCGGTCAGGGCGCCATAAACCAGCAGATTGCCGGCCGTGGCCGCGTCCCAGATGCCGAAGTGGGTGGCGGTACCCCAATCGGCCGTGGCGGTCGGGAAGGTGATGGCGTTGACGTTGCTGGTGGTGCCGTCGCCGCCGGCCGGGGCCGCCCAGTTGGCGTCGCCGGGCGCTTCGGCGACCCGCGCGTAAGATCCGCCAGCCACTTCGGTGACGCCGCCGGTTTCGGGTGTGGCGGCGGCGGTTAGCAGGCCGACATACAAGGCGGTCGGCTTGGTAAAGCCGGCGGTGCGAAACAGGTGGTCGACGATCTTGTCTTCCAGATAATTGGTAAAAGCGGCCATATCAAACCCCGTACTTAGGTGAATAGTAATCGCGGCAGGGCGCGCAGGCCCCGTCCACCAGGCGGCCAAACCAGCGGCCGCAAAAATCGCATTCGCCGGGCTGGCCGGCATCCAAATTAAACGCCGCGCGGGCGGCGATGGCCGTGGCGCGCTCGGTTTCGGCCAGGTCATTGGCCTCGTCGACGGCGTCGCTCACTTTGCCCCCTTGGCCGCGCCTTCGATGATCAGGCTCAGGCCCTGGTTGATTTGCTGCAAACCCTGCACCTGATCGCTGCTCAAATTATCGATGGCCAATGACCGCGAACCGTCCGCGCGGGTGTCGAACTTGACGCCGGACAAAGCCTGCATAGTGCCGATTTCAAAGCCCGATGCCGTGGTGCGGCCGTCCGGCAGCGCCTCGTAGCTGACATAACTGCACGCTGTACAAAGGGCCATCATCACCAACGCTAATATTTTCAAAATAGCCTCACTTCGGTTTGTCAGTAGCCCGCCGGTTTCGGCCGGCCTCGTATTCGCACAGGGTCAGCGGCCCGGCCCGGCGGCGGTCATACTTGCGCACATAATCGCCGATGATAGTGTCCATCGCTTCCAGGGCGGTTCCGGCCTCGCCCCAGGGCGGTTCCGGTACCGCCAGCCATTTTTTCGCTAATCGCCGCATTATTCGTCCTCGCCGCGCGCCTTGCGATCCTTGCGGTCTTTCTGGATCTCCATCAAAACCGTCAGCCGGGTTACGGTGTTGATCAGGTTGTTCAAGGTTTCCACCACCGCCCGCAAATCCGTCCGCCACCACTCGATCAGTTTGTAAATCAAATACAGCGCCAGCCCCAGGCCTAAAGACTGAGGCGGCACCGCTTTGACGAACTCGACGATTTCCAAGCGTTGACCGGCCGGCCGCAATGCTTAGGTCAAGACGCCGGGCTTGCCGATCAGCAATATCTTGATCGTGGTCACGCCATTGCCGGCCGCTTCCCAAGCGATGGCGGCGTCGCTGACGTCGCCGGTGGCCGGGGTGGAGGCGTTGTCGTCAAAGGCTTTGGCGCTCGCGTCCCAGGTCACATACTCGCCCTGGGCGATCACCGCGCCTGATACTTTCGGCACCTCCCATACACCCTTTAGCGCCACCGAACCCTGCTCGCCGATGGCGATATCGACCAGCGCCACGCCGATCAAGGCGTCGCCGTTGGAGCCGATCGCCAGCACCTGGCCCGAGACCACATTGCCGGCGGTGGCGTTGGTCCACGGTAAAACTTCGCCTTCCTGAATGTAATTTGTTGCCATCTCTATATCCTCATTTTGTTAGCCGTTTGAGGCTGTCGTGTTGGGTTACGCTACGCTAACCCGACCTACATTATTTTTAATCTCCCCCTTTGACAAAGGGGGATTAAGGGGGATTTTTACGCGCCGGGGTTTTTGTAGGCGCCCTCGTAGCCGATGGCGCCGACGCCGAACGGCAGCTCCACCCGGTAACTCAAGCCGGCGGTGTTGAATTGCTCCTCCATCGCCAGCAGCGGTTCCGATTGGCCGTCCAGGAACACCACTTCGATCACCGGCGCCACGGTGGGGTCGCCGAACAGATACCAGTCGGTGCCGGTGATGCGCGGGGTGTCGACGATGTTCTGCACGATGCCGTTGACCTTGTTGGGGCGTTGCAATTTGTTTGCGGTGTCCGGATCATATTGGGCGCCGACGATCACTCGCACGTCGCTGCCATGCGTCAGGCCGCCCAGCCAGATGGCGGGCCTGATGTCCAGGTATTCGTTGCCGCCGATGTCCTTTTGTTTGGCCATGGCGATGCGGGCCGCGTCCAGACTATCCACCGAAGGCACGGTGCCGGTGCCAGCCAGGTTGGCGTGGTCGGTACTAAACAGCGCGAAGCCGTCTTTCATGGTCGGGTTGGCGGCGATCAGCGCGAACACCTTGTTTTCGATGGTGCGCTTGGCGGCCCGTCCCATATTGGTCGTCAGCGAGCTGATGTAGCCGATGTCGTCGTTGATGATGATTTCCGGCGTGATGCCGATGATGTTGCCGCGGCGCTTGGCGGTGATGCCCTCTTTGCTGGCATCGGGAATCGCCCGGTTTTTATATTCGCCGGCCTCGTTGACGTCCTCGATGTCGGCGATTGATCCTACCCGCAGCCGTTGCCATTCCCGGAAATCCGACACGCTGCCGGTCACGCAGAATTTGCTCCAGGTGTCGGGCGTACCGTTATAAGCGGTCAGCACCATGCGGTGCATGACGTTTTCCAGCAACACCGGGAAATCGCTGGTGGTCTGGCCGTAGCCGCTGGCCGTTGGGCGCATTCCCAGCGCCTGTTTGGCCAAGGACAGGCGGTCCATGGCGTTGACCTTGAAGCCGGCGCGGGCCAGACATTCGCGGGCCACGTCTTCCAGGCGCATGGCCCGATATTCGTTTTGCGGGTCGTGTTTCTCCTTGCCGGCCCTGGCCAGGATGGCCTGGCCGACGCCGCGTGCGAATTTCTCCACGTCGCTCTCGCCGGTTTCCACTCGCGAGGCATACGCGCCGGCGGTGGGCGTGGTGTTTTCACCCAGTTTGTTCATCAGCCGTTCGGTGGCGGCGTTGATGTCGATGGTGTGATCGTCCAGGCAGGCGGCCATGATTTTGTCCAGACCGGCGGCCGGAAACTTGGCGGCCAGCGGCTCGAAGCGGGCCTTGATGTCCTGCCGGCGTTGATTTTCCGCCGCCAGCACCTGTAATTTGATCTCGGCGGCGTTGGGTTGCGGCGCCGTGGCGACGGGCGGGACGGTTGCGGCGGGTTGTGTTTCGGTCGCCGCCGTGGTGGTATTAGGCTGTTGGGCTGCCATGGGTATCTCCTGTGTGGGAGGTTGGTTGAAAATCCCGGCGGCTGCCGGCATCGATTTAAAAGGGGATAGGTCAAACCGGGCGGTGACGGGTTTGGCGTCGGCGACGCTGTCGATCAAGCCGGCGGCCAGGGCTTCGGCGGCGCTGAACCAATGATCGCCGCCGTCGGCCAGCCATTCGGCGACCTGATCCGGGTCGGCGGTCTTGGCGATATAGCCGGCCGCCATCGCCTCGCGGTATTTGTCCAGGGCGTCGGCGGCGGCTCGCAGATCGCTGGCCTGGCCGGCCGCCATCGCGCTGGGGCCGTGGATCATCATCAGGGCGTTTTCGGCCATCTCCACGCTGTCGCCGGACATGGCGATCAACGAGCCGACGCTGAGGGCGATGCCATCCACCACCACCTTGATCGTGGCCGGGTGGCGCTGGTTGGCGTTATAGATCGCCAGGCCGTCGTTGACGCTGCCGCCGATGGTATGCAGGCGCAGCGTGATGTCGGTGGCGTCCAGCGCGGACAAGTCTTTGACGTATTGCCGGGCCGATACGCTCTCATCCGACCAGAAGCTTTCGCCGATCTGGCCGTAAATGCTGATTTCGGCGGCTTTATTGGCCATGGCTTGTATCCGGTAAAACTGGTTCATCGTTGGCTCCTTTGTCGTTGGCTGGATCGCTGCTGACGATCAGGCCTTTGTCTTTTAGCATCCGGCGCCAGCGCGCCTCTTGTTCGATGACGTCGCGGGGATTGCCGCCGCGCTTGCGGATGATTTCCGGGCCGGCGATATAGCCGCCGCGCTCGCTGTCGGTGTTGCCCTTGACCTCTTTCAACGGATCGATCCAGGGCATGGACGGGCCGATAAATAGCGCGTCCATCAATGTCAAACGGTCGATGTCCGCCGGCAGCTTGACCAGGCCGCCGGCCAGCGCCATCTGCACGAAGGTCTGCCAGACCGGCTGCGCCATGGCTTTGATGAATTCGGCGGTCAATACCTGATAATTGCCCCAGCCCTCGATCAACTCTTGGCGCTGGCTGCTGTAGCTGCCGTCGTAATCGCGGGCGATGGTTGAATAGTTAGCGCCGGTCCCGGAAGCCACGGCCCGCAACTGGCCTTTCCTGAATTCCACCAGCGCCGGGTTGGGGCGGTTGGTGTCGATGGTGCCGATTTCCTCGCCGGCGGAAAGGTCGTCGAACACCATGCCGGGCTGGAAGCGCAGGCTGCGCGGATCGCCTTTCGCGTCCGGGTCGTATTGGTCCGGCGAACCCTTGCGGATGAAGGCCGCCATGCTGGCGGCGATCTTGGCGGCGATGCGTTCCGAGTCCTCGTAGTCTTTGATGTCATCCAGGCGGGCCATCACCGAGGCGAAAATCGACACCCCGCGCAACTGGCTGATGCGATCGCGGGTGCGCAGATGATTGATATTGCCGGCCGGGATGGACTTCAAATCCAGGCCGCGGGTGCTAAACACATTGATGTCGCCGGGGTGGTGTTTGTAAACCCAATAAGCCGTCGCCTGACCCCAACTATTGCGCTGGATGCCCTGCACGATGTTCTTGGCCGGGTCATCGTAGATCAAGGGCAGCAGGTCCGCCTCCAGCATCTCCAGCGTGAATTTCACCGCCGTGCCGTGATCCAGGAAGGGCACTGCGCCGACCAGGCTTTGGGTCAGAACCTCGCCATCGCGCAACCAACTGCGGGCCAGCAACCGCTGGGCCCCGGCCCAATCTTCGACCCGCGTGCATTCCGGATTCTTGCACCAGTCTTTCCACAAGCGGATCAGGCCGTCGGCCAGGTCGTCGTGAATCTCGCCGGCAACGGTGCGCGGCTGCGGCTCGATGCCGATGCCGGCCGCGCCGATGGTGTTGTTAACCAGGGTATTGAGCACGCCCTTTGCCAGGTCGTGGTTGGCGTCCAGGTAGCGGGCCTGGTTGCGCAGATTGTTGCCGGCCTGCTGCACCCAGCGGTCGCCGCTGCCGGCGTCGCGGGACAACTTGCGCAGCTTGGTGGGCTTGGCGGCCTCGTAAGCGGCCAGCACCCGCCGGGCGTGGGCGCGGCGCACTCCGGTTTCGGGGCTGACGGCGGCGATGGCTTTATCCAGCCAGCGCATTAAGTAAAATCCGGGACTTGATAGCGGATGGTTCCGCCGCCCGCCGCTTGTTGGTTTTCCGACGCTACCCGCCGCTGCCATTCCCGGCGGCCCTGTTGCACCTCCAGCAGATTGGCCCGCGTCAATATCCGGCCGTTAAAGCGCACCATTTGCCCCGCCAGGATGGCGGTCTCGGCGGTGATGTAGGCTTGCAATAGGTCGGTGGCTTGACTCATGAGGCCGGATCAAATCACAAATTTTTCTCAAAACAGGGCAAGGAATGAGAATAATTGCTAGGGTTGTCGCGGTTTTAGCTAGTAACGCTATACGCTAAGCGTTATTTATGGAATGATTAACGCACCTTGAAACACCGGGAGTTAACCATGAAAACCTGCCCAAAATGCCAATACAGCCGCACCGCCGCCGATGCCGGCGCCCCCGACGACCGCTGCCCGTCCTGCGGCGTGATTTATGCCAAGATCGGCCGCGCCTATGTACCGCCCAAACGCCCGCCGCCCGCCGCCTTCGATTGGCGCGGCCATGCCGAGCCGGCGTGGGTGCTGATCAAACAAGCCGGCGGCGCGGCGATCCGGACCGCCTCCGGCCTGATCGCCTGGGCCGATAGCGTCAACCATCCGGCCGTGACGGCTGACGATACTCCGAGGCCGGCGGTCGTTGACAAGCCGCGTCCGGACGCCGCCACCATCCTGCTGGCGCAAACCGAGGCCGCCCGCTTCAAGACCAGCCATGTCTTGCATTTTTTCCTGTCGCTGTTTAGCGCCGGGCTATGGCTGTTGGTGTGGCTGATCGTGGCGGCCAGTAACACCCGCGAACGTAACCGGATTTATGCCCGCTGCAGTATCGCCCCTGAATCGAATATGGCCTACGGCGTGTCGCTGTTGATCATGGGCCTGGCGGTGATGTTTTTGATGTTGAAACTGTTCGTGTGGCACCATTGAAACCGGGCGCGCAACTGGCGGCGCTGCGCCGCCGCGAAATCAAGCATTGCCCTTGCGGCGCGGTGTTCGAGGCCCTGGTCGGCGCCGGCAATACCTGCAAACGCTGCCTGGCCCGGCAACGGGCGGCGGCCTGGCGGGCCAGGCATAAGGCGGGGGTGGAATGATTCGGTAGTTTCGGTGGATTGGCTTTGAGGATACGCAGGCAAATATGTCCGCTAATCATTAGCTAATTGCCCCGATAAGCAAATGGCAAATCACAGAACGCGCACAGATTAATGAGTAATCCATCGCCGGAACAAATAAAAAAATCCCGCACGGATGCGGGATTAACACAATCACAAGCCGCATCAATGATTTATTCAGAACTGCGGACATGGCAGCACTGGGAGAAGGGTGACAGAGCAATGCATCCAGCGTTTTTCGAGCTTTTTACCATTAAAGCCGCTATGAACAATGGGCATAAGTGATTTTTAATTTTCCACAATGTAAAAGGTTAACCGATCACCCGATACAAAGTCGCCAGGCTGATGCCATAGCGGCGGCAAACCTCGGCGTGGTTGGCGCCGGTGAAGGCGGCGCGAATGGCCCGGTTGCGTTCGGCGCTGTCAACGGCGGGGATGTAAACCCGCTGCCCTCCCCAATACTTTTGCATCCGGGCGAACACCCGGTCGGCCATGCGCCGGGCGGCCTCGCTATCGGCGCCGGTTTCCTCGGTCACGGCCAGACTGATCTCGGCGCGCAATATGTCGGCGATATGGTCGGATATGGCCATGCTCTGTCCTGTCGAGCCGGATGGCGTTGCCTGGCGGATCGCGTGGCCAGGCGCGGGCCGGGTGTGGTTTTAATTGGGGTAACGGGCGATCAGTTGCGCGGCCTGGTTCAATATCACCGCCTCGGCCTCGGCGGCGGAGGCGGCCATGGCTTCCAGCTTGGCGATGATGGCCAGGCGCTCGGCCTTTTCCCGGCGCCGACGCTTGACGGCCTCGCAGGGTTCGGCTCGCCCCGCCCTAACAGCTGGGTCGTCGCCACAATAGGTCAGGCAATCGCAGGACGGCAGGGCGGTCATGTAAACGCGGTCTCCAGCGCCGCCTGTAGCTCGGTGTCGAAGCGGGTCTTGAATTCGGCGTTGAATATTCGCTGCCCGGTCTCGTGAAAGTGATAGATGCGCTGGTAGCCGACGTGTTCGGGCGGCACGAAAATAAAGATCGAATTGACCGCCGTGCCGAACGGGGTCTGGGTGCGTTTGTAGATGCCGGGCAACATCCGCCCGGATTTTTTGCGCAAGGCGAAATACTCGAAGCCGTATTTCTTGCGTGTGCCTTTCTTGCGCTTGGCGCGGGTGGCGTCGGTCATGTTGCCCTGGTAGCCCCGGCCGGTGTTGGCGTCGAACCAGGCCAAAATCTGCACGATCAGCGCCGCCGGGACGTTGCCGTAACCGTCCAGCGGCGCGTCGTTGCCCGGCACCGCGTACCAGCGCGCCGGCATCAGGCCCTTGGCGAACAGCGCCGCCTCGAATTTTTTATAACCGCGCCGGCCGCCGTAGACGTTCGGGTAAAGATAGTGCTGGGACTCGCTAAGGCGGGTCGGGTCTTTGAACCGCACCCCGCCTTCCAGCTTGGTCTTGGTGGCGTAGTCGATTTTTAGCGCCCCCAGCGTAAACGGCGTGGGGCTAATGAATTCGCTGTGCATCAACGAAACCTCGGCAGCCAGGATTTTCTCGGCGGTGGCGTTAAGGGCGTTTTTCATCGCGTAGGGGTACTGGGTTTGTGCCAGGTCGCTCAATCCGCGTTTTAGTGCGTCCATGCCCTGAATCGTGATGACGCTACGGGCGGCCATTGTCATGCTCCGCGCGGGCGTCCGCCAACCAGGCTTCCCAGGCTTTCAACATGCCGCGCGCCAGTCGGATCAGGCTTTCGTGCAGGATTATTGTCGGTTTTCGCATTTCAAACTCCTTAGCGGCGGCCGGGCTCGACCAGGTCGTAAAAATGGGCCTGCAACAAATCGCGCAAGTCGGTCTCGTCCACCCGCGGCCGGCCGGGCGGTTCCGCCGGGTCGATTTGCTCAGTGAATTCCCTAACATTGGCGATCAGGTCGTCGATGGCGTCGGCCAGGGTGCGGGTGTCGGGCATGGGGCCTCCTGTTTCGGTTGGCCGAATGAATTCGCCCCTACGGCATATTGTAGGGCCGAATTCATTCGGCCTGAATTTTTCAAAGTCTACTGCTCCAAGTATCCGGAGCGAATGGATTCGGTCCGGGTTTGATGATGGCCGGTTTGGGCGGCGTGATGATCAGGGTCTCGGCGGCGGCTTGTATGCGCTCGAAGCCGCCGTCGATCACGCCCGCGTATTTTGCCAGCTCGGCGTCCCATTGCGCCAGGGTGCGCAGATGCCAGCGTAATTCCGGATGATGGGTGGCGGCGTAGGCATAAACCAGGGTATCGAGCGACTCGTTGCGCGCGCCGCGTTTCTTGTCGTAAAAACCCGTTCGCGGGTTAAAGGTTTCCGACACGATGCCGGTGAAATACTCGGGCGGCAGCTGGTCGCTGAAATGAATCAGCCGCTTGTCGGTGTCCTTTTCGGCGTCGGCGCCGATGCGGGCGAATAACCTGTTTTTGATGGCCACCGTGCCGACCTGCTGGATCAGCACCCCGCGACGCCAGGTCTGGCCGTTGTGTTTGTAGTCGATGGCCTTGGGCTTGCCAACCACCGGCGCGTTGCGTGGTACGGCGCCGAAGATCGCCCGCGGCCGCTTGATCAGGCGGCGCCGGCAAAAATCATAAACGTCGTCGGTGCGATGGCCGCCGGCATCGATGAAGGTGGCGGCGATCGCCAGCGGGTGGCCGTTGGCGTGTTCGATGGGCCGGTTCAGTAAATCGGCCAGCAACAGCCACACCTCGGCGTCGGCCGGATCGCCGTAGAGTTCCACATAATCCAGCACCCAGGCCGACAGGCCCTTGCCCCAGCCGACGATCTGCACCGCCAGCCGGTTGTCCTGGGTATCCACCCCGGCGGTAATCCCGGCCACCCCGACCGGCGCCACGCGCAGCGGGTAAGGCTCGGCGCGGTCGGCGATGATGTTGATCTTGATCGCCTTCATGCTGGGGTCTTCCCAGCTTTCCGCCAGCCGGGAGTTAATGAAAGATTTCAGCCGCGCCGGGTCGTTGTAGGCCTGCAGCCACATATCCACCAGCACCGCCCAGCGCGGCCCCAGGCCGATCTGATAATACAAAGCGTTGATGGTATAGCCGCGGATCTTGGCCTCGGGGTTGGCCGGTATCCAGCGGCCCGCGGCGATCATTTCAGTTTTTTGGTGTTCCTGGATCTCGGCGGCGCATTCCGGGCAGACATAGCGCACGTCCTTGCCGTCCTGGCTCCAGTGCAGGCCGGACCACTCGAAGGTGATTTCCTCGGCGCAATGCGGGCAGGGCATATAATATTTGCGCTGGTCGCTCTTCTCGTACAGCTCGTCGGTGCGGCAGATGCCCTTGATGCCGGGGCTTGAAATATCCAGGCGCTTCCAGGTGGCGGGGAATGCGGAATAGCGATCCTCCAGCAGCATCAGCGGATCGTCGCCGGTCACCAGGTTGGCGGCGAACTCGGTCAGCTCGTCGACGATCAGATATTTAACCGTGGTGGATTTCAGCCGCGCCGGGCTGCCGGCGTGTTCGATGTACAGCTGGCCGCCCTCGAAATCCTTGAACTCCTTGGTGTTGGCGGCGTTGCGGCTGTTGGTGCTGGTCAGCCGGGCCGACACCGCCGGCGTTTCCTCCAGCATCGGGTTTAATTTCTGGTTGATCCATTTATTCATGGACACCTCGCCCGGCAGACAGACCATGGTCGGCCCCGGCGCCTGGTCCATGATGTAGCCCAGCCAATTGGCCGAACATTCGGTTTTGCCGAACTGGATCGGGAATTTAAGCACCACATGCTGCACCGCCGAGCGCGCCGACAGGCAGTCCATCGGCTCGCGCAGCGGCGGGTTGCGATCGGTGCGCCACGGCCCCGGCTCGGCGCTGCCTTTTTTCGACAGCCGGCGATGCTGGTCCGCCCATTGCGACACGGTCAATGCCTGCCTAGGCGCAAAGGCGCGGGCGCGGGCGGCGTGGACCAGGGCGGCGGCGGTGGCCATTCGCTTACAACCAACTCTCGACGATCACCGGGTCGTCGTCCGGGCTGCGGCTGATACAGGCCAGCGGCTGGCCGGCGGTGCGGCGGATGATGTCGCGGATCTCATCCAGCGTGCCGGCGACCATCACAACCTCGGTCGGCTGATCGAGCAGAAATTTCCGGGCCACGAAACTGTCCGGAAAGTCGCGCGGGTGATCGTAGACGACCCAGATGCTAAGCACGACCGTCTAGCCTCGATTTTGCAAAACCGGCGATTTCTTGTTGCCAGGCCTCGATCAACGCCATGCCGGCGGCCTCGCCGCACCCGTCGTCGGCAACGACTTTCATTTGCAGCGCCAGCATGGCCTGCGCGCCGCCGTAAAACGCCAGCTGCATTTCGCTGATCTGCACCGGCGGGGCGTCGGCGGCGACCACCTGTTTTCTAAAACTTGCCCATTCCTGGGCTAGGGTGTTTTTCATTCCGTTCGGTGTTTTTATCATGGTTTCTCCCGATATTGTTCCAGCGCCAGGCGAATGCCCTCGCTGAGGTTTCCGGCGCCGATCCGACGGGCCTTTTCGGCCAGCGCATCGGACAGCGTGATATTGCGGCGTTTTTGGCCGCCATCCGGCGCCAGGGTTTTCCTCCCGGAACCGAGGCGCTTGCCACCGTGTTTTTTGGGCTCAGTCATGAAAAACCTCATAGCCCTGGGCAATCAGTTTTTCCATTTCCCGCAATGTAACGACCCAGTACAGGCCATCGCAGCCCATGATAATGGCCATGGCTTTAACGGCTCTATTTTTGAATCCCCTGGCGGCTTGTAATGTATTGAATTTCATGGTGATCTCCTTTTTTTGTATGCTTGATAATATACACATAAAATCAAGAAAAATCCAGCCATCATTCGGTACTGTTTCACATATTTCGACTCCAGCCGGTATTGTTTCATCCGCGTCCACGCTTTTTCGGCGGCTGGTATTTGCTCAGCGCCAGCCGGACGCCCGCGCCGACGTTGTTGGCGCCCAGGGTCTTGGCTTTTTCCGCCAACTCCTTGGACAAGACGATGGCATAGCGTTTTTCTTTGGCCGTCTTTTCCGGCTTGCCGCCGCCGGCTTCCGCGTCGGGCTGGTCCGGAGCCTCGACCTCCAGCACCTCATTTAAAAAATCATCATCGAAGGCGAGCAGATCCAAGTCGTATTCGATGGCTGACAAGTCCTGCAATTCGGTGCGCAATAAATCCACGTTCCAGTCGGCCAGGTCGGCGATGCGGTTCACCGACAGCCGGAATGCCTTTATTTGTGCATCGCTCATGTCGTCGGCCAGAAATACCGGCACCGTCTCTAGCCCCAACGCCCTTGCAGCCTTAAGGCGCAGATGGCCGTCGACGATCATGCCGTCCGATTTGGCGATAATGGGTACCCGAAAACCGAACTCTTTGATGGCAGCTGCGGTATCGGCGATCGCGTGATCGTTGACGCGCGGGTTGTGGCCATATTCGATTAATTTGTCGATGGGCCAGTGTTCAAGTTGCTGCATGGCGTATAGCCTCCATTTCCTCGAATGTTTGCCCGGTCGATGCCAGCACTGCAGCATTGCCGGTGTAGGTTTGCCAGCGCTCGACGATCACATCGCAATATTTAGGGTCTAGCTCCATCAGTCTCGCATGGCGATCTTTTTTTTCGCAGGCTATGAGCGTTGTTCCGGACCCGCCGAATAAATCCAAAACAATCTGCTTTTTGCAACTGCTGTTATTAATTTGATATTCGATTAAATCGACCGGCTTCATGGTAGGGTGTTCGCCGTTTCGAGAGGGTTTATTGAAATCCAGCACCGTTGTCTGGGTGCGATCCGATCCCCAGAAATGCGCAGCGCCTTCTTTCCAGCCATACAAGCATGGCTCATGCTTCCAGTGATAGTCCTGCCGCCCCATCACTAAAACGTTTTTATTCCAAATCAGGCATTGGCGTATTTTCCACCCCACATCATGCGCGGCAGCGTGGAAATTGAAGCCTTCCATGTCGGCATGCCAAATGTAAAACACCGCACCCGGCCGCATGTGCGCATCCGCGGCGGCATAAACTTTATGTAAAAATTGTCGAAAATCGCCGTCAGACATCGAGTCGTTTTCAATCGTCATGGCGTCAGATGTTTTGCCGGTGTAATCGACGTTATACGGCGGATCTGTAACGAGCAGATCCGCCATGTCACCAGCCATCAATAGCGCCACTGCCGCATGATCGGTAGAATCGCCGCACATCACCCTATGCCCCCCCCCAGCAACCAGATATCGCCAGGCCTGGTAATCGGCACGGCTGGGATCGTCGGTATTTCCTCCGGATCATTGGTATTTTCCGGTTTTTCATCTTCCAGCATCTCCGCCAGGAAGTCAGCATCGAAGCCTATCAGGTTCATGTCGAATTCAATGCCCGCCAGGTCCGCCAATTCGGCCTGCAGCATGTCCATATCCCAGCCGGAATTGAGCGCCAGCTGGTTGTCGGCGATGATGTAGGCGCGTTTTTGCGCCTCGGTCAGATGGCCCAGGCGGATGCAGGTCACCTCCGCCAGCCCCAGCGATTGCGCGGCCATCACCCGGCCATGGCCGGCGATGATGCCGTTGTCGGCGTCGATCAGCACCGGATTGGTAAAGCCAAACTCGCGGATCGAGGCGGCCACCTGGGCAATTTGCGCCGGGCTATGAGTCCGGCTGTTGCGGGCGTAGGGCACCAGCGCGGCGGTGGGGATTTTTTCGATGGTTTCGGATAGCGTGATCATGGTTTGGCCAGGTCGTAAAAGCTACGGGATAACTCTGCCAGGGTTTGCTCGATGTAGTCCAGCAGCAGGGTGCGGATTTTCTGTTCGTCGTTCAGGGCGGCCAGTTGCGGAGCCAGGATATCGGGCAACGATTCCAGGCGGTTGCGGACGATGGCATCGCCGTCGGCCACCGCCGAGCGCACCTCGTCTGCTTTGAGCAGCGTGCCGGTTTCGCGCTCATAGTTGGTTTTGGCTTGCATGGCCGCGTATTTTTCGCGCATGGCCCGCGCCTGCTGGTAGGCGCTGCCGGCCCGGCCGGCGACCTCATCCCGCACCGGCGGCTCGAACGGCGGTGCCTCGGATTTTTCGGCGCGCTCGGCGGCGTGATGGTCGACCACTCCCTGTTTTGACGGATCTGCCATATCGGCCATCCTGGCCAGCGAGGCTTCGACGTCCACCTGTTCGCCGGCCATCACCAGCAGGCCGCGCCGTTTCAGGTTGGTGACGTGCTGCCGGCTGGCCTCGATGCGGCGGGCGAAATCGGCCTGGGTTTCGGTGGTCATTCGCACAATCCGTAGGCTGACGAACACCCGGCCGGTTCTTCAAACATCGAAAAAATATCGTATTTTGTGCCGCCGCGTTTGGTTTTTGACCATTCGACCATGCAGCGGATATTGCCGCGCGCATAGGCGGTATCGTTGTCGCCTGGAGCCGGAAAAAATGTGGCATTTTCCCTCTTGGATACTTTGCAGACTATTTTTTCCCATGCCTCGATGCGGTCGATATGGCCTGGAAATCGTTTTGAAATTTCCAGCAGTTCCGGCTTGCTGCAATTCACACACGGCATACACCCGACGCGGCTCATGCCCAGCTTGTAAAGCGGGTTCGGGTCGACGCCGTATTTTTTGTGCATCGCGAACACCTCGGCCACGCTCCACTGATGAATTGGCCGGTAAATCACCAAGCCGCCGCCAACATCCTCGCGTTCCGCCAATGCCGCCCGCCGTGGCGATTCGTCCGCACGGACACCTTGCCAGCTTTCCAGCGGCCCATGCTCATCAATCAGGCTTAACATGTATTCGGTCAGCGGGTAAACCTTTAGTTCCTGGGTGCAAAACTGCGCCATTCTCGACGGGAAGCGGGCTTTTAAAATGCACAAATCCAGAAACGGGTTTCCGGTCGGGCCTTGTTCCAATACCGCCAACGCTGATGCCACGATTTTTTCGATTTCCGGTTCCGGCATCGGCTCAAAATACTGATAAACCGGCGCGGCGCCTTCATTATCGACAGCACCTTTATTCAATAATTTTGGCTTGGGATCGCGGAATTTTTCCGGCCATTTGTCCCGCACATAAGCGATTCGGCCCGGCCAGAGGCCTGAAAAATCCGCCTTGACACGATGAATCGGCACGCCTGTTATCCGTTGCAAATAATCGATGTAGGCATAGGTCGATTCGTGTTCGTTGCCGGTATCGGCGAATGCGGCGCGGATTTCGTCCTGCGGGTGACGCTCCATCGCCAGCAGCAGGGTCGCGGTGGAGTCTTTGCCGCCCGATACAGAAACCAGCCTAATCATAATGCCTCCCCGTCGCGGCGGTTCCAGCCGGCGGCTAAAGTTTCATCGGTGGAATCGGCGGCCGTGACCACCGGCCCGTTGGCCCCGCAATCGGCGCAGGCGATGGCAGTCAATTTCTCGTCGTCGATCACCGCCAGGATCTCGGGGCCCACGTCATCACTACCGCAAAACGGGCAATTTTTCAGCTCAACCATTGGCTTTCTCCCCTTTCAGCGCCGCGAATTGGCGGCAGGCGGTTTGTTTCGGCCATTTCAGTTTGTTCGGTAAACCACCCACGGCGCAGCCGCCGACGCCTTCCCCGCCCCCCACTTTGTCGCACCGCCAATGCCTGCAACCATCGCAAGTCTTCCTTACCGTGAGAAGAACCGCGCCTTTGGCGGCCTCTTCAGCGAGTTCGGCCATTTCTTCCGCCGTGCCGGTCATCAACCGGGCGCCGCGCAGGCCTTTTATCAGCCCCGCTTTGAATAATTCCCCTGCCAGGCGATGAAAATCCGGGCAATTTTCGCGCAGCCTGGCGTTAAATGCCGCCGCGTTTTCAGGTCCACACACCACCGTTTTCATATCAAAAAAAATAGAGTGTGCAGGGTGTGCAGGGTGCGGATTTGACCCTGCACAGCGGGAGGCCGCGTGGCCGTAAGGCTGTGCAGGGTGTGCAGGCTGTGCAGGGGTGTATATATACGCGCGCGAGGATTTTTGGGAGCCGGGCGGCTGGCCCATATACGCGCGCGTCCGCGCGTGTGGACCCTGCACACCCTGCACACACCGATGGCAGGCCGCGCCCGGCGCGGCTTTCCGCTGTGCAGGGTGGCCGATTTCGGACCCTGCACACCCTGCACACCCTGCACAGGATTGTTTATTTTTGGGCTGAGTCTATTCATTATCCGGGCCGATTGTGGTGGGTTAAGTTGACAATCCGGAAGCGGCGGTCGTCGGGATGGATTTCCGGCGGCTGTTCGGTGCAAATTATCAAAAATGGCGTAGGGACCGTCATTGCGGGTTTCCCCCTTTGGTCTATCCGGATCTCATTGGCGGACAACAACGCGGCAAGTATGGCCAGGCCTTGGGTTGTTCGTGGCCAACCTTCGATGATTAACGTTTTAATCCGGCCATCGGCCAGCGGCGCCAGGCCGAACGCTTCCTGGAAGAAAATGACGTCGGCGTGATAAAACGGCCCGACATCGCCGGCGAGTTTCTGCGCGGTGGTGGTCTTGCCGCAGCCTTGCGGCCCGCATAGCACCAGCGCCTGCCCGCGTTCTAGTTTTAAATCCATGCTTTTCTCCGGTTGGTGGTCAGTGATCCAAAACCGCCGGCCCTCGATCGCCGGCAGCAACGGGTTCGGGTGGCCGCTGGTAAAAATAAAACGCGGCGGCGATATCGGTTTCGCACCTGGCGTTTTTTTCGGCTCAATCGCCATAAGACCTCCCTTTGTAACTTTCCATCGCGGTGCGGAATTCGTCGACGCAAACGCCCAGCCAGCCGGACTCGCTGTTGCCGGGGTCCATCTCCAGGGCGCCGGGCGCGAACAAAAAAAACTTAGGGTTGCTGTGCTTGGCGCCCTGTAAAAACCGCTTGCGCTCCTTGCGCATTCCGGGGCGCTTGGTCAGCGCATCCACGGCGCGGTTGAGTGGCGCTGCTTTGACGCCCTGCTTGCCGCACCAATAGCGATACAGGTCGTAAATATCCTCGGTCAACACCGGCACGTTGGGAATGCGGTCCAACTCGGCGCCGGTCCATTCATCGTAAAACCGCAAAATAGAATCCTTGCCCAGATGCAGCAAGTCCTCCTTGGCCTGGGTCATGGGCGGGCTGGAGAATTCGTTGAAGTCGCCCAGCTCGATGTTGAGCAACCAGTCGTGCAGCGCGGCGACGCCGCCGGCGGCGATTTCGGCGCCCACCGTTTTGTAAAAATCGGCGTCCTTTTTGGGCGGCGTCCAGATCACGCAATGCCGGCGGTCGTCTTCCTCGATCACTACCGGCATGCGCTCGTTGGATAAAAAAACCAGGTTGACGTGGTTGCGTTCCTCGTAGGCCGCCATGTTCTTGGGGTTGATCCTGATCCATTCGCCGGTGATGAAAGCTTTCAACTTGTTTTTGATGTGATAGAGGTCCGACCGGGCCACCACCTCGTCGGCGATCAAAAACAGTTTGCGCGATGCCCAATCGTTGAACTTGTCCTCGATGGCGCTTTGATCGATCACCCGGCCGTAACAGCCATAAATGGCCATGATGGCCTCGAAAAACAGGTTTTTGCCGGTGCCTTGCGGGCCGTGTAGCACCAGGGTGGTGCGCATCTTGGCGCCGGGGTGTTGGAGCGGATAGGCCAGCCAGCTGGTCACCCACTTGGCCAGGTCCATGCTGTTCATTTCGCCGCTGCACATGTGATAGAGCAGCGCCAGCAGTTGGTCGCATTGGCCGGCCTTGGGCACGGTTGGCCAGCCTGCCCACAGGTTGCAGGTGATGTTGGGATCGAGGCCGGCCGGATCGAAGCCGACATTTTCGGCGCGGACGATGCTGCGGGCGGGCGATTCCTGCCAGCGGCGATGGATCTCGCGGCTCATGCAGGCGTCGCGCATGTCGGACAACGTAACCAGCAGATGTTCGGCGTGGTCGAACACCGTGCCGCCATTGCCGTAGACCAGCGCGAAACGCTCCAGCAGTTCGTCGGCGCTGTCAATGGGCTTGAGGGTTTTGCTATCCCCGCCCCCCTTGCGTGACGATGCCCCCGCCGCGACCAGCGCCGCCCAGCCAAATCGGGCGATGGCCTCTTCGACTTGCACCCGAACCGTGTGCAGGCCGTCCGTCAGGTGCAGGTCGTTAAAGTCGGTGAGCTTGCCCTGGTTGCGGGCGTAGTGATCCAGGCGGGCGGCTGGATCGGCGAAGCGCGGCAGGATGAAGCGGCCGTCGACGGCCAGCGCCGCGAGTTCGGCGTATTCGGCGCCAGCATTCTTGCGGCCGTGGGGTTTGCCGCAGGCGCTGCAATCCGTTCCGGCATCCAGGTTGAGGGGCGTTTGGCAATGCTTGCAGCGGGCCAGGGCGTCGTCGTCGCCGATGATCAGAATCCGGGCCTTGGGATAGCGTTTTTTGAGGGCCTGGGCGACCGATTGCAGGTTGCCGGCATCGAATGCGACGGCGACCGGGAAGCCGGTGGCCATGTGGTAACTGGCGCAGGTGGCGTACCCCTCGCCGATGGCCAGCAGCGTGGTGGGGCTTCCGATCAGGTGGAAATGGCTTTTTTTGGCGACGCCGGGCGGCCAGAATATTTTGTCGCGGCCGCCCAGGGCCTTTATTTTGTCTTTTTGGCGGAAGCGATCCAGGATGAATTGCAGGCCGTGGACCCGGCCGGCGGTATCCAGCATCGGGATGGCCAGCGCGCCGGCGGGCGTGTATCGCACCCCGTAACCTTGAATGCCCTTGCGGGTCAGATATTCGCTAAGGCCGTCGTCGGCGTAATGATGCCAGGCCCGGTCGGCGGCCTGGGCGGCCCGGTCGGCCCGGCGGCGCTGTTCGGCGTCGGCGCGCTTTTTGTCGTCGGCCATCCTGGCCTTGATGGCGGCTTTTTGTTCGGCGCTTAGGTCCAGTTTTTTGAGTTCGACTTTTTGGACGTTGTTATCGGCGCCGTGCCAGATCCCGAACGACCCGACCAGCACCTGATCGCCGCCGCTCAGGGTGACTTCATGCAGGACATACCAGCCGCGTTTTTCGCGGTCGCCGTCGACCTTGCAGCGCATCATGCGCCCCGGTTCCAGGCTGGCAACGATCAGCCCGGAGTTTTGAAGCTGC
>Ga0210132_1000008_pt1 | contig 23641 bp, 23 predicted proteins | sample Browns_TuleC_D2_FD_184856 | JGI IMG/M metagenome (GOLD analysis project Ga0210132, IMG submission 184856) | Wetland microbial communities from San Francisco Bay, California, USA, that impact long-term carbon sequestration - Browns_TuleC_D2 (SPAdes) | ecosystem: Environmental > Aquatic > Marine >...
CCCTCCTCTTTAGCGGCCCATCGCCCGCAGGAGCGAGGAGTAGGATACGGCGAAGTCGAACGCCGAATTGATGGCGTCGGTTTGGGAGCTGACCATCTGTGCCTGCGCGTCGGTCATCTCGATGATGTCCCCCGCGCCGACCTCGTACCGGGCCGTCGCGAGGCGGAGATTCTCTTCCGAGGCATCCCGCTGCTTCTTCCTCGCCGAAAGCCGCTCCTGCGCCTCCTGGAGGCTGTACGCGGACACCGTCACCTGGAGCCGGACCCGGCGCTTTGTATCGATCAATTCGTATTGAGTGGAGGAAATCGTGGCCAGCGCCTCCTTGGTCTGCTCCCGGGTCTGGAATCCCGAGAAGAGCGGGTAGTTCAGCGTGACGGAGAGCCCGTAGTTCTGCTGGAGGGGGACCACCTCCGCCCCGTAGCCGTACCCGGCGGTGCCCACGAGGTACGGGAGATACCCAGCCTTCGCGAGCCGGAGCGACTCGGTCGCGGCCCGCTCCTTCTCGACCAACGCGCGGAGTTCCGGCCGGTTTTGCACCGCCTCGGCGACCCAGTCCTCGAGGGTGCCGGGAAGCGAAACCTCGGGAAGAGCGCCGGAGAGCTGGAACCCCGCGGGGCCGTCGACACCGATCCGCTGCAGCAGCGTGACCCGCGCGACCCGAACTCCGTTCTCCGCCTGGCTCAACTGGGCCCGCGCGTCGTACACGTTCGCCTCGGCCCGGACCACGTCGATCTTCGCCCGGACGCCGGCCTCGTAGAAGGCGGAAGCCTGCCGGTAGAGCGACTCCTGCTGCCGGAGGTTCTCCTTCTGGAACTCCAGTGTCTTTTCCGCCCGCAGGACGTTATAGAACGCGACCGTCGCCGCGAAGGCCACATCCTCCCGCGTCGTGAGGGCGTTCTCGCGGCTGACTGCAGCGAGGGCGTCGGCGCGGTCGACCGAGGCGCCGGTCCGCCCGAAGTCGTACATCATCCAGTTGAGGTTCCCCTGGAGGAACTCGCTCGGCTCCGTGAAGCTCTGGCCTGTGGCGGGATTGATGGTCCGCAGGCGGGTATAGCCGGTGGACAGATTGACCGATGGATACCAGGCCGACTGTGCCTGCCCCTTTCTCGCCACGGCCGCGGCGACGTCCGCATCGGACTGCAGGATCAGCGGGTGGCTCTTGAGGGCCGTCGACGTTACGTCGGCGAGTGACCACGTCACGCTCTCTTCGCGAGAGGGCGCGGGCGGGACGGCCGCGTTGTCGGCCGCGCGGGCGGAGGCGCCGATCGCGGCCAGGGCGAACAGCGGTACGGCGAATCGAATGAAGGCGCGTTGTGTCACGGTAGCCTCCCGAAGAAACGTGCCGAGTGAGCACTCAGTCGGTATCTCGGCATCGTAGGGGAACGGCGGAGTCGCTGTCAAGAGTGGGAGCGGTTTCAGGTTCCCGGCACCGAGGTCTCGATGCTCAGGAGCTTCGGCCCCTGCTTGATCCGGAAACCGCCGTCCGCCGTCTCCCAGATCCAGCCGGAGTAGCCGTAGCCACCCACCGCTTTGACCACGAAGGCTCCTTTCCACGAATCGGTCCTCGTGCGGTTGAGCGCGACCGTGCCGAACTTCCCGAAGGTGTAGGCGGGCACGGGGTGGCAGTACGGCTCGCCCGCGAGCTCCCCGGCCGCCTCTTCCGCCTTCCCTCCCCCGAAAAGGGCGGCCCGGAGCCCGTACTTGTGGTCCTTCGCCCGCCGGACGACTTCCTCCTTCGTGTCGAAGGGGGTCGTGAAGGCGACGGGGCCGAAGACCTCTTCGCGCATGCCCGACATGATGTCCGTTGCGTCCCGCACGACGGTGGGGTGGATCAGGTTCCCCTCGATCCTTCCCCCGCAGACGACCTTCGCCCCCATCGCCACCGCCTCCTTGAGCTGCCCCCGGATCCGGGCAACGGCCAGACGGCTCGCCACCGGCGAGATCTCCGTCCGCGGGTCTTCCGGGGGGCCGACCACGAGCTTGGCGGTCCGTTCAACGAACCGCTCCAGGAATTCCTCGTAGATCGACCGGTGGATGAAGATCCGCTTCGGAGCGGTGCAGGTCTGGCCGGAATACATGAATTTCGCCGTGACCAGGTCAGAGAGGGCGAGATCGAGGTCGGCATCGGGGAAGACGATGAACGGATCCTGCCCCGCCCCCTCGAAGACCATCTTTTTCCCCGCCTCCCGGAAGAGTGATTCGTAAGCGAGGAAATTGACGTCCGATCCGAAGGCGACCACCGCGGAGACGGCGGGGTCCTTGAGCGCATCTTCCAGGAACCTCTTCCCGCTTTCTCCGGAGAAGCGGATGTCGTCGCCGAAGATCGGCTTGTAGATGGCCTCGGTAAGGGCGGACAGGCCGGATCCCTTCGACGAAAACTTCAGGTTCACGCGGTTTCCCACCATGTAGATCGAGGTGATCGCGGTGTTGAGCCAGGCGCTGCCGTTGTAGGAAAGCATGAGGGCGACGGTCGATCCTTCCCCACCCAGAGGTCTCCTGCCCTCGAGCAGGGGCCTGGCCTCGGCATACATCGTCAGCCGGTGGATGGAGGTGTCCACCTCCAGCGCGGTGTCCCTGTAGGTGAACTGGATGTCCTCGACCGCCCGCCGGATGAACTCCTCCCTGTGCCCCCGGACGCTCTCGGCCAGGTCGAGGATCTTCCGGTACCGTACGTCGTACGGAGTCAATGTGTCCTCCCTTCGCTTCGCGCCGCCGTGAGGATTGTTCCCCCCGAAGCCGCCAGGCCGGCCGCGAGGAACCCGATGTGGATCGCCGTGAAGACCCGTTCCGGAGGGATTCCGTGAGCCGACCGACCGCCGACGACGCCGGCGAGGATCGCGCCCGCCAGACTGACGCCTGTGGCCATGCCCAGCAGACGCGACGTGGCGAGGATTCCCGAAGCGATCCCCTTCCGCCCCGGCGGCGCCGTCCCGAGCATCGCGCTGTTGTTGGGCGTAACGAAAATCGCCACCCCCACTCCCGTCACCACCAGGCCGATCACCACGAGATGGAGAGCGGACTCCCCGTTCATGGTGGAAAGGATGAAAAGTCCGACCGCCAGAATCGCCATGCCCGTCGTGGCCGGGCCACGGGAGCCGATGCGATCGGCGATCCTCCCGCTGACGGGAGCGACCACCACCATAGAAAGAAACTGGGCCGTCATGACCATACCTGCCTTCGCCGCCGAAAAGCCCCGTCCCTGGATGAGGTAGAAGGGGACCAGGAAGAGCACGCTTGCCATACAGATATAATTCACCAGGGCGCTCCCCACCGAAAAGGAAAAAAGGCGGTTCCTGAAGAGGGCCAGGTGCAGCATGGGAGACGTTGCGGTCGTTTCCTGCCGCAGGAACAGGTATCCAAGGGCGGCGCTTCCGGCGAAGACGCCGAGGGTCGGCGCCGAGAGCCACCCCCAGTCGTTTCCGCGGCTTAATGCAACCTGCAAGGCGAGGAACGCCGCGAGGAAAAGCAAGGCCCCGACCCGATCGAAGGTCTCCTCCTGCGACCGCAAGCCTTTCTCTTCGGGGATATGCAGGAACCCGATCGCGAAGGCGGCAACGCCGACGGGAACGTTCATGAAGAAGATCGTTCGCCATCCCCATTGGTCCGTGAGCCACCCGCCCAGGGAAGGCCCCAGGGCAAGTCCGATGGACGTCATGGCGGCCTGGAGTCCCAGCGCCTGGCCTATCCGCGAAGGGTGCACGCTTCCGATGAGGATGGCGGGCGCGTTGGAGACCACGATGGCGGCCCCGATGCCCTGAATGACGCGGGCGGCGATCAGCATCTCCACCGATGGGGAGATCCCGCACAGGACCGATGCCGGAACAAAGACCATGAGCCCGGCAAGATAAACACGCTTGTGTCCCCGGAGGTCCCCGATGCGCCCGAACGTGAGAAGCAGCGATCCCATGATCAACAGGTAGGACGTCGACACCCACTGGATTACCTCGACGGGGACACGGTACCCCGCCTGAATCACGGGAAGCACGGTGTTGACCACGCTTGCGTCGAGAGCGGACATGAAGGTCCCGAGACCCACGGAAAGAAGCACCCGGATCTCTACGCTATCCTTGTCGCTACTCCGTGCCATGAGGTCCGTCAGCGTTTCCCCCCCGCTTTCCATGGCAGCGGAAGGAGCAGGGCGAGCAGGAGGCCGGCCGCGGGGAGGACATTGATGAGGTGCGTGGCCGTCGTGATGCCGTACCGGTCGGCGACCGCCCCGATCAGGGTGACGCCGACCCCCCCCGTGCCGATGGCGAACCCGGCGATGGCGCCCGAGGCGGTGGCCATCCGCTTCGGGAACAACTCCTGGGCCATCACGATCGTGACCGAGAAGGTCGAGACGATCGTCCCGCCCAGGAGCGCGGCCGACGCGAAGACCATCCACCCCGACGACCGCAGGAACAGGAAGATCAGGGGGATCTGCAGGGCGACGGAGAAAAAGAGGAGGCGACGGTGCCCGAACCGGTCCGCCAGCGGCCCCCCGATCACCGTGCCCACGGTGCCCGAGCCGAGGAAGAAGAAGAGGAGGGTCGCCACGTACGCCGGGTCGCTCGAAAGCTTCGCCTGGTAGAGGAAGGGGATGTAGGTGGCGAGCCCCAGTTGGGTCCACGAGCGCAGCACGACGATCAGGATGATGAGCGACACGGCGAAGAGGGGACGCTCCACGCTGCTCATCCCGTTCTTCCGCGGGGCGGTGGATACCGAATTGATCCGGCTCCGGAGGACGGGCAGGGCGGGGAAGAAAAGGAGCGCGGCGACCGCGGTGGGGAGGAGGAGGCCGGACGCCCCCGGGAGTCCGTACCGGGAGACGAGGAAGATCGCCGCCGGGGAGCCGATGGCGAACCCGAGGTTCCCCCCCACGGAGAAGAAGGACATCCCCGTCGCGCGCCGCTCCGAAGCGATGCACGCGGTCGCCTTGAACCCCTCCGGGTGGAACGCTGCAGTGCCGAGCCCCGTGAACATGACGAACGCCACCAGCCAGCCGAACGACGGGGAGAGCGGGACCAGCGCGATCCCGATGCCGGAGATCGCGCACCCGAGCGGCAGCAGGATCGGGAAGGGGCGCCGGTCCGTGGCGTACCCGAACAGTGGCTGGATCACGGACGAGGTGAGGTGCGCCGCCATGAGCAGCGTTCCCGTAACAGCGTACGAAAGGTCGAACCGCTCTTTGAGGAACGGGAGGAGCGCCGGAAGGGCCCCCTGCACGATGTCCGTGCACATGTGCCCGAAGGAGAGCAGGAAGAGCAGAACGGCGGAGGAGTTCAACGGTACATCCCGTCCGCGATGTCGTTCTTCCCCAGCAGGAGCATGACGAGCCGGTCGACCCCCAGCGCGGCGCCCGCGCAGGGGGGGAGGCCGCGGCGCAGCGCGTCGAGGAACCCCGGGTCCACGGGAAGCGTCTCTCCGTTCGATCGCCGGTGGTGTTCGGTCAGCGCAAGCAGGCGGGCCTCCTGCTCCGCGGGGTCGGTCAGCTCCTCGTACCCATTGACCAGCTCGACGCCGGCCACGAACCCCTCGAACCGCTCCGACACCTCCGGGCGTCCGGGGCGTCGGCGCGCCATCGCGCCGAGGGCCGCGGGGTAGCCCGTGAGAAAACAGGCGCCGCGTCCGGCGAGCGCCGGCTCCACGACGTCGAGGCAGGCCCGGTGGAAGAGGTCCTCCCACGGTTCGTCCGCTCCAGGACGCAACCCCTTGCGGTCCAGCGCTTCGCGCAACTCCTTCTCCCCCGTCATCCCGACGCCGAGGAGTTCCCGGAACGCGTCGTCGAGTTCCCACCGGGGCCACGGTTCGTCGACCGGGATCCTCCTCCCGTTGCCGTAGACGACCACCTCGCCGGCGATCGTCCGGGCCAGCATCCGGATCAACTCCTCAACGTCCCGCATCACGGCATCCGCGTCGCCGCCGACCCGGTACCATTCGAGCATCGTGAACTCCGGGGAGTGGAGGGGCGAACTTTCACGGTCCCGGAACACCTTCCCGAGGAAGAAGATGTCGCCCGACCCGGCGGCGAGAAGCTTCTTCATCGCCGGTTCGGGAGAGGTGTGCAGGTAGAACCGCGCCGCCTCGCCCGAGGCGTCGGCGATCCTCACCGGGAAGATGTTCGGGTCGATGTTCGGGTACGCCTGAGCGATCGGCGGGTCTACCTCGAGAAACCCCCGTTCCCGGAAGAAGGCGCGGATCCCCTCGAGGACCCGGGCCCGCGTCCGCAACGCCTCCCACGACAGCTCCCCGTCCGCGAGCCGCCGCCCCGTCTCCCGGTCTGTTCTTTCCGGAGGCATCCGTACTGTTTACTCCGGAACCTGCCCGCCGTAAAGCACCGGGCGTAAACCCCGGCCCCAGCCACGGAGAGATTTTTGCAGCGTATGGTACGGCAGGGGAAAGTTACTGGGAGGTGCAGGCGTTTTCAGGGGACGGCGGGTGGTCGGATTTTAAGCATCCTCCCCGACAGTCCCGTGGCGATAAACTCCCGGAGAAGGCCCTTTTCCTCCTTCGACAGCCCGAGCGGTTTCAGCAGCGGCGACTTCTTCGGGTCGTCCCCGCCGCCGCGGTCGTAGAAGTCGATCACCTCCTCCAAGGTTCGCAACGCGCCGTTGTGCATGTAGGGGGCGGTGGACGCGACCTCCCGCAACGGCGGGGTGGCGAACGCCTTCCAGTCCTCCGGGGCCCTCGTGACGAGGAAACGCCCCGGGTCCTCCGTGAGGCTGCGGTACTCCGCGAACCCCGACACCTTGCCGACGAACCGCGCGGTCGCGAGCACCCGCGGATCCTCTTTCGTTTTCGGTTCCTCCGGGACGCCGAGGTTGTGGAACCGCTCGTCGGTGAGGTTCGGACCGTTGTGGCACGTCGCGCAACCGGCCTTGCCGAGGAACAGTTCCAGTCCGGCGCGCTGCCGCGCCGAAAGCGCCCCCGGCTCCCCGCGCAGGTGACGGTCCAGCGGCGTGTCGCGGGAGAGGAGGGTCCGCTCGAAGGCGGCGATCGCCATCGCCATGCGCTGCCGCGTGATCTCCCCGCCGAAGACGGATCGAAACGCTTCGACGTAGGCGGGGACCGTTTTCAGCACCTCTTCGACATAGTCGAGATTCCGGTTCATCTCGAAGGGGCTCATCATCGGGAAGAGAGCCTGCTCTTCGAGCGAGGAGGAGCGCCCGTCCCGGAACAGCGTCTTCCGGTACGCGGCGTTCACGAGCCCCGGGGAGTTCCGCCAGTTCCGGGTGGTAGGGTAGGAGAGGGAGATCGGGAGCGCATCGGCGAACCCGGTTTCCGGGTCGTGGCAGGTGGCGCAGCTCATCGTCCCGTCTCCCGACAGGCGCCGGTCGAAGAACAGCTTCTTCCCGAGCGCGACCTTCTCCGGGGCGGTCGGGTTCTCCGGGGGGGACGGCGGCGGCGGAAGCGGAGCGAGCGCGGGCGGCGAAACGGCCCCCGACGCGACCGAGGGGGAAGGGGCGAGGATCGTTCCTGCGAGGAGCGCGCAAAGAAGAAGCGGGGGGAGCGCGCGAGGGCTCAACGTTTCTCCCCTCCCGCCCCGGCGGTCTTGAGCTCCCCGTCGATGACCGCCCTGTACTCCTCGATCGGCCGGTCCCCCACCAGTTTGATCCCGTTGATGAAGATCGTCGGCGTGTTGTACAGGTCGAGGGCCTCCGCGAGCTTCCCGTCCCGGTCGATCTCCTGTTTATGCCGCATCGCGTCCAGATCCTTCGTGAAGCGGGGGACGTCGAGCTTCAGCTCCTTCGCGCAGTCGATGAGGCTTGCCCGGTCGAGCTTCGGCGACCGGTCGACCAGGAGGAAGTGCATCTCCCGGAACTTCCCCTGGTCGCGCGCCGCGAGGGACGCCTCCGCGGCGAGATACGAATAGTCCCGGTACCGGTACGGCAGGTGCTTCACCACGAGGCGGACGCCGCCGCCGTACTCCTTGAGGATCCTCTCGACGGTCGGACCGACCGCCTTGCAGTGCGGTCACTGGTAGTCGAGGAACTCGACGATCGTCACCGGCGCGTTCGCGGGTCCGATGGACGGGGAGTCACCTGCCGGCACGGCGTACCGGACGTCGGCGGCCCCCGCCGGGGCCGCGGCGAGAAGCGCCAGGGCGATCCATAAGGCCAGACGGCGTGCTTTCGATCGCATGGTGTCTCCTTTCATTCTTTCTCCCCCTCCTCGAGGATCGATCGGGCTCTCCGATCGCCTGCGACGATTCTACTACACCGCGACCCCCCGGCTACCTCCCCTCGAACCGGGCGGGCCGCTTGTCCAGGAACGCCCGGATTCCCTCACGGAAATCCCGGCTCCCCGCGCACCGGGAGATGTTCTGCCGCTCCTCCTCGAGCTGCGCCTCCAGGGGTTGGGAAAGCGCCCGGTTATACAGCTCCTTCGCCCTGCAGTAGGCGAGGGTGGGGCCGGAGGCGAGCCGTTCCGCCAGTGCGGCGACCCCGGAGGCGAACTCCGCGTCCGGGAAGATCTCCTGCACCAGCCCCCAGGAGGCGGCCAGCGAAGCGGAGAGGACCCTCGAGAAGAGCGTCATCTCCATCGCCCGCTGGGTGCCCAGCGCGCGGGCGAGGAAAAAGGTCATCCCCCCGTCGGGAGAGAGCCCGATGTTCTGGTACCCGAGGGTGAAGCGCGCGGATGCGGTTGCCACCGCCACGTCGCAGGCGAGCGCCATCGAGAACCCGGCCCCGGCGGCCACGCCGTTGACCGCCGCGACGACCGGCTTCGGGGCGCGCCGCAGCGTCGCGATCAGGGCATGCAGGCCGATGGCCATCCCCATGAACTTCCCCGGCCCCTCGTCCTGGAACGCCGCGAACGACTGCACGTCGCCGCCGGCGGAGAACGCCTTCCCGGTTCCGGTGAGAACCAGGCACCGGACCGACGGTTCCGCCGCCGCTTCCGAAGCCGCCGACAGCAGCGCCTCCCCCATCTCCGCGTTGTAGGCGTTCAACCGGTCCGGCCGGTTCATCCGGATCGTCGCGACCCCCCCGTTCCGCTCCATCTGGACGACTTCGCTCATTTCCTCCCCCTCTCTCTCCGCGCCGGCCGATAGGTATCGCCGCCGGTTCGTCCCATCGGCGGCATCGTAACTATATAATGATATATTCGACGCGGGTGAAAGGAGAGCCATGCCGACGCTGTTCGAAAAAATCCGGGAACGGCACGTCGTGACGGCGCGGGAGGACTACGTCCTCCTCTACATCGATCGGCACCTGGTGCACGAAGTGACGAGCCCCCAGGCGTTCGCGGGTCTTTCGGCCGCCGGCCGATCCGTCCGCCGACCCGGGGCGATGCTGGCCGTGCCCGACCACAACGTGCCCACCACGCCGGACCGCTCGGTTCGGATCGAAGACCGGGGGAGCCGCGAGCAGATCCAGGCCCTGCGGGAAAACGCCCTCGGCGCGGGGATCGCCCTGTTTGATATCGACGACCCGCGGCAGGGGATCGTCCACATCATCGGCCCCGAGTCGGGGCTCGTCCAGCCGGGGATTACGGTCGTCTGCGGCGATTCCCACACCGGCACGCTCGGGGCGTTCGGCGCTATCGCCTTCGGGATCGGCACCTCCGAGGTGGAGCACGTGCTGGCGACCCAGGCGCTGTGGCAGAAGAAGCCGCTCCAGATGCGAGTCGCGGTGAACGGGACGATGGGCCCCTTCGTCACCCCGAAGGACGTCATCCTTGCCGTGATCGCGAAGATCGGCGCCTCCGGGGGAACCGGGTACGCGATCGAGTTCGCCGGGGAGACGATCCGGAAGATGTCGATGGAGGGGCGGATGACGGTGTGCAACATGACGATCGAAGCGGGGGCCCGCTTTGGTTTGATCGCGCCCGACGAGGTCACCTTCGCCTATCTCAAAGGGCGGCCGCTGGCGCCGCCCCCTTCCCTGTGGGACGCCGCGGTGGCGGACTGGAAGACGCTTCCGTCCGACCCGGACGCGGCGTGGGACCGGGAGGTGGCGCTCGACGCGTCGAACCTCGAGCCGCACGTCACCTGGGGGACGAGTCCGCAGGACGCCCTCCCCGTGGGCGGGGTCGTTCCGGACCCGGGGGTGCAGCCGGACCCGTCCGAGCGGGCGCGGATGCGGCGGGCGTTGGAGTACATGGCGCTTTCGCCCGGGACGCGGCTGACCGACATCCCCGTGGACAAGGTGTTCATCGGATCCTGCACCAACTCCCGGATCGAGGACCTGCGCGCCGCGGCGGCGGTGGCGAAGGGGCGAAAGGTCCACGCGAACGTGACGGCGCTGGTCGTCCCGGGGTCGGGGCTGGTGAAGCGGCAGGCGGAGGAGGAGGGGTTGGACCGGGCCTTCCTCGACGCCGGCTTCCAGTGGCGCCTCCCGGGGTGCTCGATGTGCCTCGGCATGAACCCGGACAAGCTTCGACCCGGGGAACGGTGCGCCTCCACCTCGAACCGGAACTTCGAGGGGCGGCAGGGGCCGGGCGGGCGGACGCACCTGATGAGCCCCGCGATGGCGGCTGCGGCGGCGATCACCGGGCGCATCGCCGACGTGCGGGAGGTGGCGCGATGAGGGAGAAGTTCCTCTCCTTGAGCACGGTTGGGGTCCCCCTGGACCGGATGAACGTCGACACGGACGCCATCATCCCCGCGCGGTATCTCAAGACGATCAAGCGCACGGGACTGGGCGAGGGGCTCTTCTTCGCGTGGCGGTACGACATGGACGGGAAGGAGCAACCCGATTTCCCGCTGAACCGGCCGGAGTACCGTGGCGGCAAGGTGCTGGTGTCAGGGGAGAACTTCGGCTGCGGTTCTTCCCGAGAGCACGCCGTGTGGGCGCTGATGGACTTCGGCTTTCGCGCGGTGATCGCCCCGTCGTTCAGCGACATCTTCCACGACAACTGCCTGAAGAACGGGATGCTGCCGGTGACGCTGCCGGCGGCGGCGGTGCGATCGCTGATCGACGCCCTGCTCGCCGCGCCGGGCGGCAAGGTCGCGGTGGACCTGGCGGGGCAGACGGTTACGGGCCCGGACGGCGACATTCACGCATTCGGGGTCGCCCCCTTCGCGAAGACGTGCCTCCTCGAGGGGTTGGACGAGATCGCCCTCACGCTCACGAGCGCGGGGGAGATCGACCGGTACGAGCGGGAGCGGAAGAAGACGACGCCGTGGCTTTTCCTGGATCTCGCCGGATGAGCGCGGCCCGGAAGGAAGGGTCCGGGAAGTTCGCGGTCGCCCTCGTCCAGATGGCGATGGGGACGGACCCGCGGGAGAACCTCGAAAAAGGCGTGGACCGGGTCCGCGCGGCGGTCCGCGGGGGGGCGCAGGTGGTGTGCCTGCCCGAACTGTTCCGCACCCGGTACTTCTGCCAGACCGAGGAGACGGCCTTCTTCGACCTGGCGGAGCCGCTTCCGGGGCCGACCACGGACGCCCTGTCCGCCGTGGCGCGGGAGGTCGGCGCCGTCGTGATCGCCCCGGTCTTCGAGCGCCGTGCCCCGGGGGTATACCACAACAGCGCCGCGGTGATCGACGCCGACGGGACGATCGCCGGGATCTACCGGAAGATGCACGTCCCGGACGACCCGGCGTTCTACGAGAAGTTCTACTTCACCCCGGGGGACCTCGGCTTCCGCGCCTTCGACACCCGCGCGGGATCGATCGGCACGCTCATCTGCTGGGACCAGTGGTACCCCGAGGGGGCGCGCCTGACGGCCCTCGCCGGGGCGGGCATCCTCTTTTACCCGACGGCGATCGGCTGGCACCCCGGCGAAAAGCGGGAGCATGGAGAACGGCAGCGCGACGCATGGCGCACCGTGCAGCGGGGGCACGCCATCGCGAACGGCGTCTACGTCGCGGCCGTCAACCGCGTAGGGCACGAAATCCCGGCGGGGGGAGGGGAGGGGATCGAATTCTGGGGTTCCTCGTTTCTGTGCGGCCCGCAGGGCGAGATCCTGACCGAGGCGTCCGCGGACCGGGAGGGGATCCTTTTCGCCGAAGTCGACCTTGCCCGCATCGAGGAGGTGCGCCGGAACTGGCCGTTCCTGCGGGACCGACGGATCGACGCTTATGGGGGGATCACGAGCCGCGTCCTCGACGACGAGCCACCTGCAAAGGGGCGTTGACCAGGTGCATCAAATAATGAGGACGGTACCATGCGACCGTTGGGGACTCGGACTTCGGGCTTGCGGGGGCAGGCGCAGCGGTTTCCGGATGCCCGCGGAGTGGGAGCCGCACGAGGCGACCTGGATCGGCTGGCCGCACAACCGCTCCGACTGGCCCGGAAAGTTCGCCGCCATCCCCTGGGTCTACGGGGAGATCGCACGGAAGATCGCGGCCGGCGAGACCGTCCGGATCATCGTCCCGTCGAAGGCGCACGAGGCGAAGGCGGTTCGGCTGCTCTCCCGCGTCGGAGCGGATCTCTCCCGCGTGGCGTTCTTCCGTTTCCCCACCGATCGCGGCTGGACGCGCGACTTCGGCCCGATCTTCGTCCGCAGGGAGCGCCCGAAGCGCGAAGTGGCCGTCGCCGGGTTCGGGTTCAACGCGTGGGCGCGATACCCGAACTGGCGAAAGGACGCGGGCGTCCCGGCGCGGGCCGCGAAGGCGCTCGGCGTTCCGTTCCTGCCGGTCCGGTTCCACGGAAAGCGCGTCGTTCTGGAGGGGGGCGCGATCGAGGTCAACGGGCGTGGGACGCTGATCGCGACGGAGGAGTGCCTGCTCCACCCGGAGGTCCAGGTCCGCAACCCGGGGATGGTCCGGAAGGGGATGGAGGAGGTCTTTCGCGCGTTCCTCGGCGTCACGAACGTGATCTGGCTGGGGAAGGGGATCGCCGGGGACGACACGCACGGCCACGTGGACGACCTGTGCCGCTTCACGGGACCCCGGACGGTAGTGCTGTGCAGTGAGAGGGACCCGAAGGACGAAAATCATCGCGTGCTCGAGGAAAACCGGGAGCGGTTCGCATCCGCGCGGCTGGAAGACGGTTCCCGCCCCGAGGTGGTCCCGCTGCCTATGCCCGCGCCGCTGCGCTTCGACGGGATCCGGGTGCCGGCCAGCTACGCCAACTTCTACGTCTGCAACGCGGCGGTGCTCGTCCCCACCTTCAACGACCCGAACGACCGGATCGCGCTCGGGATCCTCTCCGAACTGTTCAGGGACCGCCCGGTGGTCGGGATCCACGCCGTGAATCTCGTGTGGGGGTTCGGCACGCTCCACTGTCTGACGCAGCAGCAGCCGGCGTCCGCTTGAGGAGATGGAGAATGCCCGCGAGAATCATCCTGTCCTTCCTCGCCGCTCTCTTCGCCTTGGGGCTGTTCCTCGGCCCGGCCGTTGCGGAGGAACGGACGGTCGTGGGGACGATCGTCCGGCTGGAACACGCGGCGGGCGTGCTGGTCGTGCGGGATTCCGCGGGGGCGTCCTGGAGCTACAAAGTCGCGGCCGACGCCGGGATCGACCTGTCGGCTTTCCGCCCCGGCGACCGTGTCAAGGTCACCATCGGCCGCGCGACTCCGCTCAACATGATCACGGCGGCGGACCTGCTGCGCAAAGGGGACCGGGTCGAGAAGGCCCCGTTCTGACCGGTCGGGCGGCGCAAACCGAAAGGAGGCGACTTCGTGAGCAAATGGGTCGTCCTGTGCCCCGAGTGCGGGGAGGAGTTCAAGATCGACGTGGAGGAGGTTCCGGAGCGTTGCCCCCACTGCAAGTACGAGGGGGACTTCGAGATCGTGGACGAGGACGACTGACAGGGTGAGACCGGACGTCCTCCTGATCCACCCGCCCGCCGCCCGGGCCGCGGAACCGCCGCTGGGGACGGCGGTGCTCCTGTCCCACCTGCGCCGGGAAGGTGCGACGGCGGAAGCGATCGACGCCAACCTCGAGGCGGTCCTTTACCTGCTGACCGGGGATCGGTTGGCCGACGCCGCCGGCCCCGCGCCCACGATCGCTCTTCACCGGGCCATGAAGAACGTCCCCCGGGCGCTCTCCTTCCTCCGTTCCCCCGAGGCCGGACGATCGTTTCCAAGGTATACCGCCGCCGCGCGCCACCTGAACACGGCTCTTTCCTCGTATCGCGGCGCGAGCGGGCGCGAACGATGGACGCTCGGCGACTACGTGCACGGGGAACTCTCCGGGTTTTCGTCCCTCGACCTCTCTCTCGCGGCGTCCGGGAACACGGGAACGGTCTTCTCAGGCTACTTCCGCGACGCCCTCCTTCCTTGCGTCGAGCGGATGCGCCCGCGCGGTGTCGCGATCTCGGTGAACTACAGGCACCAGGTCCTTCCCGCCTTCGAACTGGCGGGATTGCTGCGCCGCCGCCTGCCCGGCGTCCCCGTCTACGGCGGCGGGGGGATGTTCACCTCCTGGAGGCGTTCACTTCGCGGCATGGAGCTTGCGTTCCTCCCCTTCGACCGGGTCGGGTTCGGCCCGGGGGAGCGTGCCCTCGCCGCAGCGGCGGCGGGCGCATCGACGGGAGGCGGCGTCTTTTTCGAGGACGGGGAAGCGGTGGAGTTCCTCCCCGATTTCGGGTTCGCGCCGCTCCGGGAGTATCTGTCCCCTGAGCCGGTCCTCCCCGTCGCCGCGACGCGGGGGTGCTACTGGAGGAGATGCCGGTTCTGCCCCGAGGCGGTTGCCCCCATTCATCCGTTCCGCGCGGCGGACGCGGAGACGTTCCCCACGCTGCTGCGGGAGTTGTCCGATCGGTACGGCGTCCGGCGGTTCCACCTGACGGACAACGCGATTCCGGTCGACATTCTCCGGTCGATGGCGGACCGGGGAAACGTGCTGCGCGGCATTTCGTGGCACGGGTTCGCCCGCTTCGAGCGGGAACTGCTCGAGCCGGGGTTCGTCTCGTCGCTGGCCGCGGCGGGGTGCTCGATGCTTCAGCTGGGGCTGGAGAGCGGCTCGCAGCCGCTTCTTGATCGAATGGGAAAGGGGACGCGCGTCGCCGACGCCTCGGCGATCCTGTCGAACCTCGCGCGGGCTGGGATCGCCGCCTACGTGTACGTGATGCTCGGCGCTCCGGGGGAGACGGAGACCGACGCGGAGCGAACGCGGTCGTTCCTAGCGGAGCACGCGGGGGAGATCGGGTTCCTGAACCTGTCGATCCTCAACCTGCCCCGCGAGGCATCCTGGCCGGGGCTTGCGGGAGGGGGCGTGCCGCCGGAGGGCGGGTTCCCGGACGAGGACGAACCGCTTCGCCTGTACCGGCGGGTCCCCGCGAGCGACGGCTGGGGGAGGTCGCAGGCCAAGCGGTTCCTGCAAAGGCGGATCCTGGGCGATCCGGCGATCCGTGCCATCGCGGCCCGAACCCCGCCCTGGTTCGGCGACAGCCACGCCGTCTTCTTCCGACCCGGTTCGGCCTGAGCCCTTCGTGTTGCGTTTCATAAATACGGTAACGTATCGGGAAGACGGCACGGAATGCGCACCCAACAGTAGGGTCCGGCGGAGTCGCCGCAGGAGGGGGGCGCAGTGAGGTAAAGCGCAGCCGTGCAGGTTCACCGCACGGCGAGCCACGAACGGAGTCCCCCTCCGAGGCGGCGCAGCCGAAGGGGGAGTTCCGGAGTCTTAGCCCCGCAGCACCACCCGGGCGTCCGCGATCGACAGCCCCCTGGGGTGGACGATGACCGGGTTGAGGTCCATCTCCTCGATCTCCGGGTGCGACGCGAGGAACGCCGTCAGTTGCAGCAGGAGCATCCGCAGGGCGTCGAGGTCCGCGGCGGGCATCCCGCGCAGCCCCGTGAGCGCCCTGTACCCCCGGATCTCCCGGATCATCTCCACGGCGTCCTTTTCCGAGAGCGGCGCCACGCGGAACGAGACGTCCTTCATCACCTCGACGAAGATCCCCCCGAGGCCGAACATCACGGCATGGCCGAACTGCGGATCCTTCGTTACGCCGACGATCACCTCGTGCCCGGCGGGCGCCATCGCGCAGACGAGCGCCCCGCCGGCCCGCGCGCCAAGCTTTCCTTCCGCGTCCCGGATCGCCCGGAACGCCGCGCGGACGCCGGCGTCGTCGGCGACTTGCAGGAAGACGCCCCCGGCGTCGCTCTTGTGCGTGACGTCGGGAGAGTTCATCTTCACCGCCACGGGGAAGCCGATCCCACGGGCCGCGGCGACCGCCTCGTCCCCGGTCCCGGCGCGCCGGAAGCGGGTCAACGGGAACCCGGCGCGGGCGAGGAACTCCATCGAATCGGCGGGAGACATCCCCTTCGCCGACGTCGCCTCCCCGTGCCCCGACCCTTCCACGGAGAGCGGGAAGCGGTCGCGATGGAACCGGACGTGGCAGGAGAGGGCTTTCACGGCCCGCTCCGGCGTGGGGAAGACGGCGATCTTCTTCTCGTGGAACAGCAACCGTTCCGCGCGCTCCACGTCGGCGCCCCCCAGGTACGCCACAAGCTCGCACCGGCCGGGGCGGATCACTTCGGAGGCGCCGGGAATCGGGTCGCCGAAGATCGTCATCACGACGTCGTACTCCCCTTCGGCCGCGTCGAGGACGTTCCGGTAGCGGGCGGCGTCGGTGTCCCCGGTGAGATCGAGGGGATTGCCGACGATGCAGTGGGAGGGGAGGATCTCCCGGAGCTTTCCGGAGAGTGCGGTGGAAAGCGGGGTGACGCGCAGCCCTTCCTCCTCGGCCACGTCGGTGGCGATGATCGCGGACCCGCCGGAGCTCGTGACGATCAGCATTCGCGGACCCTTGGGGGTGGGGACGTAGGCGAGGGCCTTCGCGAAGTCGTACAGCTCCTCGAGCGTGGCGGCGCGGTGCACGCCGTTCTGCCGGAACACGGCGTCGTAGATCTCGTCCCGTCCGGCAAGCGAACGGGTGTGGGACTCCGCGGCCTTGCGTCCCCGCTCGGTCCGCCCGGCCTTGAAGATCACGACCGGCTTCGGGCAGGCGCGGACGGCGGAGAGGAACTTCGGGGCGTCCTTCACCCCTTCGATGTAGAGGGCGATCACCTTCGTGTGCGGGTCCTCCGCGAAGAAATCGATCAGGTCCGCCTCGTCGACGTCCGAACGGTTCCCCATGCTGACGAAGGCGGAGAACCCGAGCCGCTCCTCCGATGCCCAGTCGATCAGCGCCGCGCCGACGGTACCGCTTTGGGAGACGATCGCGATCTCCCCCCGCCGGGTGATCAGAGGCCACGAAGCGCACACGCCGTGATACGGGTAGTTCACGCCCTGGCAGTTGGGCCCCACCACGCGGATGCCCGCCTCCTGCGCCGCCTTCGCCATCTCCGCCTGGAGCGTCGCCCCCGGCTCGCCGGACTCGGCGAACCCCCCCGTGATCACGATCGCCGACTTCACCTTCCGCCCCCCCAGTTCCCGCATCGTCCCGGGGACGAGCTTCGCCGGGATGATCACGACCGCGAGGTCGGTCCCCTCGGGGAGTTCGGCGGCGGATTTTATGGAGGGAACGCCCAGGATCACCTCCCCTTTCGGGTTCACGGGGACGATCTCGCCGGCGTAGCCGGCCTCCTTGATGTTGCGGAAGATCTGGAACCCCATCTTGTCGGGGTTCGAGGACGCGCCGACGACGGCGATCCGGGAGGGACGAAACAGGGGAGACAGGGGAGAGGTCATCCGCGCGCTCCTCGCTTCCGGGGGGTTCCCGTTACGGTAGCAAAGCCGGGACCCGGTGTCACGCACGTCGGAGAGACCGCCGGCGCGGGTCAGGATCGGCAGACGGGGCAGGAGGGGGAGCCCTCCTCCTCTTCCGCCCGGCGGCGGTCCTCCTCGTCCTGGTACTGCGGGGTGTCGTGGCGGGGCGTCCGGTCGTCCCCTTCCGCGAACGCCCTTGCTTTCCACTCCTCGTCCTCCGACCAGCGGAACGGAAGCTCCTTCATGGAGCCCGGGACCGTCATCGTCTCGAAGGACGAGAGCGCCTCGACGAGGATTTGGCGCTGCAGATCGGGCTCGTGCGGCTTGCCGGTCGTGTGCCCGAGGGGGAAGTCGAGAAATGACGCGCGGGGAGGGTTTACCGCCCTCGTGATGTCCTGCGCGCTCGTCATGCAGAGCGTCGGGATCCCGGCGGCCTCCGCGTGCCTTGCGACCAGTCCCACGGACTGGTGGCAGACGGGTCAGACCGGAACGAGCAGCACCGCGTCGACGCCGTCCTCGAGGAACCGAGCGGTCAGACGCGGAGCGAGATCCTCGGAAACGCGGCGGGAGGAGTAGATCCCGCCCATGAACGTGTAGAAGCGGCTCGCCAGCCCCCCGAGGAACCCCTCCCGCACAAGGCGGCGCAGCGTGTCGATCGGGAAGACGACGTTCGGGTCGGTGCGCGCGTCGGACAGGTCGTAGGCGAAGTGGGTGGCGCGCAGTTCCTTCGTGTCGCCGTCCGTCGGGATCTCCCTGAACGAGGCGTCGTCCTTGTAGTGGAACGCCACCTGCCCGGCGACGTAGATCCCCCCCGAGGCGGCCAATCCCAGCCGGCATCGCGACAACGGTTTGGAAAGCGGCGCCCACGGAGGGGTGTCCGCGTTGACGACCCAGTTGTAGGTCTTGTACCCCAGCCGCGCGTAGTTGTCGCGGATCCTCGGAATGTAGTCGACGGGTCCCATCGGTTCCTCCCCCTTTCCATAGTACGCCAGGCCGGTACCGTTCGGCGCCATCCCGGATCAGGTTCCTCCGGCGAACTCCTTCACGAGGTTCCCGACGACCGCCTTGGCGTCGCCGAAAACCATCAGGGTCCGGTCCATGGAATACAGCTCGTTGTCGATCCCTGCGAACCCTGGGCTCATGGTCCGCTTGATCACCATCACCGTGCGCGCCTTGTCCACGTCGAGGATCGGCATCCCGTAGATCGGACTGTTCCGGTCGTGGCGCGCCGCGGGGTTCGTGACGTCGTTGGCGCCGATCACCAGGGCCACGTCGGCCTGCGGGAAGTCGGAGTTCACCTCCTCCATCTCGACCAGCCGGTCGTACGGTACGTTCGCCTCGGCGAGGAGCACGTTCATGTGACCCGGCATCCGTCCCGCCACCGGGTGGATGGCGAACCGGACGTCGACGCCCGCCTTCGTCAGCACGTCGTACAGCTCCCGGACCTTGTGCTGCGCCTGGGCGACGGCCATGCCGTAGCCGGGGACGACGATCACCCGGCTCGCGACCTGCAGGATCCCGGCGGCCTCTTCCGGCGTGGCGCTGCGGACCGCGCGCTGCTCCTGCGAGGCCCCGGTCGTCGCCTGCAGCTGCCCGAAGGCGCCGAACAGGACGTTGGTGAACGAGCGATTCATCGCACGACACATGATCACCGACAGGATGAGGCCGGAGGAGCCGTCGAGCGCGCCGGCGATGATCAGCAGCTTGTTGTCGAGCACGAACCCCATCGCCGCGGCCGACAGGCCCGCGTAGGAGTTGAGGAGGGAGATCACCGTCGGCATATCCGCGCCGCCGATCGGGACGATGAGCATCACCCCGAACGCGAGCGCGAGCGCGCCGAAGACGGGGAACAGCCACAACGTCTCCGGCCGGGCGACGAGGTACGTCCCCGACGCCGCCGCGAGACCGAGGAGCGTGAAATTGAGGAGGTTCTGGCTCCGCCAGGTAATCGGTCGGGTGGGGAGGATCTCCTGGAGCTTGCCGAACGCCATCAGCGATGCGGTGAAGGTGAGGAAACCGAGGAGCACCTCGAGGACGAGCGCTCCCATGGTGAAGCGGTCGATGGCGGGCGCCCGCAGGTAGAATTCGGCCGTCCCCACCAGCGCGGCCGCAAGGGCCCCGAAGGCGTGGGAGAGAGCGGTCCGCTGCGGCACCGCGGTCATCGGCATCATCGCCATCGGGACGCCGATGGCGGTACCCGCGACGAAGGCGACCGCGATCCACCGGTAGCTTTCGATCTCCGGCTTCATCAGCGTCCCGGCGACCGCAAGCGCCATCCCGGCCGCGCCCACGATCACGCCCCGACGGGCCGTGGGGACCGACGAGAGCCACTTGAGCGCGAGGATGAAGGACGCCGCCGCGGCAAGGTAGAGAAGGGGAATCGCCCGGTCGATCATCGGCGGTCTTTCCCGCTTTTCCTGAACATCCGCAGCATGCGGTAGGTGATCAGGTATCCGCCGACGATGTTGATCGTGGAACAGGTCACTGCAAGGGTGCCGAGGACGGTGGAGAGGGTGGTCTTCTGTTCGCCCGCGACCAGGATGGAGCCGACGATCGTGATGGCCGAGATGGCGTTCGTCAGGGACATCAGGGGGGTGTGAAGAAGCGGCGACACCCTGCGGATGATCTCCAGCCCGAGGAACGTGGCCAGCACGAAGACGTAGAGTCCCACTTCGAGGGACGGACTCATGGGAAATCCTCCTTGATGCCCGTCAGCCCGCCGTGGCGAGTCGGATCTCGCCCCCGTGGGTCACGAGGGCGCCCCGCAGGATCTCGTCGCCCAGGTCGAGGGTGAAACGTCCGTCCTTCCAGAAGGCAAGGACGAATGCCGCCAGGTTGCGCGAGTAAAGCGTGCTTGCGTGCCAGGGCATTTCGGCGGGGAGGTTGAGGGGGCCGCATATCGTCACGCCGCCCTCGACGATCGTCTCTCCCGGGCGGGTCAGTGCGCAGTTTCCTCCCCCTTCGGCCGCCGCGTCCACGATCACCGAGCCCTGCCTCATCCCGCGCACCATCTCTGCGGTGATGAGCCTGGGCGCCTTGACTCCGCCGATCAGCGCCGTCGTAATGACCACGTCCGACGCCGCGCACCGGTCCGCGAGGAGCTCCGCCTGCTTTTTGTAATAGTCTTCCGAAAGCTCCCGGGCGTACCCCGAGGCGTCCTGGGCGACCTCCGCGGTGTCGACCCCCACGAACCTGGCGCCCAGGCTCTCCACCTGCTCCTTCGCCGCGGGTCGCGTGTCGGTGGCCTCCACGCTGGCCCCGAGGCGCCGCGCGGTGGCGATCGCCGAGAGCCCCGCCACTCCTGCGCCGATCACGAAGACCTTCGCGGGGAACACGGTTCCGGCGGCGGTCGTGAGCATGGGGAAGTACCTGGGCAGTGCGTTGGCGGCGACCAGGACCGCCTTGTACCCGGAGATGTTCGCCATGGAGGAGAGGGTGTCCATCGATTGCGCGCGGGTGATGCGGGGGATCCGGTCCGTGGCGAAGGAGGTGATCCGGCGGGCCGCCAGCCTCTCCACCGCATCGGGGTGGCGCGAGGGCATCAGGGTGCAAAGGAGAATCGTCCCCTCGCGCATCGCGTCGACCTCGTGCGTGCCGGGGGACGGGTAGGGGGCGGGCGCCGCCACCTTCAGGATGAAGTCCGCCCAGCCCAGCACCGATGCGGCGTTTTCCCCGACGGAGGCGCCCGCCTCGCGGTAGGCGTCGTCGGGGAAGAATCCCGCCGACCCTGCGCCGCTCTCCACCGTCACCTCGATCCCCGCCTTCACCAGCTTCCGGCACGACTCGGGGACGAGGGCGACCCGCCGTTCCCCCTCACGGATCTCCCTTGGAACCCCGACTTTCATGCCCCCCCCGTGACGCCGGCGACTGCAGGACAGCGGACCGCATGTGAACATATTAGCGGAGAAGCGCTCCGCAGTGTATTCGCCCCGCGAAAATTCCATGATTGCCGCGTCGACCGGAACCCGAAACGGTTCTTTGGGGGCGATCCCGTTTATGTATACTGTATGCATAACATAAGGTGCCTGTTTACCTTTTCTGCGCCGATGATAGGATCATCTTCATCGTTCCCGCGTGAATTCCGGGGCGGAGGCCCCATCAACCGTCGGAAGGGAGGCAGAATGAAAGGGAAAGCATGGCGAGTCGCCGTTCCCGTCCTGATCGCCGGCTTGTTGTCGATTCTTCCGGTTCCCGAGGGGCTCACACCGAACGCCTGGTACTATTTCGCGATCTTCGCCGCCGTCATCGCCGGGCTGATCCTCGAGCCGATCCCCGCCGCGGCGATAGGGGTCATCGGCGTGACTCTCGCCGCGTCGCTCCTGCTGGTCGCTCCGCCTCCCTCGAAGCCCGCGAAACCCGTGGCGGACAAACCGGCGGCCGTCGTCACGGACAACGCCCCGAAGGCGGCAACCACCGTGAAAGCGGTCGTGACGCCCAAGGATAATGCCGGAAAGGCGCCGTCCTCCGTCGCCGCGACCGGGAGGCCCGCCGGCCCCCCGCCGGCTGCCGCACCGGCGAAAGGCCTCACCCCGGCGGATGCGATCAAGTGGGCGCTGAGCGGTTTTTCGGACGGTACGGTCTGGCTCATCTTCGTCGCCTACATGTTCGCGATGGGGTACGAGAAGACCGGGCTCGGACGGCGACTCGGGCTCGGCCTGGTGGAGAAGCTCGGCAAGAGAACCTTGGGGCTCGGGTACGCGATCGCGTTGTCCGATCTCGTGCTGGCCCCCTTCACCCCTTCCAACACGGCGCGCAGCGGCGGCACCATCTTCCCCATCATCAGGAACATTCCCGCCCTCTACGGTTCGACTCCCGAGGAAAATCCCCGGAAGATCGGTTCCTACCTGATGTGGACGGCGATCGCCACCACCTGCGTGACCAGTTCCATGTTCATCACCTCGCTCGCCCCGAACCTGCTGGCCCTCTCCATCGTCCAGAAGACGGCGAAGGTGACCATCTCCTGGACCGAATGGTTCGTCGGATTTCTTCCCGTGGGGGTACTCCTCTTCCTGGCCGTGCCGTACCTTGCCTATAAAATCTACCCGCCAACGCAAAAGGTGAGCGAGGACGTCTCCCGCTGGGCGGCCGCGGAACGGGCCAAGATGGGTGCGTTCACCCGGAAGGAAGGGATAATGGCCGGCCTGGCCCTCCTGGCCCTCCTCCTGTGGATTTTCGGTGGATCCTTCCTGAACGCGACGACGGTCGCACTCCTCGTGCTCTCCCTCATGATCGTGACGGGCATCGTCACGTGGGATGACGTATTGGGGAACAAGCAGGCGTGGAACGTTCTCGTGTGGTTCGGGACACTGGTGACGCTCGCCGAAGGCCTCAACCGGGTCGGATTCCTGAAATGGGTCTCCGAGGCGGCGGCGAAGTCGATGACCGGGATGCCGATACCTACGATGATCGTCCTGCTGATCGCGTTCTTCTTCCTGGCGCACTACATGTTCGCCAGCATTACCGCCCACACCACGGGCCTGTTGCCGGTCCTCCTTGCCACCGCCATGGCGGTCCCCGGCGTCCCGGTCAAGATGTTCGCGATGCTCCTTTGCTACACCCTGGGGATCATGGGGGTGATCACGCCGTACGCGACCGGTCCGTCTCCCATCTACTACGGCAGCGGATACATCAGCCGTGGAGCGTACTGGCTGCTGGGACTGGTTTTCGGGGTCATTTTCCTGGGCGTGCTTCTCCTGGTCGGTGTCCCGTACCTGCGTTTCCTGAATCCGTAACGGCGGGAGGGCGTTCCGACCTGGGTGCTCATCACGATGAAGTCGACGTCCTCTTTGCGGGGGAAGGGACCGACGGGAAGGATGAACGCAGAAGGGAATCGTTTGCCGGGGGTGCGGCAAAGGTGGAAGGGGTCATCGGTGGAAGGGCCATGACGCACCCCCGGCAAACCATCGAACTGTATGCAGTATACAATATGGCGCCGGGGCGTCAACCGGAATTTGAGCTCGTTTCGAAGATTCCCCTGTCGCAAGGGAGTGTCGCAAGGGAGTTGCCATCCACTGATATTTTTGGTGGAATGAATCGACGCCAGGTCGCTTCGAACCGAAGGGCTGGGGGGACCCCATGGAACCATCCAAGATCGTTGCACGGTACCGCAACGGGAGA
>Ga0210132_1000024_pt1 | contig 18881 bp, 4 predicted proteins | sample Browns_TuleC_D2_FD_184856 | JGI IMG/M metagenome (GOLD analysis project Ga0210132, IMG submission 184856) | Wetland microbial communities from San Francisco Bay, California, USA, that impact long-term carbon sequestration - Browns_TuleC_D2 (SPAdes) | ecosystem: Environmental > Aquatic > Marine >...
CGGTCAAGGGAACCGGCGGCCTGGGCTGCGAATTCCTCTGCACCTCGACCGACGTCGTCTACCAGGGCCCGGTCTCACTGCCCAAACCCAAGCCAGGCAAGACCGTGAAATTGAAAGCGATCTCGGCCCCAGGCTCGGCAGCGGTCGAATGGTCCGGTTGCACCGGCTTCGAAGAAGAAGGAGCCATCTGCCTGGTCGAAATGAGCGAAAGCAAGGAAGTCGTCGCCACGTTCAACGAACTCGAATAGGAGCGACCAAGCAACACGAGTAACGAGAAGCAAGCCAAAGCCGCGGGGGCGCCAGGGGCCCCCGCGGCCAAGGCTCAAAACAGAAGGACAAACGGGACTGATGCACGGAGACGAACGGGACATGGGAGTTGGGCGCGAGTTGGTGGGGGATGCAGGGCGCGTATCGTGGTTGATCACCGCGCTGGTTGCGGTCCTCGCCCTCCTCGCTTGGGCCTCCACCGCCCATGCCGCCGAACCTTCCCTGCTGACCCGGTTCTGTGAACCGGGCACCGAAGCGGGTCAGTGCAAAAACCCTCAGGGCATGGTCGCCAACCCCCAGACGGGAGACGTGTACGTGGTCGACACCGGCAACCACCGCATAGACGTCTTCGATCCCTGGGGTACCTTCCTCGAAGCTCGGGGCTGGGGGGTGCGCGACGGTTCCCCCGAAGCGCAGACCTGCGGCCCCGAGGCGGACTCCCCCTCGGCAACGTGCCTGGCGGGGATCGGCGGCGGCGGGCCCGGCCAGCTCAACGAAGGCGCAAAAGGGCTGGCGCTCGACTCCGAAGGCAGCCTCTACCTCTACGAATCATCGGGAGGCTGGAAAGAACTTCCCGGCGGGGGGCGGGCATACCTGGGCAACAACCGTGTGCAGAAGTTCGACCCCGAAGGGGACTTCGCCCTTGCCTTCGGTCGTGAAGTCGACCTGACCAAGGTCGAAGAGCGCGAAGAAGAGGAAGCGCACTCCGAACCGGTCACCGTCACCAGGCAGGAAGAAGACCTTTGCACGGCGTCCTCCGGCGATACCTGTCAGGGCGGCGTCAGGGGCTCGGGGCCGGGGGAGTTCGGAGTGGGCCTTGCCAGCTCGCACGAAATCGAGACCTACGGCAGCTACATTGCCACCGCGCCTGACGACACGGTCTACGTTGGCGGCGCCGAAAGGGTCCAGGAGTTCAATCCCGACGGCACTTTCAAGGGCCTTCTGCCCGACCCCGGAAAAGTCCTGGTGGGCGAGATGGTGCAGAGCCTCGCCGTCGACCCAGTTAACGGCGACCTGTACGTCGTCTTCTTCAACGGCGACAGTCGCTTGCGCAGAACGACCAAGGAGGACGTGCTGAAGCTGAGCCCGGCGGGGGAAGTCCTTTCCACGGTCGCGGTCAGCAACCCGACAGCCCTGGCGACGGACGGCGGCCGGCGCCTCTACGTCTTCGACTCGCGCTACTTCAGCGGCAACGGCGGCGATCCGGCCAACCACTCCTCGCGGGTCTTCGAGTTCGACTCCAGCGGCAACCAGATCGCCAAGTTCGATGAAGCGCAGGGAGGAGAAGCAGCGGGGGAAGAGGCCAACTTCATGGCGACCAACTCCGGCTGCGGGATCGAAGGGTCCGACCTCTATGTTCACACCATAGGGTCCGGGATAGGCGCCTACGGCCCAGTCCCCGACCCCAGCGTCTGCCCACCGCCTGCGGTGCCACCCTCGATCGACGCCCAGTACGCCACCTTCGCGGACTCGGCCAGCGCCGGGCTGAAGGCGAAGATCAACCCCCACTTCTGGCCCGACACCCGCTACTACCTCGAGTACGGCACGGGCAGATGCTCCGAAGGCGGATGCAGCCTCCGCCAGCCCGCCGCCCCGGGTGCGTCGCTGACCAAACAGACCCTGAACGGCGACGTCACTACCCCCGGGGTCTTCCTCGACGGCCTGGAAGCGGCGACGACCTACCACTACCGCTTCGTCGCCGCAAGCGGCGGCGGCGGCCCGGTTCGTGGCCTGGGGGGAACGGAAGCCGAAGCGGGCGGGGAAGGGAGCTTCCACACCGCGCTGCCCGTCCCCGCAACCAACACCGCCTGCCCCAACCGGGCCTACCGCGGCGGCCCCTCGGCCAAGCTGCCCGACTGCCGCGCCTATGAGATGGTCAGCCCGCTCGAGAAGAACAACGGCGACGTCTTCGACGGCGAGGAAGCGCTCTCGCAGGCCGCCGGCGACGGCGAACGGATGGCCTTCAGCTCGGCCACCGCCTTCGCCGAACCGCAGTCCTCACCCCTGATCGACGAGTACCTGGCCGAACGCCGCGAAGGCGAAGGCTGGGCGACGCGCTCGATCTCGCCGCCGCGCACCCCCGGGCCCCTCTACCTCGCCGGCGGCGTCGGCCAGCAGTACGGCCTGTTCGGCGAGGACCTCTGCAGCGGCTGGCTGGTGCACGACTCAGACAACGCCCTTGCCCCCGAAGCGCCTCCGGGGGTGCCCAACCTCTACCGGCGCGAGAGCTGCGGCACGGGCGAATACGAACTGCTCACCTCGACGCCCCCGCCCGGCTTCAGCTACTCCAACAACAGCGCCTACTTCCCCGAAATCCAGGGCGCCTCGGCCGACGGCTCGCGCTCGGTCTTCCGCGCCGACGCCCCGCTCGCGGTCGGGCCGGGCGGCCCGCGGCCGCCGCTGCGCTGCGTGGCCGTGAGCAGCGGACCGGCGGTCGCCTACGCCTGGCTGCGCAACGGGGAACCGATCGCGGGCGCGACCAAGCCCACCTATACCCCCGGCGCCGAAGACGAAGGCACGGTGCTGCAGTGCCGGGCGAGCGTCGGCGACGAAGAGGGGGCGAGCCTCGCCGCGAGCGAGCCGATGGCGATCGCGCCGACGCCGGAAACCGCGCCGCCGGACCCCGGCGACAAAGGGATCAGCGGCTCGCGCCCCGGCGCCCCGCTCCTCACCGGCACGCCCGCCGCCGGGCAGACGCTCTCCTGCGTCCCGGCAAACCCCTGGCGCCACGACCCGACCTTCTCCTACCGCTGGCTGCGCAACGGCAAAGCGATCGCCGGCGCGAGCGCCGCCGCCTACGAACTGCAGGGCGCCGACGTGGGCGCGGCGGTCCAGTGCGAGCTGAGCGGGACCAACGCGGGGGGGACCGTCGTCCTTTACTCCGAAGCCGAGCCGATCCAGGCCCACCCGCCCGCGCCGAGCGCGGCGGCGGCGATCGGAGGGACAGCCGCGGTCGGCCAGCCGCTCACCTGTGGCCCGGGAACCTGGTCGGGCAGCCCGAGCTTCGCCTACCAGTGGCTGCGAAACGCGGCCTCGATGAGCGGCGCCGAAGACATCGCCCACGGCTCCCAGAGCGCCACCTATACGGTCCAGGCCGCCGACGAAGGCAAGGCGCTGCAGTGCCGGGTCACGGCCACCAACTCCGACGGCGCCGTGCAGGCGGCAAGCGCCGCGGTCGTGGTGCCGCCCGAACCGGGCACCGCTCCGCCCGCCCTCAAATCCGCCCCCACCCTCGCCGGCGCCGCCCAGCTCGGCGAAACGCTGAGCTGCAACGCCGGCGCCTGGTCGGGGGAACCGAGCTTCGCCCGCAAGTGGCTGCGCGACGGGACGCCGACGGGCGCCGGCGGGGAAACGGTCAAGCTCGGCGCCGCCGATCTCGGCAAGTCGATCCAGTGCCAGGTGACGGCCACCAACGCCGGCGGCGCCGTCGCGGCGATCTCGGCCGCCCGCTACGTGGCCCCGGTCCCGCCCGAAGTCACGGCCGCCAGCCGCCCCAACGGCTATGACCTCTTCCACGTCTATGAGGCCCATGACGGCGGCAAGCTGCGCCTCATCGACGTGCGGCCCGACGGCAGCGTGCCGAACGCCGACTCGTGGGTGGGGGCGGAAAACCTCCACGCGACCCTCAAGTCCGGGGAACTGAGCGTCTACCACGCCGTCTCCGAAGACGGCGAGCGGGTCTTCTGGGCCAGCGCCTCGGGCCTTTACCTGCGCGTCAACGCGAGCGAAGCCGAAAGCGCCCGCCTGCATGGCGCGGCGCGGGGCAGCGGCAACCTGATCGGCCCGGCGACGGGCATCGGCAACGTGATCAGCGGCTCGACGACCATCTCGAGCGTCAAAGAAACCAGCGGCGCCTTCACCGTCGGCCAGGAAATCACGGGAACGGGCATCCAGGCGGCGACGACGATCGTCGGGGTCGAAACGGGCAAGCTGAAAATCTCCAAGCCGGCGACGGCCAACAAAGCGGGCGTCGAACTGAGCGGCCTGGCCTCAGCCGGCGTCACCGGCGTGCAAACCGAGAGCGGCGCCTTCACCGTCGGCCAGGAAATCGCGGGCACCGGCATCGCGGCGGAAACGACGATCGTCGCGGTCGGCGCGGGGACGCTGACGCTCTCGGCGAAAGCGACCAAGAACGCGAGCGGGGCGACGCTCTCGGCGACCAGCCCCTGCCTCGAAGCGACCAGGGCCTGCACGATCGCGATCTCCGAAGCGCCCGACGTGCGCTTCCTCGCCGCCGACCCGACCGGCCGGAGCCTCCTCTATACCGTGGGGAAAGTCGAAGGCCACTCGCTCGACCTCTACGAAGCGCGGATCGAGGAAGCGGGCGGCGGGCTGGTCGCCGTCTCGCAGCCGATCGCGAGCGGCCTCTACGGGGTGATGGGCGCCTCGGAGGATCTCTCGCGCATCTACCTGGCCTCGCGCCAGGCGCTCGGCGGCGCCGGGCAGAACAGCTTCGGCGAAGAAGCGGTGGCAGAAGAGCCCAACCTCTACTTCTATGAAGCGGGGGCGGGCTTCTCCTTCGTCGCGACCCTGGGCAAGGTGGAGGGGGAATTCGTCAGCACGCTGTCCTCGGCGGCGCCCTCGGCGATCGCCCTGCAGCCCAACCACCGCCTGGCGCGGGTCTCGCCCGACGGCCTGCACGCCGCCTTCACGACGACCGCATCGCTGGGCGAATACGACAACACCGACCAGGAAAGCGGCGAAGCCGACGGGGAGGTCTACCGCTACGCGGCGAGCCCGGGCGGGGAAGGGCGGCTCGCCTGCCTCTCCTGCAACCCGAGCGGGGCGCGGCCGCGGGGGCGGGAAGCGTGGAGCGGCAACAACGGCAACGTGCAGGTCTGGCTGGCGAGCCTGCTGCCGGGCTGGGTGACGGGCACCCACCCCGGCGGGGCGCTCTCGGCGAACGGCAACCGCGTCTTCTTCGAAAGCTATGACGCGCTGCGCACCGGCGACACCAACGGCCGCGCCGACGTCTATGAGTGGGAGGCCGCAGCAGAAGGCGACTGCACCGAATCCTCTCCCGCCTACAGCGAAGCCAACGGCGGCTGCCTCAGCCTGATCAGCTCCGGGCAGAGCCCCGAAGACTCGCGGCTGCTCGACGCCGACTCCGACGGGGCAAACGTCTTCTTTGCCACCGGCTCGAGCCTGGTGGCCGTCGACTACGGGCTCAGGGACGTCTATGACGCGCGCGTGGAAGGTGGCTTCCCGGTGCCCGAAGCCCAGGCGGGCTGCGAAGGCGAAGCCTGCCAGGGCACGCCGGAAGCGCCGAATGACCCGACCCCGGCATCCGAATCCTTCCAGGGGGCGGGCAACGTGCACGAAGAACCCGCCGCCCGCAAGCCCAAGCACTGCGCCAAAGGCAAGGTCAAGCGCCACGGCCGCTGCGTGAAGAGGCACAAGCACCGCGCCAAGAAGAAGCACCGCAAGCGCTCGCACAAGCGCCGAGCCCACGCCGGCCGGAGGGCGGCACGATGAGGCGCGCGATCCTCCTCCTGGCGGCGCTCGCCCTGGCGGCGTTGGCGCCGGCGCCGGCCGCGGGCTTCGGCCTCAAGGAACTCGACGTCAGCTTCGAAAACCAAGACGGCTCGACCGCGATCCAGGCCGGCTCGCACCCCTACGCGATGACGACCTCGGTCTCCTTCGACACCAAGCCCTCCGAAGGCATCGGCTACGAAGTCCCCGACGGGGCGCCCAAGGACCTGAGCATCGGCCAGGTCGAAGGCCTGGTCGGCAACCCGACCGCGGTGCCGAGCTGCTCCAACGCCGACTTCCTCGCCAAGCCGCCCGCCTGTCCGCTCAGCACCCAGATCGGCACCGCCAGGATCGAGCAGGGCGAACCGGGGAGCTTCGAAGCGGTCAAGGTCTACAACCTGACGCGGCCGCCCGGGGTGGCGGCCAAGCTCGGCTTCTACGTCCTGGTCGTGCCGGTCACCGTGCAGGTCGGCCTCAACGAATCGCCGCCCTCCAACATCGTCGCCTCGCTGACCGAGATCTCCAACCTCTTCCCCGTCTACAGCTCGAAGGTGACCCTCTGGGGCGTGCCCGCGGCCAAAGCCCACGACGCCCAGCGCGGCGGCGCGGTCAACATCAAGCCGCGCCCGTTCCTCACCCTGCCGCGGGCCTGCCGGGGCCCGCTGGGGACCTCCTTTCGGGCCGACTCCTGGGAGAGCCCCGGCGAATTCTTCGAAGAAACGATCTTCACCCACGACGACTCCGAACCGCCGCTGCCGCGCGGCCTGTTCGGCTGCGGCCTGCTCGTCTTCGGGCCCTCGATAACGGCCACGCCGACCGCCAAGGCCGCCTCCAGCCCGACCGGCCTGGACTTCTCGCTGGACGTCAAAGACGAAGGGATCGACAGCACCGAAGGCCTCGCCAACTCCGACATCGAAAAAGCCGTCGTCACCCTGCCCGAAGGGATGTCGGCCAACCCCTCGCTGGCCGAAGGGCTCGAGGTCTGCACGATGGCCGACCTCGATCGCGAGAGCGCCTTCTCCGAACCCGGCGCCGGCTGCCCCGACGCCTCCAAGATCGGCACTGTGGAAGTGGAAACACCGCTCTTGGAAGACAAGCTGCTGAAGGGCGCCCTCTACATCGCCAAGCCCTATGAGAACTACGCCGGAAACTCGCTGCTCGCCCTCTACCTGGTGATCAAGGACCCCGGGCTGGGGATCTCGGTGCGCCAGGCGCTGCGGGTGCAACCCGACCCAGTGACGGGCCGGCTGACGACGGTCGCCGAAGAACTGCCGCAGCTGCCCTTCAGCCACTTCAAGCTGCACTTCCGCGAGGGGGCGCGCAGCCCGTTGAGCACGCCGCAGGCTTGCGGCAGCTATGACGTGAAAGCGCTGCTCTACCCCTGGTCGGGGAGCACGCCGGTCACCTCGACCTCGGCCTTCGAAATCATCACCGGACCGGGCGAAGGTCCCTGCCCCACGGAAGGCCTGCCGCCCTTCAAGCCGGGCCTGATCGCGGGCACGATCAACAACCGGGCGGGGAGCTTCAGCCCCTTCTACCTGCGCCTGCATCGCTCAGACTCCGAACAGGAGATCACCCACTTCTCGATCAAGCTGCCGCCGGGGATCTCCGGCAAGCTGGCGGGCATTCCCTACTGCTCCGACGCCGGCATCGCGCAGGCGATCGACCGCAAGGGCCCGCACGGGGGCAAAGAAGAGCTCGAAGACCCGAGCTGCCCGGCGGCGTCTGAGATCGGTAGGACGCTGGCCGGAGCGGGCGTCGGCCCGGCCCTGACCTACGCTCCGGGCAAGGTCTACCTCGCCGGCCCCTACCACGGATCGCCGCTCTCGATGGTGGCGATCACCTCGGGAGTCGTCGGCCCCTTCGACATCGGCACCGTGGTCATCCGCCAGGCCTTCAAGATCAACCCCGAAACTGCGGAAGTCTTCATCGACAGCACAGGCTCGGACCCGATCCCCCACATCGTCAGGGGCATCCCGGTCCACCTCAGGGACATTCGCGCCTACGTCGATAGGCCCGAATTCGTCCTCAACCCGACCGACTGCTCGCCGACCTCGACGGCTTCCACGGTTCTGGGCTCGGGCCTCGATTTCGTCTCCGAAGCAGACGACAACCCGGTCACGGTGGCCTCCCGCTTCCAGGCAGCCGATTGCGCCGCGCTCAGCTTCAAACCGCTGCTCTCCTTCCGCCTGATCGGCGGCACCAAGAGAGGCGCCCACCCCAAGCTCGTATCGCACCTGCAGATGAACGGGATCGGCGAAGCGGGCATCGACCACGCCTCGGTCCTGCTGCCCCACTCGGAGTTCATCGAGAACGCCCACTTCAACAACATCTGCACCCGGGTGCAGTTCAAAGAAGGGGCCGGCAACGGGACCTCATGCCCGGCGGGCTCTATCTACGGCCACGCCAGAGCGGTGACGCCGATCCTCTCCGAACCGCTGGAAGGCCCGGTGATGCTCAGATCCAACCCAGAACGCCAATTGCCCGACGTCGTCGCCGCATTGCACAACAACCAGGTCGACTTCGACCTGGTCGGCAACGTCGACTCGGTCAAAGGCCAGCTCAGAACAACCTTCGCCACCGCGCCCGATGCCCCGGTCACATCCTTCGACCTCGAACTGGCCGGCGGCTCCAAGGGCCTGTTCGTCAACTCGACCAACCTTTGCCTGCGCAAGAACCGCGCCCGGGTCCACTTCGCCGGGCAGAACGGCAAAGAATTCTCCAACGCGCCGGTGATGCGGGTCAAGTGCAAAGGCAAGCCGCGCAAACACAAGCGGCATCGGCGGCATGCGAGGCACGCGAGGAAGGCGGCCGGGCAATGAGGTGGCTGACGGCACCGCTCGTCGTGCTTGCAATGCTCGCCGCGCTCCCCGCCACGGCCCTCGCCTCCCAGACCCTGACAGTCGAAAAGCAGGGCTCAGGAACCGGCACGGTGACCAGCTCCCCAGCGGGGATCAACTGCCCGGGAGACTGCGCCGAAAGCTACCTCTCCAAAACCGCGATCACCCTGACCGCCACGCCCGCCCCGGGCTCCGAATTCGCCCACTGGTCGGGCGGGGGCTGCTCGGGCACCGGCGCCTGCAAGGTGCTGATGAACGAAGCGCGCAACGTAACCGCCACCTTCACGAAGAATTCCTCTCCCTCGGCGAACAAGTGCCACGTGCCCAAGGGCAAGAAGGGCAAGCTCGTGGTGCGTTACTCAAAGCCCGGGGCGGGGGCGACGCGCAAGGCGGGAACGAAGGTCTACGTCAAGCTCGCGCGAGCGGTGAAGGGAAAGCGCTAGGAGATGCGCACAATCAGCCCCCACCGCTTGACATTAGAAACACAGACGTTTAGTTCGAACGTACAAGAAACGTCAATGTCTGGATGCCCGAACAGGGAGCGGACAGGGCGAAACGAGGAGATACCGGACATCCGGAGTCAACAGGGAGGGGAACGGGACATGGGAGACGGGGCAAGAGCAAAAGCAGAATCGCCGTCGAGGCGCAGGGGCACGGTCGCCTGCGTTGCGGCTCTCGTGGTGTCGCTCTCCCTCTTCGCGGCCGCCCCAAGCTCCGCCAGGCAGACCCACCTCTTCCAGGAAACCTTCGGCAGTGCCGCGAAGCCGGAAATCGGCGGAGTCGCGGGCACCGGGCTCACCCTCGACCCGGCGACCGGGGACCTCCTCGTCCTCGACGAGAATTCCGGCACGATCGCGAGGTTCAAGCCCAACGGCGAACCCGATCCCTTCTCCGCCCTCGGCACCAACGTGATAGACGGCAAGGCCGGGAGCAAAGGGAAGCCCTGCTTCGAAGAACCGGCGTCCTGCGACCAGACGCCCGAGGGCGGCCTCTTCTTCGGGGTATTCCCGGGAGAACAGGAGGTCGCCGTTGACAGCTCCGGCACCGTCACCGACGGCGACATCTACGTCACCCAGGCCAAACCGGGGGTCAACTTGATCGACGTATTCTCCGCGAGCGGCGAATACCTGGGTCAGCTGACCGGCGCGGGAGGCTCCTCTTTCGCATCCGAATCGAAATTCGGTCCCTGCGGGGTCGCGGTCGACGGCACCGGGAACCTCTTTGTCGCGGGCGAGTACAGCAACAAGATCTACAAGTTCGACCCCTCGGTGAACCCGCCGGTGAACGGGGACCTGGTGTCCACATACTCCGGTACGGCCCCCGTGTGCTCTCTCGCCGCCGGCGCCGGCCCGACCGCGGGTGTCCTGTTCGCGCTCAATTTTTTCTCCTTCGACGAAAGCGACCTGCTGAAGCTCTCGGGCGCGAACCTCTCCTTTCAGGGTGTCGTGTCGAACCTCGAATCGCGGGCGATCAGCGTCGATCCCGTCAACGGTCACCTCTATTCCTACGAGGGCAACCTCAACGTGAACAACAGCGTCGTAAACCGGAGGCTCAGCGAGTATGACGCCCTGGGGACTCCGGGCACCCTGATCTCCACAAGCGCGCCTGAAGCTGAATTCAACAACCCCTATGCCTCTCTCGTCGCCGGGAACGGCAGGATATACATGGCCAATCCGGGTTTTAAGGAGGTGTCGGTATTCGGTCCCCTGGTGACGGTTCCCGACGTCAGCACGGGCGGGGTGACCGAGATAGAAAAAACGGCGGTGACGCTCAACGGCACGGTCAACCCGGACGGGGTGCCGCTCGAAGAATGCCGCTTCGAGTACGGGACCAGCCGGCCGCTCACCGAGTCGATCCCGTGCGCCGAGTCAGTCGGGGAAATCGGCACGACGAAAAAAGACGTTCACGTGAAGCTCGAAGGCCTGCCCGCGGAAACGCTGTTCCGCTACCGGCTGGTGGCAAAGAACGTCAACGCAACCATCAAGGGAGAAGAAAAGACGTTCAGCACTCCGGGCAAGCCTGCGATTCGCGCCGAGTGGGCGAGCTGGGTCTCGACCGACAGCGCCATCGTCAAGGCGAGCGTCAACCCCGGCAACCTTCCCACCGAATACCGCTTCGAATGGGGCACCGAATCCTACGACTGGAGTGCGAGCGGAGCGGCCGGCTCCGACGACAAGGACCACGTCGTCAGCGCCCTGCTCACCGAACTGACACCCGGGACGCGCTACCGCTTCCGCGTCGTGGCGACCAATGGGCTCGGGGGGGTCGAAGGGCCGGTCCGCACCATCTTCACGTTCGGTCCGCCCCCCGCAACCAACACCGCCTGCCCCAACCGGGCCTACCGCGGCGGCCCCTCGGCCAAGCTGCCCGACTGCCGCGCCTATGAGATGGTCAGCCCGCTCGAGAAGAACAACGGCGACGTCTTCGACGGCGAGGAAGCGCTCTCGCAGGCCGCCGGCGACGGCGAACGGATGGCCTTCAGCTCGGCCACCGCCTTCGCCGAACCGCAGTCCTCACCCCTGATCGACGAGTACCTGGCCGAACGCCGCGAAGGCGAAGGCTGGGCGACGCGCTCGATCTCGCCGCCGCGCACCCCCGGGCCCCTCTACCTCGCCGGCGGCGTCGGCCAGCAGTACGGCCTGTTCGGCGAGGACCTCTGCAGCGGCTGGCTGGTGCACGACTCAGACAACGCCCTTGCCCCCGAAGCGCCTCCGGGGGTGCCCAACCTCTACCGGCGCGAGAGCTGCGGCACGGGCGAATACGAACTGCTCACCTCGACGCCCCCGCCCGGCTTCAGCTACTCCAACAACAGCGCCTACTTCCCCGAAATCCAGGGCGCCTCGGCCGACGGCTCGCGCTCGGTCTTCCGCGCCGACGCCCCGCTCGCGGTCGGGCCGGGCGGCCCGCGGCCGCCGCTGCGCTGCGTGGCCGTGAGCAGCGGACCGGCGGTCGCCTACGCCTGGCTGCGCAACGGGGAACCGATCGCGGGCGCGACCAAGCCCACCTATACCCCCGGCGCCGAAGACGAAGGCACGGTGCTGCAGTGCCGGGCGAGCGTCGGCGACGAAGAGGGGGCGAGCCTCGCCGCGAGCGAGCCGATGGCGATCGCGCCGACGCCGGAAACCGCGCCGCCGGACCCCGGCGACAAAGGGATCAGCGGCTCGCGCCCCGGCGCCCCGCTCCTCACCGGCACGCCCGCCGCCGGGCAGACGCTCTCCTGCGTCCCGGCAAACCCCTGGCGCCACGACCCGACCTTCTCCTACCGCTGGCTGCGCAACGGCAAAGCGATCGCCGGCGCGAGCGCCGCCGCCTACGAACTGCAGGGCGCCGACGTGGGCGCGGCGGTCCAGTGCGAGCTGAGCGGGACCAACGCGGGGGGGACCGTCGTCCTTTACTCCGAAGCCGAGCCGATCCAGGCCCACCCGCCCGCGCCGAGCGCGGCGGCGGCGATCGGAGGGACAGCCGCGGTCGGCCAGCCGCTCACCTGTGGCCCGGGAACCTGGTCGGGCAGCCCGAGCTTCGCCTACCAGTGGCTGCGAAACGCGGCCTCGATGAGCGGCGCCGAAGACATCGCCCACGGCTCCCAGAGCGCCACCTATACGGTCCAGGCCGCCGACGAAGGCAAGGCGCTGCAGTGCCGGGTCACGGCCACCAACTCCGACGGCGCCGTGCAGGCGGCAAGCGCCGCGGTCGTGGTGCCGCCCGAACCGGGCACCGCTCCGCCCGCCCTCAAATCCGCCCCCACCCTCGCCGGCGCCGCCCAGCTCGGCGAAACGCTGAGCTGCAACGCCGGCGCCTGGTCGGGGGAACCGAGCTTCGCCCGCAAGTGGCTGCGCGACGGGACGCCGACGGGCGCCGGCGGGGAAACGGTCAAGCTCGGCGCCGCCGATCTCGGCAAGTCGATCCAGTGCCAGGTGACGGCCACCAACGCCGGCGGCGCCGTCGCGGCGATCTCGGCCGCCCGCTACGTGGCCCCGGTCCCGCCCGAAGTCACGGCCGCCAGCCGCCCCAACGGCTATGACCTCTTCCACGTCTATGAGGCCCATGACGGCGGCAAGCTGCGCCTCATCGACGTGCGGCCCGACGGCAGCGTGCCGAACGCCGACTCGTGGGTGGGGGCGGAAAACCTCCACGCGACCCTCAAGTCCGGGGAACTGAGCGTCTACCACGCCGTCTCCGAAGACGGCGAGCGGGTCTTCTGGGCCAGCGCCTCGGGCCTTTACCTGCGCGTCAACGCGAGCGAAGCCGAAAGCGCCCGCCTGCATGGCGCGGCGCGGGGCAGCGGCAACCTGATCGGCCCGGCGACGGGCATCGGCAACGTGATCAGCGGCTCGACGACCATCTCGAGCGTCAAAGAAACCAGCGGCGCCTTCACCGTCGGCCAGGAAATCACGGGAACGGGCATCCAGGCGGCGACGACGATCGTCGGGGTCGAAACGGGCAAGCTGAAAATCTCCAAGCCGGCGACGGCCAACAAAGCGGGCGTCGAACTGAGCGGCCTGGCCTCAGCCGGCGTCACCGGCGTGCAAACCGAGAGCGGCGCCTTCACCGTCGGCCAGGAAATCGCGGGCACCGGCATCGCGGCGGAAACGACGATCGTCGCGGTCGGCGCGGGGACGCTGACGCTCTCGGCGAAAGCGACCAAGAACGCGAGCGGGGCGACGCTCTCGGCGACCAGCCCCTGCCTCGAAGCGACCAGGGCCTGCACGATCGCGATCTCCGAAGCGCCCGACGTGCGCTTCCTCGCCGCCGACCCGACCGGCCGGAGCCTCCTCTATACCGTGGGGAAAGTCGAAGGCCACTCGCTCGACCTCTACGAAGCGCGGATCGAGGAAGCGGGCGGCGGGCTGGTCGCCGTCTCGCAGCCGATCGCGAGCGGCCTCTACGGGGTGATGGGCGCCTCGGAGGATCTCTCGCGCATCTACCTGGCCTCGCGCCAGGCGCTCGGCGGCGCCGGGCAGAACAGCTTCGGCGAAGAAGCGGTGGCAGAAGAGCCCAACCTCTACTTCTATGAAGCGGGGGCGGGCTTCTCCTTCGTCGCGACCCTGGGCAAGGTGGAGGGGGAATTCGTCAGCACGCTGTCCTCGGCGGCGCCCTCGGCGATCGCCCTGCAGCCCAACCACCGCCTGGCGCGGGTCTCGCCCGACGGCCTGCACGCCGCCTTCACGACGACCGCATCGCTGGGCGAATACGACAACACCGACCAGGAAAGCGGCGAAGCCGACGGGGAGGTCTACCGCTACGCGGCGAGCCCGGGCGGGGAAGGGCGGCTCGCCTGCCTCTCCTGCAACCCGAGCGGGGCGCGGCCGCGGGGGCGGGAAGCGTGGAGCGGCAACAACGGCAACGTGCAGGTCTGGCTGGCGAGCCTGCTGCCGGGCTGGGTGACGGGCACCCACCCCGGCGGGGCGCTCTCGGCGAACGGCAACCGCGTCTTCTTCGAAAGCTATGACGCGCTGCGCACCGGCGACACCAACGGCCGCGCCGACGTCTATGAGTGGGAGGCCGCAGCAGAAGGCGACTGCACCGAATCCTCTCCCGCCTACAGCGAAGCCAACGGCGGCTGCCTCAGCCTGATCAGCTCCGGGCAGAGCCCCGAAGACTCGCGGCTGCTCGACGCCGACTCCGACGGGGCAAACGTCTTCTTTGCCACCGGCTCGAGCCTGGTGGCCGTCGACTACGGGCTCAGGGACGTCTATGACGCGCGCGTGGAAGGTGGCTTCCCGGTGCCCGAAGCCCAGGCGGGCTGCGAAGGCGAAGCCTGCCAGGGCACGCCGGAAGCGCCGAATGACCCGACCCCGGCATCCGAATCCTTCCAGGGGGCGGGCAACGTGCACGAAGAACCCGCCGCCCGCAAGCCCAAGCACTGCGCCAAAGGCAAGGTCAAGCGCCACGGCCGCTGCGTGAAGAGGCACAAGCACCGCGCCAAGAAGAAGCACCGCAAGCGCTCGCACAAGCGCCGAGCCCACGCCGGCCGGAGGGCGGCACGATGAGGCGCGCGATCCTCCTCCTGGCGGCGCTCGCCCTGGCGGCGTTGGCGCCGGCGCCGGCCGCGGGCTTCGGCCTCAAGGAACTCGACGTCAGCTTCGAAAACCAAGACGGCTCGACCGCGATCCAGGCCGGCTCGCACCCCTACGCGATGACGACCTCGGTCTCCTTCGACACCAAGCCCTCCGAAGGCATCGGCTACGAAGTCCCCGACGGGGCGCCCAAGGACCTGAGCATCGGCCAGGTCGAAGGCCTGGTCGGCAACCCGACCGCGGTGCCGAGCTGCTCCAACGCCGACTTCCTCGCCAAGCCGCCCGCCTGTCCGCTCAGCACCCAGATCGGCACCGCCAGGATCGAGCAGGGCGAACCGGGGAGCTTCGAAGCGGTCAAGGTCTACAACCTGACGCGGCCGCCCGGGGTGGCGGCCAAGCTCGGCTTCTACGTCCTGGTCGTGCCGGTCACCGTGCAGGTCGGCCTCAACGAATCGCCGCCCTCCAACATCGTCGCCTCGCTGACCGAGATCTCCAACCTCTTCCCCGTCTACAGCTCGAAGGTGACCCTCTGGGGCGTGCCCGCGGCCAAAGCCCACGACGCCCAGCGCGGCGGCGCGGTCAACATCAAGCCGCGCCCGTTCCTCACCCTGCCGCGGGCCTGCCGGGGCCCGCTGGGGACCTCCTTTCGGGCCGACTCCTGGGAGAGCCCCGGCGAATTCTTCGAAGAAACGATCTTCACCCACGACGACTCCGAACCGCCGCTGCCGCGCGGCCTGTTCGGCTGCGGCCTGCTCGTCTTCGGGCCCTCGATAACGGCCACGCCGACCGCCAAGGCCGCCTCCAGCCCGACCGGCCTGGACTTCTCGCTGGACGTCAAAGACGAAGGGATCGACAGCACCGAAGGCCTCGCCAACTCCGACATCGAAAAAGCCGTCGTCACCCTGCCCGAAGGGATGTCGGCCAACCCCTCGCTGGCCGAAGGGCTCGAGGTCTGCACGATGGCCGACCTCGATCGCGAGAGCGCCTTCTCCGAACCCGGCGCCGGCTGCCCCGACGCCTCCAAGATCGGCACTGTGGAAGTGGAAACACCGCTCTTGGAAGACAAGCTGCTGAAGGGCGCCCTCTACATCGCCAAGCCCTATGAGAACTACGCCGGAAACTCGCTGCTCGCCCTCTACCTGGTGATCAAGGACCCCGGGCTGGGGATCTCGGTGCGCCAGGCGCTGCGGGTGCAACCCGACCCAGTGACGGGCCGGCTGACGACGGTCGCCGAAGAACTGCCGCAGCTGCCCTTCAGCCACTTCAAGCTGCACTTCCGCGAGGGGGCGCGCAGCCCGTTGAGCACGCCGCAGGCTTGCGGCAGCTATGACGTGAAAGCGCTGCTCTACCCCTGGTCGGGGAGCACGCCGGTCACCTCGACCTCGGCCTTCGAAATCATCACCGGACCGGGCGAAGGTCCCTGCCCCACGGAAGGCCTGCCGCCCTTCAAGCCGGGCCTGATCGCGGGCACGATCAACAACCGGGCGGGGAGCTTCAGCCCCTTCTACCTGCGCCTGCATCGCTCAGACTCCGAACAGGAGATCACCCACTTCTCGATCAAGCTGCCGCCGGGGATCTCCGGCAAGCTGGCGGGCATTCCCTACTGCTCCGACGCCGGCATCGCGCAGGCGATCGACCGCAAGGGCCCGCACGGGGGCAAAGAAGAGCTCGAAGACCCGAGCTGCCCGGCGGCGTCTGAGATCGGTAGGACGCTGGCCGGAGCGGGCGTCGGCCCGGCCCTGACCTACGCTCCGGGCAAGGTCTACCTCGCCGGCCCCTACCACGGATCGCCGCTCTCGATGGTGGCGATCACCTCGGGAGTCGTCGGCCCCTTCGACATCGGCACCGTGGTCATCCGCCAGGCCTTCAAGATCAACCCCGAAACTGCGGAAGTCTTCATCGACAGCACAGGCTCGGACCCGATCCCCCACATCGTCAGGGGCATCCCGGTCCACCTCAGGGACATTCGCGCCTACGTCGATAGGCCCGAATTCGTCCTCAACCCGACCGACTGCTCGCCGACCTCGACGGCTTCCACGGTTCTGGGCTCGGGCCTCGATTTCGTCTCCGAAGCAGACGACAACCCGGTCACGGTGGCCTCCCGCTTCCAGGCAGCCGATTGCGCCGCGCTCAGCTTCAAACCGCTGCTCTCCTTCCGCCTGATCGGCGGCACCAAGAGAGGCGCCCACCCCAAGCTCGTATCGCACCTGCAGATGAACGGGATCGGCGAAGCGGGCATCGACCACGCCTCGGTCCTGCTGCCCCACTCGGAGTTCATCGAGAACGCCCACTTCAACAACATCTGCACCCGGGTGCAGTTCAAAGAAGGGGCCGGCAACGGGACCTCATGCCCGGCGGGCTCTATCTACGGCCACGCACGAGCGGTGACGCCGATCCTCTCCGAAGCGCTGGAAGGCCCGGTGATGCTCAGATCCAACCCAGAACGCCAACTGCCCGACGTCGTCGCCGCCCTTCACAACAACCAGGTCGACTTCGACCTCATCGGCAACGTCGACTCGGTCAAAGGCCAGCTCAGAACGACCTTCGCCACCGCGCCCGATGCCCCGGTCACATCCTTCGACCTCGAACTGGCCGGCGGCTCCAAGGGCCTGTTCGTCAACTCGACCGACCTCTGCCTGAAGAAGAACCGCGCCCGGGTCCACTTCGCCGGGCAGAACGGCAAAGAATTCTCCAACGCGCCGGTGATGCGGGTCAAGTGCAAAGGCAAGCCGCGCAAACACAAGCGGCATCGGCGGCATGCCCGTCAGGCGAGGCGGGGTGCCCGGTGAGGCGCATAGCGGCGCTCGCTGTCCTGGCAAGCAAGCGACCCGCCGAAGCGGGTCGCTTGCAAATCCTGGGAAAGCCGGTGAAAACCGCCGCTCCCGGTATCGCAACGCGAATCATAGCGCCCCCGGAGGGAATCGAACCCTCTCTTTCCCAGTTGCGATACCGGAAGCCGGCGTCCACCGGCGGGGGCTACCGCCGCTTGCGCGGCGCCGGCAGCCTATCCGTCCTGTTGACGGTCCTCACCGCGGCCCTGCTCGTCCCCGCGGCCACCGCCCAGGCCTCTCAAACCCTGACGGTCGAAAAGCAGGGCTCGGGCACGGGCACGGTGACGAGCTCCCCGGCGGGGATCAACTGCGGCGAAACCTGCTCGGTTGCCTTTGCCGACAACGAAGTCGTCGTCCTCAGCGGCTCCTCCGGCGTCAACACCGCAGATGTCGAATGGTCCGGTTGCGACTCGCTGACGATCTCCCACCAGTGCAAAGTGACGATGAGCTCGGCAAAGAAAGTGATCGCCACCTTCGCATTGGCCAAGCGCAAACTGAGCGTCTCCAAGACCGGCACCGGCGCCGGCACGGTGACCAGCTCCCCGGCAGGGATCAACTGCGGCTCGACCTGCTCGGCCGAATACGACATCGGCACAGAAGTGGCGCTGACCGGAACCTCAGGCGCCAACACCGAAGCGGTCAAATGGTCGGGCTGCACCTCGATCGACCTCGAAAACCACTGTCTGGTCTCGATGACCGCAAACAAGACGGTCACGGCGACCTTCGACCTGCGCCCTCTGGAACTCTCGGTCGAAAAGAAAGGCTCTGGCAGCGGCACGGTGACCAGCTCCCCCTCGGGGATCAACTGCGGCTCCACCTGCAGCGCGATCTTCGGCGAAGGCCAGACCGTCACCCTGACCGGCACGCCCTCCGGAGAAACCCAGCCGGTCAAATGGGCCGGCTGCGATTCGGTGACGGGCGAAAACAAGTGCGTCGTGGCGATGAAATCAGACCGCGAAGTGAGCGCGATCTTCAACCTGCCGAGCTTCACGCTCAGCGTCAAAAAGCAGGGCGCGGGCACGGGCACGGTGGAAAGCTCCCCCGCAGGGCTGGAATGCGGCTCCTTCTGCTCAGAAGGCTTCGTCATCGGCTCCAAAGTCACGCTGACCGGCACCGCGGGCCTTCACTCCGAAGCGGTCAAATGGGCCGGTTGCGACGAAATCGAAGCGGGCAAGTGCATCGTCACGATGTCGGGCGCTAGGGAAGTGATCGCCACCTTCAGCCTCGAACCGGGCTACGCCCTCTACCCGGTCTCGGTCGTGCTCAAGGGCACCGGCAAAGGCTCGGCCACCAGCCTCCCCACGGGCATCTCCTGCCCCACAGACTGCTCGGCGGAGTTCCTGGTCAAGACCCAGATCACGCTCTACGCCACCCCTGCCGCGGGCTCCGAATTCGACCACTGGTCGGTCACCGCCTGCGGCCCCACCTCGATCTGCACCTTCACGGTCAACAAC
>Ga0210132_1000034_pt1 | contig 17660 bp, 18 predicted proteins | sample Browns_TuleC_D2_FD_184856 | JGI IMG/M metagenome (GOLD analysis project Ga0210132, IMG submission 184856) | Wetland microbial communities from San Francisco Bay, California, USA, that impact long-term carbon sequestration - Browns_TuleC_D2 (SPAdes) | ecosystem: Environmental > Aquatic > Marine >...
CGCGGCTCATGCCGGGCGTTGGTTCACGTGATTTCGTTGGATGTCGGGCTGAGGGGTGTCCGTGAAAAATTCCGGGCACATTTTTGGCACACGAAAATGAATCGGAATGATACCTTCCTCAATGAAAAGCCAAAAAGCCAATTAAGTAAACGATATAAAATAGTTATGCACGATGAAGCCAAGGTGGCATACGGTATTCCGCCGCCCCCATCCTGCCTCCTTCAATCTTTATGGATGGAGCGAATCGACAAGCCGGATTGGAGGGTGCCCCAATGAATGGAGTGGGCCAGGAAATATATCGTCGGCGGGCGGTCGTCGGGTGTGCTCCGGCGAACGTGTCCCGGAGTTGCGGCACCTATTGCGTGGTCAGCGGGCCCATCTTGACCACTTCGAATTCGTTCCCGGTCAGGCGCTTCAGGGTGTTCAGTTCATCATCGTTCCACCGGGAGTCGGGTGCCCCCGACAGGAACCAGTTTCCCCCGTTGTCGGCCAAGATCATTCCATAGGTCTTCAGTGCCTGGAGGATAACGCGGGCGCCCGGCGGGAACCCCGAGATGTCGATCCCGGCCTTCAGGCGAACGCGCATCCCCATTGGAGGCAACGACGGGTCGGTGCTCGCGCTGGCGTAGTGCCGGGCCGGGTAGACATAGGCACGACGTGTCCTCGCGGCCGTGAAGCGCAACGCATGGCGGATGATTTTCCCTTCCATCACCTCGTCGTAACGGACGAGTCCCGGGAAGATCGGCAACCCGGCGGCGTCGGCGGAAGTCCACCCAGCCGGACGGAGAGCGTTCGAAGAGAGGTCGAAGATCGCCCCCGAACCGGCGGAATATCCGGTTCCGGACGGATAGGCGGCGAAGAGCTCGTAGAGCTTCCAGTTGTCCCGATCGACCACCAGTATGTGCCGGTCACCTTGCGAAATCGCCCCCCCCTCGATCGGCGCACCGGGAGGAATCGGGTACGGGCCGGCGTCGCTCTCGTCCGCATATTGGAACGACACGGGAACCTTCGGCGTGTCCCCGGAAACCACGACGTAAGGAATCCCGAAGGCCCCCCCGTTCCAGTCGGCGCCGAAGTCCGGATGAAGCGTGGCGGTCCGTCCGATGCTGTCGACCAGAAGGTCGGAATCCGGATCCAACGGGTCCGAATCGATCGGCGTGTTCCACGGGTTGTCGTCGGGAAAGGGCTTTGCCCCTTGAAGGCTCGCGTTGATGCCGAGAGCGGGCGTGTCCACTGCGGAGCCTTGGGGATCCGGGATAACGGAGTCGCCGGCACCGGTGCATCCTTGGAGCATAAAAAGGGCGCCCAACATCAACACCGACACGTCGAGGAAGTGTGCCTTACCCAACCGAGAAGCCATTCTCGTTCCTCCTGCTGGTCCGTACCTTACCGGTCGGCCAGGTCGAACGTCCAGTAGCGAGCGGCCAGGTTCCCTCCGAACGAGCCGATGGCATACCCCGCGCCGATCTCGGTGAAGTCCGGGTCCATCAAGTTCCGGCAGTGCCCCTCGCTTCCGAGCCATCCCTGGATGACGGACGAGATCGTTGGATACCCGACGGCGATATTCTCCCCGTACGCCCTCCACGGATACCCTTCCCGCGAAATCCGCTGGCCCGCCGAGCTGCCGTCCGACCCCGTGTGGCTGAAGAAGTTGTTCAGCGCCATGTCCTCGGAATGAAGGTAGGCGGCCATCGCGAGGTTTTCGGACCATGAGACCGGCGGAGCGGGGCCGTAAGGAGTAGTCCCGCATACCTGGGTGACGGACCGGGCCTGATTGACGGTGGCGAGGAACTCGTCCCGGATATCGGCGACACCCGGATCGGGATCGTTCCCGCCTTGCGGAGGGATTACGGAACCGCCCGTTTCGGTTACATTTCCGTCTCCGCCCGCCCCACCCCCGCACGCGGGCAGGATAAGGAGCGAAAAAACCGTCAAGACGGCCAGGTGCCTATAAAGAGTTGTTTTTCCAAAGAAAAGCTCTTTCATGTCGACCCGGGTTTCCTCTTTCATATCGGAGATCTCCGCTTCCGTTCAGCGGGTGCCCCGACCACTTTCTTAAGGAGGATGCCGGAATCGTGCCTGAATGAAACCGACCGGGAAGTTGGGCGGATGCATCCTGTCACGCGTTCCCGAAGGAAGATGCGAGGAAGGATCTTGAATTCGGCCCACTGCCGCCCGATTCGGAACTACAATGGGAAACTCGGTAATCCGCGCACCCATCCTGGTCGATGGAGGGTAGATGTCCCCGCCAGAAAAGACCGCCTACCTGAGCAAGTCGCTCTACACCCGCGGGCTTCAGTGCCACAAATCTCTGTATCTCCACAAATATCAGCCGGAACTCCGGGGGGAACCGACACCGGAGCTCGAGGCCTTATGGAAAAGCGGGCACGAGGTCGGTGATATGGCCCACATGCTGTTCCCCGGGGGAGTCGTCGTACCTTTCGATGGGCTGACCAAGGACGAGCAACTGGCGAAGACCCGCGAGGAGATCGACCGCGGTACGAAGGCCATCTACGAGGCGACCTTCTCCTATAACGACGTCTTCGTGAAGGCGGACATCATCGTCCGGAACCGCGGCTACTGGGACCTGTACGAAGTGAAGAGCTCCACCTCCGTGAAGGAGCATCACTGGGACGACGTCGCGGTCCAGTATTACGTCCTCTCCGGATGCGGGCTCCCCATCAACAAGGCGTATCTTGTGCACATCAACAACGGCTACGTGCGGGACGGGGACATCGTCCCGGAGGAGCTGTTCGCAATCCAGGACATCACCGGGATCGTGAAGGAGAAGCAGGCGTCCATCCCGGAAGAGTTGGCGGAGATGCGGGCGATGCTGCGGGGAAAGGTGCCGAAGATCGACATCGGCCCCCACTGCGAGGACCCGTATCCATGCGACTTCATGGACCACTGCTGGCAGCACGTGCCCGAACATTCCGTCTTCTCCCTCCGGGGGCGTGGGATTGATCCGTGGGAGCTCTACCGCCAGGGAGTCATCAAGCTGCAGGATGTCCCGCTCGATTCGCTCAACCTGATGCAGAGAATGCAGACCGAATATTTCCTGGACAGGAAGTCGCACGCGGATCCAGCGAAGATCCGGGAGTTCCTCAAGAAGGTCCGGTATCCGGTTTGCTTCCTCGATTTCGAGACGTTCGACTCGGGCATTCCGATGTTCGACGGGACCCGTCCGTACCAGCAGGTGCCGTTCCAATACTCCCTGCACCGCATCGACGCGGAAGGAGGGGAGGCAGGGCACTTCGAATACCTGGCGCAGCCCGGCGTGGACCCCCGGAAGGAGATCGCGGAAAAATTGGTGGGCGAGATCCCCGAAGGGGCGTGCGTGATCGCCTACAACATGGCCTTCGAGAAACGGGTGCTGAGGGAGCTGGGCGAATCCCTTCCGAAGCTCCGTAAACGCCTGAATGCGGTGATCGAGGGGATGATCGACCTGATGGAGCCGTTCAAGCGGCGGGACATCTACCACTGGCGGATGAACGGCTCGTACTCCCTGAAATCCGTCCTGCCGGTCCTTGTGCCGGAAATGACGTACAAAGATCTGGAGATCCGCGACGGAGCGATGGCGTCGGAGGCGTACTTCACCATGGAGGAAATCGCGGACCCCGCGGAACGATCCAGGCTGCGCAAGGCGTTGCTGGAATACTGCAAACAGGACACCCTGGGCCTCGTCCGTCTGCTGGAGAAGATGCGGGCCATGGAGGCGGCGCATTCCAAAGGGTAGCAGGAGGAGGGAAAATAGAATGGACTTAAGACTGAAAGAAGACTTCCTGAAACGGTGGAAGAAATATTTCGGCAGTGCCGAGTTGCCCATCACCTTCAGGTATACCGACGATGAGGGGGCGGCCGATCGGGCGGAGCCGGCGAAAGGCCACCGGTGCTTTATCGCGGACCTTGCGAAGATCCGCAAGGGGGAAAGCCTCCGTTTCGACGTTGCTGCGATGGGCTGCAGCGGGGGGATGCGCTACCTGGGCTTCACGCAGGACGTCCCTCCGAACTTCGAACACTTTCTCTCGTGCGGCATCCCGGGGATGCTGGAGGGTATACGGTACAAAAAATCTCCCGAGCTGGTGAAGGAGTTCGAAGCGCGCTCGCCTTCCTTCACGGCGCCGGCCCGCCACATCGTTTTCAAGAGATGGGACATGCTGGAGGAAGCCGATGATCCCCAGGTGGCCATCTTCTTTGCCCCTCCGGATGTTCTTTCGGGACTCTACACCTTGGCCGGCTTCGACGAGGCCGACCTGAATGCCGTGTATTGTCCTTTCTGCGCCGGCTGCGGCTCCATCGTGAAATACCCTTTTCTCGAAAAGGATGCGTCCCACCCGAGGGCTGTTCTCGGGATGTTCGACGTTTCCGCCCGACCCTTTGTCCCCGGCGCGACGCTGAGCTTCGCCATTCCGATGAACAAGTTTGCCGCCATGATCGACAACATGGACGAGAGTTTTCTCATCACAAAATCCTGGAAGGCGGTCCAGCGGCGCATGGTGTAGGGGGTAAAGGAAACCCTCGGGACGAAACCGTTCGGATGCGCACCCCGACGGTTTGTCGACCAAGGTGGCAATTGGAATTGAGGCCAGAAATAATGTAACGCTGCCTAACCACATGCCGGAGCTGGCTGTCCCTGCCGCTGTCTCGCCCGATGCGATCCATAGGACCGCGCTGCCATGAACTTCGGATCGTTGATGAAAGGATCAGATGAATATGTCGAAAAAGAAGATGTTGGGGAAACAAGGACGGAAGGTGGGTACGGCCGAGGAATTCCTGGGGTTGTCCCCGGTAGAATCCCGGTATGTCGATCGGCTGCCGGGGCTTGCCCATGGACCGCCCTCGATTTTGCCGAACCCATTCCTTGCCGGTCTTTCGCCTTGACAGTCCCTCCGTTTGATTCATATTGATTCATATCTCGATTCCATCCTATCCTTGGACTCGCTCCATCATGAACGGTGGGAGTTAATATCGAAGTACCTGGCGTTCTGATCAGGAAAGAGGAGGCACTCGTCAGGCGAGGCGTTCTTTGTATCGGGAGTCAACGGCACGTCACTGGAACCCAAAGGAGGGAGTTGGCGATGCGAAAAGGATCACTGTTCGGTGGTTGTGTCCTCGTGGTTATCATGGCGTTCTCACTTTCCGGCTGGGCTCAGGCGGAGACGATCAAGATCGGCATAAACGCTCCGCTCACCGGAGATATCCCCAAGGTGGGCGAGGGCACGAAGTTCGCGGCTCAAATGTGGCTCGAAGACGTGAAAGCCGCCGGGGGTCTTGCGGTGGGGAAAAAGAAGTACACGGTAGAGCTGGTTCTCGAGGACAACGAGTCCAAGGCGGAATCCGCCGTGAAGGTAGCGACCAAGATGATTACCGAGGACGGCGTGCTCGTCATGGTTGGACCTCAGTCCTCCAAACAGGCGGTGCCCGCGGGCGGGATAGCGAACAACTACAAGACGCCGATGATCACCCCGTGGTCGACGAACCCCGACACCACCAAAGACCGGCCCTACGTTTTCCGCGCCTGCTTCCTCGATCCGTTCCAGGGGCCGGTGCTGGCCAATTTCATCACGTCGGAATTCAAGTTCACCAAGGCCGCGGTGCTGTACGACGTGGCGAGCGACTACCCCAAGGGGCTTGCCGAGTTCTTCAAGCAGGCCTGGGAAAAGCTGCACGGGAAAGGGTCCGTTGTCGCCTACGAAAGCTTCACCACCAAGGACACCGACTTCAGTTCCCAGTTGACGAAGATCGTCAACTCCGGCGCCCAGGTGCTGTTTACCCCCCAGTACTATAACGAGGTGGCCTTGATCGCGCAGCAGGCGCACCAGTTGGGGTGGAAAAAACCCATCGTGGGGAGCGACAGCTGGGGGTCGGCCGAGTTAATGAACCTTTGCGGCAAGGATTGCTACGGGGATTTCTTCAGCACGCATTACGCCGCGGCCGGCGCCAAGGGGGCGACGAAGACGTTCATCGACCGGTACAAGGCGAAATACGGCTACGTGCCCGACGACGTGGCGGCGCTTACCTGGGACGCCATGAATTTGGCCCAGGCGGCGATCGAGAAGACCGGCGGGCTTACCGGAGACCTGAAGAAGGACCGGGAAAATGTCCGCACCGCGATGTCCCAGATCAAGAAATTCAATGGCATCACGGGGGAGATGACCTTCTCCGGCACCGGCGACCCCTCGAAGTGCGCGGTGATCGTGAAGATCAGCGACAAGGGCGAGTTCACGTTCTTCAAGTCGGTCTGCCCGTAAGAAGACCTGCAGTGAACGGTATTGCGGAAAGGCGGGCCAGGGCCTTCGGGCCCTGAGCCCGCCTTTATCGAGAGGACAGGCGCCGAACCAATGGTGATCTTTCTGCAGAACATGGTCAATGCCCTCCAGTGGGGGAGTTTCTACGCCCTGATCGCGCTGGGATACTCCATGGTGTACAGCATCCTCATGCTCTTCAACTTTGCACACGGCGATATCTTCATGGTCGGGGCGTACATCGGCTTCGGTGTTTCCATCGGCCTGCTTGCGCTTTCCTCTTCGGGTGCTCTTCCAATGCCCAACTGGTTGATCCTGGTGATGACGATCCTCTTCTCCATGTTCCTGACCTCTTTCGTGGGCATGATCGTGGAGCGGGTAGGGTATCGGCCTTTGCGGAACGCCCCCCGGGCCTCGGCCGCCATCACGGGGCTGATGATCGGCATCATATTGGAAACCGGCAACCTGATCCTGATGGGAGCACGTCGGGTCAGTTTCCCTTCCCTGATCGAGACCGCGACCTATAACGTGGGGGGCGTATTCGTAACCAACAAGAAAATCATGATCGTTCTCGTGTCGTTGCTCCTTACCCTTGCCCTGCACCAGTTTGTCCGCAGGACGAAGTGGGGGATGGCGATGCGGGCGATGGCTTTTGACTTTGCCGTCGTACCCTTGATGGGGGTGCCGCTCAACACCGTGATCGCTCTCACGTTCGCGATTGGTTCGGCCTTGGCCGCCGCCGCGGGGATCCTCTTCGGCATTGCCTATCCCGTATTGGATCCGTATATGGGTATTTTGTTCGGCTGGAAGGCGTTCGTGGCGGCAATCCTGGGGGGAAGGGGCTCCATCCTCGGAGCCACTCTCGCCGGCTTCTTGCTGGGGTTCACCGAAATCTTCGTGGCCATGATCTTCCCCTCGACGCTGCGCGACCTGATCGCCTACTCCATCATTCTGCTGATCCTGACGTTCCGGCCCCACGGCTTCTTCGGGGAACCGTACAGCGCCCGGTTGAGGCTCTGAAACGTTGGCCTCGACGACGACATTCCGCACTTTCCGGGCCGGCTGGTCCCGGGTTCCGCTGATCGGGTGGCTTTTCGGCGCGCTCCTCGCGGTGACGCTGGAGCGCCTCGTGGGTGGTCCTCTCGCGCTGGCCGTCGGTCTGCCGAAGATACCGGCGCTGTTCGGGCTGGACATCATGCTGAAGAAACCCCTCCTGATCCCCAACGCGGTCCTGTACGTGCTGCTGGTCTACGGGTTGCCGATGGGAATCGCGACACGGGCGGGCATCGCCCCGGCGAACCGGCTGGCCGCAAGGCTTTTCCGGCTGCCGATCGTGGTCACGACGGTCGTCTACATCGGCTTCCTGTACGCGATCTTCCACGTGTGGGCGGAGGTCAACGACTACCGTGCCCTGGTGCTCAAGCTCACCCTGATCGCCATCATGTTCACCTTGAGCCTGAACGTGATCAACGGATACATGGGCGAGTTCTCGTGCTCCCACCCCGGTTTCATGGCGCTGGGCGCCTACTGCGCCTCGGTGTTCTCCCTGGGGCTGTTCGTCGATACCAGGTTCTTCGGGACGGCTCTCCTGCCCCCGGCCCTGGGACCGTTCCTGTTTCCGGTCGCCCTGGTCCTGGGCGGGCTCCTGGCGGCTGCGGGGGCGTTGATCGTGGCGGTTCCGTCCTTCCGGACGAGAGGGGATTACCTGGCCATCATTTCCCTGGCGTTCCTGTTCATCGTCAAGAGCCTGATCGAGAACCTCGAGTACGTCCGCGGGCCGCGGGGCTTGAGCGGGCAGCCGGACTGGGCGAACCTCCCCACGGTCTTCCTGTGGACCGTCGCCTGCATCTGGAGCATCAACAATTTTGTTCGCTCCACGATCGGAAAGGCTCTCAACGCGGTGCGGGACAACGAACTGGCGGCCAGCGCCATGACGGTCAACACGAGACGCACCAAGATCGTGGCGTTCCTCTTCTCGGCCTTCTGGGCCGGCATCGCGGGAGGGCTTTTTGCCCACGTGCTGAGATATGTAAACCCGTCAACCTTCGGCATTCAAAACCTCGCCGAAGTCCTGGCGATGGTGTACTTCGGGGGCTTGAACTCCGTGTACGGATCCATTGTCGGCGCCGTAAGCATCAGTCTTCTCGGGGAAGCCCTCCGACCCCTGGAGATTTTCAAGTGGATCATCATTCCGCTCCTGCTCATCCTCGTGATGATTTTCCGCCCGACGGGCCTGATCGCATTCAAAGACCTCGACGTCACGAGCCTTCTCCGGCCCAAACAGAATCCGGGCGGAGAGGTGTGACATGACGATCCTCCGGGTTCATAACATGTCTCACGACTTCGGTGGATTGCGGGCGGTGCAAGACTACGACCTGGAGATCGAAATTGGTCAGATCCGGGGGCTGATCGGGCCGAATGGTGCAGGAAAGACCACCATCTTCAACCTCCTTACCGGAATATACACGCCCACGAAAGGGGAAATCCTGCTGGATGGCAAGAGAATCAACGGCCTTCCGGTTCACCAGATCGCCTCCATGGGCATCAGCAGGACCTTCCAGAACCTTCTCCTGTGGCGACACATGACCGTCCTCGAGCATGTGAAGATGGCACACTATTCGAGAATCCGGTACGGACTGATCGGGGCCTTCCTCGGGACGACGAAGCGCCACAAAGAAGAGGCGGAGATCGAAGAGAAAGCGCGTAAGCTACTGGAAATGATGGGCATCCGCCACCTCTCGGATCAGGTGGTCCTCAACCTGCCATACGGTGCCCAGAGAAGGGTGGAGATGGCCCGGGCCCTGGCGACCAAGCCCAAGTTGCTGCTGCTGGACGAACCCACGGCGGGGATGAACCCCGAAGAGCTGGTCCAGATCATGGAGATCATCCGGCGGGCCCACCACGAGTTCGGGCTGGCGATCCTCCTGATCGAGCACCGGCTGAAGGTGGTCATGGAGCTTTGCGAGAGGATCCAGACCCTGAACTTCGGCGAGGTGATCGCCGAGGGCACGCCCGAGGAGATTCAGAACGATCCCAAGGTGATCGATGCATACCTGGGCAAAGAGAGCGTGATCTGATGTTGCTGTCCATAGAGAACCTGCACGTTTCCTACGACAATATCAAGGCCCTCCACGGCTTGAGCTTCCGGATCGATGAAGGGGAGATCGTGTGCATCATCGGCGCCAACGGAGCGGGAAAGAGCACCACCTTGCGGGCGATTTCGCGCCTCATTCCGGTCGAGGCGGGGACGAAAATGACCTGCATGGGACGGGACCTGCTCAAATTCCCCGCCGACAAGGTGGTCAGCGAGTTGGGGATCTCCCACGTCCCCGAAGGAAGGCGCCTGTTCGACAACCTCACGGTCCTGGAAAACCTGAAACTGGCCACTTTTGCAAGGAAGGACGGCAAGGCGATCGGGAAGGACCTGGACCGGGTATTCTCGATCTTCCCGCGGCTTGCCGAGCGGCAGCATCAGAAGGCCGGAACCATGAGCGGCGGCGAACAGCAGATGCTGGCCGTCGGTCGGGCCTTCATGAGCGGCAGGAAAATCATGCTCCTGGATGAGCCCTCCATGGGGTTGGCTCCCTTGTTGATGAAGAGCGTGTTCGACTCGCTGAAGGAAATCAATCGGGAAGGAACCACCATCCTGATCGTCGAGCAGAATGCTCGAATGGCGCTTCATTTCGCCGGTCGTGGGTATGTCCTGGAGAACGGCAGGCTCGTGCTGGAGGGCGGGTCCGAAGGACTTCTCGCCAACCCCCAAGTCAAAAAAGCCTATCTCGGGGGCTGATCCCTGCGCAAACCCGACTCAGGGGAAAGCAAAACGAGGCCTTCGGGTTAATGTGAAGGCGGTCGAAGTTGTCCTTCCTCACACCGTGACGACGATTTTCCCGTTCTGCTGGTTGGATTCCAGGTAGCGGTGGGCCTCGACGATGTTTTCGAGCGGGCGGAAGATCCGGTCGATGACCGGCCAGAGCGCCCCCGACTTCAGTCCGTCGAAGATATATTTCCTCGCCCGTTCCATGCGCCCAGGCACCGACACGATCTCGAACAGGGTGTACCCGCGGAGGCTCAAGCCTTTCCGCAACGCGACGGTCAGCGGGAACGGGGTGGGCTTCATGCTCAGGAGGCCGTATACGAAGATGGTGGCCTCCCGCGCGGCGGCGGCGGCCAGGGCTTCCATGGAACGCCCGGCGACCGCGTCGAAGATCAGGTCGGCCCCGCGGCCCCCCGTGATCTCCATCACCCGCGCCGCGAGGTCCTCCTCGCCGGTGACGATCACGTGATCGGCCCCGCCCTGTCGCAGCATCTCCGCCTTTTCCGGTTTCCGTGTCGTGGCGATGGGAACGCCCCCGGCGGCGCGGACGACCTGGATGGCGGAGTGGCCGACGCTGCTGCTGGCCGCGGTGATCAGCACGTGTTGTCCCTTCCGGAGTCCGCCGTGCTCGATAAGGGCGCCGTAGGCGGTCAGGTACGCTACCCAGATGGAGGCTCCTTCCTCGAACGAGAGACTTCCCGGGAACGACGAAACGGCGTCGGACGGGACGACGACGGAATCCCCGTAGACGCCATACTTCCCCATGGAAAAGGCGGGAAGCGTGTTGACGCGGTCCCCGACCTTGAAGCGGGTGACCCCCGTCCCGACGGCCTCGACGGTACCCGCCGCCTCGTACCCGAGGCGAGAGGGAACGTCCGGGGCATCGAGATACATTCCTTGCCGAAAGAGGGATTCCGCGCGGTTCAGCCCGATGGCCTTGACGGCGATCCGGACCTCGCCTTCCCCGGGAGACGAAGGCGCCACCTCCTCGATCCGGAGCACCTCGGGCCCGCCGGTCTCATGAAATCGGACGATCCTCGCCATCATTCGCTCCTTCCTGCGATTCGCGCTACCGTCACATGCCGGTCATGACTTCCACGCAGAGATCTTCACCGCTTCCGCTCGAAAATTGGCTTCCCTTCCCCCGGGCATGGCCGGTAGACCTTCCTCGTTCATGATTTGGTTCATATACCCGTTCGAAGCCCGCTGGTGGGGCAAAGTTTCGGGGGGAATCGTGTCCTCGCGTTGGTTTGTGGGCCATAATATTCCCATCTTACCCGGGGAGGAGGTGGAATATGAAGAGCTACCGGAAGGAGCTTTGGTTCAACATTCCAGGAAGACGGGCATTCGTCAACATCACGCCGCAAGTCGAGACGTGTCTGCTGGAAAGCGGAGTCGGCGAAGGGCTTCTGCTTTGCAAGACAACGTAATCATTCTTTCGACACGGATTTTGCCGATGCCTATTAGGATATCAGGTGATGTTTGCTCCATATCCGCTTGACGAATTGACCGAGGGGTCCGAAGCCTCACTCGCCGATAATCTTGACCAGCACCCGCTTGCGCCGTCCGCCGTCGAACTCTCCATAGAAGATTTTCTCCCACGGGCCGAAGTCGAGTTTCCCGCCCGTTACCGCGACTACCACCTCGCGTCCCATCACCTGGCGCTTGAGGTGCGCGTCCCCATTGTCCTCTCCCGTCCGGTTGTGGAGGTACTGCGAGACAGGATCGTGCGGTGCGAGCCGTTCCAGCCAACGCTCATAGTCATCGTGGAGGCCGCTCTCGTCGTCGTTGATGAAGACGGATGCCGTGATATGCATCGCGTTGCAAAGCAGAATTCCTTCCTTGATTCCGCTTTCCCTTAGACACGTCTCGACTTGAGGCGTGATGTTGACGAATGCCCGTCTTCCGGGAATGTTGAACCAAAGCTCCTTCCGATAGTTCTTCAAAAATGGCCTCCTCACTTTTGATTTAGGATGCTTATACCAACAGGATAGGGACCATCTTAATTTAATTTCCCCGGTTTATTTGAAATTGATGACGGGATTTCCGTCCGTTCATTCAGAAGACGTTGAGGTGGAACTTCTCCATTGATTTGGTTTCGGTTATTGAGGAGTGGATAATTTGTGAACACCAGGGCCGCGTAGTGTAACCAACGCCCCCCAAGCAAGGATAGGGAAAGCATGGGGGAAGACGGGAAGAAGACAAAGATCGGTTATCCATCCTACTGCCATACTGCCCCTTGAAGAAAGCAGAAGATCGTTTTTGGATGATTTGTCAATATATGTTACAGACCGGATTAACCTGATAAAATGGAACTATATGAGATATTAAAACCACGTTCTGTGTTTTAAAATAAAGTGATTGACAATGGTATTTATTAGTTTTGTCCTAACTATACCAACATCTCGCACATGCACAGGAGATCGCGTCGAACCCTTTTCTTCCCACAAGGGAGAAGGGTTGGCCCTTGGCACTGAAGAAGAGTCAGCAAGGCACTTCCCCATTCCAACAATCCGGTTTTGTTCATTCCTCCCCCCTGGATTGGCGCAGAAATTTGGGAAGAGAGAGCCAAACGGCAGGAGGCAACCCCAATTCGCAACCCCTTGACGAAAGGAGTACGGAATGAAGCGGACTTATTTCGCCCTGATAGTCGGTTTCATCTTTCTGCTTCCGGTAATAGGTTGGTCTGCACAACCCGTTGACACCTTACCCGAGCAGGTCGCGTCGTTAGCCGCACAGGTGGCGGAGTTGAAGGTCCAAGTTGCCAATCTCACGACCCAACTTAACAACGAAATTGCCGCTCGGCAGCCCGCAATCATCCCAATAGCCCCTCGTGTGGGGATGGATTTTAATGATTTGTATGGGCAGGTTGCTCAGGCGGGTTGCGGGTGGTTACAAGTGAAGTCAAGAAAGGGTGATATAACTTCGTATCACGTTGCACTTTCAAAGCCTGGCTGTAACCCAATAATCCTTTATCACTTTGAAGGCGACAAACTTGTAAAAATTGATTAAGGACAGATGTATGAACAGCTACGTAGGGATTCGTTTAACATGTGATGGATGGCCCAACCGGTAGCACAAGGGAGGATCAGGCCGTGGGTCGAAAAACCATTTTGATTTTGGCAGTCGGTGCGCTTGTCGGAGCGCTGGCGGGAGGGGCGATGGCAGATATCCTCGGGGAGTCCCCCAGAGCGGGCAAGTTCTGCTAGCGGCCGTGGCCCAGGAATATGTCCCCGAAGGGAACTGGGCAGGCACCGATTGGCAGGCAAGCGATACGGTAGAAACCGTCGCGATGCCGGTGATGGTCTCCTAGGAATCCTGGATGAAAGATTACGGTAACGACTAAAGGAGGGATGCATATGATCGTGATACTCAGGAAGTTGGGCGGAATTGGCGCTTTGATCCTGTCGGCAATACTCATCGCAGGCACAGCTTCCGGTGAACTTCTGACGAAAAAGACTCTGTCCGTAGAGGATGCCAAGAAGGTTGCCGCCGGTGCGGCAGCGGAAGCCCGAAAGAACAAGTGGAACATGGACATTGCGGTCGTCGACGACGGAGGCCATCTGATCTACTTCGAGCGGACCGACGGGACGCTGCTCGCAAGCGCTGATCTCGCGATCGGGAAGGCTCGAACCGCGGTGGCATTCCAGCGGCCGACAAAAGCTCTTGAAGATGCTCTCAACGGGGGGCAGTACGCGATCCTGTCCTACCCGAACGCCGTACCCCGGGAGGGCGGAGTGCTGATCGTTGTGGACGGGAAGATTGTGGGAGGAATAGGTGTAAGCGGTGGAAAGTCTTCAGAAGATGCCCAGGTTGCCAAGGCGGGAGTTGACGCCTTTATGAAGTAATCCGACCTGTTCCCACAAGACCATTCCAACTGCCCAAGGGGTTTCCCGCGTCGACACTCTCCCCGGGAACCCCCCTTTTCACCCCCTTCATGATTGCAGCGGGAATTGGGAACATCTTAATTTAATTTTCCCGGTTTATTTGAAATTGATGACGGGATTTCCGTCCGTTCATTCAGATATTGAGGAGTGGATAATTTGTGGCTCTCGGCGTGGACAGCCCGTGTTGTGGGTAGCCCATGATTGACAGGCTATCGTTGAACTTATAGATTCGTCATACATACAAGCGGCCGGGGGTTCGAATCCCTCAGGGCGCCTTAAAAGAAAAAATCCGGGCACCCCATCAAGGATGCCCGGATGCCAGCGCCCTGTCTCGATCGGTTTCAACTATGGACCATATAGTTTTTTCTCAATGCAGTAGAAACTAACCCCTTCGATCTCGACCACGGAGGAATCCACATTGCACTCAGTAGGCAAGCTCCCGGTTTCGATGGCCCCCCTTGCCTGCGCCATACCTTGGGTTGGATTGCCATCTGCATCGTAGCTCAAATCGATCCCACTCGGGAGTACCCGAGCATCGGGGCTAGAAGAATCGCTCTGTTCGTGGGTCTGCCACTCCATGATCCCCCCGTTTGTGTGGGTGTCTTCCGCCTGTGCGATTCCAAAACCGACGGCTGCTACAACCACCAGAATCGCTGCCAAAACCAGCCCAACCGTGGACGTCTTCATTTTTCTCCCCCTCCTTCTAAGGGTTCGCTTCTCATACCAATTTGAAGCTTATTCATAAGGTTTCTCTTTACAAGAGAAAGTTTCCTCAACGGAGAAAAAAGAAAAGGCCATGGAATTTGGTGAGACCTCCCGAGGGTGTCATCGCTACTTCCGCGTGCTCAGAAAGGAGGCCCAGCGCATGGTGAGGGATTGGAAGGTGCGTTTCCATCCGGTCGAATCATGCGCGTTCCCGGATTCATCGAACTGTCAGAACAGAGCATGGCGCAGCGCGCACAACGGCTTCCGCCACGCTGCCCAGGGCAACGCGTCTCAACGCCGTCCTTCCATGAGTGCTTACGACGAGCAGCTGCGCCGGCAGTTCCGACGCCGCACTCAAGATCGCCGCCGCCGCCGGTCCATTGCGAAGCAGGCCACCACCTTTGGCCTTGAAGCGATGCACGCACTCATCAAGCCTTGTCTGCCAGATCTTTCTCATTTGGTCGCTGAAATCCATCGGAGGCATGTCAAGGAACTGCCCGTAATAGGGACTCATCATCGGGAGCAGATCGATGACATGAATGATCGTCAGGTCGGCCTTGCGGCGCCGTGCCTCGGCGGCGCCCGCTTCCACGGCAGGAAGTGCGGGGTCGGAAAAGTCGGTCGCTACCAGTACCTTTCCCGCAGGCGAGGGCCGCGCCACAAGGACGGGACAATGCGCATAGCGAACGACATGCTCCGCAGCGTTGCCCAAAATGCGCAGACCCCCATGTTCGACCTTTCCCCCGACGACCACAGCCCCTGCTCCGACGCGTTCGGCAGCACGGAGTATTCCCGCATGCACCGTGCCCTGTTCGATCTCGATCTCTGTTCGGGATAACTCCCGAGTTGTCACCACACGAAGCCGCTCCAGAAGAGCATCGCGAACCGCAGCCTCAAGCACGGAACGCTTCAGAGCGTCGTCGAGATGCAACTGAGGAAACAAGGGCCGCACGGCAAAGATCTCGGGAAGGACATGACAGACGGCAAGTTTGACGTTGTAGGAACGCGCAAGGGCGTCCGCCTGACGAAGAAGTTCATCGGATCCATTATCAAGATCCATCGCGGCAAGAATTGGGCCTTTGATCTTAAACATGATTTCCTCACCTCGGACCAGCCCTCCCGTGAACCCCGAAGGACCGTTCGCGGTACAAAGATCTATCGCGGTCCTCATTTTCTCGAGGAAAAGTACTCCCGGAGCCGGTCCAGCGCCTTGTCGATGTTTTCGATCGAGTTCGCGTAAGAGAAGCGGAGATACCCCTGCGCACCCTCGCCGAAGTCGATTCCGGGGGTGACGGCCACTCCGGTGGCCTCGAGGATCTCCATCGCGAGTATTAGCGAATCGGGATGGATGGAACGCGCGTCGGCCAGCACGTAGAATGCCCCCTGGGGCATCCTGCGAACGCCCAGGCCCAGCGCGCGAAGCCGTTCGACGATATGACGGCGCCGCTGGTCGTAGGCGGCCCGCATGATTTCCACATCCCGCTGCCCTTCCCTCAGGGCGGCGATGCCGGCCTGCTGCACGAAATGGTTCGCGCTGATCATGAAATTCTGGTGCAGGCTCTGCAGAACCCGCACGCTGGACCGGGGGACGACCAGGTACCCCAGCCGCCATCCCGTCATGGCAAAGGTCTTGGAGAACCCCCCGATGACAAAGGCGTCTGAATCGAACTCTAGGGCGCTGCGTTCCCCACCCTCGTAGGTCAGGCCATGGTACACCTCGTCCGAGATCAGATGGATCGGAAGGGAAGCCAGCTCTTCGAGCCAGGCAGAAGGCAGGACGGAGCCGGCGGGGTTGGATGGGGAGTTGACGAGAACCCCGCGCGTCCGCGGGGTGATCCGACTGCGGACTTCCTCGGGGCGCGGCTGGAATCCGTCCTCCTCCCGGGTCCGGAGAAAGCAGGGTTTGCCCCCCGGGAAGCGGATGAAGTTGGGGTAGCAGGAGTAGCAAGGGTCGGGAAGGATGATCTCGTCGCCTTTGTCGAGCAGTGCGGAGAAGAGAAGGAACATGAGCGGGCTGGTGCCGGAGGAGACGATGATCCGACCGGGGTCGACCGCGACGCCGTATCTCCGGGCGTAATGCTCCGCGATCGCCTCGCGCAGTTCCGACAGACCGAGGGAATGGGTATAGGTGGTCCACCCTTCCCGTATCGCTCGGATCGCGGCCTCGCATGCCACCGCCGGCGTCGGGAAATCAGGCTCCCCTACGCACAGATAAACGACGTCTCTCCCCCCGGCCTCCAGCTCCTTGGCCCGCTCGAGAACTTCCATCGCGAGGAACGGGGTAACCGCCTCGGCACGGCGGGAGAAGCGCGGGTTCGTCTTGACGTTCTTCATTCGCCCCAAGATAGCACAGTCCGGATCGGGCACCCCCTGCGGATCCAGATGAAATGACATAGCGAATGGTTGACATTTTCAATTTAATGGGATATAAGTAACAATGACTAAATTATATAATGTCCTTTCGGAAGGGGCTAATTATGCCGTAAATTTTCTAACGAAATTCAGGCAATTACCTGAATTGACAATACTGGATAAATAATTTTAAACAATGAGGAGGCTGGTAATATGGTAATAAGGAAAAAGAAAGGCAGCAATGTGGTGGCTGTAAAGTCTGATAAAGTAAAAATTACGTTTGAATTTTCTGCCCCGGAGGCGAAGGAGGTTTCCTTGGTAGGGAATTTCAATCAGTGGAATTCTCAGGCGAATCCGATGAAAAAGGATAAGAAAGGAATATGGAAGGTGACTCTCCCCCTTGAACCGGGAAGATACGAGTACCGATTAATTGCAGACGGGAACTGGGAGAACGATCCTTCATGTTCTTGCTGCGTCGCTAATGAATTCGGAGGCAAGAACTGCGTCAAGATCGTCGAGTGAGGGGTGACCGTATTAGCTGCTTATCCCGGTGTGGTTGCCCCCCGATTTCGATGGAACTCGACCATCTGCCATCTTCCGGTCCTGATGGACTTTCCCAATACATGGAAGCAAGATCTTGAAGAACAACTGGCG
>Ga0210132_1000037_pt1 | contig 17336 bp, 22 predicted proteins | sample Browns_TuleC_D2_FD_184856 | JGI IMG/M metagenome (GOLD analysis project Ga0210132, IMG submission 184856) | Wetland microbial communities from San Francisco Bay, California, USA, that impact long-term carbon sequestration - Browns_TuleC_D2 (SPAdes) | ecosystem: Environmental > Aquatic > Marine >...
AACTCAAGCCGATACCTTAGGGTTTGTTAATATAGATTAACCAGCACACCGACTAATTCTTAGGTACGCCGCACAAGCTTGTGTACCCATCAGGGGAAGAAGAGGTCCATGAGACACACGCGCGTCATCGTCACTCACTATGGCGGGCCTGACGCACTTCGGGTGGTTGAAGAAGAGTGCCCCGAGCCGAAGAATGGTGAAGTGAGGGTGCGAGTGCTGGCCGCGGGCGTCTCCTTGCCCGACATCATGGCGCGCGAGGGCGTTCATCCTGAAACACCCCCGGTACCCTTCACGCCGGGCTGGGATCTGGTTGGTGTGGTGGAACGGCTCGGCGCCGGTATCTCTGGAATCGAACCAGGCCAAATTGTTGCCGCGATGCCGATCCACGGTGCCTACGCGGAGTTCGTCTGCCTGCCGCAAGGTGAACTGATTCCGGTGCCATCCGGGTTGGATGCTGCCGAAGCTGTCAGCATCGTGCTGAACTACATCACGGCGTATCAGATGCTGCATCGCTCCGCCAAGGTCAAACCAGGCCAGCGCGTGTTGATTCACGGCGCGGCAGGCGGGGTCGGCACGGCACTCCTGCAGCTGGGGCGCCTTGCCGAATTGGAGATGTACGGTACCTGTTCATCGCGAGGGGCGCCGGCCGTTTCCGAGCTGGGCGGTGTCCCGATCGATTACCGGAATCAGGACTACGTGAAGGAAATTCACCGCCTCACGAGCGAGGGCGTGGACGCCGTCTTCGACCCCATCGGTGGCGCCCACCTCTGGCATTCCCGCGAGGCTCTGCGTCCGGGCGGGAGGGTGGTGGGTTATGGCAATACAACCTCGCTACGTGGAGAGGGATTAGGTTCGGAACGTACAGGCCGTCGTAATCGCCTTCATGGAATCCCCATCTACGCGTTGTTCATCGCCGGCGGCTGGCTTCTCCCGGGACGGAAACGGCTGGTCCCCTATAGCATCCAGACGCTAAAGCGGCTGAAACCTGCAATGTTTCGACAGGATTTGATCGCCCTGCTTGACCTCCTTCAACAGAAGAAGATCAAGCCGCTCATCGCAAAACGATTTCCTCTAGTCGAGGCAAGACAGGCGCACGAGTTGCTCGGGAAGGGAGGAGTGATAGGCAAGATCGTCCTCGTGCGGCAACGGGTCATCGCTTAAATCACGAGCGGCGTGGAATACGGTCCCCGCCTACTGATCGCCACAGTGAAAATGGATCGGAATGATACCTTCGGGTTATTGCACAGGAGGAGCGATTTAGGTGTCTATTAGACAAAGACCTGCCGGTTGGTAAAAAAGAAAATCCCAGGAAACAAGTAGGTGAGGGGTGAACTGCAAACGACAAGGGCCCGCGGCCGATCGCCGCAGACCCTTGTCGCTCGCCGGTTCACCGGCACGGGTCACCCGTCAGTACCCGGGTGCCGACCCGGACGACGTCTTCTTTTCCATCTTGCCCATCTTTTCCTCCTTGTGGACGCCCCACACCTCGCCGCCTCCATGCTGTTTCGTGTGGACCATCACGCCGGCCGTCCCGTATTCGATCTTCTCGAACAACTCCTTGACGGTTCCGCCCTTCATCGGTCCCGAGAGTTTGTCGGCGGTGATGTCGCCTTCCGCCAACGTTCCGGTAAAGCTTCCCTCCCGGAGGGAGGGCGCCATACCGTTCGTTGGGTAGATCCAGACGAGGATGGCGGCCGGAGTGCCATTGTCCCCGACGGCGTGAACATGCGCCATCGTGGCGTTGTCGATATTCTTGAGATTCAACTTGTAGTGGATGGTCTTCCCATCCTTGCTCAATTCGAAGACGGCGTCTCCATTTGCGGAGGTTTTCACCCCGGGCATGGTGCCCAATGTGACCTTCACACGTTCTCCGTGCATCATGTTTGCCCAAGCTGCGCCGGAGGCGACGAGTGCCAAGAGGGCAACGACGCCTAATACCGTCAACGCGTACTTTCGCATAACCTGGTTCCTCCGTGTTGATCTGGGTTCGGTCCCACAACTTGTTATTTGATGAGATTTGCGCTGAACCAGTTTTCCCGGAGGAGGAGATAAATCGATCCCATCGAGTGGCAAAACGCAATGGATCGGGGGCAGGAAAATGAATCGGAATGATACCTTCTGGTTATATTTTAGGTGAAGGGTGGGGCTATAAACCCAGCATTTTCTGCTTGGTAATAGTGGCGATCTTGTAAAATTCCGGGCACACTTTGGGCACAGTCGAATGAGACCTTCGGGTTATTTTGACGAGCCTCGAGTAGTGTGCCCAAATCGTGCCCACGAGGAAAGTTGAGGGGTTGAACGCCCTTTATAACCCATCGGAATCATTGAGGATAAAATTCCTCAATGAAAAGCAAAATGCCAATTAAATAAATGATATCAAGTAGTTAGACCCAATCGCATAACCCGAAGGTCCCAGGTTCAAATCTTGGCCCCGCTACCAAAAACACAAGGGGAATCGCGAAGTTGCGGTTCCCCTTCTCTTTTTCCCCCTCCCGCGGGAAGGGTTATCAGAGGACCTTATCACACCCGGAAGGCATCGAACCGCCTCTGCCGGGGGTCCGCTGTCCGGTGAAAGTTACGGTGAAAGTGAAGGTGCGCCGCAATCAGATACGGGTTGTTGTGTTGCGATTCCCCTTACAGGACCGAGGATGCGCTACAAGCCCCCGAAGAAAGACCCCGCTCGGGCAGAACCAACCCTCCGAGTGCCGTTGGCCTTTTATCCCATGACGGGAGACCGCGTAAACAAAGGACGGAGCGTTTCATGCTCCGTCCTTCCCTCCGGCGGGGATCACGCATCAAAATCGATGGGTATGGACTTGGAATTACGTGATAATATGAAAAGAAACAATATCGTTGTCAGTTAAAAAGGAGGGAAGCTTATGATCTCGAGAACGCTTGTGAAAATGATTGAGGAGCACGCCGAACAGATAACCCAGGGACTTCTTAAAGACATTCAAACAAACCCCAAAACCAAATCCTATCAACAGTTTTCGGTCGAAGAGATGTACACAAGGGCTTACACCGTTTATAAAAATCTGGGCGATTGGCTGATAGACAAAAAAGGGGCGGAGGCCCAGAAAAGGTATCTGGACCTGGGGAGACGGCGGTTTGAGGAAAAAATTCCGGTGAGTCATGTCATTTTTGCCCTGGTTTTAACGAAAAATCACCTATTGAAATATATAAAAATGTTTGGCTTAGTGGACACGGCGATCGAGCTTCACCGGGAGCTGGAGTTATTTAATTTGGTGACGGAATTTTTTGACAATGCGATCTATTACACCGTTAGGGGATATGAAGAAAAGAGTGGAGTAAAGCAATAAGGTAAGGGTGAGAGAGGACAAGACTTGAGGCTTTAGATGCTTCTGGCAGTTTCCGAGAACAGCTGTGTGAATTTTCAGACCCTGCGCTCGGGAATTCGGATAACAACGAATATGGATGTTTCTTTCGAAGCCGCTTGAGATCCGCTGGTTCAAATCCTGCTGACCTGCCCCCCCGGGGTTTGCAGTCAGACGGAAGTCCCCTCGTATAGTTGGGCTATTACCGGGGTCAGGTCACCATCTATCCCTGCGCGGACCGGGGATCGACAATATCCAACACCCCGAAGGTAGGGGTTTACAAATTGTTGAACTCGAAAGGGATTACGATCGCTGCTCGTAATTCGTGCCTGTCTTGGGACCATGGAAATGTATGTACTCAGGCGACTAAATGGTCAGCTATCTGGTGGCAGGTTATGTGTGGCCACGGTTTTATTAGCCGGAATAGGCTGATCAACATGCAGTCTAATTCTAGTTAGCCGGACCGAATAAAAGTAAAGCACATATAAGAAATATTAGGAGAAATTAACATGAACAAAAAGGAATTAAAAAATAAATATATAGGAACTATTCAACCTATGGGGATATATCAGATTAAAAATAATAATAACGGAAAAATATTTATTGGAAGGGGGAAAAATATTCAAGGAATAATTAACAGAAATATATTTCAATTAAAAAGCGGACTCCATGCTAACAAAGACATGCAAAAAGATTTTAATGATGTTGGAGAAGCGTATTTTACATATGAAGTGTTAGATTATTTAAAACCAAAGGAAGACAATAATTATGATAATACGGAAGAATTAAAGATTCTTGAGTCCATGTGGCTGGAAAAGCTTAAGCCATACAATGAAAATGGATATAATTCCAAATAATACATTGAGTAAAGGCGGCTAACCACAGGCTGGAGCTGACGGCTGCCCTGCGGGAGAGCGTGAGGCCCCGCAGCTCAGCCTGAGCGTTGGGCGCCTTAACATCTAGCGCGCAAGCTTGGCATGACTATCGGAGTGCTCTCATGAGTCAGTTGAAACTGAGCAAGGCTTTTACCCTGATGGAATCAGGGCCTGTGGTCCTCGTGACAACCCATGATGGGAAGAAAGACAACATCATGACGATCTCCTGGACCATGGTGATGGATTTCACTCCGGTATTTGCTATCACCACGGGTGAATGGAATCACTCCTTCGCGGCGTTGCGAAAGAATCGGGAGTGCGTCATTGCAATTCCCACCGTCGACCTATTGGATAAGGTGGTTGGCATAGGGACGTGCTCTGGGGCAGACACAGACAAGTTTGCCAAGTTCAAGCTCACACCGGTGCAGGCCAAGCTCGTCAGGCCGCCCTTGATCAAGGAGTGCCTCGCCAACATTGAGTGCAAGGTCATCGACATCGTTAAAAAGCACAACATTGTTGTGTTAGAGGCGGTTGCCGCATACATCGATACCGCACGCAAGGAGAAGCGCACGATTCACGCGGTTGGTGACGGAACGTTCATCGTCGACGGGCGCAAGATTGACCGGAAGAAGATGATGGCCTCCAAACTCCCATCAGGCGTTTAGCGTTCATTGGCCAGCCACGAGGAAGTCCTGGGAGCAAAAATGAAAAGCACGGCGGCGCCCAACAATTCGTTCAAGCGGACAGGCCATGTCGGGCCTGCCGCTTAACTCAAACGTTGGTATTAAATCTCAGACCAATACCTTCGGGTTGGTAAGGGAAAATGGTCCTTTTGCGCAAGGCCAGCGACGGGATTTCCGGTCGAAAGCGGGGCAACTTCACCAATTCGAGGCGAGATCATGAGTATCAAGATGGTGGGTGACGTCCTTTTGTGGTGTGGTGCCATCAATTATGGATTGCTCCTATTGTGGTTTCTGTTCTTTACGCTTGCACACGATTGGTCGTATCGAATCACTGGAATATGGTTTCGTCTGTCGGTCGAGCAATTTGATGCGATGAATTACATCGGAATGGCGCTATTCAAGATAGGCATCATCCTGTTCAACCTGGTTCCGTATGTTGCCCTGCGTATCGTCGGATGAGCGTGTGGGGGACCTTCAGGTTATTGTGAAGTCGGTCGCTCACTCCCAGGATCCGGGCGGCTTCCTCCTGCGAGAGCCGTTTCTCGATCCAACCGTCATACGCTTCCTCAAATCACCTCATCCGGGCCTCCTGCAGCCACTCCGCCGGTCTCATGGTCACCTCCGTGGTAACCATGAAAACCGGACAGATCGTGTGCTACAAGACCGTGACCTGCTCCCCATTTCTTAGACACTTCCAGGGTTATACTTCCGGCTAACTTTTCCGGTCCCGACCCTAGGAGGGCACGATGAAGAAGCGGTTCACGGAGGAGCAGATTGCCTTTGCCTTGCGCCAGGCGGAAGGAGGCACCCCGGTTACCGAGGTGTGCCGCAAGATGGGGGTCAGCGAGCAATCGTTTTACCGTTGGAAGCGCAAGTACGATGGAATGGGTGTCGCCGAACTCCGCCGCCTGCGGCAACTCGAGGAGGAGAACCGGAAGCTGAAGAAGTTGGTGGCGGATCTGGCGCTGGACAAGCACATTCTCCAGGAGGTGCTGCAAAAAAAAGTATAAGGCCGGCACGCAAGCGGTCCCTGGTTCAGGATCTCCGGGCCGCGTACAAGCTCACAATGAGGCGTGCGTGCCGGCTGGTTCAGATCCCGCGGCCGACGGCGTATTACCGGAGCCGAAAGAAGACGTGGAACGAATTGCGAATCCGGATGAGAGACCTGGCCGCGGTTCGAATTCGTTATGGCTATCGTCGATTGCACGTCCTGCTTCATCGGGAGGGATGGAAGGTCAATCATAAGCTGGTCTGGCGGCTATATCGGGAGGAAGGGCTCTCCATACGGACCAAGGGGAGGAAGAAGAAGATCAGCCGGCTCCGGGTTGTTCTTCCGGAGGCGAAGGCACCGAATGAGCGCTGGAGCATGGATTTTGTCTCCGACGGGCTCTTCAGCAGTCGCCGATTCCGGATCTTTACGTTAGTGGATCACTTTACGCGTGAGAGTCCGGCGATTGTGGTGGACCATTCGATCCCCGGAAGCAAGGTCGTCGAGGTTCTGGACCACCTGGCGGGGCTTGGGATCAAGCCCCAGGTCATCACGGTGGACAACGGCCCGGAGTTCTCGGGCCGTGCCTTGGACGAGTGGGCAGATCGCAATGGAGTGAAATTGGACTTTATCCGGCCGGGCAAGCCGGTGGAGAATGCATACATCGAAAGCTTCAACGGGAAGCTGCGGGAGGAATGTCTGAATCTGCATTGGTTCAAGACGATCGAGGAGGCAAAGGAAAAGATCGAATCTTGGCGGGTCGACTACAACGTCCATCGTCCGCATAGCGCATTGAATGACCAAACACCGTCGGAGTTCGCCGAGAACTTCGACCTATCCCGGGCCGTCGAAAAGGCCGGATTTTAACCTTGGAAAGTATCGAAGAACGGGGGGACCCTCAAGAAAATGGGGGTTATCTTTCGGATAGAGGATCAGTAATAGCGGCATCAGAATAAAGCCGCCCCCTGCCCCGATAAGAGTGCCATAACCACCTACGAAAAATCCTAATCATATCAAGCCGAAATACGTTAACGCCGTTTCGCGCAACCCCATGGGAACGTTCTCCTTGGTTGCTCAATGTGAAGTAAATTGTGAAGCAGACCCTACCTACCAAACTTAAATGGATACAAAATAGGGGAAGCCGGTTTCCCGGATTCCCCTTCCCTCTCCGTCTGCATCCTGCTCCTGCCGGCGTCCGTCATTCCTTCCCGGTCCGTCTCCTTAATTTTATCCCCGGGTACAGCCGGCATTACTTTCGGAATGAATCCTCCGTCGCCGCAGATTCCATCTCCAGTATCAGAAGATGGTCCACCCGGCGCTCGAGCCGGCGCTCGTATTTTGTAGTAATCATGAAACGTCTTAATCCGTAGATGGTGGATATAACGCCAAGCGCCATCAGGCTGACGTCGAGGATTGACCATAGTCCCATGCCGAAGAACCTCATCAGCGCGCCCCCCAAGGTAATAAAGGCCAGACCCGTGCGAATGAAGGCCAGTTCCGTCCTGCCTTTGGCGAGGAGGGAGCGGTAGCTGGAAAGGGTTGTACGTTCTGTCGCCAGATCGTTACGCTCCTGGGCCAGATCGGTCCGCTTCTCGGATAAAACGTTTCGAGTCCGGGCCAGTTCCGTGCGAACATTGGCAAAGGAGGTCCTGTCCTTTGCCAGGGAAGTGCGTTCCTTCGCCAGATCAACCCTGAATTCAGCCAGTTCGGTTCGCTTCTCGGAGAGCCTCGTGCGGTGTTCGGCGAGTTCGGTGCTCTTGACGCTGAGTCGGGTCTGGTCTTTCACCAGTTTTGTCCGCTCTTCGGAAAGAGTGGTGCGCACCTCAGCGAGTTGAGAGGTTCTGGCGCTGAGTCTGGTTTGTTCTTTCGATAGCTCTGTTCTCTCTTCCGAAAGGGCTGTGCGTTTATCGGCCGCTTCGGTGCGGCGATTGGACATTTCATTTCTTTTGCCGGCGAGGTCCACCAGGTTCATCGTGAGTTCGGTGCGGCGGTTGGACAGTTCATTTCTCTTGCCGGCGAGGGCTACCAGGTTGATTGCGAGTTCGGTCTGGCGATTCGACGAATCGGTTCTTTTATCGGCGAGGTTTACCAGGTTGGTTGTGAGCGTGTTTCCCTCGCGCGCCAGATCAACCAGTTTGAGAACGGCATGTCGAAGGTCCCCCGTTTTATCTTTGCCGTCCACGGATTCATTCGGTCTGGTCATGGGGATTTCCCTCCTTTATTTCGTTCCGCTCCTTCAGGGCGCGATTCACGGATGCCTTGAGATCAGTGATCCTTAGGGGTTTTGCGAAATAATCAAAGACCTTCTTATGAACCGCCTCCATAGCCGTTTCCAGGGTGGCGAAAGCGGTCAGCATGATCACTCTGGTGTCAGGCCACCTTGTCTTTGTGAATTCAAGCAACTGAAGACCGTCGATTTCCTTCATTTTCAGATCGGTAATCACCACATCGAAACGTTCCTCTTTGATCGCGGCCATGGCCCTGGTTGAGTCGACAAAGGTAGTGACCTCATAACCTTCCTGCTCCAAACAGCGTTTTGCCATGTTGCAAACGATTTCCTCGTCGTCAACGATCAGTATCTTTGCTTTGCCCTCCATCGTCTCCCTCCTTTTCCATGACGGGCAGCGCCACCGTGAATACGCTTCCCTTGTCCAATTCGCTCTTGACGGTGATGGTTCCACCGTGGCGTTTGAGGATGCCGTAACTCACCGAGAGACCGAGTCCGGTTCCCCGCCCGACTTCGCTGGTTGTGAAGAATGGATCAAAGATATATGGGAGAACATCCGGAGGGATGCCCACTCCCGTATCCGTCACAGTTATGTTCACATACCTGGAATCATCGGACAAGGCCACATCAACGAGCAGCCATCCCCCCTTCGGCATCGCCTTGACGGCGTTCGTGAAGAGATTGATCAGCACCTGCTTGATCCGATTCGCGTTGATGTGGACAGTGAGCGATTCTGCCGGCATACTCAACTTGTACTCAACACCGCTCACGGCGAACTGGTTTTCCACCAGTTTCAAACTCTCCTTTATCACCGTGCCTATATCTGCGGAAGCGTGAGTCTTCGGCCGCACGCGCGAGAAGTTCAGAAGGTTGTCGACGATCTCCCTGGCGCGTTCGCACTGGGCGTCGATCTGGGACATGAAATCAATGCGCTCTTTTTTGTCAAGAGAATCATAAAGCTCTTGGTAGGTCTGAGCGATCATCGATATGTTATTGAGGGGGTTGTTGAGTTCGTGGGCAACTCCTGAGGTCAGGGTGCCGAGCGATGCGAGTTTCCCGGCCTGCACCAGTTCATCCTGGTGTTTCTCGATCTGTCTGACCATGTGATTGAACGCCTCCGCGAGTTTCCCGGTCTCGTCATGGGAATGGATACCGGCGATGGGGATGTAATTCCCTTCTGAAACCTGCTTGGTCGCCCGACCGATCTTTGTCAATGGCGCAACAATGTCTCTTGCGATGATTACCACGCCGGCCAGCCACGAGAAGATTATGATGAGTATGGAGATAAAGAAAATACGTTTTGAAGTCTTTATGATTTTATCGATCCGCACTCGTTCGGCGCTTATTATGCCCCGTGAATAGTTGTAGACTTTTTGCCCCTGCGCCCTAATCCGTCCGGCATTGATCCCACTGTCCTTCGACGAGACGAGTTCCCGGGACATGGTTGCATATGCGGAGAAGTCATCCGTGAGCTTTCTGTAATAGGTCTCTCCTTCCAGTTCGGTAAGTTCGGCCGACTTGTTCTTTATTCCCTCGCTTGTGAGTTCTATCTGCGCAATCCAGTCGCGGGCGCTGATCTTGTCTTGATAGAGGAGATAGTTTTTCTCTGCGCGGCGTATGTCGGAGATGGCAACACCGAGATCGTCTATGCTTTCCACCAGAGTGAGCCTGTTTCTGATGGTCACCAGGCTCCTGTAGTACGCGAATCCGTTGACGGTGACGAAAGCGAGAAACAGGGTCATCGTCAGGAGCAGTTTATTTCTTATGGTCATTATTCTTCCGCTGCGGATGCCTGCGGAAGGTTATCCGGCTTCATTCCCGCCGCCGGATGCGCCCTGAATTTCCGATGAAATCTTCACGACCAACGCGTGGAGCGCGTTTATCCGGAACGGTTTCGTGAATGGATTTGATATAAAATCTATTGCGCATTCAAGCCGCTCCGGTTTGTATACGCACATTATGGCGAAACGAGAGGGGAACGCAAGGAAGGAAGAGTGCGGGGGGACCGGTTTTTATCGTGGTGCCCAATCCGGCAGTGCCCGCTACTCTCTCCGATCCTTGCCTCGACCGGATATTTTCCCGGGACGCCGCGGAACTAGCCTCCCAAAATCAGTGGGTTCCACCCGGTCAAGGTGCGGTAGATCAGCCAGATGAGGACCAGGAGGATGACGATTAGCATGATCATCCACATCGGATACCGTGCCGAGGCGACCTCTTGCAGGATTTGTGCGGAATCCACCGTCGCTCGTGACATCGCGGGCCCATCTTCCTGACCCGGCAACCCGGACGTCTGCCCCATCGAGGGAATTCCTGCGATCGCGTCGTTAGGGACGGAACCGATCGCTGCCGTCACTACGGATAGGAAGAGGGCGGTTGCCGCTACCCAGGATCTCCGCGTCACCCGCCCCTTCTGCGTCCCGGCTGGCGCCGGCCACCGGTTGTCCTCAGGCAAGCGGACTTTCCTCCTTCGTCCCGTTTCGAATCATCCCCCGCACCTCGGGAGTATCCTGGTACCCGTGCACCGCCTTCACATGTTGCACGACGGCTTCCACCAGTTCGTCTTCGGTGTCGGCCGAGAGCGCGACGGTGCATTTGAGATCCGGGGGACCCGGTTATCCCGGATCGCGCCGTACAGCGCGCCGCGCGGTTGTCGGATGAATCCCTCCGGCCCGTTACCGGTCTCCTTGCGGCGAAGGCTGGACGATATGGTCCGAAAAATACTTCCTCCAGGGGCCGCAACCGTCGAGGAACGGTTGCATGATCGCCCTTTCACCCTGGACCGTGTGCATCAGGTCGTGCCCCGCCCACTGGTGGATCATCTCCCCGAGGGTGACCATTCCCAACTCCTGGTGCCGTGCCGTGCGTTTCAAATCGCCTTCCACGACGTTCGAAAGCAGCGTCAGGCTCTCCGCCCGCAGCCGTGCGAATTCGCCGGCCAATTCGACCGGCGCCATCTTTCCCCCGGCGTCTTTTCCCTCTTTGTCCGGGTGGAATGCCGGGAAATCCTCTCCGCGCAACAGGTAACCTACACGCGCCGGGAACACCGATCTCTCCGTGTCCAGGATGTGACGTAAACAGCCGTATGCCGACCACTCGTTCGGCGCCGGTTCCCTCTGAAACAGTTCGGGCGGAAGTCTCTCCGCCAACCGGATCCACCGTTCCGGCGTCGTTTCGAGCACCGGAAAGACCAACCGGAGAAGGGGTATCATGCTTCCTCCCTGCTCACTTGACCGAGAGCAGCTCCACCTCGAAGATCAGCGTGGCGTTCGGGCCGATCTCCCGGCCGGCGCCCCGCTCGCCGTAGGCGAGATTGGGCGGCACGTACAGCTGCCACTTCGCTCCCTCTTTCATCCGCTGGAGCGCCTCGGTCCAGCCGGGGATCACTCCCGAAACGGGGAACGTCGCCGGCTGGCCGCGCTTGTAGGAACTGTCGAACTCCGTTCCGTCGATCAGCGTCCCTTTGTAATGGGTCGTCACCGTGTCGGTGATCTTCGGGCTCTTCCCCTTGCCGGGAGTGATCTCCTTGTATTGCAGCCCGCTCGGCAAGGTCTTCACGCCTTCTTTCTTCGCGTTTTCGGCAAGGAACTTTTCTCCGTCCGCCTTGTTCTTCTCCGAGAGTTTTTGCATGGTCTCCGCCTGCTTCGCCATCAACGTCTTCTGGAAGTCCGCAATCGTCTTGCGTGCCTCCTCCTCGGTGAGGATCGTCTTCCCCCCGCCGTAGCTGTCCTTCAACCCTTTCGCCAGCAGGTCCGGATCCACCTCGACGGACCCTCGCTTCAGATTCCTACCGATGTCCATGCCGATGCTGTAGCTGATCTTCTCCTTGTCGGTAGTCAGCTCCGGGGCGTCTGCGGCAAACACCGCCCCCGAGAGCGCGACCGCGGCGCACATCGCCATCGCAAGCCGTCTCTTCATCCTTGCCGCTCCTTTCCGTCCGAAACCGGGTATGGTGTGCAACTTGATTATCCCACTCGCCCCCATCAAACCCCAAGCGGATTCCGACGCCCGGGATGCTGCATGCCGGGGAATCCCCCGGGGCGAACCATCGAACCGGCGAATCTTCCGGGATCGACGGGTTTGCGATATAAATAGGGGCCGTGAGTAGATCGATTGCCCCGGGCCGAAGAAGACAAGACCCGCGGAATCGCAGGGAGGGAGAGGGGATGCAGATCGCGGTGACGCAGGCGCCGGAAAACCGCAGAAGGCGGAAGCCGAAAAGCGGCGAAAATCTCGGGTTTGGAATCCACTTCTCGGACCACATGTTCCTGATGGAGTATGCGTCGGGAAAGGGATGGGGAAACGCGCGCATCGTCCCGTACGGGCCGTTGTCGCTCGCCCCTTCCGCGATGGTCCTGCACTACGGGCAGGAGATCTTCGAGGGGATGAAGGCGTACTATGCGCGGGACGGCGCCATCTGCCTCTTCCGTCCCGACCGGAACGCTGAGCGGCTGAACCGCTCGGCGACGCGCATGTGCCTGCCGGAGATCCCGGTCGAAGACCAGCTCGCCGCCCTCCGGGCCCTGGTGCGGATCGACCGGGAGTGGATCCCGAGGGACGAGGGGGCCTCCCTGTACATCCGTCCCACGATGATCGGAACCGAAGCGGGGCTGGGAGTTCGCCCGTCGGCGGAGGTCCTCTTTTTCATCATCACCGGCCCGGTGGGGGCGTACTACGCGCGGGGGTTCGACCCCGTCCGCATCCTCGTCGAGGAGCGGTACGTGCGCGCCGCCAGGGGGGGCGTGGGAGAAGCGAAGACGGGAGGAAATTACGCGGCGAGCCTCCTCGCGGCGAAGAACGCCAAGGCAAACGGGTTCGACCAGGTCCTCTGGCTGGACGCTGCGCACCGCCGCTTCGTGGAAGAGGTGGGGACGATGAACATCTTCTTCGTGCTCCGTGGCGAACTGGTCACCCCCCCGCTCTCCGGATCGATCCTGCCCGGAGTGACGCGGGACACCGTCCTCACGATTGCGCGGGAGTGGAAGATCCCGGTAGCGGAGCGCCCGGTGGAGATCGACGAGGTCCTGAAGGGCGCCGCGGACGGAACGCTCTCGGAGGCGTTCGGCTCCGGGACGGCGGCGGTCATCTCCCCGGTGGGTTCCTTCTCCTGCCGCGGGCGGGAGGTTGCCGTGAACGGGGGGAAGGCAGGAGAACTCGCCGTCCGCCTCTTCCGTGAGATCACCGGGATCCAGTACGGGGAGATCGAGGACCGTCACCGGTGGATCCACCGGGTGGAGTGAGGTGGGATCTATAAACCGAGGGCGGCCATCAGGGCCTCGCGGGTGATGCCATCGAAGCGGACGATCTTGTTGCGTCCCTTCTCGCCCGTGACCAGCGCGATGCGGTTCTTCGGAACACCCACGGCCTTCGCAAGGAAGCGGACGAGGGCTTCATTGGCCTTCCCTTCGACGGGGGGGGCATTGAGGCGGATCCGCACGACACCGCCCTCGAAGCCGGCCACTTCCTCCTTCGAGGAGCGGGGAGTGACGCGAACGCAGAGCGTCGCAGAGGACGGCGGGTTCATCGCAGGCGGGTCGAGAGGTCCAGGATCGTCCCCACAAGAAACCAGTCGAGAAAGTAGATGATCAGGATCACGACGATCGGAGAGAAGTCGATCGAGCCGGCGAACAGCGGGAGTTTCCGGCGCAACCGGGAAAGCACCGGCTCGGTGACCGCATAGAGCGTTCGCACGATCGGATTGTACGGATCGGGGTTGACCCATGAAATCAACGCCCTGATGATGATAACCCACATGTACCCCATCAGAATCATGTGGAGAATGTTCGCTACGGCAGCCAACAGATTCCCCAGGACGAACATTTCGCCTCCCTCTCAGCTCGACAATTCGCGGCACCGCTGCCATGCGGACAGCACGGCGTCCATCACCGTCGCCCGGAAGGCCCCGCGCTCCAGCGCGGCCACCCCCGCGGCCGTCGTCCCCCCCGGGGACATCACCATGTCCTTGAGCTCGGCGGGGGGCTTCCCGGTCTCCCGGACCATCCGCGCCGCCCCCTCGAGGGTCGAGGCCGCGAGGAGCGAGGCTTCGGCCCGCCCCATTCCCGCCCGCACCGCACCGTCCGCCAGCGCCTCGAGGAAGAGGAACGCGTAGGCGGGACCGGAACCGGAGAGCGCAGTCACCGCGTCGAGCAGCTCCTCGCGGGGCATCTCGGCCACCGTCCCGAGGGAGGAGAACAGGGCGAGGACCTCCTGCCGGGTCGCCGCGTCGACGACGGGCGGGAAGTAGATCCCGGTGCTTCCCATCCCGACGAGTACCGGTGTGTTGGGCATCGTCCGCACGACCTTCGCGCCTTCCCCGAGCGCCTTCTCGTAGAGGGCGATCTTCGCGCCCGCCACGATGGAGACGAACGTCTTCCCCCGCGCCGCGTCCCGGGAGATCCCGGACAGGACGGACGACAAGACCTGCGGCTTCACGGCTACCACCACGGTGTCGCAGGCGCGCAGCAGGTCCTCGATGGAACGGGCGACGACGATCGCGAACCGGCGGCGCAGCTCCTGCCCCCGACCGGGCGCCGCGTCGTACACCACAACCTGTTCCGGGGAGCGCAGTTTCGCGGAGAGCAAGCCGCGGATCATCGCCTCCCCCATGTTTCCCGCACCGAGAAATCCGAGCGCCATGATATCAGCCCCTCCCCTGCCGGCTTCCGAAGATCGCGGTCCCCACGCGGACTATCGTCGCCCCTTCCCCGATCGCCTGCTCGAAATCGTTGGACATCCCCATCGACAACTCCCCGAGCGCCGCGCCGGGGATTTCCCGTGCCAGTGCGTCCCGCAGTTCCCGCAGCCGCTTGAAGTGAGGCCGGCTCCCCTCGGGGTCGACGGAGAACGGCGGGATCGCCATGAACCCCTCCACCCTCACCCCGGGGAGCCCGGTGGAAGCGTCGAGAATCGCACGCAGATCGCCGGGGTCGGCCCCCGCCTTGCTCCCCTCGCCCCCGAGATTGACCTCGATCAAAACGCGTGCCGTCTTCCCCGACTCCGCGGCACAACGCGAGATCTCGCGGAGCCGCCTGGCGGAATCCGCCGTCTGGATCCAGGAGAACAGCGCAACCGCCCTGCGAACCTTGTTCCCCTGCAGACGGCCGATCAGGTGCCATTCGGCGCCGGGAAGCCCCGGGATCTTCTCCTCGGCCTCCTGGATGTAATTTTCGCCGAACACCGACAGCCCCGCCGCGTGCACCTCGAGGATCCGCTCGAGCGGCCGGGTCTTCGAAACCGCGACCAGCTTCACCGAACCGGCCGGCCGCCCCGATCGTCGCACGGCGTCCGCGATCCGGTCCCGCACCCACGCCGCCCGTTCCGACAGCGGCGCACCCTCGCCCGGAGCCCCCCCGGAGGGGCTCATCGCGCCCCACCCGCGAAGGCGTACCAGGCCGGGCCGCTGCGCGTGACCCGGATCAACCCCGCCCGCGTAAGCATCGCCACGACACGGGTCATTGGAAGGCCCACCACGTTCGAGAACGACCCCGCGACCCGGTCGATGAGCAGCATCCCCGCCCCTTGCGCAGCGTACGCCCCCGCCTTGTCGTCGCACTCCCCCGTGCGGGCGTAGGCCGCGACCTCCGCCGCCGTGAGGGGGCGGAATCGCACCCGGGTCACCTCCGTACCGAGGTCCCGGAAGCCGCGCTCGCGGCAAAGGAGGCAAATCGCCGTGTACACCCTGTGCTCGCGGCCGGCGAGGCGCGAGAGCATCCGCCTCGCCTCGGCGCGGCCCCGGGGCTTGCCGAGGATCCGGCCGTCCGCCACCACGACCGTGTCCGCCGACAGGACGAAGGACGACGGGTGAATCAAAGCCACCGCCTCCCCCTTGTCGAGAGCAGCCCGGCGGACGAACCGCGACGGAGACTCGCCGGGGCGCGGAATTTCGTCGACCCCCGACGGGACCACGCGGAACGGAACGCCGACGGCGGCGAGAAGCTCCCGGCGGCGGGGTGACTCGGAGGCGAGGATCATGCGGGCCGACGGGACCATCGGGAATGCATTATATGGGAATCCCGCCGATCACGGCAAACGTTCCCGTGCCTCCCTTGCCCTCCGGGGGCGCTCCGTGGTAAGAAAGTAGCAACTTCCGTACCCGAGCGGAGTTCCGACATGGCGTTCAAGACGATCACCGTGAAAACCGAAAACGCGCAGCAACTGGTCGACATCACCCAGCAGGTCCGCCTCGTGGTGCGGGAGAGCGGCATCATCAGCGGGGTCTGCCGGGTGTTCATCCCCCATACCACGGCGGCGGTCACCATCAACGAGAACGCCGACCCGAACGTCCGGCGCGACATCCTGAACCGCCTCGAGCAGGTCGCCCCTTCCGACGGGACGTACCTCCACACCGAGGGGAATTCCCACGCCCACATCAAGTCCAGCCTCGTCGGATCGAGCGTCGTCGTGTTCGTCGAGGCCGGCCGGCTGGTGCTCGGAACCTGGCAGTCGATCTTCCTGTGCGACTTCGACGGCCCCCGCACCCGGAACGTGATGGTGCGCGTCTCGGCGGCGGCGTGATCCGCTACCGGAAGAAGGCCTCGTAGCGGGCGCGCAGCGCCCCCTTTCGCAGGCCCCCGTCGATCACCTCCCAGGGGAGAAACTCCCCGCCTCCCTTCTCCCGGAAGACGATCGACGCCAGCGCCCCCGCCAACCCGGGCGCGAAACGTGGGAGCTTTCCAGAGCGCGCCATCCGCAAGCCGGCGGCTACCCGCCGGTCCGAAAGCCCGAGGTACCCTTGCACGACCGCGTCCCATGGGGTTGAAGCGGAGACCCGCATGTTGGGTACCGCGCGGACGGCGGCGCCCACCTCCTCCTCCCGCGACTTCAGTTCCTCCTCCGGGGACATCGAAGCCCACTGCAGCGGCGTGAACGGCTTCGGGACGAAGGGGGAGAGCACCGAAGTCACGACGCCCATCCGGCCGACCCCGCGCGCCACCGCGAGAACGCGCTCCCGGAAAATCCCGAGGAACCGCGCGATCCCCCCGACCTCTTCCTTCCGCGGCACGCCCGGAAGGCCGAGCAGGAAGTACAACTTGAACGAGACGATCCCCGAACGGGCCAGGACCTCCGCGGCGGAGAAGAACGTCTCGTCCGGCACGCGCTTCCCCACCCGCGCGCGCAGTCTGGCGTCGCCGCACTCCGGCGCCAGCGCGACGGTGCGGTGTCCGCTCCGCGCGAGGATCTCCGCGATCTCCTCATCGACGAGGTCCGCGCGCACGGAGGCCGGCGAAACCC
>Ga0210132_1000064_pt1 | contig 13983 bp, 9 predicted proteins | sample Browns_TuleC_D2_FD_184856 | JGI IMG/M metagenome (GOLD analysis project Ga0210132, IMG submission 184856) | Wetland microbial communities from San Francisco Bay, California, USA, that impact long-term carbon sequestration - Browns_TuleC_D2 (SPAdes) | ecosystem: Environmental > Aquatic > Marine >...
CGCGGAGTGCACCAGCGCCATGGCGTCCTGCAACTGGTCGCGGAACCCGAAAGCGCCCCCCGACTGGTAGTATCCGCTCCGGGCCCAGACACGGCACGCCAGAGCCTGGTACAGGAGCCAGCCGTTGGCCAGGACATTGACGGCCGGGTCGGGTGTTTCCACCTGCACGGTCCCGAGAGTCCGCTTCCAGTGCTCCCAGACCGATTCAAGCACGCCACGCGCCGCTGCGGATCCGCGGAAGCGATTCACCATGTTCCTGGCGTCGTCCGCGTTTTTCCCCGCGCCGAGCCGGAAGACGATCTCGCGCTCCTGCCCGTCGGCCAGTTCGAACGGCACCTGGATCGCGGCGCACGGATCCAGAGCGGCCCCGACTTTTCCCGAGAGCCCCGCACGGGTCATGGCGGCCGGGCTCCGAAGCGAGCCGTTGCGTCCGAGGAATTCCACCCGGTCCCCGGTTACGGTCCGGGCCGGATCGTCCACGTTGAAGAACGCGACCCGGTCGGTGAACTCCGTGGTGTAGGCGTTCCGCGCAAGGAGCGCTCCGCTGCCGGGCTCGATCCGGGTGACGACGTGCATCGCCGATTTCGGCCGCAGATCTCCCAGCACCCATTCCGCGTATCCCGTCGCGGAGAGTTTTCGCGGTCGGCCGGACTTGTTTCGCACTTTCAACACGGAGAACTTGACCTGCGCGTCCAGAGCCACGTAAACCCACAGCTCCGAGCGGATGCCGCCCTCCGCATGCTCGAAGACGCTGTAGCCGAACCCGTGCCTGCTGACGTACGGCTGCTGACCGCTGCAGGGCAGCGGCGTGGGAGACCAGAAGCGGCCGGTCTCCTCGTCACGGATGTAATAGGCTTCCCCGCTCGAATCGCTCACGGGGTCATTGTTCCGGGGAGTGAGGCGGAACGTGTGTGCATTCTCACTCCAGGTGAAGGCCTGGCCGCTTTCCGAGATGATGCACCCGAAGTTCGGGTTTGCCAGCACATTCACCCACGGCACCGGCGTTTCCTGCCCGTGCGCGGTCGAAATCACGTATTCGCGCCCATCCGGCGTGAATCCTCCCAACCCGTTGAAGAAGATCAGATCGCGCGGAGGCGGCTCGGCCGCCGCCGGGGTTTCGCCGCGGCGGTTTCGGACCGGGCGGATCCGCGGAACGGGCACTTCCGCGACCCGGCGACGGTGGATCTGGTCCCACAGCGTCCCCCGGCTGTCGGTGAGGATGGCGCGAGAGACCGTCTGGAACAGGATCCGGTCCTCGCTCGATATCTGTTCGCCGAGCCGCAGGTAGATGCCGCCCGGCCGATCCGTGAATCTGGCTTCCAGACCGGCAGCGATCAGCCCCACGATCTGCTCCTGGAGCAGTTGCCGGTACCCGGCGTGATCTTCGTTCCAGATCACCAGGTCCACCGCCAGCCCTTTCAACCGCCAGTACGCGTGGGCCTGCACGAGCTGACGCACCAGCTCGATGTTGGACGGGTCTGCGATCTGCAGCAGCACGATCGGAAAATCGCCGGAGATGGAGTAGCCCCACAGGCCGGATTGCCCGCGGCGGTTCTTGGCGAGAAGGCTCGCGTCGGCGCGCAGCAAGGGATTGGCGTAGATGACGGAGCTGGCAAGGTGACCGTACAGTTGCGCGTCGGCCTCCGTGGCGTTCAGCTGTTGCAGCAGCACCTGGCTGTGGGTCCACGCCAGATCGAAAACGCGGTCCGAGAGACGCCGATCCTGGTGCTTCTCGATGAGCCCCATGCAAACGTCGCGGGTCTCCCCGACTCCAGAGACGATGTTGACGGTTGCCTCCTCATCGGGGCCGAGCGTGATCCGATGCCGGATCGCGACGACCGGATCGAGCACGGACCCCTGGCTGTCCGACAGCTCCGCGGAACCGCTGACCGCCTCCGGATCGGCGACGGTGTGTCCCCGGCCGATGAATCGCATGCGGTCGGTCTCGTAGGAAACCTCCCCGACGCGCGCCCCGTCCACGGACATCAGGTGAAACATCCAGGGCGTCGGGTCGCCGGAGGAGCGGGGGCGGCGGGTGCAGAGGATCGCCTGCCGCTGGCGAACGATCTCGGTCTGAACGAAGAGGTTCCCGAACGCCGGATGCAGCGCGTCCGCGGCAGGCGATGCAAGAACCACTTCCGCGTAACTTGTGATTTCAATCGTCCTGCGTGCCTGGGCGCGGTTGACGATGCGGACCCGGCGCACCTCGGCGTCGTCCTCGGGCGAAACGGCGATTTCCGTGTGCGTCTCGAATTCGTGGTCGCGGCGGCGGAACTCCACCCGCGCCTCCGAGAAGATCGCCTCGTACTTCTCCGGTTGCTTGAGCGTCGGCTGGTACGCGGTGGACCAGAACTCCCCGCTTGCCGTATCGCGGAGGTAGCAGAACGTGCCCCAATTGTCGCAGGTGCCGTCTTCACGCCAGCGCGTCACGGCGATGTCCTTCCATCGGCTGTATCCGCCGCCGGAATTCGTGATCATCACGTGGTATCTGCCGTTCGACAGCAGCTGCACCTCCGGCACTGGAGTGTCGGGAGTTCCGAAAGAGCGCACCGGCATCTCGGTAACGCCGGGAGTTGTGCGCACGCCGGAGAGATCGGCGGCGCGTGCGTAGGACGCCGTGGCCTTCGGAACCCGTTCCTGGAGCAGGAGCGTGGTCGCCTGGAACAGCGGATCCGACTCGAACCGCTTCTGCATCGGACGGTCCAGGAGCAGGGAATCCAGGGAGAGGAGGCTCATGCCCTGGTGATGAGCCATGAAGGAACGGACGACCACGCTCGATTGCCCTCGTCGTTGCCGTGAAGGGGTGTAGTCGATGGCCTCGTAAAAGCCGTATTTCCCGATGAACTGCTTGTCCCCGAGCCGCTGCAGATTCCGGCACGCCTCCTCGGGGGCCACCATCAGCGCAAGAACGGACGCATACGGCGCTACCACCAGATCCGACGCCAACCCACGCTTGAGCCCAAGACCGGGCACTCCGAACGCGCGGTACTGATAGTTGAGACGAACGTCGACCATGTTGTAGCCGGATTCCGACATGCCCCACGGCACGCCCCGCTGCTTCCCGTACTCGATCTGCCGCCCCACCGCCGCCTTGCAGGTCCGGTCGATCAGCGTGTTCTCGTACGTCGGCATCACCAGGAGCGGCATGAGGTACTCGAACATCGAACCGCTCCACGAGAGGAGAATCGGTTCTCCCCCGGTGGCGGTGAGAAGGCGCCCCATGGCGAACCAGGATTCCTGCGGCACTTGTCCCTGCGCGATCGCCACGAACGTGCAAAGCCTCGCTTCCGAAGCGAGCAAATCGTAGTACCCCGAGTCTTGCCGCCGCTCGCTGGCGTTGTAGCCGATCGCCAGGAGATGGCGCCCCTTGTCGTAGAGGAAGTCGTACTCCACGCGGGCGAACTCCCCGCATTGCAGCGCAAGGCGGTCGATCGCCGAAATCCTTTCCCTTGCTCGCCGGTTCGCCTCGGGGAGGAGCCGCCGGAGCTCAAGGGGCCACTCGCTCTTCTCCTCGAGCCTCGCCAGCGCACGCAAGGTCGGGATCCCGTCGAAACCGGGGAAGTCGCCAAAATACGCCACTTCATGGAGGGCTACCCGGCATTGACGTTCGAGGGCTCCCGCCCATCGGTCCGGCTCTCCGTCTTTTTCATCCTTGAAACTGCCGGTGATTTCCACGGCGCTTGCCGTCAGCCGTTCGAGGCAAAGCCTCGCCGCCACGATCGTGGTTGGACGGAAATCGAACGAGGACTCCAGGATCTCCTGAAATTGCACGAGCGGAGAAGGCAGGGTTCCATCCACCGCGTCCACGAGAACCTGGAAGGTGTCGCCGATGCCCTCCAGCCATCGCCCCCCGAGGATGTCGTGATCCGGAATTTCGAGCAGGCCCTGACGCAGCGTCAGCAGGTGGGCCGAGAGGTTTCCGCTGTCCACCGTCGAGACGTAGCGAGGCAGCAGCGGTTCCAGGGATTGCGTGTCGTACCAGTTGTAGAAATGACCTCGATGCCGCGCCAGGGTATCCATCGTGCCCAGCGCATTCTCCGTGCGCTCGACGAGTTGCCCCGACGGAAGGTAACCGAAGTCGTAGGCGGCCAGATTCGCGAGGAGCGCAAGCCCCATGTTTGTAGGCGACGTGCGATGGGCGACCGCGCCGATGCGGTACTCCTGGTAGTTGTCCGGCGGCAGCCAATGGTCTTCCGGGCCGACAAAGGTTTCGAAGAACGCCCAGGTCCTGCGCGAAAGCTTCCGGAGAAAGAGGATCTGGTCCGCAGAAAGAGCCGCTCTGCGGCGAGCGAGCGGGCGGCTGATCCACCAGGCGATGGCGGGGGAGGCGAACCACAGCGCCAGGATGGGCCCGGCCGTGGCCAGCGCGATCGGCCTCGAAACCACGAGGTGGATCGTCGCGGCGGCGGCGATCGCCGGGGCGATCCACATCGATCGGCAAAAGGCCGCCAGCCCCTCGCCGCGATGGCGGTCCGGGTTCCCCGACGGTTGCCACTCGAGAAGCCGCTTGTGCGTGAACAGCATCCGCCCGGTCGTGCGCACGATCGCGTCCAGGCTGAAAAACGCCTCGTACGGCAGGCACGCAAGCGTAAACGCCGCCTGGGCGATGCGCCGTCCGGCGGAGCGCGTTTCGGCGGCAAGGTGCTGACGCAGCAGCGCATCGACTGGCTTCCGGAACATTTCCAGGGCAGAGGCCATTACGGAGGGCATCAGGAGGATCCCGATCACCGACAAGGTCCAATACCAGGCGGGGGACAAAAAGTTCCACCCCAGCAGCAACAGGAGCGTCAACCCGGAAGATTCGAGGCTGCGCCGAAGATTGTCGAAGATCTTCCATTGGGACAGCCCAGAGAGCGGGTTCCTCAGGCGGGCGGAACCGGGGCCGGGAACGCTGGACAGCAGCCACCCGGCGATCTGCCAATCCCCACGGATCCATCGGTGGCGACGATTTACGTCCGCGATGTATCTGGACGGGTATTCCTCGTACAGGTTTGCATCGCTCAACAGCCCCGCCCGAGCATGGCATCCTTCCAGAAGATCGTGGCTTAAGATCCGGTTCTGGGGAAGCCGTCCTTTGAGGGCCTGCTCGAACGCATCGACGTCGTAGATCCCTTTCCCGATAAAGGATCCTTCGCCGAACACGTCCTGGTACACATCGGAGACGGCGCGCGTGTACGGGTCGATCCCCGGTTCGCTTCCGAACAATCGCGCATATCGCGACCGATTCGTGCCCGCCAGGCTGTCGGCCAGGCGCGGCTGCATTATGCCGTGCCCCTCGGAGACGCGCCGCATCCGCTCGTCGTACCGCGCACGGTTCAGCGGGTGCGCCATGGCTCCGACGAACTTCCGCGCCGCGTCGCGCGGCAGTTGCGTATCCGTGTCGAGGGGGATGACGAATTTGACGTTCGACAACCCCGCCGTCCTGCCGACGACGAGGGAAAAGCGATCCGGTGCCCCGCCGCGGAGAAGCAGGTTCAACTCCGCAAGCTTCCCTCGCTTCCGTTCGTAGCCCATCCAGGTCCGCTCCTGCGGATTCCATCGGCGCGGGCGGTGAAAAAGGACGAACGGGTCGCTCTTTGCGCTTCCGTACTTGTCGTTCAGCTCTTCGATCCCCTTCCGGGCCAGCCGCAACAGCTCCCCGTCCTCCGGGACCGTTTCCTCGTTCGCATCCCGGAAATCCGTCAGCAGGCCGAAGTACAGGTTGTCATCCCGATTCGCCAGGAACCGGACTTCCAGGGATTCGACCAGGGACTCGATGTCGCGGGGGCTCGTCAGCATCGTCGGGACCACCACCAGGGTGCGCGATTCCGGCGGAATTCCTTCGGAGAAGTCCATTCTCGGAAGCGGATCCGGTTTCACAAGCAGCGTGGCGAGCCAGTTCACCAGCGCGACCGCCAGCCGGCTGGCGCACAGCAGAGAGAGGGCGCCGAACAGGGCGAGCGACCAACCTTGCAGCCCGCCGGCGTGCGCCTTCGCCAGCAAGGCCCCGGAAAAAATGACCGTCAACAGCGTGATCGATCCCAGGTAGAGGGGAAGGGAGAACCGACCTGCCGTCCGCCGAACGGTCTCGAGAAGGGGCAGGCGCACCCCGGCCGCCCGTTCCATCCGCGGCAATCCCTTGTCGATCAGGTAGAACCCGACATGTGCCGCGCGATCGTCCGGTTCCTTCCTTGCCGCGCCCTCGCCGGCCAGTTGGATCGCCTCGCGCGCCACATCGGCTTCGTGCAAACGGCTCCACTTCGCGATCTTCTCGACGACGTGGCGATAGCGGTCGCGGGTGGTGAAATCCATCCGGCCGTAGGTTCCCCCCGGGTCCTCGCGCAACGCCTGCTCGACGGCGCTCATCGTCTCGACGAATACGCGCCAGTCCATCGCCCCCAGGAACCGGAGGCTGGCGATGCTGTTGCTGACGGAAACCTGGTCGGCGGCTTTTTGCTGGTTCTCCGACCGCACCAACTGCTCGATCGTCAGGTCGGACTCGGAAAGCCGTTGTTCGATCCAGGTGAGCGGCAACGCCAGGGCGGTGCTCTGTCCCTGCAATCGGCGGGCGAATTCCGCGACGAACGAGCTCACCATCGGAGGGTTCGACCGCGCCATGTCCGCGGTCAGCAATATCAGGCTCTTCGGGTCCTTTTCGGCGATCTCCAGCATCTGTTCCGCCCAGCGGGCGGCGAGGTCCCGGTCGATGCTGCCGGCGACAACCCGTGCTCCGACGCGCCGGAGATTCTCGATCAGCGCCAGGCGCAGCATGATGGGGATGGCCCACAATTCGCCCAGCGTCAGGACGGTCACCTTCTGGTAGGACGCTACGAAACTGCGGAGACTTTCCGGGTCCACCCGTCCATCGCCGTGCGAGATCGCTTCATACGCGATGTCGTACACGCGCGGATGTCCGGCCGACGGTCCATCGAGCAAACGAGGCAGTTCCCTGCTGTAGCCGATCGGCAAGTGCCTCTTGGCCATGCGGATCTGTTCCTCGATCAGATAGAAGTTGTCGAGGAGCCATTCCCCGGCCGGCGCGATCCGGCGATTCGCGTTGACCGCCGAGGTCAATACGCTGCAGGCTCCCGTCAGGATGCGTTCATTCTCCGCCAGCCGGGTCAGAAGACGGTCCCGGATTCCTCTCGGACCCAGCCTGTGCGAGCCCGCAAGGGTCTCGCCATGTTGCTTCATCTGTTCGCTGCTGAACAGTTCCGAACGCAGCGGCGGCTCGTCGCCGGCGTACATTTTCGCCGATCCGCTCCCGCGGAGGCTCGCGCCCAGATGGCGCAAGTTCGAGAGGATGGAGGTGCCGCCCGTCTTCAAGTTTGCTGTCTTCTTTTCTTTGCGATGATTTCCTTGGACCGGGCCAGGTCACCCGATCCTAAGCGACCGCATGGAGATGGATCCAAGCGTCACCCTGTCCGAAAAAAACCGGATCCCATCCCCTTTGTCCCGGAGGGCGAGAACGTAGAGCAGCGGCAGGAAATGTTCGTTCGTCGGCACCGACAACCGCGCCGCCCGCCCCAGGTCCGGATAACGCACGATCGCGTCGTGGTCCCCTGACAGGATCAACCGCTTCACCGTCTCGTCGAACTCGACCGCCCAGTCGTAGGCCGTGTCCTCCCAGACGATCACCCCGAGGTTATGAACGATGTTCCCGCTGCCTACGATCAGGACTCCCTCTCTCCGGAGGCCCGCCAACTCCTTTCCCAGTTCGTAATGGAATGCGGGGCCCTTCGCGCGATCCAGGCTTAGTTGGACCACAGGGATATCGGCCTCCGGAAACATCCGGCGCAGGACCGACCATGCGCCGTGATCCAGCCCGCGGTCGGGATCGAACCGCACCCTCGCCCCCCGGACGGTTTCCCGCACCCGATGCGCCAGCTCGGGCGCACCGGGGACGGGATAGCTCACCTCGTATAACGGCCGTGGAAACCCGTAAAAGTCGTGGATCGTGCCGGGCTGTTCCGTAGCGGTGACCTGCGTGCCGTTTGTCTCCCAGTGCGCGGAGATGCACAGAACGGCCCTGGGCCGCGGCACCGAATTGCCCGCATCGGCCCACGCCCGGCTGAACTCGTTCTCCTCGATCGCGTTGGTCGGGCTGCCGTGCCCCACGAACAGGACCGGCATCGTTCCACCGGAAACGATTTCCACCGTATCGTGCTCCTTCCCTGCGCCAGATCGAAGATGGAGGGTGATCGTCAGTATACACGACGGGATCTTCCACCACCCCGAAACGGATCCGATCGGTCCGATACCTAAATGGAAAATGGATTCGGATCAGGAAAGGAGGCGGCGAGCCATGATGGCGAAGATGGCCGACGATCCGGTGACCCTTTCGACCCTTGCGACGGCATTCATCCTTTTTTGATAAAATTCATGTTGCGGGAGAAGACTTGATGTCGGAATGGCTGATGTATCCTCCCCTCGGGGTGATCGCCGGAATTCTTGCAGGCCTCCTTGGGGTCGGCGGCGGCGTCGTCATCGTGCCGATCCTTCTCTTCGTTTTCACGACTCAGGGTTTTTCCGCACACCACATGATGCAAATAGCACTGGCGACTTCTCTCGGCAGCATCATGTTCACCTCGGTAGCCAGTTTTATGACCCACCATCGACACGGGGCCGTCCGGTGGAACATCGTCATGGGGATTACCCCGGGAATACTGATCGGATCCTTTTCGGGGACATGGTTTGCAGCCCAACTCTCGACCAGGGCGCTCAAAATATTCTTTGCCTGCTTCTTGTACTATGTTGCCGCCACGATGCTCAGAAATTTCACACCGAAGCCGAGCCGTCAGCTTCCGGGCCTTCCCGGCATGAACGGCGTGGGAGTTGTTATCGGAGTGGTCTCAAGCCTTGTCGGCATCGGAGGCGGTTCACTGTCCATTCCCTTTATGATGTGGTGTAACGTTCCGGTCCATCATGCGATCGGCACCTCGGCGGCGATCGGCTTTCCAATCGCAGTGGCTGGAACCCTCGGGTACATTGTCAACGGGCTGTCGATTGCGGACCTCCCGACGCCACACCTGGGCTATCTCTACATACCTGCCCTCTTCGGCATCGCCCTCTTCAGCTTTTTCACGGCACCCTTTGGAGCCAAATTGTCTCACAAGATACCCGTCGTCACCCTGAAGCGCATTTTTGCGGTATTCCTGATGATCATTGCGACCCGGATCCTCTGGGGAGCGCTGTAAGAAGAGGAGGCTGAAGGCTCATTGTGCGTTGAGGAGCGAAGTATGGTGCCGAAGGCGGGACTTGAACCCGCACGGGTTTCCCCACCACCCCCTTCACCTCGAAAAAGGGAGTTGTTTGCGCGGGGTTTGCGGTCCGCGCGGCTTTCATGAAAAGCATGAACACAACTCGGGAGGAATCTTAGATGGCTTGAACGAATCCAATGTAAACGAGGAAGGCTGACACACATTGGGAGGTGATCTACTCGGTTCCTTGAGAAACCGTGTCGCCCCTCGTGCCAGTGTGATTATTGTCAAGAAAGGAGGGGGAGCACTTGTCGAGGAAGTGGGGAACGACCAACACTCAGCAGACTTAACGTGTTGCAGTCAGATGCAACCGAAAAGGAGGTAAATATGCATATTGTTGTCGAGCACACGATTACGAATCCGGATGTTTTCTTTGGGCTTGCCTCAAGAGTCGCCGAAGCACCTTCGGGAATCAATGCGCTCCAGTTTCTCCCGAGTACGAGCAAAGATCGGGCGGTCTGTCTTTGGGAAGCCAGGTCGGTAGAGGTTTTGAAGGGCTTCCTGGAACCCTTGACTGGTCGGAGCAGTCGTAACACCTACTACGCGGTGGATAGCACAAAAGCGATGGGTCTTCCGATCAAGAAAGCTGCGGCGTAGGTGGGAAAACTCTTTGAGCCGGCGTGCCACGCCGGCTCAGCTTTTCCGCATTCCGAAAACCCATCCCGCACCACTCATCCGGGATCTCTTTTTTTGGCCCCACAAACGGCTGCGCCCCGCCTTCACCAGCATGCGGGATTAGGATTGCTACCACTACCTTAAAATCCAGTGCCTTTATGTGCCACTTCTTAAGACGGCGCACAGCACCCCTTACGGTCCGGCAGTAGTTCCATCATCTCGTTTATCGTCGTAGATAACGTACGCCCTTATGGTCGATGAAAAACCACCAGACGCCCTTCGTGCGTTCCCGAATCTTGACCCTCATCCCTTAAATTTCCTCCTAACTGGCGTGGTATTCATGGAACATATATTTCAATTCCCTTTCTTCACCTTTTGCGGATTTTTTAAACGATCATTTTCTTCTTTTAACCTCGCTACTTCTTTTTTTAACTCCCCTATTTCCTTCTTTAATGTTGCTGTTTCTTCCGATGATTTTTCTTCCAAATTTTCATGCAATTTGGTTGCGTTATCCAATTCCATTGACGCTTCCTTCCATATCAGAGGAAGCAGAGAATCAATGTCATAAGCGTTTAAAGTAGGTAAATCCGTTAAAGCACCTCCTTCTTTCGTATCTTTCCTTGCATTTGGATATAATTGTCCAATTTCTTTACCCACATCCGAGTTTACACCAATATATGACCCAAGCACACCACCAGATATCTTGCCATCCCAAATAAATCCTGCATATTCATAATGCCCCATGACTTTTTTTAATGAAATTGATAACTCCGGATATTTTTGAGCATCCTTGCTTTCTAAGAATATATTTAAAGGGAACTTGGCCTCACCAAGAGCATTTCTATAATCCATATACGAAATTCCCTCCTGAATTTTGGCCTGAAGTTTTTTCAATGCCAATACAGCGTCTTTTTCCGATTGTGCATGGGTCAACGTAGGCACACAAATCAATAAAATAAAGAATAAAACCATCCACTTCTTCATCCTTCGGTCCCCTTTCTTTTCGATTTCTTCCCCTTCGGTTCCCTCTCCTTCAGGTATGCGTCGACTTGCCGCCTGAGCCACTCGGCGAACGATATGTCATCGTCCACGAGCGCGTGAAGCAACCGCTTCCGAAGGTCGTCCGGAACGTCCGCGTTCAACCTCGCCATCCCCTGTCCCCCTCGCCGCGGATTGCACATACAGAGATAGTGTGATCGTGTAATAGTGTGAAGGCAATCCCCTTCGCTCCTCCCGGCAGAATCGCCCTCTGGACCCGGTGTGGTTATCCTGATTTTTTACCGTCCGATACTACCGATCTGGAGGTCCCTGTTTTTTTCTGCTCACTCCCCCTACCGCTTGATATAGTCCCCGCTGACGGTGGCCCCCAACCATCTCAACTCCCGGAGGTGCCCGATGACCCTTTCCAGATATAAATTGATCGCGGGGAGAACCACCACATCCTGACGCAAGAGGATGCGCCTCGGAGGGCGGTCCTCGTGCGGGGTTCCCCTGATCCCTCCCGCCGCACCGCGGCGGAACAGCATTCCCCGCCTTGCGGCGGGGGGCAGAAAAGACGCGGAAGAACGGGTTAAGGGCTGGGGGAAGAACCATGGAAACGCCGCTGAGGGGTATCTCGCAGAGCAGGCACTTCCATTGGTACGTGCTGGGAACGGTGCTCATCGGCGCCTTCATGTCGGCTCTCGACGCCAGCATCGTGAACATCGCCCTGCCCTCGATCATCGTCAGCTACCACTCGAGGATGGGGGTGGTGGAGTGGGTCTCCTTGTCGTACCTCCTCACGCTGACGCTGCTCCTGCCGGCCATGGGCCGGCTGGCCGACATGCTCGGCAGGAAACCGCTCTACAGTTCGGGCTTCGTGCTCTTCACCGTGGGTTCGTACTTCTGCGGGGCGGCCTCTGGCATCGTGGCGCTTGTTGTCTGGCGGGTGGTCCAGGCCGCCGGGGCCGCTCTACTTCAGTCCAACAGTCTCGCACTCATCATGCAGGTCTTCCCCGAGCGAGAACGGGGCCTGGCCATCGGCATTCAGGGCGCGGTGCAGGCCGCGGCCATGTCCATCGGGCCTTTCATCGGCGGCATCCTGGTGCAGCACTTCTCTTCTCAGGCCATCTTCTACGTAAATGTGCCCGTCGGGCTGGCGGGGACCCTAGTGGCGTGGCTTGTCCTACCCAGGCCGACGGTCCGAAAGGGGCGCCTCTCCTTTGATTATTTGGGCGGCATCCTCTTCTCGGTAGCCCTCGCCTCGATGATGCTGGTGCTCACCCAGATGACCGCCCACAACTGGTTCGCGGACCACAAGGCGCTGCTCCTCTCCCTGGCTCTTGCCACGTTCGGTGCGTTTTACCTCGTGGAGCGCCGTACCACCGAGCCTTTCATCAAGCTCAGTCTTTTCAGAGAGCGGAACTTCACCATCGGCAACATCTCCGGAATGCTCTCTTACGTGACGCTCTTTGCGCCCATGTTCCTCCTCCCGTTCTACCTGGAGAAAATCCTCGGGCTGGACCCGGAACGGGCGGGCATCCTCCTCACCCCCGTGCCGATGGCCCTTTCGGTGGTGGCTCTCTTCAGCGGGTACCTTTCCGACAAGTTCGGCGTGCGGCTTTTCACCGCAGGCGGCATGGCGCTCACCGCAGTGAGCCTCTTCGCCCTGAGCACTCTTCATCACGATTCGACCGTCTTCGGTGTGGGGTGGCGATTGTCCCTTCTGGGCGTGAGCCTCGGCCTCTTCACGCCTCCCAACAACCGCTCGGTCATGTCCGCCGCGCCAGTTGCCGACCTCAGCGTGGCCGGGGGTCTTCTCAACATGATGCGAAGCCTGGGCATGATGTGCGGCGTGGCATTCGCTCAGCTGATCTACAGCAGGGAGTTGCACACCTTGCTGGACAAGGCCGCGGAAGCGTCCGGTCCGGCGGCGCGAATCTTGCGCCACCACGATATGATGATAAGCTTCGACAAGGTCTATTTCACCATGATCTTCGTGGCCCTCGCCGCCGCGGCTCTCTCCCTGGTCAAGGAGCGCGAGGACATCGAGAAAATATAGTCCCATCCTTTTTCTTTCGCCGAGCCCCACACGCGGGTAATCCGGTGCGAAGTAGACCAGCGGGGGGGGATGTATTCCACACGTTCCTACCCCAGGCTTCCCCCGTCCTGAAGGGCAAGCGCCTTGTCCGCAACAATCACCTGGTTTTCCCCGTCCCCTTCGCCCGGTACTACGCCACACTTCACCTCGTGGGCGTATCGCGGGGCACGTAGCCGAAGGTTGCCAGTCGTTCTCCGGAGACTGCATAGGCGGCGGCAGTCATATCGTTCACTCCCGTGGCATCAATCCATTTGTTGTAGAAATTGAAGAGTGCACACACGGTGATGGCATCGTACAGCGCCTCCTCGCTCCATCCCGCAGCCTTCACCTCCTCTACGTCCTCCTTCTGAAGCCGACTGGACTCTCGATTCATCTTCTCGATAAATGCAAACAGTGCCTTCTCCCGATCACTGATCGGAGCGGTTCGATAATCCAGCAACACCGCATCGACCAGCGAGCGGTTACCCAACAAGGACGCCGCGACCGCGGCGTGGGAACCGATTCAGAATAGGCAGTCATTACGCCGAGAGGTAAAAGCCGCGATCAACTCGCGGAAACCGGCGGGTAGCGGAGACGGCCCTCGCATCACGCCCTGTGTGAACCGTGACAGAAAATCCGTCCGGTCCGGCTTGTAGGCAAACAGGTGCATAATCTGCGGAACCGGGTGGCCCGCTGCGCGCAACTCGTTGATCAGGCGAGTGTAGTCGCCGTCAGGATTCCTCTGCTCGACTTCGGACAGAAACATCGGACACATGGGCATCTCCTTTCATCAGCTGAAACATTTACTTTGGCTCGCCAAATAAATCTACCAGATACCCGGCCAATGTGATCAGGCGGGAATCAGATGGCCGACGTGTGCATGGGGTTCGGTTTGCATCCTGTCACATGGTGAGTATACTGATCGCGCCGGCCCCAAAACACGACGGCCGGTTCCCGATGGCGATGTGGACTTCACCACTATGGGGCAGGCTTGACACCTATCCCCGGTTTCAATCTCGAATAACGTAAAGGAGGAGTGCAACGTGGACAATCTCAGTCTCAGGGACGGCA
>Ga0210132_1000068_pt1 | contig 13502 bp, 12 predicted proteins | sample Browns_TuleC_D2_FD_184856 | JGI IMG/M metagenome (GOLD analysis project Ga0210132, IMG submission 184856) | Wetland microbial communities from San Francisco Bay, California, USA, that impact long-term carbon sequestration - Browns_TuleC_D2 (SPAdes) | ecosystem: Environmental > Aquatic > Marine >...
TGATGACCACCCCCGCCCTCGCGGGCTTGCGCGGCGCGTTCCCGGGGTCCCGGATCGCGCTTCTCGCCAAACCGCTGGTGGCCGAACTGTTCCGCCATCATCCGGACGTCGACGAGGTGATCGTATACGAGCGACCCGGACGCCACGAGGGGATCTCGGGGCGCCTTCGGCTGGGCGGGGAACTCCGGCGGCGCCGTTTCGACGCGGCGCTGCTTCTCCAGAACGCGTTCGACGCGGCGCTCCTCGCCTTCCTCGCGCGGATCCCGGAGCGCGCGGGATACCCCACCGATGGCCGCCGGCTGCTCCTCTCCCTTCCTGTACCGCTGATCCCCGACGTCCTCCAACGTCACGAGGTGGAGTATTACCTTTGTCTTCTCGACGGGTTGGGGGTCCCCCGCCCGGTGCCGCCGATCCTGAAACTTCTCGTGACGGGCGAGGAGCGGGCGGGAATCGCTTCCCGCCTCGCATCCCTCGGACTCGAGAGGGGCGCGCCGGTCTTGGCGATCAACCCGGGTGCGTCGTACGGTTCCGCGAAGCGGTGGTACCCGGACCGGTTCGCCGCCGTCGCGGACGCCCTCTCGGAGGAGTGGGGGGCCGCGGTCGTCGTTGTCGGGTCGACCGCGGAGGCGCCGCTGGCCGGGGAGATCAAGGCCACGGCGCGAGCAGGGGTCGTCAACCTGGCGGGGAAGACCACCGTGCGCGAAATGATGGCGCTCCTGTCCCTCTCCTCTTTCCTCGTGACCAACGACTCCGGCCCGATGCACATCGGCGCCGCCCTTGGGGTGCCGCTCGTGGCGATCTTCGGCCCCACCGACTGGCGCCGCACCTCGCCGTGGACCGACCGCGCACGGATCGTCCGGGTCGGCGTCGACTGCTCGCCCTGCAAGCCCAGGACGTGCGACCGGGGGCACGAGTGCATGCTCGGCGTGACCCCCGAAATGGTGGTCGACGCCGCGCGGCAACTGCTGCCGGGGGGGCCGCGCGCCGGTGCCTGACGTCCGCAGGATCCTGATCGTAAAGCTCTCCGCGATGGGGGACGTGGTGCACGCTTTGCCCGTGGTCTCCTACCTGCGCCGCGCAGCCCCGTCAGCGGAGATCCACTGGGCGGTGGACGCCCGGTTCACAGGGCTTCTCGATGGGAACCCGGGAATCGCGAAGGTGGTTTCCCTGCCGATCAAGGAGTGGAGGGGGCGGGCCGGTTCCCCTGGGACGTGGCGGAAGGCACTTGCCGCCGTGTGCGCGTTGCGGCGGGAGCAGTACGACATCGCGTTCGACGTGCAGGGGAACATCAAGAGCGGCGTGGTCACATACCTTTCCGGCGCCCCGCTGCGGTACGGTTATCCCCGGGAGACTGCGCGGGAGCGCCAGAACCTCTGGTTTACGAATCGCCACCCGCCGGCGGTGGAAGACGACCGGCACGTCACGCGGAAGATTCTGCGCGTGGCGAGCGCCCCGTTCGACGGGGAGTTTCGCCTCGATGACCTCAAGGGAGAGGTCGCGAACACGCCGGAGGAAATCGCGGCGGCCGAGCGTCTGCTGTTCGACGCCATTCCCGGCGCGGCTCCCCGCCTCGCCGTCCACCCAGGCACGACATGGAACACGAAGCGGATGGATCCGGCGTTCTGGGCCGAATCGGTGCGGCTCCTCCGCGGAACCTTTCCGTCGATGGGGGCGTTCCTGTCCTGGGGAACCGACCGGGAGCGGGAGGAGTGCCTCGCGATCCGGGAACTCGCCGGGGGGCGGGTGAAGCTATTGCCGCGCCTCGGGTACAAGGCGCTCGCGGCCGTCTACCGCGCCTGCGGCCACATGATCGGCCCCGACACGGGACCGTTGCACTTGGCCGCCGCCGTCGGTGCGAAGACGGTTTCGATCTTCCGCGGGAGCGACGGAAAGTACGCCGCGCCGGTCGGCCCCGCCCACCGCTTCTTCCAGGCGCCGCTGCCATGCACGGCGTGCCAGATCAAGGGGGACAAGGTGTGCCCGCGGGACGCGGAGTGCCGCGCCAGCATCAAGGCTGCGGAAATCGCCGCGGCGATGGCGGAGTTCATCGCGGGATCGGACGCCGCGTCCGCCGGGGGGAAGGCTCCATGAAGATCACCGCGATCGTCATCACGAGGAACGAGGAAAGGAACATCGGGGACTGCCTGGCGTCGGTCCCGTTCGCCGACGAAGTGATCGTCGTCGACTCGGGCAGCGACGACCGGACGGAGGAGATCTGCCGGAAGGACCCGAGGGTTCGCTGGTTCCCCGAGCCGTGGAAGGGATTCGGCCCGCAGAAAAACAGCGCTCTCGACAAGGCGCAGAACGACTGGATCTTGAGCATCGATGCCGACGAGCGCGTCACCCCGGAGCTGGCGAAGGAGATCGCCTCCCTGCCGCTGTTTGAACCCGGAGTGGACGGGTACCGGATCCCAAGGAAAAGCTTCTTCGGGAAGGAATGGGTTCGCCACGGGGGATGGTATCCCGATTACACGATCCGGTTGTGGCGGCGGGGAGCGGGCCGCTTCGTGGACCGCTCGGTGCACGAGGTGGTCCGGGTCGAAGGAAACGTGGGAACCCTCCGGGGCGATCTGCTGCACCACACCTACATGGACACAAACGACTTTGTCGAACGGATGAACCGCTACTCCACTCTCGGAGCCCGAGAACTCCGGAAGGAAGGGGTCCGGTGCACGCTCCTCGACCTTCTCTTCCGGCCCCCGTTCACCTTCTTCCGGATGTACGTCCTACGCCGGGGGTTCCTCGACGGGGCGCTCGGGTTCCGCCTGGCGGTTCTCTATGCAATGTACACTTTCCTGAAATACGCCAAGTTGAGAGATGACGATGGGCGATAGCCTGGCAGGCCACGACGTCGGGTCGATCATCGTCTTCAAGCAGCGCAACATCGGGGATGTGCTGCTGGCCACCCCCGCGATCCACGCACTCCGTTGCGCCTGGCCGTCGGCCCGCATCGCGGTGGCGGTAAACTCGGGGACGGAGGCGATGGTTTCCGGAAACCCCGACATCAACCGCGTGATCGTGTTCGACCGGATGGCCCGGGACGCCGGCGGACCGAGGCGATGGAGGGAGGAGGGCCGGTTTCTCGCCGAGATCCGTTCCTGGCGCCCCGACCTCGCCGTCCAACTCACGGAGGGAGACCGGGGAGCCATCCTGGCTTTCCTGTCCGGGGCGAGGTTCCGGGTCGGCGTGACGCCGGCCCGGCGGGGGTTGTGGGGGAAGGAGAAGCTGTTCACCCACCTGTCTCCGCGTCCCTCCCTGTACCGCCACGCCGTCCTCCGGGACCTCGACGTGGTCGGCGCGGCGGGCCTCGCTCTGAACTTCGCCTTCACGGAGCAAGATCGGGACCGCGCCGCCGCGCTGCTTTCCGGGGCGGGGATCCCCGCCGGCGCGCCGTACGCGGTCGCGCAGCCCGGATCCCGGTGGAAGTTCAAATGTTGGACCGACGAGGGGAACGCGGGCCTGATCGCGCACCTCGCCCGGTGGGGGCTCATCCCCGTGGTCACCTCGGGGCCGGGGCCGGAGGAGGTGGCACAGGTGGAGCGAATCCGGGGACTGTGCCCGGCCTCCTTCGTCTCCCTGGCGGGACGCCTCACGTTCAAGGAACTGGGCGCGCTGATCTCCGCGGCGCGCCTCTACGTCGGCGTCGACTCTGCGCCGATGCACCTCGCCGCGGCCGTGGGAACCCCGACGGTGGCGATCTTCGGCCCCACCGGGGCCTTCAACTGGGCTCCGTGGGAAGGGATCGACTGGGGGTATACGCCGGAACGGCCTGCGGGAACCCGCTTCGTCGGCCGCCACGCGGTGGTGCAGAAGGAGATGGAGTGCCTCCCGTGCGGGCAGGATGGTTGTGAGGGGACGAAGAAGAGCCGATGCATGGAGGAGATCTCCCTCGACGAGGTGACGGAGGCGGTCGATCGGGTGCTCGCGAGGCCGGTGGGGGCATGACGGATCGGGTGACGGTCCTGCATACGGAGTCCTCCCTCGGCTGGGGGGGGCAGGAACAACGTACCTTGCGGGAGTGTCTCGGGATCCGGGAACTGGGGATGCGCCCGGCCGTCCTCTGTCCCCCGGAGGCGGAACTGGGCCGGCGGGCAGCGTCCGCGGGGATCGAAGTCTTTTCGTGCCGGGTGCGCAAGAGCTACGACCTGGCCGCCATCCGGACCATCCTCCGGGTCCTCCGCGAACAGGCCGTGGACGTCGTGAACACCCACAGCGGCCGGGACAGTTTTCTGGCGGGGGTGGCCGCCCGCCTTTCGCCACGGCGTCCCGCACTGGTCCGCACCCGTCACCTCGCCATGCCGATCACTTCCCGGATCTCCTACTCCTACCTCCCCCACCGGGTCGTCACGGTGAGCAGGTACGTCAAGGAGTACCTGGTCCGGGAAGGGGTCCCCGGGGAGCGGATCGTCGTGGTCCCGACGGGGATCGACGTGGGCAAATTCGCGGATGGCCGGGCACCCGGGAACTTGCGGGAGGAGTTGGGCCTCCCGCCGGACGCCCTGCTCGTGGGGTCCGTCTCGGTCCTCCGGATCAAGAAGGGGCACCGGTCCCTTCTGGAGGCAGTGCCGTCGATCCTCGCGGCGTTTCCCCGCGCGGTGTTCGTGATTGCCGGAACGGGTCCTCAGGAGAAGAACCTGCGGAACGCGATCGATGTGCTGGGGCTGTCCGGATCGGTCCGCATGCTGGGCCACCGCGAGGACGTGCCCAACGTGCTGCTGTCGCTGGACCTCTTCGTCCTGCCCACGGAGGAGGAGGCGCTGGGCACCGCCTTCGTGGAGGCGATGGCCGCGGAGCGGGCGGTGGTAGGGTGCCGCGTAGGGGGTGTCCCGGAGGTGGTGGAGGAGGGAAGGACCGGGCTGCTGGTGTCGCCCGGGGATCCGGCCGCCCTTGGCGACGCGATCCGCTCCCTCCTGGCCGATGGGGAGCTGCGGCGCAGGATGGGGGCGGCGGGGCGGCAGGTGGCCCTGGCGCGGTACTCCGAGGAAGAGATGTGCAGGCGGATGTGGGGGATGTACCGGTCCCTCCTTGCGGAGCGGGGGAGGGGGTGAATCTGCCTTGAAGGTCGCCCTCGTGCGCTACAACTATTCGCCGCACGGCGGCGCGGAACGGTATCTCGACGGTCTTCTGCAGGGCCTCTCCTCCAGGGGGGCGCACATCAAGCTTCTCACGGCGTCCTGGGAAGGGGGGGCCTCCGGGACAGTGTCGATGGAAACGATCCGCGTTCCGGGGAAACCCGTACCCCTCCGGCTCCTCCTGTTCGCCAAAGAAGTCCGTTCCTGGTCCCGGAGGCATCCCGACTGGCTGCTCTTCTCCCTCGAGCGGATCCCCGGGGCAGAGGTGTACCGGGCGGGAGACGGGTGCCACGTAGAGTGGCTGCTCAAGAAGCGGGCGCTCCGGCCCGTATCGTGGCCCCTGGAGTGGATCCGCCCCCTCAATCGGACGTATCTTGCCTTGGAGCGTGCGATGTTCCGCTCGCCCCGGCTGATGGCCGTGATCGCCAACTCCGAGCGAGGGAAAGAGGACATCGTGCGGCACTTTGCGGTTCCCGCGGAGAAAATCGCCGTCGTCTACAACGGCGTCGACGTCTCGGCGTTCCCCCCGGGTTGCCGCCCTGCCGCCCGCCGCGCGCTGCGGGAACGGTTCGGCGTCCGGGACGAGGAGATCGTCTTCCTGTTCGTGGGGTCCGGGTTCGCCCGGAAGGGCGTCGGCACCCTCGTGGACGCAACGGTCCGTCTCGCGCGAAGGGAAGAGGACTTCCGGGTGATCGTAGTGGGAAAGGGGAACGCCGGGACGTACCTCCGCGCGGCAAGCCGGGGGGGAGCGGAAGGGAGGATCCATTTCCCGGGACCGGTCGCCGGAGCCCGGGACTATCTCCTCGGAGCGGATGTTTTCGTGTTCCCGACCTTCTATGAACCGTTCAGTAACGCGTGCCTCGAAGCGATGGCGGCCGGACTCCCGGTTGTCACGACGCCGGTCAACGGCGCCTCGGAGATCCTGCGGGACGACGAGTCGGGATACGTGCTCGACGATCCCCTCGACGCCGGCGCCCTGGCGGACCGGATGGAGCGGCTCCTGTCGCCGGACCGGCGGGCGGCGATGGGGGCCGCGGCACGGCTGGCGGCGGAATCGCTGACGCGGGAGCGAAATGTTTCGGAGACGATGGCCGTTCTGGCCCGCGCGTGGGCGGAGAAGACGGGGGCGGACGAAGGGTCCCCCCGGGGGATGGGATCGTGAGGCCGATACCGGTGCTCATGTACCACCACGTCGCCCCGCACCCGGGGGACATGGTGACGGTCACGCCGGCGACCTTCGAGGGGCAGATGCGCCACCTCGCGAAGAACGGATACGCGGCCCTCTCCCTCGATGAACTGCTCTCCGCGATCCGGAGGGAATGGACGCCGCCGAAGAAGGCGGTGGCGATCACCTTCGACGACGGATGGCTGGACAACTGGGCCTGCGCCTTCCCGGTGCTCGTGAAATACCGGCTCCGGGCCGCCGTCTTCGTCGCGACGGGGTGGGCGGACCGGGCGTCGGCGGAAGGCCCCCCGGTTTCCCCGGCCGCATTCCCTCCCCACCGCGAAGCGCGCCGGATGGCCGAAAGAGGCGAGTGCCGCGGGGTGGTCGTCGACTGGGCCCGCATCGCGGAGATGCGCGCCTCCGGGCTCGTCGACTTCTACTCCCATACGGCGAGCCACGCCATGTGCGACCGGCTCGACCCGGATGCCGTGGCGGAGGAACTCCGGAGTTCGAAGCAGGTCCTGGAGGAGCGGCTGGTGTGCCCGTGCCCGTACCTGTGCTGGCCGTTCGGGAAATTCTCGAGGGAGGCCGTCGCGCTTGCGAGGGAAACCGGGTACCGCGCCCTTTTCACCACGCGCCCCGGCGTCGTCCGGGAGGGGACGGACCCGTTCGATATCCCCCGGATCGTGGTGAAAGACCGAGTCGACTGGTTCCGCAGCCGCGCACGGCTCTATACCCGTCCGTGGCTCTCCTCCCTCTACCTCGCCGCGAAGAAGCCGTAAGATGCCGCCCGCCCGTTGTCGCGATACGAATGCGGAATGGATCTCATCCCGATGTATGGAGACCTAGCGGTATGCGTGATTTAAAAAATTTCTCCGCTGGTGAATGGTTGCGGTTCGTCCCGCTCGAGTATGCGTTCAAACAAGCGCGCAACGACGCGTGGCTCGCGATCTATAAAAAGATCCGGCCGAAAGCGCTGGACTCTTTCCTTGTCGAGACGGAGCGGTTCAGAAATCAACCCGTTGCCCTGGTCATTGCGTTCGAGCAGCCCTGGGCGTTGGACTGGCTGCTGCGGATGGCGCAGCGCAACCTCGCGGATACCGCCGTGCTGGTTTTCGACAATTCACGGAGGGCTGCCGCGAGACTCGATATCGAGCGGGTGTGCCGCAACCGCGGTGTTCCCTATCTCGCATTGCCGGTGAACCGCACCCGGCACGTGAATCGATCGCATGGCATGGCCATGACGTGGGTCTTCCACAACGTGGTCCGTGCCATCCGGCCCTGCTTGTTCGCTTTCATCGACCACGACCTGATTCCGATCCGGAAGACCGAGCTTTCGGAAAGACTGGCGGATCAACCGGTTTATGGCAAGCTGCGGGCCAGTGCGTGGGCCTGGCAACTCTGGGCCGGCTACTGCCTGTTCGATTTTTCGACCGTGGCGGGATTGCCGATGAATTTTCTTTACGATTTCTCGCAGAAGCTGGATACGGGAGGCCGTAATTGGGACTGTCTTTATCGGACCTACGATCGGGAGCGGCTCCGGTTCGCCGGCAGCCGCTACGTCAACGTCAGGAACCCGGTGACGGGAATATCCCTGCCGATGGAATTCGTCGATGACCGGTGGCTGCATATCGGAAGCATCGGCTACAACGACAACTTCCGCCCGAAATCGGAGTTTTGCGAAAACCTGGCGCACGCCATGGACGAAGGGGTACCCTGGACACAGCTGTGCGACGACGCGAATCCACACCTCCTGGATCCGCAGGTCCCGGAATTCCCGCAACCACCGCACACGGAATGACCGAACCGGAGCATATCGGGTCGGGCTTCGCCAGGCATTATCGGAAAATGTGAAGGCATAACCATCGACGGACGACGGGAGACTGGGGCGGAGGAGGACCCGATGAGGGTGGTCTACTCGATCTCGACGCGGATCGGCGCCAGCGGGCTGGGGGTCGACAGCTTCGAGGCGCTCAAGGGGATCTATGCCCGGGGGTACCTTGAGCGAGTGGTTGCCTATGGGAACCGGCAGAAGGAGATTCCCTCCTCCCTCATTCGGGGTCTGGGCATCGGACCGTACAAGATCTTCTCCAACCTCCCGGCGCGCTACTACTACCCCACGAAGATGAAGGCGCTGGACCGTGTTGCGGTCCGTGTCCTGCGGCAGGGGGCCGACCTGTTCCACGGATGGTCCGGCAGTTCCCTCCGTTCTCTACGGTATTGCCGCGAGGAGGGGGTAACCTCGTTCATGGAAAATCCCGCTCCGCATTTCCGTTATGGCGAAGAGATCATGGGCGCCGATTACGACTCGCTGGGAATCCGCTGGAAGAAAGACCCGGAACTGTTTCCGAGGTTCTTCGGCTTTGGCCCCGACTATCTCCAGGGGGAGTACGAGGCTGCCCGATACCTTATCCTCGAGTCGGAGTTCACCCGCGACACCTTTCTGGCTCAAGGGTTTCCCGCGAGCAAACTCGTTGTCCTTCCCCGGGGGGTGGACACGGTGCGATTCAGGCCTCCGGATCGGCCTCGGCAGGACCGGCCGTTCCGGGTGGTCTTCTTCGGCCCGATCGGGGTGCGGAAGGGGGCGCGCTACCTTCTCGAGGCCTGGTCGAAGTTGAAACTCCGCGACGCGGAACTGGTCATGTTGGGAAGTATGCAGAACGACGTGCGGACGATCGTCAATCGGATCACCGCCGCCGACCCCACGATCCGGCTTCCGGGATTCGTCAAGGATTATGTGCGCTTCTACCACGAGTCCTCCGTCCTTGTTCTCCCGTCCCTCTCCGAAGGGAGCGCCAAGGTCACGTACGAGGCGATGGCGTGCGGACTTCCGGTGATCGTCACTCCAAACGCCGGATCCGTCGCCCGGGACGGGGAGGACGGCTTCCTCATTCCACCGAGAGATTCCGAAGCGCTTCAGGAGAAGCTTCTGAAACTGTACGAGGACCGTGGGATGCGGGAGAGCATGGGACGAAACGCCCGAAAGCGCGCCGAGATGTTTACCTGGGACGCACACCGGAAGGAGCTGCTGGCGGTCTACGAGGCGGCGTACGCCGGGAAGACGGTCCAAACCGCCGTTTCCCGGGAACCGGCATTCGGGGCAAAGGAAGATCCGGAGTGAAGATCGCCCTCTATGAGATGCTCGTCACCGTCAGCTACGGCGGGATCCAGACGACCTACTGGGAAACTGCCGGCCGCCTTTCCCGGATGGGGCACGAGGTCCATCTTTATGGCGGTGAGGGGACGATCCGGCGTGAAATTTCCAACGGGGTGAAGATCCTCACCTTTCCATTCACCGCCCGTGAGAAGTTCCCCGACCTGGGCTCCCGGTTCCGGAAGTTCGCGGAGCGGGTCACCTTCGGGCGGAACGCCCTCGCCACGTTGCTGCGGAACCGGTACGATGTGATCTACATCCGGAAGCCTTACGAGTTTCCGATCTCCCTCTATGTCCGGAGGAAGACGGGGGCGAAGGTCGTCTACCGGAGCGGAGGCACGGAGTTCTACCCGGGGTACGGTTACCTCGCGTCCCGTCTCGACGCGCTCCTGGCTTGCAGCCGGTACAACGCCGGGCAGATCCGCGCCTATTGCGGCCTCGAGCCGGAGGTCCTCCATAATGGCGTCGACACGGATCGTTTCGTTCCGCTCCCCCGTTCTTCCGGGGTATTCCGTCGCCTCGGGCTTCAGGACGGCGACTTCGTCGTGATGAGCGTTGGCCGGCTCGTCGGGTGGAAGGGGTTCCATTATGGGATCCGGGCCGTCTCCCGGCTGGACGACCGGCGCGTGAAGTACGTGATCGTCGGGGACGGGGAGTTCCGGCGGGGGCTGGAGCGGGAGGCCGGGGAACTCGGAATGGAGGATCGGGTCGTCTTCACGGGGGCCGTGGCGGCCAAAGAGATGCCCGACTACTATTCGGTCGCGGACGTGATCCTCTTCCCGACGATCGGGGACGACGACGCCTTCCCTAACACCCTGTGCGAGGCGATGGCGTGCGGCAAGCCGGTCGTCGGGACGCGCAAAGGCGGCATCCCGGAGGGGATCGAAGAGGGGAAGACGGGCTTTGTCGTGGAGGCCAGGGACGACGGGGCGATCGCCGCGGCATTGAACGACATCCTGCGCGACCCGGAACGCCGGGGATCGATGGGGCGCCGTGCCCGGGAGCGGGCAGTGGGGCGTTTCTCCTGGGACGTCATCGTGAAGCGGCTCGAGGAGATCTTCCAGGAGACCTGTCGGTAGGTTCGGGACGGATCCTGACTGATCGGAAAGGGTTCAGATCCGATGAATACACTCGTACTCGGCGGAAATGGGTTTATCGGCTCCCACCTGGTGGACCGCCTGCTATCGGAGGGCCATGCGGTGCACGTATTCGATCGCCAGCCTGAGCGGTATCGGAAACCCCTGGCGGGCGTTGTCTACCACATCCAGGATTTCGGCAACCGCGCCTTCATTGCTTCCGTGCTCCCGCAGATGGACATGGTTTTCCACCTGGTGGGCACCACCGTGCCGAAAACATCCAACGATGACCCGGCTTTTGACGTAATGTCCAACGTGGTGGAGACCATCTATTTGCTGGAACAGTGTGCCAAAGAAAAGGTAAAGAAGGTCGTATTCGTATCAAGCGGAGGTGCCGTCTACGGAACGCCGGCGGCGCTGCCTGTTGCGGAGGACAGCCCCGAGAAGCCCGAATCTTCCTACGGAATCACAAAACTTGCGATCGAGAAATATCTTGGGCTGTTTCACCGGCTTTACGGTTTGAATTATGTGGTCCTGCGGCCTTCCAATCCTTATGGCGAAAGGCAGAACCCGGACGGTGACCAAGGCGTCATTGCGGTATTCCTTGGAAAAATCGCGAAAGGCCAGGCGATCGATATCTGGGGAGATGGCAGCAATGTGAAAGATTATATTTACATCGGCGATCTGATCGACGGAATGTACAAGGCAGCGTTTAGCGATACCGCTCACCGTGTCTTCAACATGGGCAGCGGCATCGGGCATTCGGTAAACGATATCGTAAGAATGATCGCCGAGAAGGTTGACCGGCCGATTTCGGTTACCTACGGCCCCAAAGGAACGTTCGACGTTTCCAGGATTTACCTTGATATTACCCGCGCCCGGAAAGAACTGGGATGGGGGCCCAAGACTTCTTTCGATGCGGGACTGCGTCGGACGTGGGAGTTTGTGAAGGATTTAGGCTCTCTTCACGAGTGAGCGGGTAACGGGATGTTGAGCTTTCCGGAAGGAGATTCGTCATGTGGGAACGGTTGATGGAAATTCTGGTATGCCCGGCGGACAGGAATCCCCTGGAGCTCGTGAACCAGGAGTACGTTTCTGGGGAAATAAGGACCGCACAGCTCCGATGCGCCGCCTGCGGGCAGGCATACCCGGTAGTCGACTTCATTCCCCGCTTTGTGGACAAGGAGAGCTACGCGGAGAAATTTGGCTTCGAGTGGAAGGCATTCCGGACAGTGCAGATCGACAACGCCAACAGGACGAACTCCCTGGAGACATTCATCGCGAAGACGGGATTAACGGAGGATTTCCTGCGGCGGAAACTCATCCTGGACGTAGGGGTGGGCGCCGGCCGTTTCGCGGATATCGCGTCCCGATGGGAGGGCGAGGTCGTCGGGATCGACCTCAGCAGCGCGGTGGAGGCGGCGCGGCTGAACCTTTCGGGCCGGCCGGGTGTCCATATCGTGCAGGCGGACCTGTTCAGGCTCCCGTTCCGAGAGGAATTCTTCGACGTGGTCTACTCCATCGGGGTGCTGCACCACACCCCGGATACGGAGGCGGCTTTCCATGCCATTTCCCGGTACCTGAAGAAAAGGGGCGTGATCGCCATCTGGCTTTACGAGAAATGGTCCAACAGCCGGAGAAAGAGCCTGACCACGCTCGCGGCGGTCCGGAAGGTGACGACCCGTCTCTCCCCGACCACGCTCTACTATCTCACGGCCCTTTCGATCCCGTTGTACTACGTCTACAAAATTCCCGTGATCGGGCTTCTCCAGAGATACCTCCCGATCAACAAACACAGCAACTGGAAATGGAGATGGCTCAATACCTTCGACGAATACCAGCCGAAGTACCAGTGGTACCACACCTACCCGGAGGTGTACCGTTGGTTCCGCGGGAATTTCTCCGATATCGAACTGCTGGACACCCCGCTCAGCATGCGCGGGACGAAATAGCGGCCCGTCGGGCGCCGTTTCTTGTCATGCCGCCGACGCTGGAGCCGGGAAGGCACGGGTGGGACAGTGGATCCCCATCGTGATCTCAAAGACGTGATGAAGTCGTTCTACGACCGGAACGTCCGTTATCACGAGTTGATCGGCGGGATGGAGGAGGGAGGGTACACCTACGACGACCTGATCGCCGGGCTGCTGGGGCGGGCGGCGATTCCGGGGCGGCGCCTCCGGGTCGTCGACGTGGCGGCTGGCACCGGATACAACCTCAGGGTGGCGAAGGCTGCCGGCGCGGTGTCCCTCGGAATCGATCTGTCGATCCACGCGTGCCGCATCGCCCGGGGAAAGGATCGGGATCTCGCGGTTTGCCGGGGGGACGCGGAGGCTCTCCCGTTCCGGGACGCCGCGTTCGACCTGGCCCTTTGCATCCAGCTGATCGAGCACACGCCGTTCCCCGAGAAGGTGATCGCCGAGATAACCCGCGTTCTCCGTCCGGGCGGGTTTCTTTTCCTCTCTGCTCCGAACATGCTCGGGTCGAGCCTCTTTTCGAGGATCATTCGGGTCTTGCCGAGCTACTTTTCCAGCGCAATAAAACAGATCCGGCCATTACCCACCGACATCCTGACAAAATGGGACGGGGCGTCAAATGCCATGGATGTCGCGGATCTCGACGCCTGCAACCGTGTAACCGTGTTTCAAGCGCTCAACCTCCTCCGGGCGAACGGGTTCGACGTCCTTCACCTCGATACGCTGCGCCACCCGAAGAAGTACAGGCCGGGCCGGTACGCGCTGGCGCGGGCGCTCCAGCGGGTTCCCGTGCTCCGGTACACCGGCGTGAACTTCAAGATCGTCGCCAGGAAGCGCTGATGTGCGGGATCGCGGGCTTTTCGGCGGCGGACCCGCCCCTCGCCGCCGCCGATATCGAACCGGCCCTCGGGATCCTCGGGCTGAGGGGGCCCGACGGCAAGGGACGGCACGCCGACGGGGGGACCCTTCTCGGGCACACCCGTCTATCCATCATCGACCTGTCCACCGGCAACCAGCCTATGACGAACGAGGACGGGTCCCTCTGGATCGTCTTCAACGGGG
>Ga0210132_1000073_pt1 | contig 12922 bp, 10 predicted proteins | sample Browns_TuleC_D2_FD_184856 | JGI IMG/M metagenome (GOLD analysis project Ga0210132, IMG submission 184856) | Wetland microbial communities from San Francisco Bay, California, USA, that impact long-term carbon sequestration - Browns_TuleC_D2 (SPAdes) | ecosystem: Environmental > Aquatic > Marine >...
ATCGCCAGGTCGTTGCGCGCCGGAACCCGGAGCAGCGCCGACGCGAGCGCCGTGGCCATCGTGATCCCCGCCGAGGGGCCGTCCTTGGGCGTCGCCCCCTCCGGCACGTGGATGTGGATGTCGTTCCTCTGGTAGAAATCCTTCTCGAGGCCCATCAGCTCCGCGCGGGTCCGGATGTACGCGAGCGCCGCCGAGGCGGACTCCTGCATCACCTCGCCCAGCTTCCCCGTGACCTTCACGTTCCCCTTCCCCGGCATGATGGCGACCTCGATCAGCAGCAGCTCCCCGCCCACCTCGGTCCACGCGAGGCCGGTCGCCACCCCGATCGACTGCTTCTCCTCCGCCTCGCCGTACCGGTACCGCGTGACCCCGAGGTAGCGGCGGACCGCCTTCGGCGTCACGGCAATGCGGTCCTTCGCCGGGTCCTTCACCACCTCCCGCGCGATCTTGCGGCAGACGGAGGCGATCTCCCGCTCCAGGCTGCGCACCCCCGCCTCGCGCGTGTAGAACCGGATGATCTGCAGGACCGCCATGTCGCTGAAGATCACCTTCTCCTTCGAGAGCCCGTGCTCCTCGACCTTCTTCGGGACGAGGTACCCCCGGGCGATGTGGAGCTTCTCCACCTCCGTGTACCCGTGGAGACGGATGATCTCCATCCGGTCCTGGAGCGGCCCCGGGATCCCGTGGAGCATGTTCGCGGTGGTGACGAAGAAGACGTCGGACAGGTCGTAGTCCACGTCGAGGTAGTGGTCGTTGAAGGTGCTGTTCTGCTCGGGGTCGAGGACCTCCAGCAGCGCCGACGACGGGTCGCCGCGGAAATCCGCCGACATCTTGTCCACCTCGTCGAGCAGGAAGACGGGGTTCACCGTGCCCGCCTTCTTGACCTGCTGCATGATCTTCCCCGGCATCGCCCCGATGTAGGTGCGGCGGTGGCCGCGGATCTCCGCCTCGTCCCGCACCCCGCCCAGCGACATCCGGACGAACTTCCGGCCCATCGCCCGGGCGATGGAGCGGGCGAGCGACGTCTTCCCCACGCCCGGCGGCCCGACGAAGCAGAGGATCGGGCCCTTCAGCTTCGAGACGAGCTTGCGGACGGCGAGGTATTCGAGGATCCGCTCCTTGACCTTCTCCAGTCCGTAATGGTCCTCGTCGAGGATCCGCTCGGCCTCGGAGATGTCGAGCTTGTCCTCGGTCCGCTCCTGCCACGGGATGGAGACGAGCCAGTCGATGTAGTTGCGGCTGACGGTCGCCTCGGCGGACATGGGCGACATCATCCGCAGCTTCTTGATCTCCTTCTGCGCCTTCTGGTTCGCCTCCTTGCCCATCCCGCGCTTCTTGATCTTCTCCTCGAGCTCGTCGAGCTCGGTGCGGCCCTCCTCGCCGTGCCCCAGCTCCTTCTGGATCGCCCGCATCTGCTCGTTCAGGTAGAACTCGCGCTGGCTCTTCTCCATCTGCTTCTTGACGCGGCCCCGGATCCGCCGCTCGATCTCGAGGACCTCGACCTCGGACTCCATCAGCAGCAGCAGCTTCTCGAGCCGTTCCGCGTCGGTCTCGAGCTCCAGCACCGCCTGCTTCTCGGAGACCTTGACGGGAAGCTGGGCCGCGAGGGTGTCGGCCAGGCGCGCCGGGTCGTCGACCCCGGAGACCTGCGTCGCGAGGTCCTGCGGGATCTTCTTGCTGAGCTTGGCGAAGTTCTCGAAGGAGGCGTGGACGTTGCGGATCATCGCCTCGGCCGCCGTTCCGGTGAACGGCACGGGGATCGACTCCTCGGCGCTCACCTGGAAGTACCGGTCGTTCGGGAGGTAGTGGACGATTTTCGCGCGCAGGCGCCCCTCCACCAGCACCTTGACGGTGCCGTCGGGGAGCTTGAGCATCTGGATGACGTGGCTGATCGTGCCGACCCGGTGGATCTCGTCCTCTTCCGGCTCGTTCGTGGAAGGGTCGATCTGGGAGGAGAGGAAGATCAGGCGGTCGAAGGAGAGGGCCGCCTCGAGGGCGGCGACGGATTTATCCCGCCCGACGAACAGGGGGACCACCATCCCGGGGAACACGACGATGTCCCGAAGGGGAAGCAGCGGGAGGATCTTCTTGCGGTCTGCCATGGACCCTCCCTCTCCCATCCTGTCAGGAGGCTAGCCTCCTTAGGCGAGCTCGGCTTTCTTCCCTTCCACGATCTCGGGCTGGATGCTCCCCCGCCCGCGGACCACGTCCTCGGTGACGACGCACTTGCGGATGTTGCTCTGGGACGGGATCTCGTACATCACGTCGAGCATGATGTGCTCGAGGATGGAGCGCAGGCCCCGCGCGCCGGCCTTCCGCTCGATCGCCTGTTGGGAAACGGCGTGCAGCGCCTCGTCGGTGAATTCGAGCTTCACGTTCTCGAAGTCGAACAGCCGCTGGTACTGGCGGACCAGGGCGTTTTTCGGCCGGGTGAGGATCTCCACCAGCGCGCCCTCGGACAGCTCGTGCAGCGTGGCCAGCACCGGAAGGCGCCCGACGAACTCGGGGATGAGGCCGTACCGGATCATGTCCTCCGGCTGGGTGAGCTCGAGGAGCTTCCCGAGGTTGCGCTCCGACCGGGAGACGATGTCCGCGGCGAACCCCATCGTCTTCTTCGACGTCCTGCGCTCGACGATCCCCTCCAGCCCGACGAAGGCCCCGCCGCAGATGAACAGGATGTTCGTCGTGTCGACCTTGATGAACTCCTGCTGCGGGTGCTTCCGCCCGCCCTTGGGCGGGACGTTGGCGATCGTCCCCTCGAGGATCTTGAGGAGCGCCTGCTGCACCCCCTCGCCGGAAACGTCCCGGGTGATCGACGGGTTCTCGGACTTCCGGGCGATCTTGTCGATCTCGTCGATGTAGACGATCCCCCGCTGGGCCTTCTCGACGTCGTAGTCGGCGGTCTGCAGCAGGGAGAGGATGATGTTCTCGACGTCCTCGCCGACGTACCCCGCCTCCGTGAGGGTGGTGGCGTCGGCGATGGTGAACGGCACGTTGAGGACGCGCGCGAGGGTCTGGGCGAGGAGCGTCTTCCCGCTGCCGGTGGGGCCGAGCAGGAGGATGTTCGACTTCTGCAGCTCGACGCCGTCGCCCTTGCGCGCCTCGATCCGCTTGTAATGGTTGTAGACGGCGACGGAGAGGATCTTCTTCGCCCGCTCCTGGCCGATCACGTAATCGTCGAGCGTCTTCTTGATCTCGGCGGGCTTCGGGAGGCGGCGCCGCTTCTCCTCGAGGTTCCCCTCGGACTCGTACTCCTCGGAGATGATGTCGTTGCACAGCTCGACGCACTCGTCGCAGATGTAGACCGTGGGTCCCGCGATGAGCTTGCGGACCTCGTTTTGCGCCTTTCCGCAGAAGGAGCAGACCAGCAGGTTCGCCTTGTCGTTGAATTTCCGGGTCGTCAAGGGGGGCCTCCGTCAGTCCACCAGGGGTTTGAGGGACGCAACGCGCTTCGGGACCACCTGATCAATGATACCATACTCCTTCGCCTGGTCTGCCGACATGTAGTAATCCCTCTCGGTATCCGCCGCGATCCGCTCCATCGGCTGCCCCGTGTGTTTCGCGAGGATCCCGTTCAGGTGCTCCCGCATGCGGAGGATCTCTTCCGCCTGGATCTTGATGTCCGTGGCCTGGCCGTGCGTCCCGCCCATCGGCTGGTGGATGAGGATCCGGGCGTTGGGGAGGGCCGTCCTCTTCCCCTGCGCCCCCCCGGCGAGCAGGACCGCCGCCATCGATGCGGCCTGCCCGATGCAGACGGTCGCCACCGGAGGCTTGATGAACTGCATCGTGTCGTAGATGGCCATCCCGGCGGTCACGATCCCCCCGGGGGAGTTGATGTACACGTTGATGTCCTTGTCCGGGTCCTCCGCCTCGAGGAACAGGAGCTGCGCGATCACGAGGTTGGCGACGTCGTCGTCGATCGGACTGCCGATGAACACGATCCGGTCCTTGAGGAGCCGGGAGTAGATGTCGTAGGCGCGCTCGCCGCGGCTGGTCTGCTCGACCACCATCGGAACCAGGGTCATTCGGGCGCCCCCTCGGTGACTACGGCGTTTTCCATCAGGAATCCGAGCACCTTCCGCTCGAGGAGCCGGTCGCGCAACGCGTCCATCCGCTCCTCGGAACTGTACATCTCCCGGACCTTCTCATACTCCATCCCCTCGGCCTCCGCCATCGCCTTCATCTCCGTGTCGATCTCGGAATACGACGCCTCGATGTTCTCCTTCCGCGCGATCGCGTCGATCAGAAGGCTCACGCGCACCATCCGCTCCGCGTTCGGCGTGAACCGTTCGGACATCTTATCGACATCCATGTTCATTTTCTTCAGGTCCACTCCCTGGGAGGAGAGCAGCCGGAAGGTGTCCTGCATCATCGTGATCGTCTGGCGCTTGACCAGCGTGGCGGGGACGTCGAACGGATTGCGCTCCGCCAACGCCTTGCGCAGCGCCTCCTCCGCCTGGCGACGGGAGTGCTCCTCGCCTTCCGCCACGAGCCGCTCCCGCACCTTTCCCTTGAGTTCGTCCAAGCCCGACACGTCGCCGAATTGCTTCACGAACGCGTCGTCCATCTCGGGGAGCTTCTTCTCGCGCACATCGCTGACCTTGACCTCGAACGCCACGGTCTTGCCCGCGTACTTCGGGTTCGGGAAGTCCGCGGGGTAGGCGACCTCGAAGGCGCGGGTCGTCCCCGATTCGACTCCCAGCATCCGCCGCTCGAACTCCTGACCGTACGGCATGCCGCCGGAGAGCGCGATGGCCGTCGCGTCGCTCCGATCGACCGTTTCCCCCCCGGCCACGGCGGTGAACCCGAACTCCACCAGGTCCGATTCCGCGGCCCCGCGCCCTTCCACCGGGTGGAACTGCGTGAACGACTCCCGAAGCCGCTCGACCGCCGCCGAGACGTCTTCGTCCGTCACGCTCACCTTTTCCCTCACCACCGGGATCCCCTTGTAGCCGACCGGTTCGACCTCGGGGACGACCTCGACGGTGGCGGAGAAGACGAAATCGTTCCCCGGGACGACCTTCGCACGGTCGACGCCCGGCATGGAAAGGACTTTGAGCTCCTTTTCCTTCACCACCTCGGTAAGCGACTCCTTCACCAGGTGCTCCGACACCTCGGCCTCGACCGAGTCGCGGAACATCCGCTTCACCATCTCCATCGGAGCCTTCCCCTTGCGGAACCCTCGCACCGGCACCATCCGGCGAAGCTCCGTGAACTCCAGCTCGATCCGGCGGTCCACCTCTTCCGCCGGGATCTCGACCGTGATCTTCCGTTCGACGCCGGAAACGGCGTCCACGCTGGTTTTCATCGCTCTACGGTTCCCCTTTTTCGTTCGATGACGTGCGACGGCAACCTGGTGCGAGAGGAGGGACTTGAACCCTCACGGTTGCCCACCGGATCCTAAATCCGGCGCGTCTGCCATTCCGCCACTCTCGCCCCGTTCGGCGGCGCCGAATGTCACAGTATAGACGATTCCCCCGGCCGCCTCAACGCCGGACACCCGTCGGAATCCCTTATTCGGGGTCTTTCCGGAAGGAGAGCCGGAGCTCCTCGAGGGCCGGCGCCTCCTGGTCGAATTGCATGCCGAAGATGTAGAAGCCCGCCGGTTCGTCCGCGGCGCGGAACCAGACCACGGTCCCCTGCACCCGGACGGGCGGTTTCCCTTCGGGAAGGATGGTTGCGTCGATCCGGTTCCGGTAGGTCATGAGGGTGTCGTACATGATGTGGATGCCGTCCGGGGCGAGGCGGGGAGTGACCACGGACATCCCCGTGGAGGAGACGTCCTGGGCGTCCCCGGTGACGGGGGAAGAAACCCGCCCCGGATCCTTTCCGCTGCGGACGGTGAAAACGACGGTGGCCAATGGGCGATATCGCTCCTTTGCTCTTCGTTCCCGGCGGAACAGGGTCATCCGACCGGATCTCCCTTCCTTTCCTCGTCGAGGCGCCGCAGCCCTTCCATCATGAGCTGCATCTCGTCCATCTCGAGCGTGCGGAGTTTCGTGGACTGCCCGTGCGCGATGACGAACGGCCCCTCCTGCCAGCGCAGCATCTCGTAGAAGGCCAGCTCCCCCGAGAGGCTCCCCAGCTCGGCATGGCGGATCCGTCCGTTCTCGAACCAGATCTTTCCCTCGCCGCCCTTCCCTGTGACGCGGACGCAGGCGGTCTTCAGGCCCAGATGAAGGGTCTGGACGATGTCGGGGACGCCGAGGTTCTTCAGATCCCCCACCACCCCCGCGGCCTGGGCGGTCCCCGACGCCCCCTTGCGCCACTTCGCGTCGCGCCGGATGACGTTGCGGATCCGCGCAGCCAGCTCCTTCAGGTCGACCGGCTTGATGAGGAAATCCTCGGCGCCCAGGTGCAGCGCGTCGACCTTGGTCTGGGACTCGTCCTTGCCGCTGAGGAAGATGAGGGGGGTGTCACCCCAGGGGGCGTTCGCCTCCCGCATCCTGCGGAACATCGCGATCCCGTCCGTCCCCGGCATCATCACGTCGGCCACGACCAGGTCGGGCGGGTCCTTCTCCATCGCGGCCAGCGCGTCCTCGGCGTTGTCCGCGGCGGTGACGTCGAACCCCTCGTTCACGAGTTTCAGCTTGAGGAGCATGAGGTAGTCGATCTCGTCGTCCACCATCAGGATCCTCGGCTTCGGCCCGAGCCCGCGGAAATGGAACTTCCGGTCCACGATGGAGGTGAACAACTCCACCACCTCGGGATCGAACTGGGTCCCGACGTTCCTGTGGAGCTCCTGGATCGCCTCCTCGCGCGTGAGGCTCCGACTGCGGTACGGGCGGTGGGCGGTCATCGCGGTGAAGGCGTCGACCACGGCCAGGATCCGCGCGCCGATCGGGATCTCCCGCCCCTTCAGTCCGCTCGGATACCCTTTCCCGTCGTACCGCTCGTGGTGGTGGATGATGATCGGCTTGACCTTCCACGGGAAGTCTATCGCGTCGATGATCTTCGAGCCGTTTTCGCAGTGGGACCGGATCGTCTTGAACTCCGACTCCGAGATCTCCCGCTTGCCGACCAGGATGTCGCTCTTGATGCCGACCCGGCCGATGTCGTGGAGGAGCGACCCGACCACGATCTCGTCCACCGTCTCCCGGTCGAGCTTCATCTCCTCGGCCACGAAGCGGGCGTACTCCATCGTGATGTGGGAGTTTCCCCCGAAGAACGGGTCGTTCACCTCCAGCAGGCTGACCAGGACGTCGACCGTGTCGATCAGGCATTTCTTAAGCCGCTCATCCTCGGCGCCCGGCTTTGCGATCGTCGGCCGGACCGTAGAGGCCGCGCGGAGGAGTTCGACGATTTCCCTCTGGTCGAGGATGAAGTCGGACGTGCCGAACCGAAGGACGTCGTCGGAGCTGCGGATCGTCGTGAAGGAGGACAGGACGACGACGTGGGTCTTCGGGGAGACCCGGGCGAGGCGCCGCTTGAACTCGACCCCGGAGTAGTCCGGAAGGAACAGTTCGACGAGGGCGCTGTCGAATGATGCGTTCGCGGCGATCTTCAGGGCCTCCGTGCCGGATCCCGCGAGCGCGACGTGGAACCCCTCCCCGGAGAGGAGGTTCGCCAGCATGTCGCGCACCGCCGGGTCGTTGCTGACGACCAGGACCGGGGATCGCGCTTCCCGCGAAGGGTCCATGTCAGGCCTCCCGGACATCCGCGCCGGTCATTTCCGCCGGAACGGGCAGGGTCAGAAGGTCGAGGATCGTCGGGGCAAGGTCCTCGAGCGCGCGGTCTTCCCGCAGCCGCGTGCCGACGGCCCGCGGGTCGGCGAGGACGAGGGGCACGAGGTTCGTCGTGTGCGCGGTGAAGGGACCGCCGGTCTTCGGGTCGATCATCTGCTCGGCGTTGCCGTGGTCGGCGGTCACGAGCGCCGCCCCTCCGACCTCCCATACCATCTCAACGACCCGCTGCAGATTCCGGTCCACCGCTTCGATCGCCTGGATCGCCGCCGGTAGAACGCCCGTGTGCCCCACCATGTCCCCATTGGCGAAGTTGAGGACCATCAAGGCGTGTTTCCCCGAGGCGATCTCGGCCACGGCGCGCTCCCCCACCTCGTACGCGCTCATCTCGGGCTTGAGGTCGTAGGTAGGCACGGACGGCGACGGGATCAGGATCCGCGCTTCCCCGGGGTAGACCGTCTCCTCCCCGCCGTTGAAGAAGTACGTGACGTGGGCGTACTTTTCCGTCTCGGCGATCCGAAGGTTGGAAAGGCCCGCGTCGGCCAGCGCCCCCGCGAGGATGTTGTCGAGCCGCTGCGGAGGGAAGGCCGCGGGAAGCCCGAACGTCTCGTCGTAGGCGGTCATGCAGGCGCAGGCGAGGGAAAGCCTCTCGGGGCGCGGAAAGCGGTCGAACGTCTCCTGCGTCAGCGTCCGGGTGATCTCGCGTGCGCGGTCGGCGCGGAAGTTGAAGAAGATCACCGAGTCGCCGGGGGCGATCCGTCCGACAGGCTGCCCGTCCCGCACGATCACCACGGGCTCGATGAACTCGTCGGTCTTCCCCGCAGCGTACGACGCGGCGACGGCGGCCACGGGGTCGCCGAAGGTCGTACCTTTCCCGCGGACCATCGCCTTGTACGCGCGCTCGACGCGGTCCCACCGGTTGTCGCGGTCCATCGTATAGTACCGGCCGACGACGGTGGCCACCTCCCCGGCGCCGATCTCGGCCGCCTTCGCCAACAGGGCGCGGAGGTGGTCGATCCCGCTGTGCGGCGGGGTGTCCCGCCCGTCGAACACGGGGTGGAGGCAGACCTTCGGGACGCCGCGCTCCTTCGCCATCCGCAGGAGCGCGTAGAGGTGGGTGTGAAGGGAGTGCACGCCGCCGTCGGAGAGCAGGCCCACGAGGTGCAGCGCCTTCCCGTTTTCCCTCGCCGCGTCCATGGCGGCGCAAAGGACGGGATTGCGGAAGAAGTCGCCGGTCCGGATGGACTTCGAGATGCGGACGAGATCCTGGTACACCACCCGTCCCGACCCGAGGTTCAGGTGCCCGACCTCGGAGTTCCCCATCTGGCCGGCCGGAAGCCCCACGCGCTCCTCCGAGGCGTGGATCAGGGTTCGCGGGAACCCCGCCCAGAGCCGGTCGAAGAACGGCGTGTCGGCGAGAGCCACCGCGTTCCCTTCCCTCTCTTCGCGATGACCCCAGCCGTCCAGGATGATCAGCGCGACAAACGGACTATTCATATCAGAGATTATAGAACACTCCCCGCCCGTCGAACCGGGCCGCCGGGCCGAGTTCCTCCTCGATCCGGAGCAACTGGTTGTACTTCGCGATCCGGTCGGTCCGCGAGGCGGAGCCGGTCTTGATCTGTCCGGTGGAGAGCCCCACGACGAGGTCGGCGATCGTGCTATCCTCGGTCTCGCCGGATCGATGGGACACCACGGCGGTCCACCCCGCGCGTTTCGCCATCTCGACCGCCTCGATCGTCTCCGTCACGGTGCCGATCTGGTTCAGCTTGATGAGGACGGAGTTGGCCACCCCCTTCGCGATCCCCTTCCGGAGAATCGCCGGGTTGGTGACGAAGATGTCGTCCCCCACGATCTGGATCTTCTTTCCCATCGCGTCCGTGAACATCTTCCAGCCTTCCCAGTCGTCCTCGGAGAAGCCGTCCTCGATCGAGACGATCGGGTACTGGCGGCACAGGTCCTCGTAGAACCGGACGAGCTGCGCGGAGTCCCGTTTTTTCCCGTCGGACTTGCGGAACACGTACGCGCCCTTCTCCCCGAATTCGGACGCGGCGGAGTCGAGCGCGATGCAGATCTCCTTCCCGGCCTTGTACCCGGCCTTCCCGATCGCTTCGAGGATCACCTCGATCGCCTCCGCGTTCGAGCGAAGCAGGGGGGCGAACCCGCCCTCGTCGCCCACGTTCGTGTTCAGCCCCTTCCCCTTCAGCACCTTCTTCAGGTTGTGGAACGTCTCGACCCCCATCCGGAGCGCCTCGGAGAAGCTCTTCGCCCCCACCGGCATCACCATGAACTCCTGGATGTCCATGTTGTTGTCCGCGTGGGTGCCGCCGTTCAGGATGTTCATCATCGGGACGGGGAGAGTGCACGCGCCGACTCCGCCGAGGTACCGGTACAACGGGAGGCCGCACGCCTCCGCCGCCGCCCGGGCCACCGCGATCGAGGCGCCGAGGATCGCGTTCGCCCCCAGCCTCCCCTTGTTCCCGGTGCCGTCCAGGTCGATCAGCATCCGGTCGACCAGGACCTGCTCCGTCGCGTCGTATCCGACAAGCTTGGGAGCGATCACCCGGTTCACGTTGCGGACCGCCTTCGTCACGCCCTTCCCCATGAACCGCTTCGGGTCGCCGTCGCGCAGTTCCACGGCCTCGCGAGTCCCGGTCGACGCCCCGGAGGGGACGATCGCCCGCCCCTCCGCGCCGGACTCGAGCATCACTTCGACCTCGACGGTCGGGTTCCCCCGGGAGTCCAGGACCTCCCTTCCGTGCACATCGACGATCATCGTCATGCCGCGTTCCTCCTCCATGCGATGCGGATGGTCCGAATCACGGATGGACGAATTCCTTTTCCTTGCCCCCTTCGCGGACCGAAAGCACGGGGCACGGCGCCATTCGGACGACCTTCTCGGCGGTGCTGCCGAAAATCACGCGCTCCACCCCGGTGCGGCCGTGCGTCCCGATGACGATCAGCCCGGCCCCGCACTCCCGGGCTTCGCGGACGATCTCCCGGTAGGGAACGCCGGAGGCCATCCGGGTCTCCACGCCCGGGAACCCCTCGAAGTGCGCCTTGAGGAACGCTTCCATCCCCTCGCGGGCGTACTGTTCCATCCGCCCCCGGAGCAGCTCGAGCGGGACCTCGCCCCGGAACATCGGATCGAGCGCCGCGGGTTCGTCGAGGACGTGGAGGACGATCAGGCGGGATCCGAAGCACTCGGCCAGCCGCCGCGCCGCGCGGGCCGCCTCGGCGGAACATCCAGAAAAATCGGAAGGCAACAGGATCGTCGTAAACATGGCCACCCCCGGAATGGAAACGCCCCGGCCGGATACTGGTTCGGCCGGGGCGCGAAATCTATCGGAGAGGCGACTGCCGGATCGGACGCAGGCGCGCCTTACTTCTTCTTCCCGCCGACCGCTTCCTTGAGTCCCTTGCCCGCGGAGAACTTTGGAACCTTGGCCGCCTTGATCTTGATCGTCTCTCCCGTCTGGGGGTTGCGCCCCGTGCGGGCCTTCCGGTTGCTGACGCTGAACGTCCCGAAGCCGGTCAACGTGAGCTTGTCGCCCTTCTTCAAACTCTTCGTGACCGCGCCGAGAAACGCCGCGACCGCGTCTTCCGCCTGCCCTTTCCCGATCCCCGCCTCTGCGCGAACGGCCTCGACCAGTTCCGCCTTCGTCATCTGTCGTCCCTCCTCAAGTTTTTGTGACGTCCCCGGAAACCGGGAAAAACGCCGATGGAGCGCTATGGAAGTTGTTTTCATTAATCCCGAAAGACGCCGGCGTGTCAAGGGCTAAACGGTCCGGGCGAAACGGTCCGGGCGAAATCGCCTCGTCGCCCGGAAACACCGGAAACATTGGAATGAGGACCCGAGTTGCTATAATTGAGCGTTATGCCATCTCGCCGCCGGTTTCTCACGTGCATGGGCCTCTCCATGCTCTTGCACCTTCTCGTCCTCTGGCTGGCGTACCGGTTCCCCTCAGCGATCCGCCGCCCGGAAGAGATCATGGAGATCGACCTCTCGGACATTCCCCGCGCAACGGACTTCCTGCCGGCGGAGCGCGGGATCCTCGAGGGGCGGCGGCCGCCCCCCCCGCCCCCCCAGGCGGCGAGGAAGGAGGCCCCGGTTCCCCCGGTGATGCAGGGCCGCGTCCCGGACCTCCCCGTGAAACCGGATCTGCCGCCCGAGGAGTCGTTCCCGGTCGACTTACGGAAAGCGAGCCCGGACGCGGAGGCGAAGAGCGCGCCGGAACCGCAGGGAAAGGAAGCCGGCGGGCGCGAGGCCAAGGCGGAGCCGGCACCTTCCCCCGTAACGCCACAGGGCGCCCCCGGAAAAAGCGGCGCCCCGAGGGGCGCCCCGTCGAAGTCGCTTCGGGACCTCACGCCATCCCTCGGCAAGATGGTGATGGCGCGTGAAGAGCCGGCGGGGGGTCGCGGGCAGGGAGCGGCGGCGGGGAACGCGGTGGGTACCGGAGGGAAAGCGACCGAGGAGGAGGGCGTCACCGAGGAGGGAGGCGGCGGGTTCCGCCTGACGCCCCTGAACGCGCCGGAGGTCCAGTACATCTCGTATTTCGCGTCGATCAAGCGAAAGATCGAACTGGTCTGGCAATACCCGTACGAAGCCGCGGCGGCCGGGATCCAGGGCGAGCTGACCATCGATTTCGTGATCGCCCGCAGCGGAATGGTGAGTTCGATCGATCTCGTCCGCAGCTCGGGGTCGAAGATCCTCGACGACGAGGCGATCCGCTCCCTCCGGGTGGCGTCCCCGTTCGATCCGATCCCCGCCCAGTACAAGATCCCCAGCCTGAAGATCCGCGGCCGCTTCATCTACGTCCACGGCGGGGCGCTTCGGCTGCGCTGATCAGGGCTAGTGCCGCTCCTCGCCGACGAAGCGGACGTACTCCTCGGAGGTCAGGAGGGCGTCGAACTCTTCTCGGGCGGCCGGGCGGATCGACAGCAGCCACCCCTCGCCGTACGGATCCTCCGTCACCTTCCGCGGGGCGCTCTCCGCCTCCGGGTTCACGGCGACCAGGATCCCGGAGAGGGGCGACAGGAGTTCGAACACGGTGGTGGTGGATTCGACCAGCCCGATCGGCTCTCCGGCGGAAACCTCCGTCCGGGGGGGAGGAAGCTCCACGGAGACGACGTCCCCGAGGAACGCTCCCGGCACGTGGGTCAGCCCGGAGCGCACGTCGCCCTGCGAATCGCGCATCGCCCAGGCGTGGGACCTGGAGTAGCGGCGGTCCGGCGGCGGG
>Ga0210132_1000088_pt1 | contig 11969 bp, 8 predicted proteins | sample Browns_TuleC_D2_FD_184856 | JGI IMG/M metagenome (GOLD analysis project Ga0210132, IMG submission 184856) | Wetland microbial communities from San Francisco Bay, California, USA, that impact long-term carbon sequestration - Browns_TuleC_D2 (SPAdes) | ecosystem: Environmental > Aquatic > Marine >...
CCGGGCCTGCTCCGGGCCCGCGGCTCGCGATCGTCGTCGACGGCTTTGGGTACGATCCGGTGCGGGACGCCGAGTGGCTCGACTTCCCCGAGCGGATCACCGTATCCGTCTTACCGTACGGCCCCTCCTCCAAATCGTTCGCGGCTTCCGCCCGAACCCACGGCTTCGGCGTGATCCTCCAGGTCCCGATGGAGCCGGAAGGCGTCGTCGTCGACCGGACGGAGCCGTTCCTCCTTCGCCGGGAAATGACGCCGGAGGAGATCGCGGACCGGTTCGCCCGGATGGCCGCCGACGTTCCCCAGGCGAACGGGGCGAGCAGCCACATGGGGTCGGCGTTCACCTCCGACCTCGGCGCAATGGCATCCTTCGCTCAGGCGCTCAAGGGAAAAGGGTTCTTCTTCGTCGACAGCGTTACCTCGGCGGGCACCGTCGCATCCATGGCCATGGAGGACGCGGGTGTCCACGCGACCCGGCGCGACGTCTTCCTCGACGACGACGGCCGTCCCGAGGAGATGCGGCGCCAGTGGGCCGCCGCTATCGCCCTGGCGAAGGAGCGGGGCCATGCGGTTCTCCAGTGCCACGCCCGCCGGGAGACGCGCAAGGCCCTTCTCGAACTGCTCCCGCAGCTGCACACGGAAGGGATCCGCCCCGTGACCGTCGAGGAACTTCTGGCCACGCCCGCAAGGACAGCGCATGACGCGAGCGGTCCTCCGAGTGCCCCCCGTTAATACTGCGGAGGGGGTACCCCGGCGGCGCGGAGCTCGTACCGGGGCGGAACAGATGAATATCGCTACAAGGGCGCAGCGGAATCGCAGTGAGCGGGCGAAGGTCTCGAATGCGGCGGAGTGGAAGCCGCCCGAGAGCCATGTAGCGACAGGAGTATTTGGTGGAACTTGATCTCTTTGGCGCACCGTCCTCCGGGGAAGTTCTTTCCGTCACCGAGCTTACCGGGAGGATCAAGCGGCTCCTCGAGTCGACCTTCCGGACCGTGCGAGTCGAAGGGGAGGTGTCGAACTACAAGCGGTACGAGGCGTCCGGCCACCGGTATTTCTCCCTGAAGGACGAGGGGGCGCAAATCCGCGTCGTCCTGTTCCGCGGGAACGAACGGAACATCTACGGAGAGATCCGCGACGGGCAGACCGTGATCGTCACCGGCTCCCTCGGCGTGTTCGAGAAGAAGGGGGAGTACCAGATCTACGCCCGCTCCGCCGAGGTGCGGGGCGTCGGGAACCTTCTCGTGGAGCTCGAGCGGCGGAAGCGCCGCCTGACCGAGGAGGGGCTGTTCGACGCCGCGCGGAAACGCCCGCTTCCCCCGTTCCCGCGGCGGCTCGGGATCGTGACGTCGCTGCACGGAGCCGTCCTTCGCGACATGGTTCGGGTGACGCGCTCCCGCTTTCCGGGGGTGGCGATCGTCCTCGCCCCGTCGTCGGTCCAGGGGGAAGGCGCGGCGGCGGAGATCGCGGCAGCGCTCGACGCGCTGTACGCCTCCGGCGACACGGATGTCGTTATCGTCGGGCGCGGGGGCGGCTCGATCGAGGACCTGTGGGCGTTCAACGAGGAGGTGGTCGTGCGGGCCATCATCCGTTCGCCCGTTCCGGTCATCAGCGCGGTCGGACACGAGACCGACTTCACCCTGGCCGATCTTGCCGCGGACCACCGCGCTCCCACCCCGACCGCCGCCGCGCAGATGGCGGTTCCCGATCGGGTCGAGCTCCTCGACCGGGTCGCGGCCCTCTCCCTGCGGGCGCGCCGGGCCGATGCGCGTTCGCGGGAGACGGCCCGTCAGGAGTGGCGGATCGCCGCGGGGAAATTGTCGGATCCGCGTCCCCTCCTTCAGGGGAAACGGTACGCCGTCGACGCGCTGTCGTCCTCGCTCTCGGAACTTGCGCGCTCGGCGGTTCGGGACGGCCGGGATGCGGTCGAGCGCCTCTCCGCCTCGGTGCGGATCCACTCCCCCGCGGCGTGGGTTTCCGGAAGGCGCGGGGAACTCGCGGTCCTTCTCGCCCGCGCACGCTCCGCCGCGGACGCACGGAACCGCCGCCTACGATCCGACCTCGATATTCTCGGCGGCAAGCTGGCGTCCCTCAATCCGACCGCCGTGCTTGCGAGGGGATATGCGATCGCGCTCGACCGCGCCACCGGGAAGGCGATCCGTTCCATATCGGAGGCGCGTCCCGGCCGGGGGCTCGATATCCGGGTTTCCGACGGCGCATTCGGGGCGGTCGTCACGGGGCCGAAAAAGTGATCGGCACGGGTGGTAAGGGGATCCTTTCATTGTGCTCCGGGCTCGCCGGGAGCTTCCACTCCGCTACGCTCGCGATCTTCGCCCGCTCGCTGCGATTCCGCTCGACGCAATCTTTGCCTCGCTTCATACGCCGCCCCACTCACGGAATATGGTCGCTCCCTGGGGTACTCCCGATGAAACAGGACCGGGGAGCACTGCGTGGCCCCCCGGCTACGCCCTGCGCGCGGAATTTGCCGCTCCGGCAACTGCGTCGCATGCTGACGGGTGTTCTCCTCGGGTTGATCATCGGCACCCCCGCACACGCCGCGCCGGGAGGGACGCTGTCGATCGCCGTTTCGACCAACACCCCGGCGTTGGGCGATCCCGTGGTCGTGGAGGTTGCGGCGAACGGGGCCGTCGACAACCTGGTCCTCCGGTGGAAGCGCGCGGCCTGGCCGATGCGGGAGATCGCCCCGGGACGGTACGAGGGGTTGATCGGCGTGGATCTCGACGATCCGGCAGGACCGGCGGCGGTGGCCGCCGAAGGGTCCCTCGACGGGGCCCGGGTCCGTGCGGAGGCGGAGGTGACGATCTCCCCTCGGAAGTTCGCTGTCCAGGAACTGACCCTTCCGAAAGGGATGGCGGAATTCGACAACGCGACGCTGGTCCGGATCGGCGCGGAGGCGGCGGAGCTTTCCCGGCGGTTCTCCCGGGTGACCCCCCCGCGCTGGCGGATCCCGTTCCTTCCGCCGGTGGAGGAGTACCGTCCCGCGAACTTCGGCGCGCGCAGGGTGATCAACGGACATCCCCGGATGCCGCACACCGCGGTGGACATCCACCTGCCCGAGGGGACGCCGGTCCGGGCGATCGCCGACGGTCGGGTCGCCTTCGCGGGCGAGCAGTTCTTCGGCGGGCGATCGGTGGTGATCGATCACGGCGGCGGGGTCTTCAGCCTCTACTATCACCTGAAGGAATTTACCGTTGCGGAGGGACAGGAGATCTCCCGGGGGGATCGTATCGGGTCGGTCGGCGCCACGGGGCGGGCCACCGGGCCGCATCTGCATTTCGGCGTGAGGGTTCCGGGCGGGCGCGTCGATCCCACGCGCCTGTTCGCCCTTCCTGGCCGGTGAACGGTAGACTATAATGAAAGGCGATGCTCAAGACCGACGTGACCGCACACGGGCCGCGCGGCTGAACGATTTGAAGGCGGTGCACGATGGCGGGTAAAGGGAAGGAGCCCTCCTTCGAGGAGGCGTTGAAGGGACTCGAAGCCGTCGTGGAGCGACTCGAGTCGGGGGAGCCTCCCCTGGAGGAGTCGATCCGCCTCTTCGAGGAGGGGATGCGCCTCTCCGAGACGTGCCGAAAGCGCCTTGACGAGGCCGACCGGAAGATCGAGCTCCTCCTGCGAAAGCCGGGGGGCGTATCCCGGGAGACCGCGGAGGAGAACGATATCTTAGGGAAGGAAGAGTGACGCCGGCCGACACCATCGCCCGTCTGCGCGGGTTGGTCGAGGAGAGCCTGACCGGATCCTTCGCTTCCGAAGCATCCCGGATTCCGTCTCCCCTCCGGGAGGCGATGGAGTACTCCCTGATGGCGGGGGGAAAGCGCGTGCGGCCGGTTTTGCTCCTGTCCGCCGCCCTGGCGGTGGGTGGAGAAGAAGGCGGCCTGCTTCCATTCGCTTGCGCGGTCGAGTACATTCACACGTATTCGCTGATCCACGACGATTTGCCGGCGATGGACGACGACGACTTTCGGCGGGGAAAGCCGACCTCCCACAGGATGTTCGGAGAGGGAACGGCGATCCTGGCCGGCGACGCGCTGCTGACGGACGCGTTCCGGGTGATGGCGCAATCCCCGCTGGCGCAGGCGGATCCCGGCCGGGCGGTGAGGGCGATCGCCGATCTCGCGCGGGCGGCCGGCGGGGGCGGGATGGTGGGCGGCCAGCAGATGGACCTGTCCGCTGCGCCCGGGAGTTCCACGGCGGCCGAGGTCGACGAGATCGAACTGCGGAAGACCGCGGCGCTCCTTGCCTCCTGCGCGCGGACGGGGGCGATCCTCGGCGGCGGTTCCCCGGCGCAGGTCGACGCGCTGGGGGAGTACGGCACGCGGCTGGGTCTCCTCTTCCAGGTCACCGACGACATCCTCGACGAGACGGGGAGCTTCGAGGAGATGGGGAAGGGGATCGCCAAGGATCGGGCGCGGGGGAAGTGGACCTACCCCGTGGCCCACGGGATGCCGGCCGCGATCGAGCGGGCCTCGGAGCTCGAACGGGCGGCGCTCGCCGCGGTTTGCACGTTCGGGACGGAAGCCGATCCGCTCCGGGAACTCGTCGGCATGGTGCGGAACAGGAGGAAGTGACGGTGGAGTTTGTTCCCCGCCGGGCGGCGATCCAGTCGCCGGCGGAACTGAAGAAGGTACCTCGCGACAGGCTTCCGGGCGTCGCCGCGGAACTTCGGGAGACGATCGTCCGCAACATCGCGCGCACCGGGGGGCACCTCGCCTCGAGCCTCGGCGTGGTGGAACTCACGGTCGCCCTCCACTACGTGTTCGACTGCCCGCGGGACCGGATCGTATGGGACGTCGGGCACCAGGCCTATGCCCACAAGATCCTCACGGGGAGGCGGGACGTTTTCCCGACGCTGCGGACCTTCGGGGGGATCTCCGGATTCCCGCGCATCTCCGAGAGCCCCTGCGACGCCTTCGGCACCGGGCACTCCGGCACGTCGATCTCCGCGGTCCTCGGGATGGCGGTCGCCCGGGATCTTCGGAAGGGAAAGAACCGTGTCGTCGCCGTCATCGGGGACGGTTCCCTCTCCTCCGGTCTCGCCCTCGAGGGGCTGAACCAGGCGGGTCACCAGAAACGCGATCTCATCGTCATCCTCAACGACAACGAGTGGTCGATCTCCCAGAACGTCGGCGCCCTTTCCGGGTACCTCAACCGGATGATGACCGGGAAGCTGTACACCTCGTTCCGGAAGCGGGTCGAGACGCTCCTGAAATCGATGCCCCACGGCGCGTTCCTGGCGCGGATCGCGAAGAAGTCCGAGGAACTGACGAAGGGGTTCATCGTCCCCGGTCTCCTGTTCGAGGAGCTCGGCTACACCTACATCGGCCCGATCCCGGGGCACGACCTCGAAGCCCTCATCGGGACGCTCCAGAACCTCGAGAACATCGAAGGGCCCGTCCTCGTCCACGTGGTGACGTCCAAGGGAAAGGGGTATGCGCCGGCGGAGGCGAACCCGGAATATTTCCACGGGGTGGGCGCCTTCGACCCGGAGACCGGGAAGAGGATCGGGAAGGCGTCGGCGCCGTCCTACACGGACGTCTTCTCCGACGCGATCGTCGAGCTCGCGAGGGAAAACCCGAAGGTGATCGCCATCACCGCGGCGATGTGCGGCGGGACGGGTCTCATGAAATTCCGCGATGCGTTTCCCGACCGGTTCTTCGACGTGGGGATCGCGGAAGCCCATGCGGTGACCTTCGCAGCCGGCCTTGCCCGCGAGGGGAAGATCCCCGTGGTGGCGATCTACTCGACCTTCCTGCAGCGCGCCTTCGACCAGATCATCCACGACGTCTGCATCCAGAAGCTCCCGGTGGTGTTCGCCGTCGACCGCGGCGGTCTCGTCGGGGCCGACGGGGCCACGCACCAGGGGCTGTTCGACCTGTCGTTCCTGCGGCAGATCCCCGAAATGTCGCTCATGGCGCCGCGCGACGAGGCGGAGCTGGTCCGGATGCTGCGCACGGCGGTGGGCGCCGGACGCCCCGTGGCGATCCGCTATCCCCGGGGTCCCGGGACGGGGGCGGCGATCCCCTCCGGGGACGAGGCGGTTCCCTGGGGGAGGGGGGAGCTTCTGGAGGAAGGGAAGGACGTGCTCCTCGTGGGGATCGGTTCGACCGTGTCGACGTGTCTGCACGCGGCGCAGGAGCTGCGGAAACAGGGAGTTTCCGCGGCGGTGGTCGACGCCCGGTTCGTAAAGCCGCTCGACGCCGACCTCCTCCGGCCGCTGGTCCGCCGGATCGGGCGGGTCGTCACCGTGGAGGAGAATCTCCTGGCGGGGGGGTTCGGCAGCGCGGTGATGGAACTTCTCGAGGAGCACGACGAGCTTCCCCTACGGTTCCGCCGGATCGGCGTCCGCGACCGGTTCGTCGAGCACGGCGATCCCGCGCAGCTGCGTGAAGGGTGCGGCTTGACGTCCGCGCACATCGTTTCCGAGGCGTTGCGGATCTGCCACGAAGGGAAGTCCCTGATCCCATCGATCCTCGACGGCATCCGGTCCCGGCTCGAGAAGATTGTCTGATTCGCCGGGACTGACCGCCGGCGCGCGCCGCCGGCTCGACGACGAGCTCGTCTCGCGGGGGATCGCGGAAACGCGCGCGAAGGCCCAGGGGCTGATCCTTGCCGGGAAGGTCCTTCTCGCCGCGGCCGTCTGCACCAAATGCGGGACGACCGTGAAGGAGGGCGCGGACGTCGCGCTCCTGCCGGCCCCCCGCCCGTTCGCCTCTCGGGGCGGCGGAAAGCTCTCCGGCGCGCTCGACGATTTCGGGATCGACCCGACGGGGCGCGTGGCGCTCGATGTGGGCGCATCGACGGGCGGCTTCACCGACTGCCTGCTCCGGCGCGGCGCCTCCCGCGTCTACTCGGTCGACGTAGGGGAGCGCCTGCTCGACGACCGGCTGCTGCGCGACCCGCGCGTCGTCTCCCTCGAAAAGGTGAACTTCCGCCACGCTTCCGGGGATCTGTTGCCGGAAAAGGTGACCCTCGCGGTCGTCGACGTCTCCTTCATCTCCCTGCGGCACATCCTTCCGGTGCTCCCGTGCTTCCTCGCCCCCGGGGCCGAGGCGCTCCCCCTCGTGAAGCCGCAGTTCGAGGTGGGGAAGGGCCGCGTCGGGAAGGGGGGCATCGTCCGGGACGGTGCGCTTCGCCGTGAGGCGGTCGACGGGATCGCGGCGTTCGCCCGCGAAACCGGGTACGAAGTGCTCGGCGAGGCGGAGAGCCGCATTCCCGGCCCGAAGGGGAATCGCGAGGTGTTCTTGCATCTCTGCTGGCGAGGTTGACGCGGAACGGGTGCCTGACTACGGAAAGGTCCCCTTGACTTCGGGGGGGGCGGCAGGTAATTTTCTTGAAGATGCGCGGACGTTCCACCGATAAGAGTGGAACATAACGCCTTTCGGGCGGGGAAACGGGGTGTGGACGATGAAACGTGCGTCGGTGAGCATGGGGACGTTCGCGGTGGTGGGCATGTTGATCCTCCCCCCGTTCGGTGCGTTCGCGCAGCATGCGCCGGCCGAAACGGAGAAATCGCCCGAGGGGATCGTCCACACGGTGGCCGAGGGGGACACCCTCTGGGATCTCTCCGCGAAATATCTCGGGTCCGCGTGGTTGTGGCCCGAGCTCTGGGAGCGCAACCGGTTCCTTACGAACCCCCACTACATCTACCCCGGGATCAGCGTCACGGTCGTTCCCACGGGTCCGAGGGAGATCGCGCTCGGGCAGGAACCGGTTTCCGCATCCGGCCCCGCCATGCCCGCCGAAACCGTTGCCGCCGTCGCTCCGCCCATGGAGGCGGCCAAGCCCGTGGGTGCGCCCGTTCCCCCTCCCCGCGTGCCGTACCTCGACATCAAGCCGGAGGATTTCGTCCGTGCCGGGGAGTTTACAAAAGAGGCGCCGAAGGGGATCGGGAACATCCAGGCAGGGAGGGACCCGAAGGTAGGATTCGTCACAGGCGATGCGGTCTACCTTGTACTCCGGAAGGAGATCCCGGAGGGCCAGATGCTCGGCGTCTACCGGGTCCGGGGACCGATCGACAGTCCGGGGAAACGTTTGGTTTCCGGATATGTGAAGTACCTGATCGGAGTGGTCCAGGTGGGGCCGAAGCTAGGCGGGCAGCCGACCGCGAGAGTACGGAAATCGTTCGAGGACCTTACGCGAGCCGACCTGGTTTCGGAGGAGATCCCGGCGTACACGCCGGTGCGGATCGATCCGGGAGCGGACGGCCTCCGCTCCTCGGTGATCACCGGCCGCCTCGAGAACGAGCAGCTCGCGCAGGGCGATTTCGTCTACCTCGACCAGGGCGCGTCCGCAGGGGTCGCGGTGGGGAACGTCTTCCACATTTACGTCCCGACCGGGGCGGCGGCAGGGGCTGCGCCGACTACCGTTTCGGGCAAGGTTCTGTATGCACCTGCGTCCAAGGCGGTCGTGGTCCGTGTGTCGCCGGACTTCTCCACGGCGTACGTCACCACCAGCATGGAATCGTTCTCCGCGGGCGTGCCGGCCATGCGGGGAAGAATCCCCTTGAATTAGATTTTCCGCTGCGCCTGGCGGTTCGGCGGCGGCACGACATTTGAAGAATAACGGGGGAAACCGGCCAGGGGTTCCCCCGTGGATGAATCCGCAGGCACCGCTTCCCTCCTCGACACGTTCCTCCGCCTGTCGTTGATCGAGGGGTTCACCGTCGATCACCTCCGGCGCCTCCGCGCTTCCGGGGCCGGCGGCTTCCTCCCCGGCATGACGCCGCGGGGCGTTTCCCTTCTCGGGAAAGCGAAGGCGGCGCTCGGTTCCGCGGAGGCGGGTCGGCGGGCGGAAATCGTACGGGTGGCGTGCGAGCGGCTGGGAATCGCGATCCTCCCCTGGGGTGCGGGCGACTACCCCGTCGCGCTTCGGGAAATTTCCGGCGCGCCACTGCTCCTGTACCGGGCCGGAAAGGGATGGACCGGCGGCGAGGCGGTAGCCGTGGTCGGGAGTCGGGCTCCCACGGGACCGGGGAAGGAATTCGCCCGCATCCTGTCGGGGGAGCTCGCGGCGGTCCGATGGACGGTGGTCAGCGGGATGGCCCGCGGGATCGACGCGGCGGCGCACAGGGGAGCCCTCCACGCCGGGGGAACGACGGTGGCGGTCCTCGGATGCGGCGTGGACGTGGCGTACCCCCGGGAGCACGCTGGATTGCGGGACGAGATCCTCGAAAAGGGGGCGATCTTCTCGGAATACCCGCCGGGATCGTTGCCCCTGCCGCACCGGTTCCCGGAGCGGAACCGGATCGTGAGCGGGTTGTCTCGCGGGGTGATCGTGGCCGAGGCGCCGGAACGCAGCGGCGCGCTCATCACCGCGAGGCTTGCGCTCGAGCAGGGGCGCGACGTGATGGTCGTGCCCGGAAACCCCTGGTTCGCCCACACGGCCGGGAGCAACCGCCTGCTGCGGGAGGGGGCGACCCCGGTCTGCTCGGTTGCGGACGTTCATGGTGTCCTCGGGTGTCCGCCCCCCAGTGCCGTCGGAGGGGTCGCGGAGCGGGTGCTCGGCGCGCTCGAAGGAGAGTTGAACGTGGGAGAGATCGCGGAGGCCGTGTCCGTGCCGGTCCAGGAGCTCCTTCCGTGCCTGATGGAAATGGAACTGGCGAATCTGGTGGAAAAAAGGCCGGGGAACTACTATAAGAAGTTGTCCGCACCCGGGAGCTGACCCCGCGGTTCGGTCAGGAGGCGCAATGGCGCGTTCGTTGGTCGTCGTCGAGTCGCCCGCGAAGGCGAAGACGATACAGAAGATCCTGGGGAAGGGGTTCGAGGTCCTTTCTTCCATGGGGCACGTGAAGGACCTCCCGAAAAGCCGCCTCGGCGTCGACGTCGAGAACGGGTTCGCCCCCTCGTATATCGTCATCAAGGAGCGGAAGAAGGTTCTCGGGGACATTTTGAATTCCGCGCGGTCGGCGGCGACCGTGTTCCTCGCGCCCGATCCCGACCGGGAGGGCGAGGCGATCGCCTGGCACATCGCCGACGCCATCCGGGCCGATGCGGGGAAGAATCGGAAAGGGGCGCCGAAGACGGCGAAGGCCGCACCCCGCGGAAAGAAGGGGAAGGTCGTTTCCGCGGAGGCAGAACCGGCGTCCCCGCCGATCAAGCGTGTGCTTTTTCACGAGATCACGAAAAAGGGGATCGCCGACGGGATGGCGCATCCTTGCCCCCTCGATCAGCACAAGTTCGACGCGCAGCAGGCGCGCCGCATCCTCGATCGGATCGTCGGGTACACCCTCTCCCCGCTGCTGTGGACGAAGGTCCGTCGGGGTCTGTCGGCGGGAAGGGTGCAGTCGGTGACGGTAAAGATGATCTGCGGGCGGGAAAAGGGGATCGCCGCCTTCGTGCCCGAGGAGTACTGGTCGCTGACGGCGCGGCTGGAGGGGAGGACGCCTCCCCCGTTCCCGTCGAAGCTGGTGGAGGTGGGCGCGAAGAAGATTCGCCCGCGCGCCGCGGCGGAGACCGCGGTCCTGCGCGCCGCGGTGGAGAACGGACCCTTCGTCGTCCGCGAGGTTCGGAAGAAGCTGCGCCGCCGGCAGGCCCCCGCGCCGTTCACAACCTCCAAGCTCCAGCAGGAGGCGTCGAAGGCGCTGCGGATGCAGGCGTACCGGACGATGATGGTCGCCCAGTCCCTATATGAAGGCGTGGAGATCCCCGGGGCGGGGCTCGTCGGCCTCATCACCTACATGCGCACCGACTCGGTCCGCATCGCCGACGAGGCGATGGCCGCCGTCCGGAAGCACATCGGGAAGCAGTATGGCGCCGCGCACCTGCCGGAAACGCCCAACGTCTTCCGGAACCGGAAATCCGCCCAGGACGCCCACGAGGCGATCCGCCCGACCTCCCTCGAGTATCCGCCCGCGGCGCTCAAGGGGATCCTCACCCGGGACCAGTTGCGCCTCTACGAACTGATCTGGAAACGGTTTGTCGCTTCCCAGATGGCGGCGGCCGAGTTCGAGCAGACGGTGGTCGACATCCTGTGCGATCCCGCCGGGGCGCCCGCAGGAGGCTACCTGTTCCGGGCCAGCGGTTCCGTACCTAGGTTCGCCGGGTTTCTCGAGGTGTACGAGGCCGCCGTCCCGGAGGACCGGGCCGAGGGCGGGAACGGAGAGACAGGCGACGAGAACGGGGATGCCGGCTCCAACGGGGAGAAGGCGGTAGAGAACGTCCTGCCGCCGCTTGCCGAGGGCGAAGTCCTCACCCTGCGCGAACTCACGGGGAACCAGCACTTCACCCAGCCGCCGCCCCGCTTCTCGGAGAGTACCCTCATCAAGGAACTGGAGGAGCAGGGGATCGGCCGGCCCTCCACATACGCGTCGATCGTCAAGACGATCCGGGAGCGCGGGTACGTGAGGGTGGATGAAGGGAAGTTCCTCCCCACCGAGCTAGGGACGATCGTCACCGACCTCCTCCAGGATAGTTTTCCCAAGGTGATGGACGTGGCGTTCACGGCGCGGATGGAGGAGGAGCTCGACCAGATCGAGGACGGCGAGCGGGAGCTTGTCCAGGCGATGGGAAATTTCTACCAGCCGTTCTCGGAGGAACTGGAGCGCGCGAAGATCGCGATGCCCACGGTCAAGGAAGAGCTGATCGCGACGGGGATCCCGTGCTCCGCCTGCGGGGCCGAGATGGTGATCCGGTTCGGCCGTGCCGGGCGGTTCCTCGCCTGCAGGACGTACCCCGCCTGCCGCAACACCTCCGATTTCCGCCAGGCGCCGGACGGGAAGGTGGAGATCGTTCCACCCGAGGAGACGGGGACGGCGTGCGAGAAGTGCGGCAAGCCGATGATCGTCCGGAACTGGAAGGGGGCCCGGTACATCGCATGCTCCGGCTACCCGGACTGCCGCAACAGCAAGCCGTACCCCGTGGGGATCTCCTGTCCCGAATGCAAGGTCGGGGAGGTGGTCGAGCGATCCTCGCGGTTCGGCAAGATCTTCTACAGCTGTTCCCGATATCCGGATTGCCG
>Ga0210132_1000089_pt1 | contig 11953 bp, 9 predicted proteins | sample Browns_TuleC_D2_FD_184856 | JGI IMG/M metagenome (GOLD analysis project Ga0210132, IMG submission 184856) | Wetland microbial communities from San Francisco Bay, California, USA, that impact long-term carbon sequestration - Browns_TuleC_D2 (SPAdes) | ecosystem: Environmental > Aquatic > Marine >...
TTCACGCCGTTCGGGCTGGGCCAGGAGTACGAGAACAAGAACACCAGCATCTTCCGAAACCAGATCACGAAGATCGAACTCCAGACGGTCGTCGTCAACCCGACGATCGCGTTCAAGATCAACGAGTATCTGTCCGTTGGCGCGGGGATCGACTGGATGTGGGGGCAGGCGAAGCTTGAAAAGACGCCCGTGGGCCCCGGCGCACTCGGCAACCTCTACAACTCGGAACTGAAGGGGAACGGGGACGCGTGGGGGTACAACTTCGGGCTGCTCCTGAAGCCCACGGAAAACTTCCGGATCGGCGCCAACTACCGCAGCCCGTTCACCCTCAAGATCAAGGACGCGGATGTGAACATCTCGAACACCAACCCGGCGTACGGAGTAGTCCCCGCGTTGGGGGCAACCCCGTCAAGTACGAAAGCGGGCGCCACCGTCGCGATGCCCGCCACCTTCGCCCTCGGCGCCGCGTACACGGCGGGCAAGCTGACGGTGGAGGCGGACGCGGACTGGACGTTCTGGTCCAGCTTCAGCAGTCTCCCGATCACCATCCAGAATCCGGTTCCGACGCTACCCAGTACCGAAAACCCGACACAATGGCAAGATGTCATCGCTTTCCGCCTCGGGGTGGAGTACCGGGTGACCGACCCTCTTTCCTTGCGGGCGGGCTTCGTCTACGACCCGACCCCGGTCCCAGGATCCACGATGGGGCCACTGCTCCCGGACTCGACCAAGTTAGACTACACGGTCGGCGCGGGGTACAAGATCGGGGCGTGGACGATCGACGTTGCCGGTATGTACATCGACAAGAAGGACCGGACGGTGTCCAATATCCGGTTCGAGGGTGCCAATCCGGTCGGGCAGAACGGCACCTGGAGTGGTGGGAGCGCCTGGCTGGCGAGCCTGGACGTAGGCTACAAGTTCTAGTTCCAGTATGACGCGCGGCGGGGAGGGGCCGGGAGGTCCCTCCCCGCGCGGGATCAGAGCGCGGCGAGTTCCTTTTCGATCAGCTGCACGTGGTTCCGCTCGAACCCCGTGAGGAAGTCGAACACCTTTTTCAGTTCGGGGTCCTTCATCTTCGCCGATGCCTCGCTGAAGAGGGTGAACGCCTCCTTCTCCAGCATCAGCGCCATCTCCAGCACCTCGCGCTTCGTCGCTACCCCCCGGATCCGGGCGAGGAGCTCCTTGTGCGTGTCCTGCACGAGCTCGTCGATGTCCGGGAGCCCCTCCTTGTTCAGGATGTCCTTGTAGGGCGCCCACATCTCGGACCGGACGTTCCTGTCGTAGAGGTCCTCCAGCGACAGGAAGTGCCCCTTCTCGTCGTTGGCCAGCTTGTGGAGCGTATCCTGGAGCCCCTTCTCCTTCACGATGCCGCCGGCGTGCTTGTAGAAGACGTACGCCGCGATCTCGGAGTTGATGCCAAGGTTGAGGAACTTCAGCGCGTCTTCGGAAAATTGCATGGTGTGCGTCCTCCGCTGTTGGATGGATACCCTTTTCTACCACAGTTCCACTTGGTGATTAATACGGCAACTTTCCTGAGCAGGGGACTTCGGGCTCGCGGGAGGCTTCCACTCCGCTACGCCCGCGACCTTCGCCCGCTCACTGCGATTCCGCTCGACGCAATCTTTGCCTCGCTCCATACGCCGCTTCGTGGAACCCCCCGCTACGCCCTGCATCCATTGATGTGAGGTCGGCCACCGGCCGACCCGTCAGACCCCTCAGCTTCCGCCGTAGCCGACGGTTGCCTTTCCCCCCTCCAGCACGACCGGCACATCCCGCCGGCCGCCCGCCAGCCGCAGCATCTCGGACAAGGATGCCGGATCCTTCAGGACGTTCCTGTACTCCACCGTAGCGCCGGCCTTCTCGTAGTCCCTACGAGCGTTGGTGGTGTACGGTCAGGTGTCCTTCCCGAAGATGACGACGACGCGCGGCATATTCTTCCTCCTTCGAGTGCGGGATTCCCCCTTCGGCTGCGTCGCCTCGGAGGGGGACTCCGTTCGTGGCTCGCCGTGCGGTGAACCTGCACGGCTGCGCTTTACCTCACTGCGCCCCCTCCTGCGGCGACTCCGCCGGACCCTCCCGTTGCGAGCGCCTTCTGTGCTTCTCGATACCTTCTTAGCTCCCGGCGGCGACGCCGCCCATGGCTCGCAAACGTTGGATGCGCTCTTCGGTGGGGGGATGCGTCGACATCAGCGCGGAGGCGTCCGGGCCGAAGACCCGCAGCGGGTTGACGATGAACAGATGCTGCGTCCCGCGGTTCTCGCCGGGGACTTCCGGCCCGCCCGCCGTGATCTTCGCGAGGGCGGAGGCCAGGCCGAGCGGGTTGCGGGTGAAGCCGGCCGCCGCCGCGTCGGCGTGGTACTCCCGCTGGCGGGAGATGCTCATCTGCAGGAGCTTCGCCGCCAGCGGTGCGAGGACCGCGAGCAGCAGCGCGAGGACGAAGAAGGCGGCGTTCCCCCGGCCGCCGCCCCCGCCTTCCCCTTCAGCGCGCCCCCGGCGGCCCCACAAAGTCCCCCGGAGGAACATGTCGGACAGGAGGGCGACGGCCCCGACGAGGACGGCCGCGCAGACGTTGTACAGCGTGTCCCGGCTCTTGACGTGGGCGAGCTCGTGCGCGATCACCCCCTGGAGCTCCTCCCGGTTCAGCCGGTCGAGGAGCCCGGTCGTGACGGCGACGCACGCCTCTTCCGGACGCCGCCCTGCGGCGAAGGCGTTCATCCCCGCGGCGGGGATCAGGTACACCTTCGGGGGCGGCACGCCGGCCGCGATCGCCATCTCCTCGACGACGTTGCGCAGCTGCTGGTGCTCCTCCCCGCTCGCTTCCCGCGCCCCGTGGATCGACAGCACGATCGAGGAGCCGCTGAAGTACGCCGTCGTCCCGAGGATCGCGTACAGCACGAAGGAGAGGCCGAGCCCCGTCCGCGGGTCCCCGGAGGCGCCCCCGATCGCGGTTCCGAGGAGGAAGAAGACGGCGAAGAGGAGGACGAAGAGGAGGGCGGACATCCGGACGTTGTGCCGCGCCGCCTCGGTGAAGAGCAGCATCGGGATCGGCCGCAGGGGAGGACGCGCCTCCGCGGGAGGCGGGGAAACGCCGACGAACGCGTTCGCTCCGGGCGAGGGAGCGGGGGGAGGGGTGCCCGGGCCGGGATGCGTCCCCAGCGGCTCCCGGCATAGGTAGCAGAGGTCCGCCCCGGGACGGTTGATCCCGCCGCACTTCGGGCACGCAGGGGCGATGCCACCGATCACCAAGTGTTCTCCGATGTGAATGCGGTAACGTGGACGAAGGGCGCAGCGGGGGGGTTCCACGCAGCGGCGTATGGAGAGAGGCAGAGATTGCGTCGAACGGAATCGCAGCGAGCGGTCGAAGGTCGCGAGCGTAGCGGAGTGGAAGCCGCCCCGCGAGCCCGGAGTCCGAGTACCCAACGGTAATACGCAGCCGCATTTGTGAACCGCTGCATGAAGCCTACCGCAGGCTCGCCTTCGGCACCGCCCGGCTTTCGGGTTCCGTTTCGAAGTACGCTTCCTGGGCGAAGTTGAAGAAGGAGGCGATGAAATTGGTCGGGATCGACTGGATCGCGTTGTTGTACGTCATCACCGAGTCGTTGTAAAACTGGCGTGCGAAGGAGATCTTGTTCTCCGTCCCGGTTAGCTCCTCCTGCAGGGAGGCGACGTTCTGGTTCGCCTTGAGCTCCGGGTACTTCTCGACGACGGCGAAGAGGCTCTTCAGCGTCTCGGTCAGGAGCCCCTCCGCCTTCGCCTGGGCCGCGGGCCCCTTCGCCGACAGGGCCGCTCCCCGGGCCTCGATGACCTTGGTGAGCGTCTCCTGTTCGTACGCCATGTAGTCCTTCACGACCTCCACCAGGTTCGGGATGAGGTCGTACCGGCGCTTCAGCTGCACGTCGATCTGGTGCCAGGCATTCTTGATCTGGTTGCGAAAGCGGACGAGCTTGTTGTAGGCGACCACGAACCAGGCGACGATGACCACCACCAGGACAAGCGGAATGTACGCCATCGACGTCCCTCCGGCGGGGGAAATGGGGCGATTCACCTTGCGAATCGCTATATTCCGAATAGTGTATCCGATGTATTATGGTTTTTAAACAATTAAGGACCTGGCGACAATTCCGAAGGGGAACGGCGTATCAGCACACCGCGCGGAAAAGACCCGAAACGCCCGGCCGGCGGCCGGGAGGAGAAATCCCGCATCGTCCGGCGGGGGCCCGGGGAGGTAAAGCTCCCGCCCCGACCGGGCGATGCCCGAGGGGGATCCTCCGGGGGACGACTGCGTCCGCGCTCCGCTCCGCCGGACAAGGGGGGGAAGAAGCGCCCCGCCGCAACGGAGCAGGGAAAGGGGTCGCGCCGGCCTTTGGTCGGCCCGCGGGGTCCGCTCCCCCGCGCCCCGCGGGCCGCGTTCCCGGAGCTTCTCGCGCCCGCCGGGTCCGCGGAGGCCTACTACGCCGCGGTCGACGCGGGCGCAGACGCCGTCTACCTGGGCCTCGGGAAGTTCAACGCGCGCGAGCGTGCGGAGAACTTCAACCTCGCGGATCTTTGCCGCGTGCGACCCCACGCCCGCGCCCGGGGCGTCCTGCTGTACGTGGCGATGAACACCCTCCTCACCGAGGCGGACCTCCCCGAAGCGATCGGCCTGCTCCACCAGGTGGCGCCGCTGTCGCCCGACGCGATCATCGCGGCGGATCTCGGGCTGGTGCGGATCCTCCACGAATTCTTCCCGCGGATTCCCGTGCACATGAGCACGCAGGCCGGCTGCGCCTCCGCGGAGGCGGCGGAGGAGTTCGCCCGGATGGGGGCGTCCCGGGTCATCCTCGAACGCCACCTGCGCAAGGAAGAGATCGCCCGGATCGCCGCGCGCTCTCCCGTGGGCGTGGAGATCTTCGTCCACGGGTCGATGTGCTACTCGTACTCCGGGAAATGCTTCTTCTCCTCGTACCTCGGCGGCAAGAGCGGGAACCGCGGGGCGTGCGTCCAGCCGTGCCGACGCCTGTACGGCCACGGGGGGGAACCGGAAGCGATCTTCTCCACCCGCGACCTGTCCCTTCTCCCGCACCTCCCGGACCTCGTTCTCCTCGGGATCGCCGCGCTGAAGATCGAGGGGCGAATGCGGGGGGCCGAGTACGTGGCCGGCGTCGTGTCGGCGTACCGGGCGGCCCTCGACGGAATCCGCGCGGGGAACCCGGCGGAGGGGGTGGCCGAGGGGACGCGGATCCTTTCGCAGGTCATCGGACGGGAGACGACCCCCGGGTTCCCCGGGGGTGCTCGCCCGGGCGAGGTGGCGACGGGAGGCGAATCGGGGAACGTCGGGGATCTGATCGGGACGGTGGTGCGCGTCGAGGACGGCTGGGCCTTCGTCCCGGGTGCCGCGGGGCTTTCTCCCGGGGACCGGCTGCGCGCCCAGTTTCGGGAGGACGGAGCGGGACGGGGCTTCTCCGCGATCGACCTGCGGAACGGGGAGGGCGGGCTCCGGGTCAAGGTGCCGTTTCCCGTGGCGCCGGGCGACCTGCTGTTCCGGGTCGGGGGCACGGGTCGCGCGGAGTTCACCCGGCTTGCCCGCAAGGAGATGGAGGCGATGCCGTCGGACGGCGCCCGCTTCCTGGTTTCCGTCTCCCCGGGGACGGTGACGGTCAAGGCGTCGTACGGAAGCGAGGAGAAGGTGTACGCGTACCGCATCTCGGGTCCGCCCGGCGGCCCTTCCGGTACGGTCCCCCCCGATGGGGAACGCCAGCTTGCCGACGCGTACCGGGGCGACCTTCCCCTCGCGGGCGTCCGGGTCGAGATCCACGGAGGTCCGGGCGTGTGGGGGGACGTGCGTACCCTCTTCCTCCAGGCGGCCCGGCAGTTCGACCGGGAATTCTACCTCGCCGGGAAACGGCTGCGGGTGCAGATCCTCCCGACGCTGCGGGTTTCGGGGAGCCGGCCGGAGGAGGGGCCCGGCACGGTGATCTTCGCGGGGTGCCGCCCGGAGCAGCTCCCGCACCTCCCGAAGACGCCGGAGGTCGTCCCCGTGGTGGAGTTCACCCGTTCCCTCGCGCGCGATCCGTCCCCGGCGGCCCGGTATGCCCGGTCCGGCGGGTTCCTGCGGCTCTCCCCGCCGATGCTCGAGTCGGACGCGGCGTTCCTTCGGCGCACCGTGACCGACGCGATCCGCAAGGGGTTCACCCGATGGGTCGTTTCGGACGCCGGGCACTTCCGCCTCTTCGCGCCCGCTCCCCTGCGGCGCCAGGTGACCCTGATCAGCGACCATTACCTCTACGTCTTCAACATGGCCGCCCTCGCGGCTCTTTCGCGGATGGGAGCGACGCGGATGATCCTTCCCGTGGAGGCGACCGTCCCGGCGCTGCGGGACGTGGGGAAATTCCTCTACGGGCTGGGGATCGCCGTCGTGTACGGCCCGGTGCCGCTCATGATCTCCCGTCTCCTCCCGGCGCGCGGGGTGCGCGGCGGAGAGGTCGAGAGCACGCGCGCAGAGCGGTTCCGCGTGACGACGGACGAGCACGGTTCGGTCGTTCTGCCGGCGGAGCCGTTCTCCGCGTCCGGGTCGCTCCACGTGCTGAGGGAGGCGGGGATCCGGGATTTCTTCGCCGACCTCCGGGGCCTTGGCCCGGCGGAGATCATGGAAGTGCTGTCGGCGCTGTCCGCCGACCACGAGATCCACGGGACGTCGACCTTCAACCTCCTCCGGCGGAACTTCTGACGTGGCGTCGGGCGTAAATCTCCGGAACATCGGGATCATCGCGCACATCGATGCGGGGAAGACGACCTTCACCGAGCGGCTTCTCTACTACGCCGGGATCACCCACCGGATGGGGGAGGTCCACGACGGCGACTCGCAGATGGATTACCTGCCGCAGGAGAAGGAGCGGGGGATCACGATCACCGCGGCGGCGACGCACTTCTCCTGGCTCGGGGCGGAGGTCCACCTGATCGACACGCCCGGGCACGTCGATTTCACCATCGAGGTGGAGCGGTCGCTCCGCGTGCTGGACGGCGCGGTGGCGGTTTTTTGCGGCGTGGGGAGCGTGGAGCCGCAGTCGGAGGTCGTCTGGCGCCAGGCCGACCGGCACGGGATCCCGCGCCTGGTGTTCGTCAACAAGCTCGACCGGCCCGGGGCCGACTTCGACCTCGTGGTCGACGACATGGCGCGCAAGCTCGGCGCCCGCGGCGTTCCGCTGACCGTTCCGCTCTGCGAGGACGGGACGTTCGCGGCGGTTGCCGACCTCGTGACGATGGAGAAGGTCTCGTTCTCCGCGGAAGACCAGGGGGCGAGGGTGACGCGGTCGCCTCTCTCCGATGCGGACGGCCTGGCGTGCGCGCGGTACCGCGAGTCGCTGCTGGAGGCGGCGGCCGACGTCGACGACGCGGCGGCGGAGAAGTACCTGGCGGGGGAGACGGTCCCGGCGCCGCTGCTGCGGGCCGCTCTGCGCAAGGGGACGCTGGGCGGGAAGATCTTCCCCGTCTTTGCGGGCTCCGCGCTGCGGAACCGCGGGGTGCAGCCGGCGATGGACGGGATCGTCCAGTACCTCCCCTCTCCGGAGGAGGCCCCGCCCGCTCGGGGCGACGATCCCCGGACCGGCGTGCCCGCGACGCGCGAACCGGTCCCGTCCGCGCCGTTCTCGGCCCTCGTGTTCAAGGTCCTCCAGGAGGAAGGACGCCGCACCGTCTACCTGCGCGTCTACTCGGGAAAAACGGAGGAGGGGGACACGCTGCTGAACGCCGCCACCGGGCGGAAGGAGAAAGTGGCGCGCCTGTTCCGGATGCACGCGGGGAAGAAGGAGCGGATCGACGTTGCGGCCGCGGGGGACATCGTCGCGGCGCGCGGGATCCGGTTCGCGCGCACGGGGGACACGCTGTGCGACCCCGGAGCGCCGATCGTGTACGAGTCGATCGAGATCCGCAAGCCGGTCGTGTCGGTCGTCGTCGAGCCCAGGACGGTGCGGGAGATGGACCGCCTCCGGGAGCTCCTCGCCGCGATGACGGACGAGGACCCGACGCTGTCGTTCCGCGAAGACGCCGACACGGGGCAGATCCTCCTTTCCGGGATGGGGGAGCTCCACCTGGAGATCGCGATCGACCGCCTGGCGCAGGAGCACGGCATGGAGGTGCGCAAGGGGAACCCGCAGGTAGTCTACCGGGAGACGGTGGCGTCGGCGGGGCGCGCGGAGAGCATTTTCGAGCGGGAGATCGCGGAGCGCCAGGTGAAGGTGGTGACCGTGGTGGGCGTTTCGCCCGCCCCGCGCGGCTCCGGCGTGCGGATCTCCGACGGGTTCCGCCTTCTCGGCCTGCCGCCGGACGTGGCCGACGGCGCGGAGATGGGGTTGCGGGAAGGGGCGTTCTTCGGCGCCCTCGGCTACCCGGTGGACGATGCCACGATCGAGCTCTCCCGCCTCGAGTTCCTCTCCGGTGTCCCCTCGCCGATGGCGGCGAAGGTGGCGGCCGCCAAGGCGTTCCACGAGGCGTACGAGAAGGGGATGCCGTACCTGCTCGAACCGGTGATGGCGGTGGAGATCGTCGTGCCCGACGAGTTCCTCGGCGGGGTGATCGGCGACGTCAACGCCCGGCGCGGCAAGGTCGCCTCGGTCGACCGGCGCTCCGGGGGGAGCTTCCTGTCGGCGGCGATCCCGCTCAAGGAGATGTTCGGCTACGTCACCGCCCTGCGCTCCCTGTCCCAGGGCCGGGGGAACTACACGATGAAGTTCTCGCACTACGACAAGGGATGAGGGCATTCGCTCGCCATAACCCGCGGGAGTGACGCTACGGTAAGGTCCGGCGGAGTCGCCGCAGGAGGGGGGGCGCCCCGCGACGAGCTTCGCGCTGGCGGGGTACCCCCGCAGCAGGAAAAACGGGGGGCACAGTGAGGTAAAGCGCAGCCGTGCGGGTTCATCGCACGGCGAGCCACGAACGGAGCCCCGCCCTCCGAGGCGGCGCAGCCGAAGATCGTTAGCGTATTCATGATGGGGAGCACTTGGGAGGGCCCCACTCCCGGACGAAATACGCTCCCTGGGGTACCCTCACTGTAGGAAGAATGGAGGGCAAAATGAAGACGTTCGACGAGGAACTGGTCAAGGACCGGGTGAACCGGTTCCCGTTCGTGAAGATGATGGGGTTGAAGCTGCTCGCCTGCAGCGGCGGCACGAGCGTGATGCAGTGCCGCGTGCGGCAGGCCCTGAAGAACTCCGGCGGGACCCTCCACGGCGGGGTGCTGGGAACGCTCGTCGACATGTCCGTGGCGACCGCGCTGCGGTCCGTCCTGCCGCTCACCTCCCGGATGACGACGGTGGAGTACAAGGTCAATCTGCTGAAGCCCGTCACCGACGGCGTGATCACGGCGCGCGGCTCGGTGATCCGAATGGGGAAGACGATCGCCGTCGGGTCCACGGAGATCCGGAACGTCGCGGGGGACCCGGTCGCCTTCGGCTCCGCCACCTTCTACATCCTCAACGTGCGGTCTCCCGGCGACTCTCCGGGTATAATGGTAGCGACGGCGGGGCGATCGAAGCCGAAGCCGATCCTCAAAGGGGAAAGTTGATATGGGCAAGCATCCGCCGATCGGGACCGACACCCTGGTGGGCGACATCCTGCGTGAATATCCCGCGCTTCGGGAGAAGGTCGCCGAACTCTTCGGCCCGGAATGCCTGTCGTGCAAGTCGAACCGCCACGAGACGGTCACTTACACCTCCTGGCACAAGGGGCTCGATCCGGAGACGGTGGTCCGGACGCTGAACGACGCGCTGAAGAAAAAGTAACTACCCCGATTCAGGAATAACCGCTACACAAGGAGTGCGCGCGATGTTCAAGGGAATCGACTATTACGGTCTGGAAAGCGGGTTTTCGTCGGAGGCGCGCATGATCCGGGACTCGGTCCGGGATTTCGTGGACAAGGAATTCCTCCCGATCGTACGGGATCATTACCGTGCGGGCGGGTTCCCGACGCATATCATCCCGATGCTGGGGGAGATGGGGCTCCTCGGCTCCAACCTGAAGGGATACGGGCTGCCCGGCATCGATCAGATCTCGTACGGCCTCGTGATGCAGGAGCTGGAGCGCGGCGACTCGGGGCTGCGCAGCTTCGCCTCCGTGCAGGGGGCGCTGGTGATGTACCCGATCCACACGTTCGGGAGCGAGGCGCAGAAGGAGCGGTGGCTCCCGGCGCTGGGAGCGGGAAAGGCCGTCGGCTGCTTCGGCCTGACCGAGCCCGACCACGGCTCGGACCCGGGCGGGATGAAGACGAAGGCGGTGAAGGACGGGGATCACTACGTCCTTTCCGGCGCGAAGATGTGGATCACGAACGGCTCCGTCGCCGACGTGGCGGTGGTGTGGGCCAAGCTCGACGGCGTGGTGCGCGGGTTCCTGGTCGAGAAGGGGACGAAGGGATTCTCGGCGCCCGAGATCCACTCGAAGCTCTCCCTGCGGGCCTCCGTCACGTCGGAGCTCATCTTCGACGACGTCCGGGTGCCGGCGGAAAACATCCTTCCCGGTGTGCAGGGGCTGAAAGGCCCTCTCATGTGCCTGACCCAGGCGCGGTACGGGATCGCGTGGGGCGCGATCGGGGCCGCGATGGCGTGCTTCGACGAAGCGCTCTCCTACACGAAGGAGCGGAAGATGTTCGGCCGGCCGGTCGCCTCCTTCCAGCTCACGCAGGCGAAGTTCGCGGACATGCTGACGGAGATCACGTCGGCGCAGCTCATCGCCCTCCAGCTGGGACACCTGAAGGAGGCCGGGAAGATGCGTCCGCAGCAGGTGAGCCTGGCGAAGCGGAACAACGTCCGGATGGCGCTCGAAATCGCCCGGACCGCGCGCGGGATGCTCGGGGCCAACGGGATCAGCGACGAGTACCAGACGATGCGGCACATGTGCAACCTCGAGTCGGTCGACACCTACGAGGGGACCTACGAGATCCACACCCTCGTGATGGGGAAGGACGTGACCGGCATCGACGCGGTGTCGTGAGAAGGGGGATCGGGGCCGGCGGAGGGATGCGATGAGCGGTCCGTTGTCCGGGGTCCGCGTCCTCGACCTGTCGCGGGTCCTGGCGGGTCCCTTCTGCACGATGATCCTCGGGGACCTCGGGGCCGAGGTGATCAAGGTCGAACGGCCCGAGGGGGGGGACGACACGCGCGAGTGGGGCCCCCCCTTCGCCGCCGGGGAGTCCGCGTACTACCTGTGCGTCAACCGGAACAAGAAGAGCGTCGCCCTGGACCTCAATTCGCCGAAGGGGATCGCGGCCGCGCGGGCGCTTTCCGCGCGCAGCGACGTCGTGCTCGAGAACTTCCGCGCGGGGGTGGCGGACAAGCTGGGGCTCGGGTACGAGGCGCTCGCGAAGGGGAATCCCGGTCTCGTCTATTGCAGCATCACGGGGTACGGTCAGACCGGCCCGTACCGCGACCTTCCGGGGTACGACTTCATCCTCCAGGCGATGAGCGGGCTGATGAGCATCACGGGCGAAAAAGGCGGCGAGCCGATGAAGCTGGGCGTGGCGACGGTCGACCTGACCACTGGGTTGTACGCCGCGGTGGCGATCCTGGCGGCCCTGCGCCGCCGCGATTCCACCGGCGTGGGGCAGCGGATCGACCTCGCGCTGATGGATTCGGCCCTCTCTTGGCTGGCGAACGTGGGGGAGAATTACCTCGTCTCCGGCGAGGTACCGGAACGGTTCGGGAACGGGCACGCCACCATCGTTCCGTACCAGGTGTTCCGCTCGAGGGACGGGTTCCTTGCCGTCGGGATCGGCAACGACCGGCAGTACCGGAAGTTCTGCGAGATCGCCGGCGCGCCGGAGCTTTCCTCCGACGAGCGGTTTTCTACGAACCCGGCGCGGGTCCGCAACCGGGAGACGCTCGTCCCCCTGCTGGAGGGCGTGTTCGCGACGCGGCCGACCGCCGATTGGATCGAGCGTCTCTGGAGAGAGGGGATCCCGGCGGGGCCGATCAACACAGTGGACCGG
>Ga0210132_1000108_pt1 | contig 11037 bp, 3 predicted proteins | sample Browns_TuleC_D2_FD_184856 | JGI IMG/M metagenome (GOLD analysis project Ga0210132, IMG submission 184856) | Wetland microbial communities from San Francisco Bay, California, USA, that impact long-term carbon sequestration - Browns_TuleC_D2 (SPAdes) | ecosystem: Environmental > Aquatic > Marine >...
TGATCTGGAAGGCCTCGCGGATCACCACGGTGCCGATGTCGAAGGGGCCGACGACGCCGGCGGTGATCGCCACCATCGAGAGCGGTGAGCCGTTGTAGGGGCCGGCGAGGTAGACCTTGCCGGGAGCGTAGGTCAGCGCCGGGCCGACTCCCGCTCCGGCCAGGGTGCGGCCGATCTGGGATGCAGCCGGGCAAGAGGGGCTGTCGAGCTCTTCTTTGCCCCCGTGCGGTCCTGTGCGCGCCTTCGCCTGGGCGATGCCCGCATCGGAGCAGTAGGGGATACCCGCCAGCTTGCCGCTCACCCCCGGCGGCAGCTTGATCGAGAAGTGGGTGATCTCCTGTTCTGAGTCGGAGCGGTGAAGCCTGAGATAGAAGGGGCTGAAGGAGCCCGCGCGGTTGTTGATCGTGCCGGCGTTCAGGCCCGGGCGGAAGGGCGGCAGGCCGCCGGAGGGGCAGGGGCCTTCGCCCGGCCCGGTGATGATCTGGAAGGCCGAGGTGGTTTCGATCGGCGGATTGCCCGACCAGGGGTAGAGCGTCGCCGTCACGTCGTAGCTGCCGCAGGCCTGCGGCGTGCTCAGCGGGCTGCGCGCCCCCTCGCGGAAGTGCAGCTTGAAGTGGGCGAAGGGCAGCTGCGGCAGACCTTCGGCGACCGTCGTCAGCTGGCCGGTGACCGGGTCGGGGGTGACCTTCAGCGGCTGGCGGACCGAGATGCCGAGCGTCTTGTTCTGCAGCACCAAATACATCGCCAGCAATGAGTTTTCGGCGTAGTTCTCGTAGGGCTTGGCGATGTAGAGGGCGCCTTTTAGCGCTTCTTCGATCAGCGGCGATTCGACTTCGACCGAGCCGATCTTCGATGCCTGCGGGCAGCCCTCGCCCGCTTCGGAGAAGGCCGTCTCGCGATCGAGGTCTGCCATCGTGCAGACCTCGAGGCCTTCGGCCAGCGAGGGGTTGGCCGACATCCCCTCGGGCAGGGTGACGACGGTTTTTTCGATCGTCGAGGCGGCGTAGCCGCTGGGGTTGGTCAGCCCCTCGTCTTCGACGTCGAGGCTGAAGTCCAGGCCGGTCGGGCTGGAGGCCGCTTTGGCGGTCGGCTTGGCGTCGATCGTCGGGTCGAACTGCAGCTTCGCGCAGCCCGCAGCGGCGAGCGGAGTGGGCGGGATCGCACCGTCGAGGATCGATACCCGTTCGTGGAAGGGATATGGACCGCCGGTGGGCCCGGGTTCCTGCCAGGAGTCGGCTTCGAAGTCGACGCCGAGCGTTTCGGCGCAGCTGGTCGGCAGCGTCAGCAGGGGGGCTTCTTGGACTTTGACCGGACAGCTGCCCAGCGATTCGCCCTGGGGGGCGATGCAGTGGCCGCGCCGCTGGTCATGGGCGCTTGCCGCCGGCACGCCCCAGACTTCGAGATTGGCGGCGAGGAAGAGCACGCCCTGGGAGATGTTGGCGCTGGTGGCGATGAGGTTGTAGGGGGGGTTTGGGTTGAGGCCGAAGGCGATCTCCACCGAGCTGACCTTGGCGACGTTGAAGCCGAGCTTGGCCGCCGTCCCCGGCGTCGGGTCGAGGTTGTAGATCGGGGCGTAGGCATGCGCGGTTTCGCCGGTGCTGGCGCCGAATTCGATCCGCACGACGCCGACCGCGGTGGAGTCCGGGCATTCGGGTTCTTCGCCGGCGAGGAAGTCGGCCGCGTTGCAGCGCGGCACCGCCGTCTGGTCGCCGATGAACCCCGCCGGCAGGTATGCCTTCACGTCCTTGACGTCGGCAACCGGCAGGAAGATGCCCGGCGAGGTTTCTTCGGTGGCGATGCCGACGTTGGTCGTGAAGGCAAAGGGGTGGGACCCCGCCTGCACCTGCACCGTGCCGTCTTCGGCTCCCGAGAGGACCTGCAGGTCGGTGAGGGCGAATTCGCCGGCCTGCGCGGAGGGGGCGAGCCCGAGCGCCGCGACCAGGACCGTGAGCGCCAACAGCGCGCGCCTCATCGTCCCGCCCTCCGCTTGGCCTGCGCTCGGTGCTTCTTGTGCGAGCGCTTGCGGTGTTTTTTGGCGTGGCGCTTGTGCTTTTTCACGCACTTGCCGTGGCGGCGGACCTTGCCTTTGCCGCAGGGCTTGGGCTTGGGTCGCTGGGTGACTGCTTCTTCGTGCACGTTGCCCGCCCCTTCGAAGGATTCCGAGGCCGGGGTCGGGTCCTCGGGCGCTTCCGGGGTGCCCTGGCAGGCTTCCCCTTCGCAGGCAGCGGCCGGCTGCGACACGGGTGCGAACCCGCCTTCGACCCGCGCGTCATAGACGTCGGCCGAGCCCGGGTCCTGGGGCAGGAGGCCCTGCGTGGTCTTGAGGAAGACGTCTGAGCCGTCTTCGCCGGCGTCGAAGAAGCGCGTGTCGTTCGCGCTCTTGCCCGAGGAGACCAGCGCCAGGCAACCGCCGGAGGCCTCGACGTAGGTGGGGATGCCGGCTTCGCAGTCCCCCGTGCCTTCCTGCTCCCACTGATAGACGTCGATCCGCCCGTTGGTGTCGGCGAGGTTTAGCGCCTCCAGGCTCTCGAAGAAGACGCGGCGCCCGTCGGCCGAGACGGGCCGGGCGGGATAGAGCGTGTTGGGCCAGGGCTTAAGCAGCGAGGTGGCGGCGAGGCGGCCCAGCACCCCCATGTCGAAGCCCAGCCCCACCGCCGGGCGCGCCCCGCTCGGGTTGCAGGAGATGCAGGCGAGGGATTCGCTCGCGCGCTCATAGCGGTAGATCTCCATGTCGGCCTTGTGGCCGATCAGGTCGGTGTTGTCATAGCCCGCGCCCGCCGCCAGCGCCGGGCTCGCCGACATGAAGACCAGCGTGCCGCCGTCGGGGCTGACCCGCGCGAGGTGGGTGGTCGGCACCTGCGAGGTCGGCGAGAACTTGGCGTCCGCGCTCCCTTCGCCGGCCGCCAGCGTCGCCAGCAGGCTGACCGTCCCCGCTTCCCACAGGTAGAGGTTGGGCGCGCCTTCCTCGCCCTCGCCTTCGATCTCTTCGCGCGAGACGAAGTAGATCCGCGAGAGGTCCTCGCTCGCCCCCAGCACTCCCTGCGCTTCTCCGGCGATCTTCGTCCGCGGGTCCTCGCCCGCGATCGCCTTCGCCGTCTCGAAGAGGTAGAGCGCGTTGGCCGCTTTGTTTTCTTTGCTGACGAGCGTTTCGACCAGCGCCTTTGAGCCCGACGGCGTCGCCCCCCAGTAGCGCGTCTGCGCGGTGCTCGGAGAGACCCTGTAGGTGCAGGCCCCCGCCGCTTCGGTGCACCTGCTGCTCGCCCCCAGCGCTACGCCTTCCCCGCTCGCCGTGGCGCGCGCCGAGAGCGTCAGCGTGCCGGCGCCGAGCGCCGTGATCGTCGCCCCCGTCGGCAGCCCTTCCCCGGAGACTTCCTGGCTGACCTGAAAGGCGCCGCTTTCGGTCGCCAGCGCGCTGACCGTCCGCGAGCCCAGGGCAAGGAGTTTGTCTTCGGGCGCGGTTTTCGTCGCTTTCGCCGAGAGCGTGAACTTATAGACCTGTGCTTTCGGTTCTTCGACTTTGACGATCGTCGTCGGCGGCGAGACCGGGATCGCCCCGGCCGAGTCCGTGATTTCCTGACCCGCCTTGGGCGGGCTCCCTTTGCATTCGATGCCTCCGACGCTCGTCGTGCCGCCGATCGGGGTCCCCGCGCATTCCACCGGCCCGATCAGGTTGCCTGTGCCCGTGGCGGTGCCGAACTGGTGGGCGCTTTCGGGCGCCGGCGCGTTCTCGCGCAGGTAGATCGTCCCCTCGTCTCCGTCGTTGCTCGCGGGCGAGGCCGTCCAGAAGACACGCGAGCCGTCGGCGGAGATCGCCTGCTCCATCGAGTTGTTTTCGAAGCTGAGCCCGAAGCCCGGCAGGTAGTTTCCTTCCGGCGGCGAGCCGGCCCAGCTGCTCGCGGGATGGGCCACGCCGCTGGGCAGGATGCTGATCAGGCGCACCGTGGCCGCTTCGCCTTCGCCGAAGCTGCACTCATAGAGTTGGTAGTAGATTTTTCCCCCGGCTTCGGGCGTCAGCTCGTTGCCCGAGGTAAAGAGCGCGTGGCGCTGGTCGGCCGCCGCCCCCATGAATTCGGGCAGCCACTGGCGCGGTTCCGCTTCCAGCGGCGGCGCCGCCGTGCAGGCCCCGTAGCTGTCCGCGCCGTTTTCGCGCCGGTAGAAGTTGGGCTGGCCCGGCACGCCGCCCGGCGCCAGCACCGGTTCTTTCAGCGTCAGGGCCCAGCCGGTCGAGAGGTCGGGCGAGAAGGCCTTGAAGAAGCTGGTGATCTGCGCGTATTCGACGCCTTCGAGCAGGATCGGCCCTTCCTGGGGGGTCGAGATCGACTTGCTGCGCCAGCCCCGTTCGGGGTCGCGTTCGGCCAGGTACTGGCTCGTGAACGGGGCCGACTTCGGTTCGGCGAAGGCGGTGTTGGAGGAGTAGGTGAAGCCGTTGCCCGCGGCCGCCGCCTGGTTGAGCTGGGAGGTGGGGGTGGAGACGTCGATGTCGCCGCCCACCTTGTCGAGCGGGCTGACCATCTCATAGGCGCGGCAGTCGGGCAGGTTCGCCGAGGGGCCGGTGCGGAACGCCTGGTTGGGGCAGTCCGTCCTTGGCGCCGGCAGGGCGAAGGTTCTGAACGTCCCTTCGGTCCCGGTGCCGCCCACCGTGCCGCCCCTGCCCACCACCTCGGCTCCTTCGCCTTCGCCGAAGTCGGTCGTGGCCCTCACCCGGTAGTGGTAGGTGGTCGCGGGCTGCAGGCCGCCGACGAAGATCCCCGGGGCGGCGACGTCTTCGTCGGTGACGCGGCTGCCGAGCCGGGAGGAAGGCGTCAGCGCTTCGCAGCCGCCTTCCGCGCAGGGCCCGGTGCCGTATTCGACCTGGTAGCTCGTCGTCTTCCAGAAGTGCGGGTTGATCGCCGCCCCCAGCGTCGCGTCTTTGGCACCGACCGAGATCGCGTACTGGTCGTCGATCGAGGGCGGCGCGAGCGGTGGCGGCCACTTCTCCGGCGGCGGGCCGTAGGCCGAGATGAAGGAGTAGTCTTCGCTCGTGGTGACGCCAGTGCGGAGTTCACCGAAGCTGGCGACGTAGAGGTCGGCGGCGCCGGCTTCGGTCACCGGGTTGGCGGCCAGAGCGACCCCGTTCTTGCTGAATTCTTCTTTCTCCCTCGTGGGGTAGGCTGTCTCCAGGGTGGTGCCCGTCACTTCTTGGTTTTCGGCGGCGATTTCGGCAAGCGCGCCGCTTGCGTCAAACCTGAAGATCCGTGCGTGATGCTTGCCCTGCTCGGCGTCGCCTTGCCCGGTGAACGCCGGGTCGAACACGTAAGCATTGCCCTGCTCGTCAGCGGCGATCGCGGTCGGGTTGCCGACTTCGAGCTTCCGCAACTCCGCCCCGCTGGTGGGGTCGAGTTCATGCACGTCGGGCTGTCCGGTATACCCATAAGAGCCGCTCGCCGGCTCAGCGCTGGCGTAGGCGAAGAGCAGGTTGCCCGAGTCGGGGCGCACCGCCAACGCCCCGACCACGCCCGGTTCGGGCAGCGCTATCTCGCCCTGGTAGGCGCCTTCGGCGTCGAAGCGCTGGATCCGTTCCGCGTCGCCGAAGTAGACCTGGCCGGCCGGGCCGGTCGCCAGGTTCGACGTCAATCCGATCCAGTTGGCGCTGAACTCGCCCGCGCCCGAGCCGCGCACGCCGCGCTTGCAGACGTCGCCGGCCGAGACCCGGCAGACCTCGGCCCCGCCGCCCTGCGCGAGGGTGAGGACCGGTTCCAGGCTCACGCGCGGGCCGAGGTGGTCGACCGGCGGGCTCGGCGCGTCCTGGGAGCGCAACGGCCGCACTTCGCTGAAGACGGTGCTCGCGCCGCCGGCGTTGGCGCCGGTCGCCGCGCACTGGAAGTTGTGCGGAGCGGAGCGGTCCGAGGTGGAGGTGGGATAGCTGGCGGCGGTGGCGCCGGCGATCGCCAGCCCGTCGCGGTACCACTGGTAGCTGAAGCTCGGTTCGCCGCTCCAGCTGCTCGCGGTGCTGTTGCAATCGATTTTGAGTTCGTTTCCGGTTGGCTTCGAGAGGCCGTTTCCGCCGAAGGCCGGCGGCGCGGTGGCCGGCGCCGGCGGGGCGACGTAGGCGGGGTTCGAGGCCTGCGAGGAGCCCGAGGTGGCGGTGAAAGAGCTTGCCTGGCACTGGATCGCGGTGCCTTCGTCGGCCGCCGTCGTCGTGTAGCGGTTGGTGGTGGCGCCCGCGATCGGCGCCCCGTTGCGCAGCCACTGGTAGGCGATCGTCGGCGCTTCGCGCGGGCTCGCGGCCTGGCAGATCAGGTGAGCGCCGATCGTCGCCGCGCCGAGAGCGCTTCTGTCGATCGTCAGCTGCGGCACGTCGTCGCCGGCAAAGGCGCCTTCGAATTTGACGAAGTAGGGGTTGGACCCCGTCGCGTCGCCGGGGCCGCCGCTCACCGTCACCGAGCCGCCCAGGCCGCCGATCGTCGCCAGGCCGTTCAGCGCCGCCTGCACTTCTTCGGCGGAGGCGTTGTAGGGGAGGGAGGCGGTCTGGGCGGTTTCGAATTTCCCGTAGGGGTTCTGGAAGGAGAGCTTGAAGCTGCCGCCGCTGGCGGCGACCGTGATTTCCTGTTCCTCGTAGTTGGCGGAGTCATCGGGGCCGCTCGCCACCACGTCGCGGCCGAAGGCCAGGAGGAAGTTGCCTTCGGCGTCGAACTCCTGCACCCGGGAGGCGGAGGCGTCGCCGACGTAGACGTTGCCTTCGCTGCCGACGGCGATCTGGACGGCTTCTTCGAGCTGGCCCGTGCCGGCGCCCTTGAGCCCGCGCAGGCAGCTCGCGCTCGGCGGGACGGCCTCGGGGCCGCAGCTCTGCAGCTCGGCTTTGCCGTCGCGCACCCCCCAGCCCCAGGCCTTGACGAACCCGCCCCAGGCGGTGAACTCGTCGATGCGACGATTCCGGGTGTCGGCGACGTAGAGGTGGCCGCTGGCGGGGTCGGCGGCGACTCCCCGCGGACTGTAGGTTTCGCCCACGTCGGAGCCGCATTTGTTTTCGGCGAGCTTTTGTACGTCGCCGCAGTTCTCGCCGGCTTTCCAGAGCTTCGGCATCGCGGCCTGGGCCGTGCCTGCCGAGACGAAGACGGCGAGACAGGCCGCAAGCGCGACCGCCACCGGTCCGAGCTTCTTCGCTTGTCCCCCGCGCCTCGCTCCCATGTCCCGTTCCTCTCTGTGCATCAGTCCCGTTTGTCCTTCTGGTGTGAGCCTTGGCCGCGGGGGCCCCTGGCGCCCCCGCGGCTTTGGCTTGCTTCTCGTTACTCGTGCTGCTTGGTCGCTCCTATTCGAGTTCGTTGAACGTGGCGACGACTTCCTTGCTTTCGCTCATTTCGACCAGGCAGATGGCGCCTTCTTCTTCGAAGCCGGTGCAACCGGACCATTCGACCGCTGCCGAGCCTGGGGCCGAGATCGCTTTCAATTTCACGGTCTTGCCTGGCTTGGGTTTGGGCAGCGAGACCGGGCCCTGGTAGACGACCGAGGTCGAGGTGCAGAGGAATTCGCAGCCGAGGCCGCCGGTTCCCTTGACCGTGCCGAAGCCGGTGCCTTCGCCCTTGGAGACGGTCAGCGTCGCTTCGGATTCTTCCTTCAGCACCTTGCTGGTTTTCGAGAAGACGGCTTTGATCGTTTCGTCTTTGTCCATCGTGACGACGCAGATTTCGGCGGTGGAGCCGTCACAGTCGCCGCCTTCGATGGCGTTTTCCCATTCGACGAACGTCGTTTCGGAGCCGGGCTTCTCCTTCAGCGCGATTTCCGCGCCTTCGGGCATGTTGGCGACGGCCTGGGTGCAGGCCGGGCCGCACTTGACGCCCTTGGGCTTGGAGGAGACCGCGCCGTTGCCCGAGCTGTAGGCCTTGTTGACCGTCAGCACTTTGCCCGGCAGCGCTTCGTATTCGGCGGAGACCGTCTTGGCGGTTTCCATCGTCACGACGCAGTTGCCTTCCACTTCGGAGTCGCAGCCGACCCAGCCGATGAAGGCAGAGCCGAAGGCCGGGGCCTGTTTGAGGGTCACCGTCTTGCCGGGCTTTGGCTTGGGTTCGGTGACCGGGCCCTGGTAGAGCACCGTGGTCGAGGTGCACTGGGCTTCGCAGCCGAGGCCGCCCGTGCCCTTGACCGTGCCCTGACCGGAGCTTTCGCCCTTGTTCACGGTCAGCGCCTCAGCCGGTTCTAGGGCCTTGGAGGTCCCGGTGAACACGGCGCCGACTTCTTCGTCTTCGGCCATCGGGATCGTGCATTCGAGGCCTTCGACCCCGGCGCAGGCTCCCGTCCATTCGACGAAGGTCGAGGTCGTCGTCGGCTTTGCTTTCAGCAGAACCGGCGTCGCCTTGTACATGGAGGCGACTGCTTCAGAGCAGGCCGGGCCGCACTTGATCCCCTTCGGCTTGGATGAGACCGAGCCGGCTCCCGTGCCCGCGGCGGGGCTGGGGGACTTGGTGACGGTCAGGGTGCGGAGGTTGGTGGGGCCGGAGGGTTCCGGTTTTTCTTCTTCGAAGACGAAGGTGACTTTGACGTCTCCGGCGCCTTCTTCCTGGTAGACGATGCAGTATTCGTTGAATTCTTCGCCGCGACTTGGGATCTGTTCGCAGACCGGTTCCGTTCCTCCGAACACCAGGTCGTTGTAGTAGTCGTGGCCTTCTTCGATGAGGACCGCCACCAGTTCGGAGCCGGGATCCGCGAAGGCGCTGAGAGCGATCGCTTCGACGCCTTCCCCTTCGTTGACGAGGGCGGTTTCGCAAGTTCCGGCTTTGGGCGGACCGCTGCATTCGATCGGCGGTTCGCCTTCGTAGAGGTGGGGGTTCGTTTTATTGCGTTCGAACGCTTCCACGCTGGTGACTTTGCCGCTGCCGCCACCGCTCAGCGTGACGGTCGCGGTTCCGTTGGCGAACGCCTGCACTGCTGGCACGAGCATCAGAGCCCCCAGCGCGGCGAGCAAGATTGCGATACGTCTCACGTAGCTCTCTCCTTTTGCTTGAGCCCCCTGCCGGGCCGCTTCCCCGCGGTCCTGGGCGACTCACTTTCCCTGTTGCGTCCCGCTGCCAAAGGCAGCATTAAACGCAAATGTACATAGATCAACCGCAATTGAACCAGGGAGTGTCAGTCGGGTCAAGGAAAATTCCCGGTGCCCAGAGCTTCAAAAGGGCGGCCGGAGTCACCCCAAACCGCTCTGCGATGGGAAATCGTTTGGGTACCGAAGTGTTATCTGGCGTCGGGACACCCGGTCAGAGGCGACACCGACTCCCCAGGTTGCCTATGAACTGCTCACCGTTCAGTCAGCGATATCGGCAGCTGCGGCGGGCCCGTGGAAGCTGCTTTTTCGCCAATCAATATGCAAGAATGCGCAATAGAAAATGCCATCTTTCGCAGATCAGGCGGCGCCCAAGCTCTACCGACGCAGTGCGCGGGAGGCGATCGTCGAGGCCCTCGGCGACACCAGGGTCGTATTTCTCCTCGGGGCTCGCCAGGTGGGCAAGAGCACCTTGGCGAGACAGATCGCCGAGGAGGAGCATTCCGCGACCGTCGTCGATTTCGACGATCCGGCGCCCCGCAATGCCGCCCTCGACGACCCGGTTGGGTTCGTCGCCGGCCTCGAGCGGCCGGCCTTCATCGACGAGGTGCAGAGGGGCGGGCCGGACCTCGTGCTGGCGATCAAGTCCGTCGTCGACCGCGACCTGTCGGCGGGCCAGTTCCTGCTGACCGGGTCGGCGAACCTGCTGCGCAATCCGCGGGTCCTCGATGCCCTGACCGGCCGCGCCGCGATCGTCACCCTCCGGCCGCTGGCACAGGCCGAGATTGAGGGAAGAGCCGCGAATTTCGTCGACGCTCTCTTCGCCGCGAAACCTCCACGAATCGCGGGCGCGACCGTGGGCCGCGACGCGCTTCGCGAGCGGATCGCATCCGGCGGCTATCCCGAGGCACGGGTTCGCTCCGGTCGCACGCGCTCCCAGTGGTTCGAGAGCTACCTTCGCATGACCGTCGAGCGGGACCTGGAGAGCATCGCCGACGCCTACAAGCTGCATGAGGTCCCGCGACTGCTCCGCCTCCTCGCGACCCAGACCGCCGGGCTTTGCGTACCGGCCTCGATCGGCGGCAAGATCGCCCTCAACCACAGGACCGTCGAGCGGTATGTGGGCTTGCTCGAAGCGACGTTCCTGGTCACGCGCATCCCAGCCTGGCGACCCGGCCTCGGACAGCGAGAGGTCAGGCACTCGAAGGCGTATCTGGTCGACAGCGCCCTGCTCCTGCACCTGCTCGGAGCCAACGAAGAGCGCCTCCTCGGCGACGAGCAGGTAACCGGAATGGCGCTCGAGAACTTCGTCGCGATGGAGGTGGCGAAGCATGCCGAGTGGGCCGGCGCGGAAGCGCGACTCTTCCACTACAGGCGGGAACGCGAAGAGATCGACCTGCTGCTCGAGGATCGCGCGGGAGCGGTGGTGGCGATCGAGGTCAAGTCAAAGGCCTCGCTGTCGGCTCGCGACTGGAGATCCCTGTCCAGGCTTCGCGATGCCCTCGGCGAGAGGTTCCGCTGCGGCTGCGTCATCCATCTCGGCGCGGACACCGTTCCCCTCGGCGACCGCCTCTTCGCGCTCCCGCTCAGCGCGCTCTGGGCCTGACCGACACAGCGGCGGGCGACAAAGGGCGCGAGGTCCTCAAGGCCAGAGTCGATCGCCCGCGAGCGCCTCGAGGAAGGTCTCGACCGGCCAGGCGTCGATCCCGTCCTCCATCCGGGTCGGCCGCTCGCCGCGGTGGATGAGGACGCGCCGCCGCAGCCCCGGCAGCTCGCCTATCGCCCGCAGGCCCGCGAGGTCCGCTGGGTGGACGCGACGGGAGGCCTTGACCTCGAGGGTGCAGAGCAGCCCATGGACCCAGCCCTCGAGCAGCGGCCCGCTCTCCTCCGGCACGACCGCTCCGTGGACGCCCTTCGCCGCCCGGGCGACCCCGGGGTCCATCCAGTAGAGCTTGGGGTGCTTGCGCTCACGGACGCGCAGCCGGGCCTCGTAGGCCGGCAGCCGCCGGGCGAGGAGCGTGTCCTCG
>Ga0210132_1000118_pt1 | contig 10801 bp, 10 predicted proteins | sample Browns_TuleC_D2_FD_184856 | JGI IMG/M metagenome (GOLD analysis project Ga0210132, IMG submission 184856) | Wetland microbial communities from San Francisco Bay, California, USA, that impact long-term carbon sequestration - Browns_TuleC_D2 (SPAdes) | ecosystem: Environmental > Aquatic > Marine >...
TCCATTCCGACCCAGGTGGTAGAATTCGACATGACCGGTCCCTCCTGTATTGTGGCTCTGGTCAGGTTCGCGCCCGACTAACCCACGAAGATACACGACGGGGCCGGTCACACCATAATGTCTAGGCTATGTAGAAAGGGGATTTTCAGGATAGCGAAGGAGAGATATATGGATTATTGCAAAGGTAAAATTACGAAGTTGTTGGTTGATTACTTCGGGAATGATTTCCGAAGAATAACGCATGCGTTGGAAGTGCAAAAATATGCCGAAAATATTTTGGAGAACACCCCGAATTGCGATTACGATATTGTCATTGCATCGGCCCTCTTGCACGATGTAGGCATAAAGCCATCTGAAGAGAAATTTGGATATAACAACGGAAAAACTCAAGAAGAATATGGCCCCCCTGTTGCCGAGGCACTGCTGAAGAGCATCGATTTTCCAAGAGAGAAGACAATCCGGGTTTGCGAGATCATAGGAAATCATCATTCCCCGTCACGATACGATTACGCTGAGCTGAAAATCCTCAAAGAAGCCGATAGAGTTGTGAACAAGTTGGAAGGCGAATGGAAAAAACTATAAAAATGCACCTAACCACAGGGTGGAGCTGACGGCCGCACTCCGGGAGATCATGAAGCCCCGCAGCTGATCCTGAGCGTTGGGCTGGCTTGACAGGTGGTATGATAATGGTTATACTCCGAGTATGAAAACAGCCATTTCAATACCCGACAAGATTTTTCGTTCTGCCGACTCCGTGGCGAAGCGCCTTGGTGTATCCAGGAGCCAACTATACGCAACGGCGATCACGGAATTCCTGTTGCGGCATCAGAGCCGAAAGGTGACGGAGCGCCTCGACCATATTTATGAGGAGGAGGATTCCTCTCTGGCTCATGGGTTCACTACGGCACAGGTGAAATCACTTCCTTCTGAGGAGTGGTAATGGAGCGAGGCACGGTATGGTGGGCCCAGCTCCCCGAACCGATTGCCTCGGAACCTGGATTTCTTCGACCCGTAATTGTTATTCAAACAAATGCATTCAATCGAAGTCGTATTCGAACGATTGTTGCCGTTGTCCTCACCTCCAATCTTCACCTCGCCGAAGCTCCTGGTAACGTTCTGATCCCTGCAACCGATTCCGGCCTTCCAAATGATTCCGTCGCAAACGTTTCGCAGATCATCACGTTGGACCGGACATTTCTCACAGAAAAGTGCGGGCGAATGCCATCGCGGATTATGAAGTCCGTCGATGACGGTATTCGGCTCGTACTTTCACTTTGATAAATTCGCACCCCTTCCACAGGACGGAGCTGACAGCTGTCCGGATGCAACATTCACCGTTCAGCGTTTGTGACCAATTTGTGACCGTCGATTGCTTGGATGGTGTGTTTTAGATGGTTGGCATGGATTTTGTGTACAACGCGACCAATTGTTTTTGCTAACTTATTGTTTTTTTGAGTTTTTTTAAAAACTCCCTGGTCCAATTCGGGACCAGGGGGTCGCTGGTTCAAATCCAGTCACCCCGACCATTTTTATTAGAAGTTGCGGGCCGCCTTCCCCGGAGCGGCCCGATTTTTTTATCTCCCCTTAGGGGCACCGGATCCGGATGAAGAAGGACGCCGTACCCGAGGAAGGGACCCTGTGAAGAGGGGGCATCGGTCCCGTAAGGGTCAGGATCCGAGAAGGCGTGTGATCTCCCCGGGAAGCACGTGTTCCCGGTAGACCATATTTCCCCCCCGATCGATCAGGATGTACGTAGGGATCCCGACGACCCCGTACGCCCGGGCCACCTCTCCCCGCAGGTCGAGGAGCACCGGGTACCGGATCCCGCGTGACGTGACCGCCCGCGCGACCTTTTCCCGGGATTCCCGGAAGGCGAGTCCCAAGATCTGCAACTTACCGGCGAGCGGTCCCGTGGTCAACGCGTTGATCTTCGGGGTGGCCGCCTTGCACTCCGGGCACCACGTCGCCCAGAAGACGAGGAGGACCGGCGTCTTCCCGAGGAACCGGCTCAGCGTCACCGGCCGCCCGTCCAGGTCGGGGAGGGTGAAATCCTCGGGCCGGTCGCTTCCTGCGCCGGGGGTCGCTGCGACCTCGACGCCGCCGGAAATGAGACGCTCGGGTCCTGCGAGGGCAACCCCGCACAGCAGGAACAACAGCGCGGCGACGGCATACCGGGATCTCACCAGCCCCTCCTTCCACCGTTCGATGGCCCCCGTCCCGGGCGCGTTTCGGGTCAGACCAGCCGCTTCCCCGCCTCGAGGAGCAGGTACTCGCCCGCCAGCAGGAGCAGGACGCCGAACGCCCGCTGGACCTTCATCGTCCACTCCCCCGCCTTCGGCAGGTTCGCCAATAGCCCCGCGAACGTCCCGAGGGCCACGACGGGAGTTCCCATCCCCAGGGCGAAGGTGAACAGGAGGGTCGCCCCGAAGACGGGGTGCCCGCTCGCCCCGACGTAAAGCAGCAGTCCCCCGAGCACCGGCGCCGTGCACGGGCCGACCACGAAGCCCGACAACAGGCCCACGACGAAGGCACCCCCCATCCCCCGCGGCGCGCTTCCCGTCCCGCCAGCGCGGGAGAGGATCGCCGGGGTTGAGAGGTGGAAGACATCGAACACGGAGAGGGCGAAGAGGATGCAGACGTTCCCGAGGACCAGGTACGAGAGGGGGTGTGCCGTCGCCTTGCCGAATACGCTGCCGGAAAGCCCGGCTGCCATCCCGAGGGCGGCGTACGTAAGCGCCATCCCGGTGGCGTAAGTTGCGGACAGGAGAAACGCGCGGCGGCGGGATCCTCCGGTGCGACTTCCGATGTATCCGACCGTGACCGGGAGTACCGGGTACACACACGGGGTGAAGCTGACGAGGATCCCTCCGAGAAAAGCGATGGCGTACGCCAACGGAGACCCCGCCTGGAGGTACGATGGGAAGGAAGAGAGGAGCGCTCCCAAGGCGGCGTCCGGCGTTACACCGGCGGTTGCCGGAGGGGTGGCTTACTTGATGAGCGCAAGGAGGGCCCCTGCCTCCATGTAGCCGCTGATCATCCGCCCGTTGGGGAGGATCATGGTCGGCGTCCCCTCGATCTTCAGCCGGTCGGCGAGCTTCATCGTCTCATCCACCGCGTCGCTCTTGCACGACGGGGCCGGCAGCTCCTTCCCGGCATAGGCGTCGTCGAGCATCTTCTCCGATTTCGAGCAGACGACCGCCACGCACTTCCGGTACGTGGCCTTGTCGTTCCTGTTTCGCGGGTACGGCATCACGAGGAACGCAACGTCCGCATCCATCGCCGCCGCTTTCTTGATCTCCCCGTGCAGCTTGACGCAGTAAGGGCAGGTCGGGTCGGACAGGACGATCACCGTCTTCTTCGCCTTCGGACTCCCGATCCGGATGGCGTCCCCGACCGGGATGGAAGCGACGTCGACGCGGTTCAGGTCCTGATACCGCTGCCCCGTGAGGTTCGCCATGTCGGACAGGCGGATGAACTGCCCGTTGAAGAGGTACTTCAGGGAATAGTCGATGTAAAGCGGGTAGATTTTCCCGTTCTGGGCGACGTCCACCTCCCAGACGCCGGGGAACGGTCCCGGCGCGACGGTGACGACGTTGTCCACGATCTTTCCGAGCGTCTTGCCCGCCTCCTCCTTCGAGAGCTTGTGGCACTCCGAGCAATCTTTGGTAACCCCGGCCTCATTCTGGAACGCCGCGGCAGTGGCGGAGAGGAACAGGGCGAGAATCGCAGCGACGGCGCAGGCGGAAAGGAACGGTTTCATCCGGGGCCTCCTTGTGCGGGGGTCGTTACTTCTTCGGGTGGGGAGCGTCCGCGCCTTCGTCCATCCCCCCAAGAGAAGAGCGTGGATACAATTGTACACCGACTACCGCGGCATTTCGTCGAATTCGAGGATGCGTCGCGGGAGTCCATCTGCGAAAATTGTTGTTGATAAGGATGGTTGTTTCTGGGAAACTCTACGTCATTCCAAATTCCGGTTTGGAGGTACGAATGGGACGTCCGACGGCACGGGTTGCTTCCGGGAAAGCGCTGCTCCCAGCCATTCTTGCCATTTCTCTGCTCCTTCCCCTCCTGATCGCAGGCACGGCTTTGGCCGCCGATCTTTCCCTCTCTTCGAAGACCTATGGCCTGGCATACGAGCGGGAAATGGCCGGGGGGCAGAAGAACCGGTACGCCCCGCTGTACGAGTACCTGTCGACGGACGCGACGAACCTGGGGGGCAAGCCCCTCTCCTTCCACTTCTATGGCTGGGGGCGGGTCGACCTGGACACGGATAGCGGCTCCGGCAGCACTTCCGGGGAGGTCGGGAGTCTCTATATGGAGTATCTCCACCCGCAGGGGAACGCCCAGGCGAAGCTGGGCCGGTTCTTCCTCACGGAGGGGGCAGCGATGGAGATGCTCGACGGCGCCTTCGTCAAGGCGACGACCCCCGTCGGGCTGGGGGTTTCCCTCTACGGCGGCATCCCCGTGGAGTACTCCATCCTCAACAACACGAGCGGGGGAGATTCCCTCTTTGGCGGCCGGGTATTCTTCGTCCGCCCCGGGTTCGTGGAAATCGGGGCGTCGTACCTGAAGGAGAACGGGTCGTTCCAGGAGGGGAAGGATCGGGAGCTGGTCGGCGGCGACCTGTGGCTGCGCGTCGCCCCGCCGGTCGAATTGACCGCCCGGGCGACGTACAACCAGTCGGTCAGCGAGATGGCCTCGCAGCGCTACGCGGTCCGGATCGTGCCCGGCGCGACCTTCGACATCTCCGCGGGCTACGAGTCGTACACGTACAAGGGGCTTTTCCAGCCTGCGCTGAACCCGGCGTTCGTGTCCCCTTCGGTGGACACCGACGACAAGGTCCAGACGATCTTCGGCATCGTGGACTGGGCATTTGTTCCCGGTTGGACGCTGGAGGTGGCGGGGAAGAACATCCGGCACGACAAGTCGGATCCCGGGGACGCCAACCGCGGGGAGGTCGGGGTGCGCTATACATATAACGACAAGAAGGACGTCGCGGGGCTCTCGGCCGCCTTCGTATCCGCCGACCAGGCGGAGAACGAGTACCAGGAATATCGCGGCTTCGCCTCCTACTCGCCTTCCAAGCTCCGTCTGACCCTGGACGCTCTCACGCAGCAGTACAAGCAGGAGATCAACGGGAAGAAGAACCAGTACCAGGTGGTCGCCACGGCGGGGTACCAGCTCCTCGCGGCGCTGCACCTCTCCGGCAACCTGACCTACACGCAAAGCCCCAATTTCCAGGAAGACTTGGCCGGGTTGATCCGGGTGACCTACGATTTCGCGATGAGCACGGGAGGGAAGAAATGATGCACCGCTCTCACGCCGTGAAGATCCTCGGGGCGGCCCTGCTCGCCCTGATGTTCGGGTGTTCCGCGGTCTCGCAGACCCCGTCCGTTCCGCCGAAACACCCCGAGAATCTGCCGCAGGGGCGGGTCGACTGCCTCGAGTGCCACGAGAACGTCTCGACCGGGGCGCTGAAGCCGTACGCCACGTTCCGCCACTCTCGTGTTTTCATCAACTCCCACGGCACGTATGCGCGTCAGAGTCAGAACCTGTGCACCTCCTGCCATGCCCCGGCATTCTGCCAGACGTGCCACGCGGGGAAGGAAGAGCTCAAGCCGAACGTGAAGATGGGCGACCGGCCGGATCGCATGGCGCCGCATCGGGGGGATTACCTCGTCACCCACCAGATCGACGGGCGCCTCGACCCCGGGTCTTGCTACCGGTGCCACGGGAACAAGAGCGACAGCCGGTGCAAGCAGTGCCACCGGTAGTGTTCTGCGTCCCTTCGGGACGACGCGCGATGGCAGGGCAACACAGCGGATTCTCAAAGGTCAAGGAGGAACGGATCATGCCCGGTTCCCGGAAAACGCGGCCCTCGTGGCCTTTCCCCTATCTGCTGCTCCTGGTGGCCGCGGCGTTCGCCGCCGGGTGTTCGACCGCCAATACAACCAACGGGGACGCATCAAACGCGAACCATCTCGACGCCTCCGGCAATTCCGTATCCGGGTGGGTCGTCGTTCCCACGGGTGGGTCGCATACCAGTTCCGCAACGCTGAATTACACCGCCAACGGCGGAAGCTTCGACTGCGCGAATTGCCACGGTTCCGACCTGAGCGGCGGGATCTCCAAGGTCTCGTGCTACCAGAATCCCGCGGGCTGCCACCACGACCCGGTGTCTGGGTGGGTCGCCGTCCCGCCGGGGACCCAGAACCACGGGGTTTCCGCGAAGAAAGCCCCGGGCAGCTCCGGGTTCGTCTCCTGCCAGATCTGCCACGGATACAGCTTCTCGGGCGGCGGGTCCCAGGTTTCGTGCACGAACACCGCTGGCTGTCACGGTGCCGCGGCCGCTTCGCCGCATCCTGCCGAGCCATGGCGGGGATCCCCCTATACTCACACGAACGTCGACCCGTCGAACGCACCGGTATGCGCGCAGTGCCATTTCCCCGGCTCCCCGAACAACCCGGCGAACCATCCCGCCGCGCAGGCCCCGGCAGGAACGCCGCCCGGATGCTTCAACAACACGCTCTGCCACGGCACGGCCGCCGAGGCACCGCACCCGGTCCCGTACAATGACAGCTCCCATTACACAGTGACCACCGCCACGTTCCCGGCAAATTGTGGGACCTGTCACGCCGTGACGGGGACGTCGCCCGTTTCGGCCGCGCCGCTGTGCACTACGTGCCACGTCGCGGCGTCGCCGCTGACATCCCTGAACTGCACCTCCTGCCACGCCAGTCCGCCGTCGGGCGGGGCGCCGGCGGGGGCGGCGTATCCCAACGTCCCCGGGGCTCATGCCACGCATATCGCCTTGAACAGCGCGGGGACCCCGATCGCCTGCGATACTTGCCACAACGGGCTTGGGGGCGGAACCCTGAACCATTACAACCGCGCCAACAACGTTCCGGGGGAGAACGCGCTGCGGGTACCCCCGGGGGACGTGGCGCTGCTGGTCACCTACAACGCGAAGACCGGAGCGTCGTTGTTCGACAACTCCGCCGCACTCAACTGTTCGAACGTGAGCTGCCACGGCGGGCAGGCCACCCCCAACTGGCAGACGGGCACGCTCGACGTGAACACCCAGTGCAAGAATTGCCACGCTCTGGGGACGGCGCAGTACAACAGTTACTATTCCGGTGAGCACCAGTTTCATGTCGTTGATGAAGGGCTCGCATGCACGATCTGCCACAACACCACGACGCTCGCGGTGAACCATTTCACCACGCTCGAAACCACGACGATGGAAGGTCCGGCCTCCGCGACCATTGGGGGCACGGACACGGCCATTACTTCCTGGGACCCAACAACCAAATCGTGCACCCCGTTGTGCCACGGGGCGAGGATCTGGTAGAAACGCCGGCGTCACGGTTTCCTTTGTTCTACGAGGGATCGCGTAGACTCTGCCAATGGTAGGTGAGGAGGTCCCGGAGAATTTCCCCCGGGGCCTTCTCGCGTTTCAGGCTGCCGCAGGCGGATCCGGTTTCCCGAGGTCGATGGTATAGTCCTTCGGATGCCGGGGATAGGTCTGGAAAAAGGGACGCACCCGCACGGTCGCGTTTACGCCGGGCTCGTCCTCACCATGTTCTTCTGGGGAAGCGCCTTCCCCACCTCCAAGATGCTCGTTCTTGAAGTTCCGCCGGAGGTGGCGGCGGTCCTGCGGTTCGGGGTAGGCTCCCTGCTGATGATGGCGATCTTGTTCCGGCGGTCGGCCAAGCCCGTGCCGGACCGCGACGTCTGGGTCCGCCTCGCCGCCGTGGGCGTCGTGGGCGTCGCCGGATTCAACACCTTGTTCTTCCGCGGTCTTTCCCTGGCACCGTCCTCCGACGCCGGGATCATCATCCCCACCATGTCGCCGGTCTTCACCGCAATGGCGGGGATGCTCTTCCTGGGCGAACCGGTCCGGAGGCACCGGATCGCGGGACTTGCCATCTCCCTGGCGGGGGCGGTCCTGTTCTTCTGGGCAGTGATCGCGCATACCGGGGGCCAGGAGGGCAGGGTGTGGGGCGACGCGGCGCTGATCGGTGCGGCGATCTGCTGGGCGGCTTCGTCGATCCTGTCGCGTCCCCTGTCGGTTCGGATCGGGGCGATGCCCGCCGCATCGTGGTCCCTGTTCCTCGGGAGCATCCTCCTGTTGATGATCTCCTCCCCTAAAATGGCCGCCGTACCCTGGAGCGGCCTCACCGGCCGGTTCTGGGTCGTGCTGGCGTACGTCGTGGCGTTCCCCACGGTGATTGCCTACATCCTTTGGATGGAAGGGATCCGGATCCTCGGCTCGAGCCCCGCGACTTCGTTCATGTTCCTTGCGCCGGTATTTGCCCTGCTCATCGCCGCCGCGCTGCTCGGCGAGCGTCCCACGGCACTGCAGGGGGCGGGCGGCGCGCTGATGCTGATCGGCGTGTGGCTGGTGAACCGTCCCGGGGAAGGGAAGGCGCCCCTCAAGGGGCGAGGATCGCCCGCAACCCAGTGATCAGCCGGTCGATCCCTTCGACGGCGGTCTCCTCCTGCAGACTTCCGTAAGCGATCCGCAGCCAGCATCCCCGCGTCACGCCGAACGTCTCTCCGGGGATGACGGCCACCTTGTGCTCCCGCACGAGCCGCTCCGACAGGGCGATGGCGCTCATCCCGGCGCGCACCTTCGCGAACAGGTAGAAGGCGCCCGTCGCGGGGGGAACCTTCAACAGGTCCGGAACGGCTACGATCCGCTCGAGGACCTCTTTCCGCACCGTCGCGAGGGAAGGGAGATGTGCAGCGCAATATCCACGCCCTTCGCGCATCGCGCGCAGGCCGACGAACTGGGAGATCGCCGACCCGCTGACGACGACCGTGTCCTGGATCTTCATGAGGTCGCGGTAGAGATGTTCCGGCGCCACGAGGAACCCGACCCGCCAGCTCGCCATGCCGTACGCCTTGGAGAGGCTGTAGAGGGAGATCACGTGCTCCCCGCCGAGGGATCCGGGGGAGAAATGCCGCGCACCGTCGTAGGTGAAATATTCGTACGCCTCGTCGCTGATGTGGTAGATCCCGCTCTCCGCGCAGAGCCGGTGGATCGCGGCGAGCGTTTCCCGCGGGTAGACCGCGCCGGTGGGGTTGTTCGGGGACACGGTGACGATCGCGCGCGTCCTCTCCGTGATCGCCGCCGCGATCGCCGGAAGGTCCGGCTGGAGCCGTTCGTCGGCGGGCACGGGCACGGGAACCGCGGAGGCGAGGGCGATCGCCATCTCGTGGTTGAAATAGTACGGGGAGAGGAGGATCACCTCGTCTCCCGGGTCGCAGATCGCGAGGACCGCGTTGAGGAACGCCTGGTTCGCCCCCGCGGTCACGAAGATTCCACGCTCGAAGGGGGCGTCGATCCCGTTCTCGTCGCGCAGCTTCTCCTCGAAGGCTTTCCGCAGCTCCGGGAGACCGGCGTCGGGGATGTACTGGTGGTGGGGAACGGTCGCCAGGAACTCCGGTATCGACGCGAGCGCCGCCGCAGGCGGCCCATAGTGGACCACGCCCTGTCCCAGCGAGATCGTACCGGGCGTCTCCGCGATCCACCCCGCAACGATCGGGATGATGGGAAGCTGGACTCCCGCCGCGCGGTTCGAGGGGGCGATGCGTCCCGGCTTCATCCGGGACCAACTGGAAGGGGTCGGACGATGTCCACGACCGTGATCTCCGGGGGGGCGAGGAACCGCATCGGGGGCCCCCACGTTCCTGTGCCTCGACTCACATGCAGGATCCCGCCTCCGGGCACGGGATGGTCTCCCGCGAGGAGGGGATAGACCAGCCGTGTGAGGAGGCGGAACGGAAAGATCTGCCCATCGTGGGTATGCCCCGAAAGCTGGAGGTCGAATACTCCCTCCGTGGCCGGGTCCAGTTGCGGGCGGTGCTTGAGGAGGATCGTGAACCGTCGATCGGGGCGATCCCCGAGGAGTACGGCTTCGGACGGACCGCCGGTTCGGCCGAACCGTGCTTCGGCGGGATCGTCGACTCCCGCGATGCGGACCGCGTCGTCGATCGTCACGGATTCGTCCCGAAGGAGCGTGAAGCCCGATTTCCGGGTGAAGGCGATCGAACGGTCGATCCCCGCGTAATATTCGTGGTTCCCGAGGACCGCGAATTTCCCTCGCGGCGCGGGAATCCCGCGCAGGATCTCCGCCAGCTCCTCGACGCCGTCCAGCTGCCCGTCCACGAGGTCACCGGTCGACACGAAGATGTCCGGGTGTTCCCGGGCGACGATCGCCGCGACCTCCCTGGCCTTGCCGTTCCGGTGGATGAGGCCGAGGTGGAGGTCGGTGATCTGCGCGATCCGCAGGGAGGGGACGGACGCAGGGAGCCGGTCCGTGACGATGCGCAACCGGACGACTTCAATGTGGGACGCCTCGACGATCGCGAACGCGGAGAGGGCGACGGCGAGCCCGGCGATGCAGAGAAACGCGGGGCGACCCGCGAGCCAGGCCGCCGTGTTCCCGGCGGTCCCGCCGCGCCCCATCGCCCACAGGGGGAGGCGGAGAAGGTCGACGGAGAGGTTCAGGCAGGTCAGGAAGAAGAGAAATCCCATCCAGAGGTAGCCGACGTGCGCGGCGACCCGGGCCGCGCCCTCCTGCCCGTGGCGGCTCAACGCATAGGTCAGGATCGGCGCGCAAAGGAGGATCGCGAGGAGGGGGAGAAGCGCGAGCGTCGTTCCGGGACCGAGCGCCAGCGCCGACCTCGCCTTGAGAAGGGCGTAGGCGTGCATGGAACCGTAGACCAGGAAGAACGAAAGCAGGAACAGGCTCATGGAGAATGTGCGATAATCGGCGGGTACGAGGAACGGTCC
>Ga0210132_1000124_pt1 | contig 10525 bp, 8 predicted proteins | sample Browns_TuleC_D2_FD_184856 | JGI IMG/M metagenome (GOLD analysis project Ga0210132, IMG submission 184856) | Wetland microbial communities from San Francisco Bay, California, USA, that impact long-term carbon sequestration - Browns_TuleC_D2 (SPAdes) | ecosystem: Environmental > Aquatic > Marine >...
GAACGCATCGTCAGGTTGATCCAGCAGGGGTTTTCTGTTCCCATTTCGTTCAACCTGGAGGTTGATCATGGGATTCGTAGAGGATCTTGCTCGTCACGCGGAGCAGATCGTGTCTCGGCGCCCGCACATCAAGGGTGAGGAGGCGACCAAGCACGCGTTGGTCGTCCCGTTCCTGCAAGTGCTTGGGTACGACGTCTTCGATCCGCGCGAGGTGCAGCCCGAGTACATTGCGGACTTCGCCAAGAAGACCCGAGGTGGGCAACTCGAGAAGATCGACTACGCCATCTGGAAGGACGGGGGCCCGGTATTGTTTGTTGAGTGCAAAACGGTTGGTGATGCTCTCGAAGACAGCGACGGGCAGCTGAGCAGGTACTTCAACGCGACCCCATCAGTGCGAGTTGGAATCCTGACGGACGGTCTCCGGCTTCGAGCGTTCACGGATTTGCAGCAGCCGAACATCATGGACCCGACACCGTTTCTCGATGTAGACCTCACCTCGCTAAAGCCTCCTGAGATCGAGGCGCTGCGAATGTTTCACAAGCTCGACATGTCGTCGGAGAAGATTCAGGCATTGGCAGAGGAGATGGTCTATTTCAATGCGCTGACACGGTTCATTTCAGCTCAGCTCCGGGATCCATCTGAAAACTTCGTAAGATACGTGGCGGGTGAGGTGCAGTCATTTGGGCGTGTCACCCAACGGGTGGTCGATCGAATCACTCCTATCCTGCGGAAGGCAATTCAGTCGGCAATCGTGGAAAACGTGGCTCGATCGTTTGAGCCAGGTGCCCCGTCCCCCCAGCCAGTTCAGCCTGTTCCGGCACCTCCCCCAGTAGCCGTCCATGATGCAACGGTAGAGCCATCCTCCCCTGACATTGTCACAACCGAAGAGGAAATCCAGTGTATGGGATTGATTGAGCAGTGGGTACACGTTGCGCATCCCAACGCGCCCGTCGTCGGTCGAGATTCCAGGACGTACTATGCTGTGCATCAGGGCAACGTTCGGAAGTGGTTTGTACGGTTCAACATGCAGAAACCACCCTTCTGGATGGCGTTCCGACACGTGGCGCCCGAGGAAATCCGAGCTTCAATGAGTGACGTGAATGTGGCGGACGGAGGTCAGTTTGGCGATTCAAAGGTTATGGTTGCGTCAACTGATGGGGTCACTGTTCTCAAGCCGTTCGTCATGCTGGCGTTCGAACGCGAAATGAACCGTGTTGATCAAGCCGACCGTACTGCGCCGGCCTGAGTAGAAGCAGCGACTGCCGTCAGCAAGTCTGGACTCCCACATGAGCCAGGTTTCTGATGTAGCAAACCCCCCTTGTCCTGAAGAATCCAGTGCTCGTGTCGTCGGAACATGAGTCCTCCCACTCAGCGATATGGTGACCTCCAGCCTGAAGGTTACCATGCGGATTACGATGCGTCACATGTCATCTTTTGCCCGTCCACCCCTAACAATAGGTCCCCGTCTGTCCGAAGACTCCGCATGCTTCGGGTAACAACTGGGGGAAGGGGGGATCTGGGGGGTTGGGGACGAGCGACGAAGTCGCGAGAGTAGCTGCGACCGCCGTAGACGGGAGCTCTGATACGAGGTTCCAGAGAGCGATAGACGCGCGCGAGGCGCATCGATGTGAGCGGCCGATGCCGTGGTTGCCCCCCCGCAACGGTGGTCGGCTGTTCACATCGGCGTGCCTCCTCCTCGCGCCGAGTTCGCACTCCTCCCTCGCAGCAAGGTCGCTGGCGCCGGCCTTGGCCCGAAACCCGGACACTCCCACCGGGAGCGCCAATCCTTGATGCGGGTAGCGGCCCCGGGTGGCCGGTCGGTCTCATAATCCGATGATGGTCGGTTCAACTCCGATGCCCGCAACCATGGGGCACACTGCCTGCCCTCGTGCTCGATGCGTCGAGTATCGGAACGTCCTATCAGACCCCGCTGGGGCGCGGACGAGGCGGACTGAAAGATGGCAGCTCCAAACTTCAACGCCGAGAAGGCAGCGATGGCGCTCGTCGATGCCTTGTTGACCACCGACATCGCGGCGGCGGAAAAGTGGGAAGTGTCGCGCCGGACCATTCTAAATTGGCGCAAACGGCTCGATACGGACCCGGAGTTTTCGCGACTTTTCCAAGAGAAAAGGGCAGCCGTCGAAAAGGAATGGGCCGACGAATTACCTGCCGCCATCCGGGCGTCGGTGGATTTCATCAAGCGGTCAGCGCAGTCCACGAACGTTAGCGACCCTGACATGCTGCATTCGATGGCGGGCGCTTTGAAGATCCTGACCGAGACGGCGGCAATGAGGCAACTACTGGATGCTCGACTCGCTCCGCAGGCTCGACCAAATGGAACGGGCGATCGCAAGGTGGGGCCCTCAGGAAGCGGGTCCGAGCGCTGACGACTTCGCTGAATACTTCGACGACCCGGTCGGGTTCTGCCGAGAAGTCCTCGGCGCCGAACTCTGGTCGAAGCAGGCGGAGATTGCCGAAGCCGTCCGGCTCCACCCTTCGGTGGCAGTCCGCTCGGGTCACAAGATCGGAAAGACCCGGTGCGTCGCGGCGATCGCGCTGTGGTGGTGCGCAACCAGACCGCGTGCGCTGGTCATACTCACGTCGAGCTCGTACACGCAGGTCGACGAACAGCTCTGGCCCGAAGTCCGGAAGCTCTACGCTGAGGCAGCCAGGCGCGGCTACTCGCTCGGCGGGCGCATCTGTCAGACGGCAGAGGGCGGCATTCGCTGGCCCGACGGCCGGCGTATGTTCGGCATGTCGACGGACAAGCCGGAGCGGATGGGCGGATACAGCGGCGATCAGCTGCTGTTCATCATTGACGAGGCCAGCGGCATTGACGAGGGCATCTTCGAGGCCATCGAGGGCAACATGGCCGGCGGCGCCCACAAGGTACTCGTTGGCAACCCGACCCAGCTCGGCGGGACGTTCCATGATGCGTTCCACGACCAGATCGAGCTGTGGCACACAATCCACGTCTCGAGTGAGCACACCCCGAATGTCATCGAAGGCCGGGTGGTCATTCCTGGCCTGGCGACTCGAGAATGGGTCGAGGGCCGCAAGATTGCGTGGGGGAGCGAAGACGACCCACGCTACCAAGTGCGTGTTCGCGGGAACTTCCCCGGACAGGCAGCGAATAGCGTGATCGACCTGACGACGGTCGAGGAGGCCATCGCCAGGTGGAACGCCACCGAGGCCGACGGCCCGCTCGAGCTCGGCGTGGACGTCGCGCGGTTTGGAGACGATGACTCGGTCATCATCGCTCGGAGAGGTAAGAAGGCGTTTCGTCCGGTGGCAGTTCACGGCCAAGACACGACGCAGATCGCCGGCTTGTCACTCAAGATTGCGCGAGGGCTACGTACCCCAGACGAACGTGTCAAGGTGAAGGTCGACGTCATTGGCGTCGGGGCCGGCGTGGCGGACCAACTTCGCAACAACGAGCTGGCGACCTTCCTCGACGTTGTCGACGTCAATGTGGCCGAGTCCGCCACCGACGACGAATACGCAAACTTGCGAGCCCAAATATGGTTTGCAACGGATGACTGGTTCAAGGATGGCGGCGCTATCCCCGACGAAAAGGGACTGAAAGGCGAGCTAATCGCTCCCACGTACAAGTTTGACTCTCGCGGCCGTCAGGTGGTCGAACCGAAGGAATCCATGAAAAGGAGGCTCAAGCGATCCCCGGACAAGGCGGATGCGCTCGGTCTCTCGATCTACTCGCCCCCGCTGCCTCCCCGCGGTGTCGGGGAACAGCCGATTGGCATTTTCTAATGCTCCTCAAACTCCTACGCGCCACACACCCGGATTACGACGCCGACATGTGGGCGGACTACTGGGCGCTGTACAAGGGGGGCAAGTGCTGGAGGCAGCGTGTTTTCCGCTTCCTCCAGCGCAACCCACAGGAGCCCCACGACGTCTATGATCTTCGATGTAAGTCGGCGCACTACCGGTCCTATCTGGGGCCGATTATCGACTATTTCGTGGCGTTTCTGTTCACCGAGGCCTTGGTGCCCAGGGCCAAGCGTGGAAACAAGGTCGTCGACGCCGATGAGTTCTACGCCCAGTTGAAGGAAGATTCCGACGGTAACGGCACGGACCTGGTCGAACTGCTCCGCAACCGGTTGACGAAGGCGCTGGTCGAAGGGGCGTCGTACATCCTCGCCGAACTCCCCGACGATGGTGGCGCGCCCGCGCTCGACCTCGCTGACTGGCAGAAGCGAGGACTTGGGCGAGCGAAGCTCAGGCGGCTCGACCGATGCGACATCCTTGATTTCGAGCGTGGCCCTGACGGCAACCTGCTCTGGGCCATTACCTACGAGTCGAGCAAACCGAGGCCGGATCCGAGACGGTTGCGTGATGCCACGCGGCACACGTGGAAGATCTATGACCGAGTGAATGTGGAGACGTTTTCCGTGCTGGTGGAGGATGGTCAAGCCCTCGACCCGGATCTGGACATCGCCTCCATCGACTTTCGAGCCCATGGGTTCGACGTGGTTCCGATTGTGGAGCTCATCATTCCCGATGGCATGTGGATCGCCAATCGAGTTGAAAGCCCGCAGCGCGAGCACACGGTTCTGTCGAATGCCCACACCTGGCTGATTCGGCGAACATGCTTCGCAATGCCAGTGCTGAAGCTCAAGACCGATGACAAGCGCGCGGATATCTTCGGTGCTGGCTACTACATCAAGCTCGGCGTCGACGAGAGCTTCGAATGGGCCGCGCCTCCGAATTCGCCCTTCGATGCGATTCGGCAGGAGGTTGAGTCGCAAAAGGACGAGATTCACCGAATTGTCCACCAGATGGCTCAAGGCGTCAGCAACAATGCTGCCACGGTGGGCCGCAGTGGCGAGTCGAAGCAAGCCGACGCAGAGGCCACTCGGGTCATGCTCGAGGCAATCGGCGCAGTGGTGCGTGAGTCTGTCGAAAGTCTGTATGACATGCTCGCAGGGGCCCGAAAGGATGATGTCGATTGGTCGATCGAGGGGCTCACCGGATATAGCGTCGTCGACGTCGCTGCGCTCATACAGACCATCTCTCAGGCCGTCTTGCTCGATATCCCGAGCCCAACCTGGGGTCGCGAGGTGCGCAAGCTCGCGGCGCTTGCCCTCGTTCCGGATGCCGACCAGGCCACCAAGGACACGATCTCCCAGGAGATCGAGGACAACTTCGTAGCCGAGAGCATGATGCCGAGCCCGCAGGCTCCAGAGGAGCCAGAGCAGGAATCCGAGCGTCAGGACGAGGAGAATGCCAGTAAGGAGTTCTGACGTCGTTCATGCGTTCGCCGATGGGGGCCAGCTTGCGAATTCATCGACGTCGGCAATGGTCTCCGCGGAGTCGACGGCGGTCAAGGATCTAACCGTCGTGGTCGAAGTCGCAACAGCGGCTTTGATCAACATGCTTTCGCGAATCGATGCATCCGACCCAACGTCTGCTGCAACGCATGCACACGCTGCAATTGTAGCCTCCCACGGAGAGATTGAACGAGGACTCGCGATAGCGGTGAGAGCGGCAGCCAGTCGTGGCAGGGAGGTTGGAGCAGCTCACGCGGCCGCTCAACTCGCCGAAGCCGATTGGATGCTTCGAACCTACGAGATCCCAACGTCCAGTATGCAAGCGCTCGCTCCCGCTATCGAAGACGCGGTAGATTCCGTCCGGGCGTCAGCGGTGAGTCGATCGATTGCCAGCCGATGGCTGCTCGCGACTTCGACGAATCTTCGGAGATGGCAACTCGACGGCGGTGCAGGCTCTCTCCCGCAAGTGGCGCGCGCGAGCGCTGCGATGCTCAAGCCGCAATTGATGCGCACGGGCGTGACTGAGACAGCCCACGCGTACAGTGAAGAGCATGAGCGACAGGTGGATGAGGCGCGTGCAAAACCTCTCCCACTACGGGAGCTCTTGTACAAGCGATGGGAAGGCGTGCTCGACCGGAAGATCTGCCGGATCTGCGCCAACCACGACAACGAAGTGGTGCGCGCTAACGATCCATTCCGATTTGGCGATATCCCAGGTCAGGTTCACCCCAATTGCCGATGCCAGGCTGTGGCCGCCCTCAAATCCACTGATCTGAACCTGGCCCATGCAGTGACGCGGGAGGTTGCGGGACCAGGATTGGGTCGAGCGGCTGTCGGCGGCGCATCATCGAGCGGCGCTTTCGAAGATTGGGATGCTTGGCCTGAGGAAGCCAAGAAGACCTGGTTTAGGCTTTTGGATAAGGCCAGGACGGATCCGGAATATCGCGCTCGGTTGCTCACTCCTGAGATTCGACGCCACCTTGAGAGCATCAAGGCCAAAGCCGATCGGCATGCTCCGATCGTGCCGCGACTCCGCCGCGTCAATCCAATGCGCGCGAGTCTGCGTACTGATGCTCGAACCCCTCGGGCCATCCATGAGGAATACCTCGGGCGGGCCATTGGGGCGCAGTCCGCTCGGTTCGAGTTTGGCGAGTTGGTTCCGGTGAAGACCGCGGCCTCCAGGCCGAGACCCCCTGGCCCGAAATCTCCTCCCGCAGCTCCAGCGGCTCTCCAGCCGGCCACGGTTACGAAGCCTGCGCCTCAGAGGGGAACCAAGGCGGCACTTTCAGCGCCCACCGGTGGCGCAGTCGAGCTCGAATTCGTGCATGGATACGACGAGGCCCATGCGCGCACAGTGGGCGCAGCGTTCAGTTCCGCACTCTCGGACCCGGCGGCAGCCTCAAGGAACGTGTTCGGCGGCAAGGTGCCTTCACTTGCGTCGCTCGAGGCGACCTGGTCGGGATCGGGCGTCCGTGCCAAGCTTACTTCAGTCCTTGTCGAGAACGATTACATCGGAGTCTCGGGATACCTGCACGATGCCGCGACTGGAGCCAGGATCGGTCGTGTGAGCCGGAGCTTTAGGCGACACCCCGATGGATCTCTTGAAGTGCACCATGGGCTCTACAAATTCAATGCTGAGGAGCACATGGGCAAGGGTGGCGGTGCCACCATGCTCAAGCAGGCGATCCAGACCTACCAACGAATCGGTGTGAAGGAAATCACCGTCGACACGGCGTGGATTGGTCGATACGCATGGGCGACGTTCGGGTACGACTGGGATAGCCCAGGTAGGGCGGCCGTCAAGGCGGAAGATTTCAGAGAGTTCTTGATTCGCCATGGTGTTGCCCCTGCCAGAGCCTCGGCCATCGCGGACCGAGCGGCAAAGCACCCATGGCTGATCGCGGGGGCCGACGTCGATGGGATCGAGGTTGATGTCGAGGTCGACAATGGCTTCCGGGTCACTACGCAGCGGTTGAAACTGGGCAAAGCGTTCTTACTTTCTGGAGGGATGTGGTCTGGAAAGCTGGACCTTGATCCCAGTTCGGAGTCATATCAACGTGCAAAGGAAAGGCTTGGACTGTGAAGGACAACGGCGACAACGGGTTGGCTCAGATGCTCGAGGCTGAAGGCGCCCTCGACAAGCCGGACCCTCAGCCTGACCTTGAGCGCATCGGATATATCTTCCAGCGAGCCAAGTCGATGGCTGCGGAAGGGACTCTGGGCGGAGAAGCGGTGAGGACATTGCTGGCGGAGATTCGGCCGCTTGTTCCGGAGAACCACGCTTACTTGCTCGAAGAGTATAAGATGGAGCTGCTCGCGCTGATCAAGCGCTGACGCGTCCCCAAACACGATCACCTCGCCCGCTCGCCCGGGCGTTTCATATCTGGGTTGCCAGATCGAGGCGCTGACGGTCGCTGACCCACCGTCACAACACGCCGCTGATGCGGCGCACCACCACACGCCCCGACGGCCGGAGCGTGAACGGAGGGATCTATGCCGTACGACACCGAGTCGAACATCGGAACCGCAATCACCATCAGCACCGAGTCGGCCTCCCGACGGGAGGTCGCCTAGGACGACATGAACCAGACTGGGAACCAGAATCCCGACGGACAGGACCAGGACAAGAAGTCCGGAATCGACCCGCAGGAGCTGACGAACATCATCAACTCCGCGGTCACCGCGCAACTCAAGCGCGCTCTGCCAAAGGCCCTTGAAGGTGTGACGCAGACGCTCAACGAGGCAATCAAGAGGCAAATTGGAGAGCTGAAGCCGCCCCCGAAGGATGATGACGACGAGTCCAAGGACAAGGCAAAGAACCGTCCCGATCCAGAGCTGATCGACCTTCGCCAGAAGTACGAGGCGATGCAGGCGAAGCTTTCCGAAGCTGAATCGAAGCGCGAAGCGGCTGAGAAGAAGCGTCGAGACGACAAGGCCTATGCGGACCTTCGGGGCCTGCTTGCCAAAGGCGGTGTCCGCCCCGACATGCTCGAGGACTTCTCGGATCTTCTTTTCCATGCTCGAAAGCAGGTCCAATTCGACGACGACGACCAGCCCATGCTCCGGGTGAAATTCTCACCTGGCAAGGGTATGCCCGAGGAAGAGCAGAGTCTCCCTTTGGAATCCGGCGTCACGCAACTGCTCAAAACCCCGATGGCTGGACGCTATCTGCCGCCCCCTGGCGGGGCAAGCGGTGGAAACGACGGCTCGGGGAAAAAGCCCGGACGCACTCCGAAGTACGACGGTCCGGCGACAACCGACGAAGAGCGGGATCGCCGTATCAGCGAACGGTTGGAGGCAATGGGCCTCGACCCGAACGTCATTTGAGCCCCGCCAGAAGAGATTGACCAATGGCTGACACTCCCCAGACCCTCGCACTGATCGTCATCGCGCAAGAGTACCGTGGTGACCTTGTGCGGCAAATCAACCGACGTGCGACCGCGCTTCGTCTCCTGCCGATCAAGCGCGGCTCCGGCCCGGCGTGCTCGATCGCAACCGAGGCGGACGGCATGAATGCGGAGAACTACTCCGAAGGTGCCGACGTCACGAACTACGGCTCGGACGCGCAGGGGAGCGGAACCCACCCGTGGGCCATGTACCGCTCCACCTTCCGCATCACTGGCCTGGCTGGGGCGGTGGCAGCCTCCGGCTCTACTCCTATGGGCAACCGTCGCCTGTGGGCGCGAAACATGGTGAACTCGACCGCCAAACTCGCATCGACCATCAACGCCGGTATCCACACTGGAGCTGGCACCGGTACGCTCATCCAGGGCATGGGCAATGCGATCGGCGACACAACGAACACCTACTACACGGTTGACCGGAGTCAAGCCGCGAACGCGTACTTCCGGCCGTACGTGGCGGACCCTGGGGTCCCTACCGCACCGACGCTCAAGCTGATCAAGGACGACCTCGGGTCGATCTATGACGGCAGCGGAGAAGTCCCCGACATCGGGCTCGTTCCCACCGCGGTCTTCACCAAGCTCGAGTCGCTCTTCGAGCCCAACGTCCGCTATGTGAAAGATCTCGTGACCGCTCGCGGTGCGATGACCCTCGAGAGCGGATACGAGGGAATCAACATCAACGGCTGCAACTTCTTCCGTGACAAGGATGCCGCGGCAGGGACCATCGAGTACATCAACACGAACTACGTCGAGATCGAATATCTCCCCCCGGATATCCCCGGCCTCGAGGAGATCATGGCCGCCGTGCCTGCGACGGATGGATACGGCGCGCTGCCCCTCGGCTTCGTGTATGAGATGCTCGCGAAGACCGGCGACTCGACCAAGGCCATGGTCAAGAGCTACCTGCAGCTCAAGGTCAACCGGCCCAACGCGTGCGGCATGCGCAAGAACGTGTCGACCACCTGATCGACCAACTGACCGGTAGGGCTGACTTCTCGTAGGCCAGCCCCTGCCGAATGGAGATTGCAATGCCGACTGAAGCTACACCGGTCCGACGAACACTCAACGAGCAGACCGCCGCGGTCATCGCTGAGTACAACAAGACTCGCGCGGATTTTCTGCGCCTCAACTCCGGAGCCGTGTTCCACGCGGACGCGCGCTCCCTCGTCACAACCGCTGACGCATCGAGCGAGGCCACTGCGGTCGCGCTCGTCAATGCGTTGGTGACTGCCCACCATGCAGACCTGGCGAGCGTGGTCGACGCCGACACCGGTGAAGGGCATCACCTATCCGAAGACGTGACCAACCTGGTCACGGCTCCGGTCGCAACCGATGAGGCATCGGCCATCACGCGGGCGAACGACCTCTACACCCAGCACAATGCTCACGTTGCGGCTCTGGCATATCACGGTGCGTCCGAGGCCCCCGCAACGGCAACCAACCAGGCTGCCACAGCGACAAATCAGGCCGCAACCGCCACCAATGAGGCGATGAAGGTGGCAGGGAACCACACGTCGCGACTCCCGATCGCGGCTGAGCTCGTGACCATCGTGGCAGCGTACGACTCCGCCGACGGCGCCGCGGTTATTGCGGACCAACCGGATGTCCCCCGCAAGCTGCAGCTCTCGATTGTCGAGGGCGGAGCGCCGATTACAGCAGGAATCGGAACGCTAGTCGCGGAAGAGTGGGACGGGTCGGACGCATCTCAGGTCTTCGATCTCACGGGCGGAGCGAAGGTCGAGGTCACCGATCTGGCGTGTGCACATGCTACGTCCTTCACCGTTTCCGGACTGGTGGGAGGCGGGGCGGGAACCACTATCTCCATTGGGGTAG
>Ga0210132_1000125_pt1 | contig 10495 bp, 10 predicted proteins | sample Browns_TuleC_D2_FD_184856 | JGI IMG/M metagenome (GOLD analysis project Ga0210132, IMG submission 184856) | Wetland microbial communities from San Francisco Bay, California, USA, that impact long-term carbon sequestration - Browns_TuleC_D2 (SPAdes) | ecosystem: Environmental > Aquatic > Marine >...
GGTCAAGACCGCCGTAGCCGTAGATCTAACTCGCGCGCGTCACGCCAGGTAGTCGTGTCTCAGCGAGGGCGCCCGCCGCTACCACGCGGCATCAAGTCCTTCGAGGGGCCTGATTGGAGTCCCCCGGAAGCGATTCTTTTAGACACGACGATTGCTGTTGACGCGCTGCTGCCCGCCCAGAAGCATCATGCGGCTTGCGTCGCTTTCTTCGAGGCCGTCGCGACCGCCGAATGCACGCTGGTCTTCAATCGTCTGCTCGAAACCGAGCTGTGCGAGGTTCTCTTCAATATCGCCGGTCGCGAGCAGCACGGTGGCAAATGGAAGAGCGCCCGTTACGACGGAAGGGTCCGGCGCCGAGCCGGCAGGTTGTTGGATGAGGGCCTGGAAGCCTGGCGCGAACTTTTGAGCGCTGTACCTTGGTCGCGAATCGAGTTGAGCAAGGTGAGCGACACGGCTCCCATCCTGATGGGCAAGTACGGCTTTCGGTCCTATGACGCGGTGCATGCGGCCTCGCTGTTCGCCGCCGAGGTTGAGGACATCGCGACGCTGGACCACGGTTTCGCCGTGCTTGGGGAGGACGAGGCCACTATTCACACGACTCGCCCGAGGGTGTCGAGCATGCGCAAATGGCGTGGCGGACCCTGACCTCGACGACTTGCCCGGCAACCTCCTGCGCTCCATGCGCGGGAGGATCGTTGATGCTCGGATCGCCTACCCGGAGATCCTTCACGTCGAGGTCAGGGACTCGGCCGGTGAACTCTGGAAACTCGCCACACAGGACGCGGAGTGGTCGCCATCGGATCCAGCCGATCTTGTGGGCCGCTCGGTGGACGATGCCGACATCGACAAAGAGACCGGCGAGTTGCGCTGCAAGCTCTCCGATGGCTCCCTGCTCGACGTGAAGCCTGCGGCCCGAGGGGCGGAGGACGACCCGCCGAATTGGGAGTTGATCACGCCGCGCGGCGTCGTCTTGGAGTTCGGGCCGGGCGTGCGCTGGCAGATCGGCAGCGCTGACAGTCGCCCGCCCTCTCGCTCGTAGGCTTCGGGTCATGTCCCGCCCGTCCACCCAGGAAGCAGGTGGGGCGAACGAGCTTCCGAGCGGGGAGAGCTGACCTGTGGGCGGCCGATTTGCCTACTACGACCGCGAGGCCGACATCGCCTGGCTTCCCACCGGCGATTCCGACGACGTGGTCAGCGAGGAGGTTGGTTGGGGGCTGATCGACCACGACTCGACCACCGACGAGGTTGTCGCGGTTGAGGTCTGGTCGGCGGGCAGGCGTTTCCCGGCCGAGATCCTTGCTGCGCTCCCGGCGCCTGCAAGCACCTAATGCCGAGCATCAGGCGGTCCGGTCTGTTGCGACGCTTGACCGCGCAGTCTATTGTCTGCGCGACGTGATGGAACTGACCGCTCGCATCCATATCGAGGAGGGAAGCTGCTGGGCCGACGTGCCCGAGTTGCCCGGCTGCTTTGCGTCCGGCGACACCCTGGGCGAGCTGTTCGAGTCCTTGCAGGAGGGCGTCGCGCTCTACCTCGCAGACTCAGCCTCCTGACGCCGCCCACGGTGGCACAGAGGGTGGCACGGCTCGTGGATTCCGCTTGGTCGAGCCGAAAGCGTCGCCCGCAAACGCTCCTGCAAAGCCGTTTACACCGGTTCGATTCCAGTGGGCGCCCCTGGCTTGAACAGCGGGAATCCGGCTCGCTGATATCCTAAGTAGCGAATTTGGGGTCCGGTGCGTCGCTTCCACCGACGCTTAGAGCGCAAGCTCGCCGGCCCCATTTTTCTTGCCCAGCTACCGGACTCTGCGAATCGTTCGCGCTACGCGGGCGACCCGAGCTTTGAGCGCGCTCCGTGCTGCATCAGGCCGCGCATGTCGAAGAGCAACTGCTTTTAGGGCTCCGAAAGGGCGGTGCTGTGGGGTGCGTTGTACGGTTGAACGAATCCGTGCGAATCGATTTCTCAATCGGAGCAGAGCAAGCCACCTTCGAGCGGAGTTGGGTCACGGGAAGATCGTGCATCAAGATCGACGATCGCACGGTTCCGATGGCGAGCCCGTTCACTTTCTCGACGCATTTCAGCTTTGGACGGACCCGAGTGGACGCTGTCGCGTCAAAGACCACGATGTCATGGTCGAGGCAGTGGGGGCGCCTCTTTTTTCTGGGGTCTTCCGGCGGCGCTTCAGGGTCACGGTTGATGGCCAGGAAGTCGCCTCGCGGAGCGGGTACTAAGAGAGCCTGAACCTCTATCTTGCCCCCGGTGATCAAGCGTGCGATCGGGGCAGTGGCGACGAGCCTGCGTGCGCTCGTCACTGAGTTCGAGGACCGGGACATGGGGCTGCTAGGGATCGCGACGGCGAGCACGTCGTTCGCGACGTGGTGCTTCACGATTGCGCTTGGGGTCTACGGGTTCGAGGCGCATGGGGCGGCCGGCGTGGGGATCGTCGCCCTGGTCAGGTTCCTGCCCGCGGCGCTGGTCTCGCCGCTGGTCGGTTTGCTGATCGACCGCTTCCCGCGCCGTTCGATCATGCTCGGCAGCGCGATCGCGTCCGCGGCGGTGCTCTGCGTCGCGGCGGTGGCGGCGGGCCTCGGCGCTCCGACCGCGGTCGTCTTCGTCTTTCCCGCCCTCTTCGCCGTCGCCTCCTGCGGCTACGGCCCAGCCCACGTGGCGCTCACGCCGACGATGGTCGAGACGCCGCAGCAGCTCTCGGCGAGCAACGTCACCCACAGCATGATGGAGAACGGCGGCGCCCTCCTCGCCGCGCTCGTCGCCGGCCTCCTGCTCGGCCCCACCTCGCCGGGTTTCGTCTTCGCCGTGGCCGCTGCCGCCGCGCTGCTCGTCTGCCTGCTCGTCTCCGGGGTGCAGAGCGACCATCGGCCCGACTACGTCGCCGAGCCGGACGAGGTCGCCGGCGCCTTCCGCGAAGTCACGCTCGGGATGCGGACGCTGGCCGGAGACTCGGCGCTGCGGCTCTCCTCGGCGACGGTGGTGCTCCTCTTCCTCTTCGAGGGCCTGGCGGACGTGATGGTCGTGATCATGGCCCTCGAGTTGCTCCACCTCGCCGAGGGCAGCGTCGGCTTCCTCAACGCGACCTCGGGCATCGGCGCGATCGCGGGCGCGGTGGCGCTCGTGGTCCTGCTCGACCGGGGCAAATTGGTGCCGGCGATCGCCGGCGGCAGCCTGCTGCTCGGCCTCGCCGCGGCGCTGCCGGGGATCGCGCCCGAGGCCCCGTCGGCCTACGTGGGCTGGCTCGGCATCGGCATCGGCTTCGTCTTCGTCGAGGTCGCGGCCAAGACCCTGATGCAGCGGCTCGGCTCCGACGAGACGCTGGGCCGCGCGCTCGGCTCGCTCGAGTCCGGGCGCCAGACGGCGATGGCGGTCGGGTCGATCGGCGCCGTGCTCCTGGTCGAACTGCTCGGCGTGCGCGGCGCGCTCGTCGTCGTCGGCGCCCTGCTTCCGATCTTCGTCGCCCTCTGGTGGACGCGCCTGCGTGCCTTCGAGGTGGGGGCGCCGGTCGCCGAGGCCCACTACCGGCTGCTGCGCCACAACCCGATCTTCTCGCCGCTGCCGCTGGCCACACTCGAGCGCCTCACCCATGACCTGGTGCCGGTCGAGATGGCGCCGGGCGAAGACGTGATCGTCCAGGGGGAGGTCGGCGACCGCTTCTACCTGATCGAAGGCGGCCACGTCGATGTCTTCGAAGACGGCGCCTTCCGCCGCACCGAGGGGCCGGGCGAATCGTTCGGCGAGATCGCGCTGCTGCACGACGTGCCCCGCACCGCGACGGTGCGCACGAAGACCGACGTCAGCCTGCTCGCGCTCGACCGCGAACAGTTCCTGGTCGCGGTGACCGGCCACCGGCGCAGCCACCAGCTGGCGAAGACGGTCGTCGACGAGCGCCTGCCCGCCGAGAAGTCGGCGGCGATCACGGACCCCGGCGCATGACCTCGCCGCGCAAGCTGCGGCGCCGGCGCGAAATCGCGCTGCTGATCGTCGTCATCGCCGCCGCGGCGATCGCGATCGTCGCCGAGACAACCCACCTGATGCGCTCGCTGGAGCTGCAGAGCGTCGACGCCCGCTTCAGCGTGCGGGGGACAGAACCGACGCCGGACGACTTCGCGATCGTCGAGGTCGACGACCGGACCTTCTCCGAACTGCCAAAGGTGCAGTGGCCGTACCCGCGCTCGCTGCATGCCCGCGTTATCGACCGCCTGCGCGAAGCGGGCGCCAGGGCGATCGCCGTCGACATCCAGTTCACCGAGGAAACGACTCCTCGCCAGGACAATGCCCTGGTCGAATCGGTTGCCCGCGCCGGCGGCGTCGTCCTCTCGACCACCGAAGCCGACGAGCACGGCCACAGCCGAATCTTCGGCGGCGAAGCGGTCGTCCACGAAATCGGCGCCACGGCCGCGAACGGCAATGTGATCCCGGATCCCAACGGGACCATTCGCAAGATGCGCTACGAGGTCGACGGCCTCGTCACCTTCCCGATCGCAACCGCCGAAGCCGCCACCGGCGAAGCGATCGAGCCCTCCGAGATGGAAAGCGACGGCGAGGCATGGATCGACTTCCGCGGCCCGCCCGAAACGTTTGCCCGCTACTCCTACTCACGGGTTCTGCGCGGCAAGGTGCCCGCCGCTGCCTTCCGCGGCAAGACCGTGATCGTCGGCGTCTCGGCGCCCTCCCTGCAGGACGTGCATCCGACCTCGACCACCGGCGACACGTTGATGCCCGGGCCCGAAATACAGGCCAACGCAGCCTGGACCGCGGAGCACGGCTTCCCGCTCAGCTCTTCGGCCCTGGTCGTCGACCTGCTCCTGATCTTGCTGATGGCCGCGGCGCCGGCCGCCGCGACGCTGCGGATGAAGGCGCTGCCCGCCCTCGCGGTCGCCCTGGCGCTCGGCGCCCTCTACACCGTCGCGGCCCAGCTCGCCTTCGACGCCGGCGCAGTGCTGCCCTTCGTCTATCCGCTGCTCGCCCTCGCCCTCTCGGCGCTCGGCGCGCTTGCAGTCAACTACGTGCTCAACGCGCTCGAGCGCCAGCGCGTCCACGACACCTTCGCCCGCTTCGTCCCCGCCGCGGTCGTCAGCGAAGTCCTCGCCCGCACCGACGACGACCTGCGCCTCGGCGGCATGCGCCGCGAGTCGACCGTCCTCTTCAGCGACCTGCGCGGCTTCACCAGCTTCGCCGAGTCGTTGCCGCCGGACTCGGTGATCGAAGTCCTGAACCACTACCTGGGCGAGATGAGCGACGCGATCATGGACCACGGCGGCACCCTCGTCGCCTACATGGGGGACGGGATCATGGCCGTCTTCGGCGCCCCGCTCGAGCAGCTCGACCACGCCGACCGCGCCCTCGCGGCCGCGCGCGAGATGCTCGCCGTGCGGCTGCCGCGCTTCAACGCCTGGATGCGCGAGAGCGAGATGGGGCACGAGTTCGAGATGGGGATCGGGCTCAACAGCGGCGTCGTCATGTCGGGCCAGGTCGGCTCCGAGCGACGGATCGAGTACACGGCGATCGGCGACACCACGAACACGGCCGCCCGCCTCGAGGGCATGACCAAAGGCTCGGGCCACCAGGTTTTCGTCGCCGACTCGACCAAGGAGGCGCTGCGCGCGCCCGTCTCCGACCTCGAGCTGGTCGGCGAGTTCGAGGTGCGCGGCCGCGCGCACCCGATCACGATCTGGACCCTGCCGACCGGCGGCCGGCCGGGCTCAGGCGACGACGAGCAGGGCGGTGGCGAAGAGGAAGAGGGCGTGGAAGGACTGGTCGACGGCCACGCGCAACCCTGAGGAGGTCTGCGAAAGGCCCTTGACGCGGGCCATGTAGGCGTCGAGCAGCCGGCCGTCGTCCTGGATCAGGTGAGGGACGAAGACGATCACGGCGATCGCCACGGCCCAGGCGGCGTCGGTTTCGATCCCGATCCAGATCAGCGCCGGGATGAAGGCCGCTGTGTAGGAGAGGGTGTGGATGACGAGGGCGCGACGGTGTAGCGGGTCCTTGCCGAGGCCGCCGTACTTGTGGCGCGCCTGCCAGTCGGTCTGCAGCAGGAAGTCCCCCACCAGGTGGGAGACGGCGAGGACGGCGAAGACTTCGACCCAGTTCACGGTGAGAGAGGATAAGGTTGCCTGCTCAATGCGACGTTTCGGTTCGCTAACGACAGCGCTGATCCTCCTGCTGGTTTCGGGTGCTCTGCCTGCTGTCGCATCGGCGCCGGTGACCAACACGATCATCGTCTCGGGACCGAGCGGGGCGATCTCGACCGACTCGGCCACCTTCACCTTCGTCTCGCCGGAGGCGGGCGGCTTCGAATGCCGGCTCGACTCCAGCAAAGCATCCGCCTGGAACCCCTGCACCTCGCCAAAGGCCTACTCGTCGCTGGCCGACGGCCCGCACGTCTTCGAAGTGCGGGCGCTGAACAAGGCCGGCAACCCCGACCCGGTCCCGGCGGTCGCTCGCTTCAGCGTCGAGACCGAGCCGCCCGAGACGACGATCGTCTCCGCGCCGAGCGGCACGGTCGCGACCCCCTCGGCGACCTTCGAGTTCGCCTCCTCGCAGGAAGGCGGCACCTTCGAATGCCGCATCGACTCCAGCGAAGAATCCGCCTGGAGCCCCTGCGCCTCGCCGCAGGCCTACTCCTCGCTGGCCGACGGTCCGCACACGTTCGAAGTTCGCGCCGTGAACGGAGTCGGCGCCGTCGACCCGACTCCGGCGGTGGCGACGTTCGCGATCGACACGCAGCCGCCCGAGACGACGATCGTCTCGGCTCCGAGCGGCGAGATAACCGTCTCCTCGGCGGCCTTCGAGTTCACCGCCTCCGAGGAAGGAGGCTTCGAGTGCCGTCTCGATTCAGGCGGCTGGACCTCCTGCACCTCGCCGAGGACCTACTCGTCCCTGGCCGACGGCCCGCACACGTTCGAAGTCCGCGCGACGGACGCCGTCGGCAACGTCGACCCGACGCCGGCCTCGGCCGCCTTCAGCGTCTACACCGGCCCGCCGCGGCCGATCGCGGGGGAGACCATCAACCTGGAACCCGTCGAAGGCAGCGTCTTGCTCCAGTGTCCGGGCGAAGACAAGTTCTCGAAATTGATCTCTTTCAGGCAGGTGCCGCTCGGCTGCCTGATCAACACCCGGCACGGCGTCGTCGACCTGACCGCCTCCAAGGGCGGGTCGGGAGAGCTGCAAAACGCCCATTTTTGGGGCGGCGTCTTCGTCACCAGCCAGGAATCCGGTGACAACAAGATCGTCGACCTGAAGCTGGCCGGGCGGCGGATGTGCGAGCGGCGCGGCGCAAAGGCCAGCTCGCAGGCGACGATCAGTCGCAAGCGTCGCCGGCACGGGCGCCGGCTCTGGGGCAGCGGCAAGGGGAACTACAGGACCGGTGGCAGCTACGGCTCGGCGACGGTGAGGGGAACCACGTGGCTCGTCGTCGATCGCTGCGACTCGTCGACTCTGTTCAAGGTCGGCGAGGGGACGGTCTGGGTGCAGGACTTCGTCAGGCACAGGTCACTGACCCTGACCACCGGCAAACAGTACGTCGCCAAAGCGCGCATCCCCCGACTCGACCCGAACGTATGGCACTGAGGCGCTCCCTCCGCGTCTCGCTCGCCAGCCTGGCAGCGCTTCTCGTCGTGGCGGCGCCGGTGGATGCTGCTGGCCCCAAGCTCACGATCGCCGCCGCGAAGGAGCGGGCGGCGAAATATGCGCGGAACACCTGCAAGCGCGACTCGCGCTGCATCGGCTCCGGCGTCCGCGGTTGCCAGCGCCACCGGCGGCGCGTGGTCGTCTGCCGCATCTTCGATCGCCGCAGGACCGATGCGCAGGGCAGGTACACGTGCACGAGGCTCGTCCGTCTAGCGCTCGACCCCCGCACACGCCGGATTCCGGTAACCGGCGTGAGCGATTGGAGCTGCTGAGGGAATGACGCGCCCGTTTGCCGGGGCGAGGTCATGGGCGATCGTCGCCGCGCTGCTCCCGCTTGCGCTCGGGCCGGGGGCGATCGGAGCCCAGGCTGCCCACCCGCTATCCGCCTCCCAGGCGCGCCGCGCCGTCAGCTTCTGGACGCCGGCGAGGATGGCGCGCGCCCGGCCGGTCGACCGGCTGCGGGCAGGGTCGCCCTCGGTCGCAACCGGTTCAGCTGCGACCACGTCCGCCGACGTGTACGCGTCCTCCTCTTCCAGCCCCACCGCCGGCGCCAGCTCCGCGGCGGAAGCCGTGCCGGACCCGACGGTCGCCGGTGCGCGGACCAACGGCGTCGTCTTCCTGGTCACCGGATTCGGCCTTGGGCGATGCTCGGGGACCTCGGTCAAGGCGCCAAATCGCAGCGTCGTCGTCACCGCGGGCCACTGCCTCGACGATCCCTTCGAAGGCCTCTTTGCGGCTCGCGTCGTCTTCGTGCCCGGCTACCGATACGGCCAGCGCCCCTTTGGCGTCTTCGCGGCCCGCTGGATTGACACCACGCGGCAATGGCACTTCACCCATAACGGCAACTACGACGTCGGCGCGTTCGTGGTCGGACGCAACGAACACGGCCAGCGGCTCGGCAAGGCCGTCGGCGGCGTCGACATCGCCTGGAACCTGAAACGGCGCCAGGTGTTCGACGTGCACGGCTACTCGGTGGATCCTCCCTTCGATGGGGAAACGCAGCAGCTCTGCGCACAGACGCCGTACGTCGGGCACGATCCACGCTCCTTCTTCTCGCCGGGTCCGCTCAACCTCGGGGTCGAGTGCGAAGTGACCAGCGGCGCCTCGGGCGGCGGCTGGACGATCAGGGGGCACATCCTCAACGGCGTCACCAGCTACGGCTACGAAGGCGACCTGAGCACCGATTTCGGGCCTTACTTCGGTCGCGAAGTGGGGCGCCTGTACAGACGCGCGAGGCGGGTACGGTGATCCGGCGCGCGCTCATCCCCGTCGCCCTCGCCGCCGGCGCTCTTCTTGCTCCCGCGGCCGGCCGGGCCACGCCCCTGGACATACCGGCAGCGGCGCCGCCTCAGTTCCGCGCCGCGCTGCGCGCCAAGCTGCACACGAACGAGCGTCGTCCCGCGGCGACGACGCGGATCGACCTCCCGTCTCGGCACGGCTATCGCCTGATGGTGATCGGCGAAGGCAATGTGGTCGCGCTCGTCGTCATCCGGGGCGGCGGCTTGAAACGCCTGCTTACGGGGCGGAGCAAGGCGGCCAGCGAGGTGGTGACGGCGTATGTGACGCGAGGGACGGTCACCCCGGCGAAGATCGAAGGGTCCTTCGGTCACCTTGGCAGCGTCTCGATGCGCTTCAGGCCGTCGGGGCGAAAGAGCATCAAGCACCCGCACGGGTGCGGCAGGCGCCGTCACTACACGACCCGCTACGGCACGTTCGCGGGCCACGTCCGCTTCACCGGCGAGCACAAGTACGTCGCGGTGCGCACGCACCGGGCCAAGGGCAAGGTTCGAACGCCGCGCCACGTTCGCTGTCCGAACCAGCACATCATCTGGCTGAATCGCGGGGCGCATGCGCCGAAGAGCCGGGTTGAGGCAGATCGCAGCACCGAGGCGACGCTTTTCGCCGAATACCACCGACCGTCCCACTCGACTGGGCTGTTCGCGTTCCAAGCGGATGAAACGTCGCTGCTGCTGGCCCTTGCGGAAGAAAGCAAAGGCCGGATGGCGCTGCTGCACTACGCGCTGACATTCGTCGAAGCCTCGGTGATCACCCATGACGACGTCCTCACCTCGGCGACGCTCCGTCCGCCGCGACCCTTCCACGGGAAGGGCATCTACACGGCCACGCCGGACGGGATCAGGACCTGGGGCGGCTCGCTCTCGATCGCCTTCCCGGGTGCGCCCAGGTTGCCGCTGACCGGGCCGGGATTCGTGCCGCTGCTGGAAGTCGGGTTCTGAGGCCCGGTGACCACGAGCACGAGCGAGTTTCGCTTCGCCACGCAGGGAGACTGCGACGTGATCGACATACACCGCCGAGGTGCAGGCGGCCGTGGTGGGGGCCGGCATCGAGCGAGCGCACCGTACTGGTGCAGATCCCCAGCTGAACGGAAAAGGGCCCCCGTAGGGGCCCCTCTTTTCCCGAAGGACGTACCACCAAGAAGCTCCTGTCCCTGGCTCGTCGGTCCTAAGCTCTGGTCTATAAACACCGCGTCCGGGAAATAGTTGCACCGCCTGCATCGACGCTTGCAACGCGGACCTTTAGCCGCCGTCACCGCCCGGCCCGCCGCTGCTAGATTCAGGTTCCCCGGGCGTATAGCTCAGTTGGGAGAGCGCCGCCTCGACAAGGCGGAGGTCACTGGTTCGAGCCCAGTTACGCCCATTCGCAGACAACAACAACCCCTTGCCTCCATGGGTCGTTCGTCCAGAGCTGGGGAGAGATTGTGCGCCGCTGCCCTTAAGCAGTTGTGACCACGCCCGAGCCAGGAATTCGCGTCGCCTCCCGAGAGTTGGTCGAGGAGCTGATGGGTGCCGTCGTGGCGGTCGACTTCGTGCTGCAAACGTTGATGGCCCTGCCGG
>Ga0210132_1000146_pt1 | contig 9842 bp, 10 predicted proteins | sample Browns_TuleC_D2_FD_184856 | JGI IMG/M metagenome (GOLD analysis project Ga0210132, IMG submission 184856) | Wetland microbial communities from San Francisco Bay, California, USA, that impact long-term carbon sequestration - Browns_TuleC_D2 (SPAdes) | ecosystem: Environmental > Aquatic > Marine >...
TCGCAAGATCAAGCTCTCGACCCAGATCGACTACGAGCACATGGTCGACCGGATGAAGAAGGTCTTCGGCGAGAAGTTCGGCCAGAAGTTTCGCCTGGAGGACGTGACGCCTGAGACGGTCGAGGGCTTCCGCGACGCGCTGATCGATGAAGGGCTCTCAGACCGGACCGTCAACAAGTACCTGACGGTCCTCCACGGCATCTTCGTCTGGGCGCAGCGCCGCTACAAGCTGCCGGCCAATCCCGTCGCCAACGTCGAGCGCCGCCCGAATCGAAAGCGCGGCAACATCGACGTCTTCTCCCGCGAGGAGGTCTTGGCGCTGGTCCGAGCTGCAGCCTCCGAACAGGACGGCACGATCTATCTCACCGCCGCCTTCACTGGTCTTCGTCTCGGCGAGCTGCTCGCCCTCCGCTGGCGCGACGTGGACTTCGCCAACAGCGCGGTCCACGTCCGCCAGAACTTCACCAACGGCCGCGTCGACACGCCCAAGAGCGGTCAGGAGCGGACGGTGCCGATGGCCGACGAGGTCGCGAAGGCCCTCGCCAAGTTGAGCAAACGCAAGAACCACACGGCCGATGACGACCTCGTCTTCTGCGGCGCCCAGGGCGGCCACCTCGCTGGCCACAAGCTCCGCGACCGCTACAAGGCCGCGCTGAAGAAGGCCGGCCTCCGTGAGCTGCGCTTCCACGACCTCCGCCACACCTTCGGCTCCCACGCGATCCGCACCGCCGACTCCCGCGAGGTGATGGAGTGGATGGGCCATCAGGATCTGGCGACGACCCAGCGCTACCTCCAGTTCAAGCCCCGCCAGGACGCCGCCCGCCGAATCTCCGCCGCCTTCATCGACAGCGCCACGCCGGACCCCGTTGGCAAGCCCGCCTAGCGCCCGTAGCTGTTCTCACCGATCCACCGGGCGAGGTCAGCCCGAGTGAACCGAAGCCCCCGCCGCCCGATTCGTACATGTGGCAGCCCCCGCGACCGCACCAGCTCGTAAAGAGTGCTGCGCGGCACATGGAGCAGCCGCGCCGCCTGGTTGGCATCGAGCAGCGGTTCGGCGAGCAGTTGGGAGTCGGGCATCGGTTCTCTGCCCTATACGTCCAAGAAACCGGCCGAATGCCCCGCTTTCTTAACAAAGCGTCGAGGACGTGGCCACGCCAGTGGGGTCATCGGCCCAATCAATATGCGATCTCCAAGGACCCCGAGACGCCGCTCCGATTCGACCGAGCACACAAAGGGTTGTCATTCGGGGTTTAGATCTTTCAGGCCGACATTGGGGCACAAGCTCCCCACCACGTCCCGCGCCCCTCGGTTCCACGAAGATCAACCTGCTTCAAAGGACTACTGCCTTGAAGAGGGCAATGCGGCAACAGTTTTCAGAGGACGCGACGGCGACCGGCGTTTGCTTCAGTTGGGGCTCATTGCCGTTGTTTGAGTCTTTGCCTATCAACCACCAAAGTACGACACATTCCAACGAGTGCCGTTCCAAACGCCGCAAGGCCGATACCACCGAGCATCGACCAGATAGCCAATACACGTGATCGTCCAGAGTCCGCACCCGGGGATTCAAGTACTACTGCCGCCTGGCAAGTTACGTCAGCAGAGCCTCCGCCTCCACACCTCCATATGGCTGGACTCCTCTGTATAGGCGTCGGGATGGACGCGGCAGGGTTCACTTGAAAGTGTCCGCTTTCTGCGACGTTGACAATATTGCTGGCGCCCTGGATAGGTTGTCCGCGGCTGCTTCTAGACCATTTTGGTCGGCCAATAGCTCGATTTGCCACCGAGCTAGCGTCGAGTCCGTTTACCAGGCCTGGAGCATTGAGCCAACATGAATCGTCGGTAGTCCGCTTCGATAGCCAGTTCGCATCGAAAGTCACCGTGAGGTGTGGGTAGGTGATCGAATTCCAGTGGAAGGTAAACACTTGCGAAAGCCGCTGTCGATCCGCACCGACATGCTGAATCTTCTTCAGCTTAAGCTTGGCTTGCCTTACTAGTCCAGATCGCGTTTTGTAAAGCAGAGCGGAAGCAACATCGAAGTGGGGACTCCCCCATGCTGTCGCCCTGTGTGAAGGGATTAGGCCGCCACCCGTAATGGCAAATGCAACTTTTCCTGGATTTTTAGTGCGTCTAACGGAACCTGGCGTGTTCTTCGTATATAGGTCGAGAATCACCTGGGCTGGTGCGCTGCAACTACTCGCAGTAATGTATACCGTCTCCGAATATCCGCGCAGCTGTTGACCTGCCCATGCCAGTTCAAGTCCATTTGGTGCCGTGACAGGCGGTGCTGAAAGGGGGAATATTCGCAGAGCGCTAATGAGCACCACTGCAATGCCGGAAATGACAAGTACGGCAGCGTCAAACGCGAGTTTTCGTCGTCGGAGACTTGGATTACCTTGGTACCCGTCAGAGGTCGCATGGTGCATGGTGGGCCGCATCATATGGGGTGCTCTACGCGACGACTGCTCCCGTGAAAGCAGGTGAGTGGGTTACGGATAGTGCCCGTGGAGGCGCTTGTGCGCACGCTCGTAGACCGTGCGGGTGTTCGGGTTGTCCGGGTGGCGCTCGCCGAAGGCGACGAAGTTCCAGATCAGCGTGTTGTCGGAGGTCTTGACGAGCTGGAAGACGAAGCCGTGGGGGGCGGCTGAGGCTCCCTCCGCGTCCAGCGGCAAGTAGAGCTTCCGGCATCCCGGCAGATGCGCGCCACTGTCGCTCTCGGGATCGCATCGCTGCCAGCGGAGCTTGTGACCTCCGGCCTCGATTGCCCTGCGGGCGCTTTCCGCTCGCGTTCGGGCAACGGCGCTCGGCTCAAAGCGCTCGACCTCCTCGACCCACTCCCGACTGCCGAACTCGACCGAAGCGGGCGGCAGCTTCTTCTCCCCTGACTGACTCACCCGGGCAGCATAGGCCGTAGCGCGAATTGATCCCGCAACCTGGACTTGGTGCGGAACGGCCGGATCGACCGGGGCCTCAGCCCTCGCCGTCAGGAGGCAGGTCGTCGGCGGTCAGCCGCTCGAAGTCCTCCTCGGATGCTGGCTTCCAGCCGCGCTCCGCATACAGCTCGGAGACCGGCGTGATCGGCGGCTCAAGCGTCACGCCGCCCTCGCGGGACGGCACGACCTCATAGCGCCGTCCACCAACTTCAACCAACTCCCCGACCTCAAGGTCGAGCTTCTTTACCGCAGTCGCCATTGGCTCGATTCTACCGGCCGTGTCCGGCCGGATGGCAATTCCGCGTGACAGAGGTTTCTCGGGGGCCAAAGCAACTCAGGGAGTCCCTGTGGCCTGCGCTTGCACCCTATTGGGGAAGTAAGCACCCCCCGGGCGCTTCGACCCCCGAGAAACCGCTGTCACCGCCACGCTGCCCAGCCGTCACCCCCGCTCAGTCGCCTCACGTGGAGCGCCGAACGGCTTGGCAAGACGAGTAAGCCGTCGCTGTACAGCAGTCCCTCCTCGACCAGATCGCGGACGGCGCGGGCGAGCGCCATGCCGCCAGCAAGATCGTTCGGGTTCTCGAACAGCTCGCAGGCGAGCGCCGGGAAGGTCAGGAGGACCGGGTATTCGCGCAGGATTGCGGCGAGGACGACACGCTGCATTTCGTCGTCCGTCATGACCGTGAGCGCCGGGTGGTGGCGCAGGCGACGCCGCCACGCCCCGCTGCCACCCCACCGCATCAACGGCGCTTCCCCTCAAGCAGCGAGAGGAGGCCGTGTAGCGCGTCGTGGTTGGCGGCAACCTCGGCGTAGTTGCTTGCCTCGTCGTCGGCAGTCGCGATCTTCTTGACCGCCGACAACGCCACTTTGTCGGGGACGAGAATCTTGCCCCGTGCCAGTCCCGCCAATAGCCGCTGGTAGGCGTCGGCTTCTTCGCGCGCCTGCTCGGGGTCTTTCACCGCCTCCGGGGTCTCCAGGTCGTCTCGCACCCCTTCGAGGCAGTCGGCAAGGGTGTCGCGCAGGATCAGCAGATGGTCGGCAGGAAGGTCGAGGGGCACAGCCCGCTCGCCGCCCATAGGGTTCTCGTTAGCCATGAGGAGGCACCGTCTCCTTGTGGTCAGGCGGCCCGTCGCGTTGTCGCGCGGCGGGTCGCCGCTTTATTTCTGACGCTGGGGAGCGTAGCAGAACTGTCGTGCTTTGCACGACAGTTCTATTTGCCTCGGATGATTTCCCAGACTCGGCCGCGATGCAGACCGACCGCATCGCCGATGTCGCGCAGCGACAGCCCCGCCTTCTGCGCCCTCTCGAAGCTCTTGCGCCTCGCCTCGCGGGCGGCCTCTACGTCGCGCTCGTAGGCGAGCTGCGCCCGCTGGGCGGCGGCGAGGGCTTTCTGCTTCGGATCGTTCGCCATCACGCAGCAGACTATTCCCCAGGCACGAAGTCAGAAGCAGGCAACAAGCATCCGCCCATCGAGAGCTGAGAAGCATCCACGACGACATCTCGCAGGAGCCCCTGGGCTGAGTCTCAGGATTCTGAGACTCAGCCCAACCGCCAACAGCAGCACCCCTCACGCACTATCAATTTGAAAATTGGCCGGGGCAAAAGCGTTTCCCGTTGGACAGACGGGGTGGATGCTCTCGATTGGCAAGCTCGGCAAGGGACAGGAGCGCTACTACCTCGACAAGGTCGCCGAAGGCGCTGAGGACTACTACTCCGGCGAGGGCGAGGCCGAGGGCCAGTGGCTCGGCGACGCGGCCAAAGACCTGGGCCTCGACGGCGCGGTGGAGGCCGACCAGCTGACGGCGATGCTGACCGGCCACAACCCGGCGACCGGCGAGCCGCTGGGCCTGCGCGCTGTCGGCGGTCGCGGCCCGGTCCCTGGCTTCGATCTCACCTTCTCGGTCCCCAAGTCGGCCTCGCTGCTCTGGGCCTTGGGCGACGCCGAGACCAGCGCCACCGTGACCGCCGCACTCGACCGATCTCTCGATGCCGCGCTCGGCTATCTCCAGCGAGAGGCTTGCTGGACGCGGCGCGGAGCCGACGCCGAGTTCGTCCGGGGCAACGGCTTCCTCGCCGCTGGCTACCGCCATCGCTCCTCGCGAAACGGCGATCCCCAGGTTCACGTCCACGTCCTTGTCGCCAACGCCATCCAGGGACCGGACGGCAAGTGGACTCGTCTCTATCACCCGGCGATCTACGAACACGCCAAGACGGCGGGCTACGTCTTCGAGGCCCAGTTCCGCCATGAGCTGACCCAGAGCCTCGGCGCGCGGTGGGGGCCGGTCCACAACGGCATCGCCGAGATCGACGGCTTCAAGGACGAGCACCTGCGCGAGTTCTCCACCAGGCGCGCGGAGATACTCGAGGCTGCCGGTCCGGGCGCTTCGGCGCGCTCGCGCCAGGTCGCGACTCTGGCCACCCGTACCGCCAAGGAGGAGATCGGAGGCACCGACCTTTGGCAGCGGTGGCGAGAGCAGGCCGAGGCTGTCGGCCTTGACCTGAAGGCGATCTCGATCTGGTTCGGAGAACACGGGAGCCTCGCCCCCTCGGACTTGACACTCGATCAGCTCGACTTCGCCGTCACCGAGGGCGTCTCGCACTTCGACCGCCGCGACGTGATCCAGGCCGTTGCCGGACTGCTCCAAGACGGAGGCAAGGCGGCTGAGATCGAGCGCACCGCCGATGTCTTTCTCGCCAGCGATGCCGTTCTGCCGATCTCGGAGGGAACGAGAGAGCCGCGCTTCACGACGCGGCGAGTCTGGGAGATCGAGCGCACTGCGCTGGCTACCGCAGAGCGGATGCGGACGCAGGGCGTCCCGGCGGCGGGCGACTTGATCGCGGCCCAGGTCATCCGCTCTCGTCCCACGCTGAAGGACGACCAGCGCGAGATGGTGCGCCGCCTGCTCTCCAGTCCCGAGGGCGTGACAGTGGTGATCGGCGAGGCCGGGACCGGCAAGACCTACGCCATCGTCGCGGCGGCCGAAGGGTGGGCGCGAGCGGGGATCGAGCTGCGCGCTGCTGCGCCCACCTGGCGCGCCGCGAACGTCATGCGTGCCGAGGGCCTGTCGGCTACCAGCATCGCCAGCCTGCTCGGCGAGCTTGACCGAGCAGCGCGGGCGGGGACGGATGGATTGGCGGAGGGCTCGGTTCTCTTGGTCGATGAGGCCGGGATGGTGGACTCGGCGACGCTCGCCCGCCTGATCGCCCACGCCGAGGCGGCCGGGACCAAGCTCGTCCTGGTCGGCGACCCCCAGCAGCTCGGCGAGATCGAGGCGGGCGGATTGTTCGGCGCGCTCGCCGACCGCAGCGAGCCGATCTATCTCGATCAGGTGATCCGCCACCACCATGAGACCGACCGCGAAGGGGCGAAGCGCATTCGCGAGGGCGAGGGCCGTGAGGCGCTCTCCCTCTACCGCTCGGAGGAGCGGGTGATCGTCGCCCCCAACGCCGAGGCGCGGCGCGAGGCGATGGTTCGCGACTGGCAGGAGGCGTTCGCGGGCGGCGAGGACGCGGTGATGGTGGCGAAGCGAAACGTGGACGTGGCGAAGCTGAACGAGCTGGCGCGCGCCATGGTGCGGGAGCAGGGGAGGATCGGTTCCGAGGAGATCGAGGTCGGCGGCAACGCTTTCGCCGCCGGCGACCAGGTCATTACCCGAGTCAACGACCGCGCGCTCGATGTCTATAACCGCGAGCGCTGGACGGTCGCCGAGGTGAACCCGGCCGACCGCACCGTCGTCCTACAGGGCATCGACAGCCCCCGCCAGGTCGAGGTCGGCGCTGAGTACCTCTCGCGGGTCAACCCCTACGGGGACGCGCCAGCGCTGGAACACGCCTATGCCGTCACCACCTACTGCGCTCAGGGAACCACTGTCGATCGCGCCTATGTGATGGCCGATCCCTCGATGGACAAGCAGGAGTTCTACGTGGCGACCTCGCGCAGTCGGGAGGAGACCTACCTGTACGCGACGCCGGAGATCCAGGCGCAGCGGGAGGAGTACGCGCCGCGCTCGCCATACCTGCGCGAGGGTCTTGAGCACGTCGCGGAAGCCACCCAGCGCGACGGCTCCCAGACCGCCGCCCACGAGGAGGCGCGGCGCTTCGAGCCCTCGGAGCTCTCCACCCCGGCGCTGGTCGAGCGCCGTGCCGCGCTTGCGCAGCAGGGAATCGAGGAGGGCGGCAAGGCAGAGCGGCTGCGCGAAGCAACGGCACGGGTCGAGCAGTCCCGCCAGCTCGTTGCCGACGTCGCCGCCCGAGTCGCAGCGGCAGAAGACGGAGGCCGGGCGGCTCGCAAGGAGCTGCCCGAGCTTCCCCGCAGCTACAAGCGGGCGAGAGACGGCCTCGCCAACCGAGAGAGCAAGTTGGCGGAGCTGTCCCGTCCGGGGGATCGAGATGCCATCAGAGGCGAGCTGGCGACAATCGACGGTGTCCTTGCCGAGCGACGAGCGCCGCAGATCGCCGCCGCCCAGATCGCGCCGCCCTCGTACATAGTCAGGGAGCTGGGGGAGAGGCCAGCTGATCCGGCCAAGCGCGAGAGCTGGAATCGCGGCGTCAAACAGATCGAGACCTACCGCCAAGAGCACGGCGTCAACGACAAGAGTCGGGCCTTTGGGCAGGGAAAGCGACCCCAGGAGCGATCCGCGCGGAAGCAGGCAGAGCGAAGCCTGCGACGGATTCAGCGCGAACTCGGGCTGAAACGCCAGCTCATGCGCTCTCGTCAGTTGGCGCAGGGAATCGGGCGTGGAATCGGCCGATAGGCGAGCCCCGTGGCCGGGCACCCGACGGCCATATTGTGGCACGGCTTCGCCGTGCGTTTGGCCTGTAGGGGTGCCCAGCTGTTTGGGCCGTTTCGGGGCGGGAATGGGGGCCAGCCTGCGCCCAACAAGCAAGAACTCTTTGCACGTAGCGGAGACGGCGGTACCGAGGCTCCTGGCTGGACGGTACGGTTGTCCAATGGCAGAGACGACATATTCGTCAGATGTCCGCTGGCGGTACAAAGGCCGTAGGTCCAGTTTCGAGAAGGTTGGTCCGCTTGAGCTTGTGTGGGAGTTGGCGGGTGACCCGATCAGCGATTACTATTTGGCTGAGGAAACGAGCGCCGATGAGCTATGGAGTCAGTGGATTCGCTGGGTCCGAGACGGGGAGCACTACCATTCAGATCTGGGAGCGCCGTGGGTATTGATTTCCTGGGGAGTAAGTGGTAGCGAGGAGGGAACCTACGAGTATGCGCCGCATCAGCACGCGCCATTCGATGGCGACAATTTTCTGACGTTTTACATGCATCCCGTCAATGCGGACACGGGAGAGCGCGTGAACTGGCTACGCCTTCCCGTCGTCGACAAGCTTTGGAGGCCCGGCAGGAGTGATAAGGGTGGATTTATTCAGGAGGTGAGTGGATTTAAGCCCCACGCCCTTCAGCCAGCGGTCGATCTCCGAGTGTTCGAGGCCGCAGGACTATCAATCACCTAGCGGACCAATACCCTCCGTCATCGGCAGGACGAAACTCGTTCAGAGAAATGGACAACTCGTCGCGTCAATGTGCCTTCTGCGGTTCTCCGATGGCCAAGTCCACGGGCATGGGCCGGACGAAGGAGCACGGTTTTGCTCGCTGGCTCCTTTCCGAGTTTGCCGAAAATGGGCTGGTCCGACATACGGTTTCTGGCGGTCGAGATCAGCCGGTGAAGAGGGAGTGGACCAAGAAGGAACTCGACGCGGTTACGCGCAAGGTTTGTAGCTCGTGCAACGGCGGTTGGATGAATGATCTTGAGGTTGCCGTTCGGCCAGTCTTGGCGTCTCTGATTAGGGGTCATGGCCGCACTCTTTACAAAGACGGCCAGCAGCGCCTTGCTGCCTGGGCCGTCAAGACTGCTCTCGCAATGGAGCTAATCGTCCCCGACCCTGAGTTCCGACGACCAATTGACGTCCGGCACTACAGGGAAATGGCTCGGTGCCAAAATCAACCGCCGCCGAAGACCCAAGTCTGGCTTGGAGCCTGGGGCGGGCAGCAGATGCTCCACTATTGGTCTAAGGAGATTGTCGTTCAAGGCGGCGGATCGAAAAGCGTGCCAGCCTATTCATCGTCGATGACCGTGGGCCACGCCGTGATTCAAGTCCTAGGTCATTCCTATCCCGATGATTTTGAGGTCACTCATCAAGGTTGGCGAGCGGAGTTGTCGGAGAAGATCTGGCCTTACCAAGGGGCAGTCGAATGGCCTCCAGCTCGTCCCATGGACGACGACGCGCTCTGGGCTTTCATGCGGCCCTTTGAGGAGGTTCCAGAGACGCGCACTATTGCTTCGCGTCATCGACCAAACGGATGGACCTAGCTACATCAAGGCGTTCGCTGAGGTATGTTCGATTTGAATATCACTAAGTAATAGGGGGGCGCGAATGGAGGGTGGAGTAGACATTGGCGGGGAGGTTGCAAAGGCCGCTATTGGCTGCGCCGTCAACCTAGTCCTTCCGGGGCTTGGTTCCCTCGCCGTTGCAGGCATAGGTAAGGCAACGGAACAAGGTGTAGATCTCGAAAGGGAAGTCGTCAATGAGCTGGGGGAGGCGATTGCGATGACCAAGGGCAATCCTCCAATTCCGCTACTTGCAGTACGAAAGCGGCGTCGCGCGCGAGCAAAGGAGCGGGCGATTCGCAAGGCTTTGGGAGGAAAGATCGGACTGATTCAGCTAACGAAGGCTGGATCAAAGACTGACGGCGACGCGGGGAGCGAGGGGCATGATCCTCAAGACCAACAAGGGCTGGCCGCGATTGCTCGGGCTCAGTTCGTTGCTGCGGCTAGACCTGGAGAGGTTCCCAGTAGCTGGCAGGAGGAGTTCGCCGGAATGCTTGAGGTTGTGGTGACCACGGGGCTTAACGATTCCGATGGAGGCTTCAACTGGAGCGAGCTTGTGGCGCATGGAGAA
>Ga0210132_1000151_pt1 | contig 9692 bp, 9 predicted proteins | sample Browns_TuleC_D2_FD_184856 | JGI IMG/M metagenome (GOLD analysis project Ga0210132, IMG submission 184856) | Wetland microbial communities from San Francisco Bay, California, USA, that impact long-term carbon sequestration - Browns_TuleC_D2 (SPAdes) | ecosystem: Environmental > Aquatic > Marine >...
TCGTCGTCTACGCGGTGCTCGGCCAGGGCGGCGCCGTGGCCGGCTTGATCTTCTTCGGGATACTGCTGATCGGCGCCTCGATCCGCGTCCTGCAGCCGAAGTCCTGAGCCTCAGGCCCGGGTCGAAGCTAGCTGTTTGCGAACGGCCCGCATGGTTAACCTGCGCGCATGCGAATTGGCGTGCTCACCGGAGGAGGCGACTGTCCGGGCCTGAACGCGGTGATCAGGGCCGTGGTGCGCAAGGGCGTCGAACACTGCGGCCACGAGTTCGTCGGCTACCGCGACGGTTGGCACGGGCCATTGGAGCGCGACACGATCGCGCTCGACGTGCCCGCGGTGCGCGGCATCCTCCCGCGGGGGGGCACGATCCTCGGCTCTTCGCGGACCAACCCCTTCAAGGAGGACGGCGGGCCGGCGCGGCTCGCGAGCAACCTCGAGGCCGACGGCGTCGACGGCCTGATCGCGATCGGCGGAGAGGACACGCTGGGAGCCGCGCGACGCCTATTCGAGGAGCACGGCATTCCGGTCGTCGGGGTGCCGAAGACGATCGACAACGATCTCGGCGCCACCGACTACACCTTCGGCTTCGACACCGCGGTCAACATCGCGATGGAGGCAATCGACCGGCTCCACACGACGGCAGACAGCCACCACCGCGTGCTGATCGTCGAGGTGATGGGCCGCCACGCGGGTTGGATCGCCTTCCACTCGGGGCTTGCCGGTGGCGCCAACGTGATCCTCATCCCCGAGCTTCCCTTCGATCTAGAGCGGGTCTGCGAGTTCGTCGGCCGACGCTTCGAGAGCAATTACGCGCCGATCCTCGTCGTCGCCGAGGGCGCTCAGCCCAAGGGCGGCCGCCCGGAGATCAAGAGCAAGAAGCTCGACGAGTTCGGTCACCTCGCCCTCGGTGGCATCGCCCACTGGCTCGAGGGCGAGATCGAGAACGCGACGGGCAAGGAGGCGAGGGCGACGGTTCTTGGGCATGTCCAGCGGGGCGGGACGCCGACCGCCTTCGACCGCGTTCTGGCGACGCGCTTCGGGCTGCACGCGATCGACGCGGTTGACGCGGGGCGGTGGGGGACGATGACGGCGCTGCGGGGCACGGATATCCAGCTGGTCGACCTCCGTGAAGCAACGGCCGAGCTCAAGACTGTGCCGCAAGAGCTGTATTCCGAGGCGGAGGTCTTCTTTGGGTAGCGCGAGGGGAGGAGGAGCGGATAGTCCCCTCCCCCGACAAGTCGCAGCGCTAATTAGCGCTGCGACTTTGAGTATCCGTCGGTTGAGGGGACTATCCGCACCTCCTCCTGGCGGGTTCAAGGCAGCTGCCGCAGCAACATTCACCCTGCTACTTGCAGCTGTTTCGGGCTGTGGGGGAGCTGAAGGGGTGCAGGCGGGGGCGACGGTGCGGGCGTATGTCGTCGAGCCGTTGTGCGCGGAGGCTGAACAGCAGCTCAGGGATGGCGGCGGTGAAGTGGGCGATGTGCGAGTGGAAGCTGTTTGCCTGCCAAGGGTCGAAGGCGGGGGAGAGCTGAAGCTCGCCGTCATCGGCGCCAACGCTCGCCGCGCCACGGAGGACTCGACCTCCATCGCCTACCTCGAACCGCCCGGACCGGGCAACAAGTTCGCCGCCCCAATCCTCGAAACCGCCGAAATCGCCCAAATCACATCCAGCTGGGGCGCCCGCGCGATGGCCCAGCTCCTCCGAGCCATCGACAACGCCAGCACCTCGGGCTCCCTCCGCGCATCCGTAGCCGAAGAGCTGCAATAGCGAGTCTGCGCTACCGGTTGCAGGAAGGGAGGGGCGGTCCCCGGGACTGGCGGATACTCAAATCGTCGAGCTAATTAGCTCGACGATTGTCAGGAACGGGGACCGCCCGTCCCTTCCACAAGCACCGCTTAAAGCAGGTCGCCCAACGCCTCATCCAATTCCGGATGCCGGAACTCGTACCCGAGATCTAACGCGCGTCGAGGCACCACCCGCTGGCCACCGCGCATCACTCGCCCGAACTCGCGCCCGAACATCAGGTCCAGCGTCACCCCCGGGATCGGCAGAACCGCGGGCCGCCCGAGGGCGTGACCCAGCGCCTTCGAAAAGACCTTGTTGGTCACCGGGTTCGGCGCGGTCGCGTTGATCGTGCCGCTGACCGCGTCCTGGTCGAGTGCCCAGAGCAGGATGCCGACCTCGTCGGCGACGTGGATCCAGGAGACGTACTGGGCGCCGCCCGCGAGTGGACCGCCGAGGCCGAGCTTGAAGGGCGTCAGTTGGGCGGCGAGGAAGCCGCCGCTCGGGTCGAGCACGTGCCCGGTGCGGACGACGACGAGTCGTACGCCGGTTCCGTCGACCTCGTGGGCCGCTTTCTCCCAGGCACGGACGACGTCGGCATCGAAGCCGTCGCCGCCCTCGCTCGACTCGTCTACGAGACTTGCGCCGCGGTCGCCGTAGAAGCCGATCGCCGACTGGTTGACGAGGACCTTCGGCCTTCGCTCGAGACCGGCGATCGCGCCGACCAGGTTGTGGGTGCCCGTGCGCCGGCTCTCCATGATCCGCCGTTTGGCCTCGTCGGTCCAGCGCTGGTTGATCTTCTCGCCGAGCAGGTTGACGACGCCGTCCACCCCCTCGAACGCCTCTGTCGGCGGGCGTTCCAGGGTCGGCTCCCATGCATGCCAGGCGACGCTCGGGTTGGTGCGGCGCGCCTGTTTCGGATCCCGTGTGAGGCCGACGACCGTGTCGCCCCGGACCAGCAATGCGTCGCAGAGGGCCGCGCCGATGAAGCCGCTGGCCCCTGTGACGAGAACCTTCACGGTGTCAGGTGGCCTCCACCGTGGAGAAGGTGCCCGTCTCCTCGTTGAAGCGGGCGATCCCCTCCCGCTTGGCCTCCTCGACCACCGCTTCGGCGACCTTTGGAGCCACTCCGCGGTTGAAGACGCTGGGGATGATGTAGTCCTCGGAGAGGTCTTCCTCGGAGACGGCCATCGCGATGCCCTTGGCGGCGGCTAGCTTCATCTCCTCGGTGATGCTGGGCGAGCCGGCGTCGAGGGCGCCGCGGAAGATGCCGGGGAAGGCGAGCACGTTGTTGATCTGGTTCGGGTAGTCCGATCGGCCCGTGGCCATGATCCGCACGTAAGGCGCGGCATCCTCGGGCATCACCTCCGGGTTTGGATTCGCCATCGCGAAGACGATCGCGTCGTCGTTCATCTTCCCCAGCGAGGAGGCCTCGATCAGCCCCGGGCCGGAGAGCCCGATGAAGAGGTCGTTGGGACCGCCGCTCAGCCGGTCGGGGTTCGAATTCTCGGCGTACCAGCGCTTGATCTCGCTCATCTCGCCCGATTCGTAGTCGGCGCGAGTGGTAGAGAGCGCTCCCTGGCGGTCGCAGCCGACGATGTGGGTGACTCCGGAGGCGAGCATCATCTTCGTCACCGCCACCCCCGCGGCGCCCAGGCCGACCATCAGCACGCGCAGCTCCTCGATCGGCTTGCCGACGATCTTGAGCGCGTTGAAGAGCGCGGCCATCGTCACGATCGCCGTGCCGTGCTGGTCGTCGTGGAAGACGGGGATGTCGAGCGACTCCTTCAGCCGGTCCTCGATCTCGAAGCAGCGCGGGGCGGAGATGTCCTCGAGGTTGATGCCGCCGAAGGTCGGCGCGATCAATTCGACCGCCTTGACGATCTCGTCGGCGTCCTGGGTGTCGAGGCAGATCGGGAAGGCGTCGACCTGGGCGAACTCCTTGAACAGCATCGCCTTGCCCTCCATCACGGGCATCGCCGCCTCGGGGCCGATGTTGCCGAGCCCGAGCACGGCGCTGCCGTCGGAGACGACGGCGACGGTGTTCTTCTTGATCGTGTACTCGAAGGCCTTGGCCCGCTCGGCGTGGATGTCCTGGCAGACGCGGGCGACTCCCGGCGTGTAGGCCATCGAGAGGTCGTCGCGCGTCTTCAGCGGGTACTTGTTCTCGACCGTGATCTTGCCGCCGCGGTGCATCTGCATCGTGCGGTCGACGTAATCGAGCACCCGCGCGCCTCGCGTCGAGCCGATCCCGCGCAGGATCTGCTCCCAGTGCTCGCGGTCCTGGGCGTCGATCGTGAACTCGCGCACCCGCTTGCCCTCGCCGCCCGCGCCCGGCACCAGGTCGACGCCCTGCAGCTGTCCACCCGCCTCGGCGATGGCAGCGGTCAGCTTGCCGAGCGGCTCCTGCCGCGCGTCGAGCTCGACCCGGATCGTGACGCTGTACTGGGCGCTGACGGCCATGGGGTAGCTATCGAATCAGATTCGCGCGGCATGCCTAGGCACGGCCGGGGTTGACTCCGGATTCGTTGCGGCAATAAGCTGCGAATGCTTGAGGAATCTGTGAAGTCTGCTTTTGGAACATCACGGGTTGCAGCGCTGATCCTGGTCTGCCTCGCGGCGGTGTTCGCCGGCTGCGGCTCGGACGGCGAATCGGGCGCCTTCCAGCAGGAAGCGCTGCGAGAAGAAGCGCAGGAAGCGCGGCAGGAAGCCGCTCGGTGGCGCAGAGCCGAAGCTCGCGAACGACGAGAGGCGAGGCGACGTCAGGCCAGGGAACGCGTACGCGAACGGGCTCAAGAAGAAGAACGGGTGCACGAAGAAGAAGCGGCGACAGCCGAGGTCGAAGAAGAAGAAGCGAGCGAATGCGATCCCAATTACGTAGGTGCCTGCCTCGACCCCTACGCCTCTGACTACGACTGCGAAGGCGGAAGTGGCGACGGTCCCAACTACACCGGACCGGTGACTGTAGTCGGCAGCGACCACTACGGCCTCGATGCGGACGGAGACGGCTACGGGTGCGAGTAGCCTCAGCGTACGAAGGCGGTCAGCGCGGTGCTGACCTCGCTGGCGCTGATCGGGCCGAAGCGGATCGTCCAGGCGTCACCCAGCTCTTGCCGGAATGAGTAGCGAACGCCGCTGGCGTCGAGGCCCTCCTGATGACGCTCGGCGCGTTCGTAGCCGCTGGCGCCCTGGAAGGTGGCATCAAGGGGGGAGAACCAGCCCGCCTGGCGACTTATTACCGCTATGCGGCAAAAAGTCGCCAGTCCCGACGCGCGGATTGCCCGGGTAGCTGCTCGTCAGTATGGCGTCGTGTCGCAGGCTCAGTTGCGCGCGGCGGGGCTCAGCGCAAGCGCGATCACGAGGAGGGTCCGACGGGGGCAACTTCATCGCATCCATCGCGGGGTCTACGCGGTGGGTCATACCGCGCTTCCCCATCGCGGCAGGTGGCTGGCAGCCGCCCTCACCTGCGGGGAGGGGGCGGCTGTCAGTCACCGGAGCGCAGCCGAGCTGTGGGGGTTGCTGAGGCCGGTTGAGGGGCCAATAGACATCTCGATCCCCGGGAGCGCCGGCAGGGCTCCGCGCGAGAGGATCCGGCTGCATCGCAGGGCAGCGCTCCGGCCGGATGCCGTAACTCGCCGATACGGCATTCCCGTCACCAAGCCCGCTCAGACCATCTCCGACCTGCGCGGCTGCGTGTCCGAGAAGGAGCTGCGCCGGGCGATCCGCCAGGCAAGCATGCTTGGCTTGCCGCTGGGACCGGAAGTCGACCACGACCCCACCCGCAGCGACCTGGAGGGGATGTTCCTGCGGCTCTGCCGCAAGCATGGCCTGCCCATGCCGGAGGTCAAAGTTCGCATCGGCCCGCATGAGGTCGATTTCCTCTGGGGTGAGGCGAACCTCGTGGTAGAGACCGACGGCTACAAATATCACCGCGGTCGTCAGGCCTTCGAGGACGACCGCGCCCGGGACCTGGATCTCCACTCCCGGGGTTACGACGTACTGCACTTCAGCTACCGGCAGGTGAGGAATGAATCTGAACGCGTTGCAGCAGTCGTTCGTGCGGCTCTTGCATCACGTTAGCCTTTCGCGATGGCCTACGACGAGGCGCTTGCCGACCGGGTCCGCGACGTGCTCGCCGCCCGCCCGGACCTGACCGAGCGCAAGATGTTCGGCGGGATCGCCTTCATGATCGGCGGCAACATGGCGGTCGGTGTGATCAACGACGACTTGATGGTCCGTCTCGACCCCGCCGACGCCGAGAAGGCGCTGCGGGAGCCCCACACCCGCCTGATGGACTTCACCGGCCGCCCGATGAAAGGCATGCTCTTCGTCGACTCCGCCGGCACCGCCACCGACGACGACCTCGCCAGCTGGGCCGAGGCCGGCGCCGACTTCGCGGCTTCGCTACCGCCGAAGTAGCGGCCTTCGCGACGCCCGGCGGCCATAGAGTTCGCGGCGATGGCCGACGAGGCGCATGAGCTCTTCCTGATCGACGGCAACTCGCTCGCCTACCGGGCGTTCTTCGCCCTGCCCGAGTCGATCGGGACCAGCGACGGGCGGCCGACGAACGCGATCTACGGGCTGGCCTCGATGCTGGTCAAGATCATCGACGAGCACGCACCGGCCGGGGTGGTGGTTGCCTGGGACGCGGGCATGTCGGGTCGCGAGAAGACCTACGACCTCTACAAGGCGCAGCGCAAACCCCGCCCCGACCTGCTGCGCGAGCAGTGGCCGAACCTGATGCCGCTGGTCGAGGCTTTTGGCTACACCAACGTCAGGGTCGAGGGCTACGAGGCCGACGACGTGATCGCCTCGTTGACGCGCCAGGCGCGCGAGCAGGAGATCCCGGTGATGGTCGTGACCGGCGACCGCGACGCCTACCAGCTGGTCGGCTCCGGGGTGCGGGTGATGAGCACCTCGCGCGGCATCACCGAGACCAAGGTCTACGACAGCGCCGCGGTCGAAGAGCGCTACGGCGTGCCGCCGGAGCGGATCACGGACCTGATGGGGCTGCGCGGCGACACTTCCGACAACATCCCCGGCGTTCCGGGTATCGGCGAGAAGACCGCGACGCAGCTCCTGCAGCAGTTCGGCGACCTCGAGGGCGTGCTCGGCGCGGTCGAGGAGATCTCAGGCGCCAAGCGCAAACAGAACCTGGTCGAGCACGCCGACGACGCCCGCATGTCGAAGCAGCTGGCGACCCTCCACTACGACATCGAGACCGGCGTCGACCTGCCCGCGGTGATGGGCAGCGAGCCCGACCGCGGCGCCCTGCGCGAGTTCATGCGCGAGTTCGAGCTGCGCGCCGTGCTGGAGCGCCTCGAAGAAGCGCTCCCCGAGGGCGCGTCGGTCCCCGGCCGCAAGGTCGAGACCGAGCTGCAGGTCGAGGCGATCGAGGCGACGCCGGCCGACCTGGCCGGGGCAGAGGCGCCGGTGGCGCTGGCGATCGCCGGTGAGCGCTGGGCGGCGGTGGAGGGCGATCGCGCCCTCTCTGGCTCCTCCTCGCTCGACGAGCTGGCGGTGGCCTTGAAGGGCCGCGGCATCGTCGCCCATGACGCCAAGTCGCTCGGTGGCGGGCGCCATGGACTGCTCGCCGCGGCGGCCCGCGAGGGCACCGGGCTGACGCTCGACCACGACACGATGCTCGCCGCCTACCTGCTGGCGCCGGAGAGGCGCACCTACGAGCTGACCGAGCTGGCGGCGGACGCCGGCATCGGCATCGCCGCCGAGGCGGCGCCGGCCAAGGACGAAGACGACGGCCAGCTCTCGCTCGAGGGCGACGCCGCGGGCGAGGCCGGCCTCGACCCCGCCGAGGAGGCGCGCCTCGTCGCTGCCCTCGCCGAGGCGCAGCGCCCCCGCGTCGCCGAGCTCGGCCTCGAGTCGCTGCTGCGCGAGGTCGAGCTGCCGCTCGTCCACGTCCTCGCTGCGATGGAACGCGAGGGCCTGAGGCTCGACGCCGAGCGCCTCGCCGAGGTCGGCGCCGGCTTCGGCGAGCGGATCGCGACCCTGGAGAAGGAGATCTACGAGCTGGCCGGCGAGGAGTTCACGATCGGCTCGCCGCAGCAGGTCGGCCGCGTCCTCTTCGAGGAGCTGGGCCTCTCCCGCAAACGCCGCGGCAAGACCGGCTACTCGACCGACGCCCGCGTCCTCGCCCAGATTCGCGACGAGCACCCGATCGTCGAGAAGATCGAGCACTGGCGCGAGCTGACAAAGCTGAAGAACACCTACCTCGACTCGCTGCCCGACCTGATCGACCCCGAGACCGGCCGCGTCCACACGACCTTCAATCAGGCGGCGACGACCACCGGCCGCCTCTCCAGCACCAACCCCAACCTGCAGAACATCCCGATCCGCACCGAGATCGGGCGCCCGGTCCGCGCCTGCTTCGTCGCCGAGGAGGGCGCCCAGCTCCTCTCCGCCGACTACAGCCAGGTCGAGCTGCGCGTGCTCGCCCACGTCGCCGACGAGGAGGTGCTGAAGGAGGTCTTCCGCGCCGGCGACGACGTGCACGCGGCGACCGCCGCCGAGGTCTTCGACATCGAGCGCGACGAGGTCGACGTCGGCCAGCGCTCGAAGGCGAAGATGGTCAACTTCGGCATCGTCTACGGGCTGACCGGCTTCGGCCTCGCCGACCGGCTCAACATCCCGCGCAAAGAGGGCGAGGAATTCGTCGCCCGCTATCTGGAGCGCTTCCCCGCGGTGCGCGCCTTCCGCGAGGAGGTCGTCGCGCGCGCCCAGGAGGAGGGTTACGTGACGACGCTGCTCGGCCGGCGGCGGGCGATTCCCGAGCTGCGCTCGAACAACCCGAACACCCGCCGTCTCGGCGAGCGGCTCGCCGTCAACACGGTGATCCAGGGGACCGCCGCGGACATCATCAAGGTGGCGATGGTGCGCTGTCGCGACGCGCTCGCCGCGGAGGCGATGGCGACCCGCATCGTCCTCCAGATCCACGATGAGCTTCTCTTCGAGGGTCCGCCCGGCGAGATGGACTCGGCGGTCGAGCTGGTGCGGCGCGAGATGTGCGCCGCCTACCAGCTCGATCCGCCCCTGGAGGTCGATGTGGGCGTCGGGGCCGACTGGCTCGACGCCAAGTAGCTCAGCCGCCGAGCTCGACCTTCTCGTAGACGGCGAGGCCGTTCGCCAGCTCGAGCTCGGCCTCGTCGACCACTGCGCCGGGGACGAGGTCGGCGGTGCCGCATTCGGCGTTGTCGCCGCCGCCGTCCTCTGACTCGCCCTCTTCTCCTTCGCCGTCGCCGGAGTCCTCAGACGCCGACGCTTCGGCGCTCTCGTCGTCGCACTCGATCTCGGTTGTTTCGGTGACGAGGCCACTGACCGAACCGCCGCCGAAGAGCCCGATGGTCAGGACGCCGGTTTCGGAGTCGAACGAGCTGATCTTGCCGGCGTGCTCTTCGCCGTCGCGGATGCCGTCGTCGTCGCTGTCGGCGTCGCGGGGGTCGGTGCCGGCGAGGAACTCGGCGCGGTTGCGCAGGTGGTCATGGTCCTGGTCGCGACGGGCTTGATTCACCCTGAGCGAGAGGTGGTGGCGCTTCTCCCAGCGATCGGGAATGCGGTCGTGGTTGCGATCCCGTGCCTTCGCGGTCGCCGCGCCCGGCAGCGCCAGGATCGCGATCAGGGCGGCGACGGTGGTCATGATGGCGGCCAGTCTGTGCGTTCGACTCATCGTTCCTCCTCGGTTATGGATTGGATCTGCGGGGAGGACAACCCGCCACCGTCGCCAGAATCACTCGAGCCTTCCGATTCGGCCTCGGTGGTCACGTCTCCGCTGCCGGAATCTGGACCGCTGTTCGACTCGCCGCCCCCGTCGGGCGTCGAGTCGCCGCCGTCCGGGCCGCTACTGCCGCCGCCGTCGTCAGACCCAGAGCTGCCGCTTGACCCCGAGTGGCCGCCGT
>Ga0210132_1000155_pt1 | contig 9521 bp, 10 predicted proteins | sample Browns_TuleC_D2_FD_184856 | JGI IMG/M metagenome (GOLD analysis project Ga0210132, IMG submission 184856) | Wetland microbial communities from San Francisco Bay, California, USA, that impact long-term carbon sequestration - Browns_TuleC_D2 (SPAdes) | ecosystem: Environmental > Aquatic > Marine >...
GAGATCGCCATCCAGGCGTCGCTGACCGGGCACCTGGTCCTTTCGACGCTCCACACCAACGATTCGGCCAGCGCGGTTACGCGCCTCGTGGACATGGGGATCGAGCCGTTCCTCGTCGCCTCCTCCCTCTCGGGCGTCGTCGCCCAGCGGTTGGTGCGCCTCCTGTGCCCCGACTGCAAGACCCCCTATCCCCCCACCGCCGTGGATGCGCGGAGCGTGGGGCTCGCCACGCCGCCCGAAACTCCCTTCTACCGGCCAGGCGGATGCGAGAAGTGCCTTCGCACCGGGTACCTGGGGCGCATCGCGCTGTTCGAGATCCTCCCCGCGGACGAAACGATCCGGTCGATGATCCTCACCCGGGCCGACGCGGACGGGATCCGGACGCTCGCCGTCTCCCGCGGGATGCGCACGATCCTCTCGGCCGGCGCGGAGAAGGTCCTCGCCGGGGTGACCTCGGCGGAAGAGGTCCTGCGCGTCACGCAGGAGGAGTGAGCGGACCGTGGCGACGTTCCGCTACACCGGGATCTCCCGGGCCGGCATCTCGAAGAAGGGGATTCTCGAGGCGGACAGCGCCATCCTCGCGCGCCGGAAGCTCCACGCGGAGGGGGTCCTCCCCCTCTCCCTGAAGGAGGGGCCGCCGGAGCGCAAGGGCGGGTATCTCCCCTCCCTTCTCCGAAGGTCGGATTTCCTTCCTCTCCTCACCCGACAGCTCGCGACGCTTCTGGGAGCGGGCGTCCCGCTCGTGGGCGCCCTGCAGTCGGTGACGACCCAGGTGGACGACCCGGAGAGCCGGCAGGTCCTCGTCGACCTGCTGGAGGCCGTTCGCGGGGGGGCGCCGCTGGCGCGCGCCGTGGAGGGCCACCCCGAGACGTTTCCGAACCTCTACGCCAGCATGGTGCGGGCCGGGGAGGAGAGCGGAACGCTCCCGCTCTCCCTGTCGCGTCTTGCCGACCACCTCGAAGAGCAGGCCCGGACCCGGAACCGGGTCCGCTCCGCGCTCACCTATCCACTCCTGATGGCGGTCGTGGCCGCCCTCGTCGTGGTGTTCCTGCTGACCTTCGTCGTCCCGAAGATCGTGGGGATCTTCTCCCACCTCGGGCACGCCCTCCCCCTTCCGACGCGAATCCTCATCGGGATCACCGACGTCCTCGCGGCCTCGTGGTGGGCGCTCCTGCTCCTCACCGCCGGGGCGGTCCTCGGAACCCGAAGGTACCTGACCACGGATCGCGGCAGGAAAAAACTGGACACCCTCCTTCTCCGGCTCCCCCTCGTGGGGCGGCTCGAGCACCTGTCCGCCCTCTCGCGGTTCGCGCGCACCTTGTCCACGCTGATCTCGGGAGGGATCCCGGTGGACCGCGCGCTGCGGATCGTGGCGCCCGTCGTCGGGAACGTGGTGATCACGGAACAGATCTCGGCCTCGGCGGATCGCGTGGTGGAGGGGGCGACCCTCTCCGAATCGCTGCGTCCGCATCCCGAGATCCCCCCCACGCTCGTGCAGATGGTGGCGGTGGGGGAGGAAAGCGGGGCCCTCGGCGACCTCCTCTACCGGGCGGCCGACGCGATGGACGAGGAGACGAACGCCCGTCTTTCGCGTCTGCTCTCCCTGCTCGAGCCGCTGATCATCCTCGTGATGGGGACCGTGGTCGCGTTCATCGTCGTGTCGGTCCTGCTGCCGCTGCTCGACATTTCACAGATCGTCCATTAGGAGGGACCCGATGGAATCGAAAAAGAACGGGACGAGGAGGCTCCGGGACCGGTCGGGGTTCACCCTCATCGAGATCATGGTCGTGATCGTCATCCTCGGCCTGCTGGCGGCCCTGGTGGTTCCCAAGCTGATCGGGCGGACCGAGGAGGCGAAGAAGACCCAGGTGCGCGTCCAGATCAGGAACATCGAGCAGGCCCTCGGGTTGTTCAAGCTGGACAACGGGTTCTACCCCGCCACCGACCAGGGGCTCGAGGCGCTGGTCAAGATCCCCGACGCCGGCCGGGTCCCGAAAAATTACCGGAAGGACGGCTACATGGACCGCCTGCCGAAAGACCCGTGGGGGAACCCGTACGTGTACGTGAGTCCGGGAGCGCACGGCGACTACGACATCAGCTCCTACGGCGCGGACGGCGTTCAAGGCGGTGAAGGCGAGGATGGGGACATCAACTCCTGGGACGGCAAGTAAGGGCCTGTCCTGGACAGACCCTGCCCGCGGGTTCACGCTCGTCGAGCTTGCCGTCGTCCTGTTCGTGCTCGGCCTGGTGCTGTGGGTCGCCCTCCCGCGGCTTTCGCACGTCGGCGAGCCCGACCGCGACACGGTGTTTCGCACGCTCTCCGCGGACTCCGAGGCGGCGCACGACCTCTCCCTCTTCGAGAAGCGGGAGACGCGGCTCGTCCTGCATCCGTCCGACGGGACGTACGAGTTCGTTCATCCGGACCGGCCGGCCGAGGAGAAGCACACCATGGAGTTCGGGTCCCGCCTGTCGGTGACCGGGATCCTCATCGATGCGCAGGACCGCCCGCTCGATATCCCGACGGAGATCCGGTATCTCCCCGGCGGCCGGGTGACGGCCGCGCGGGTCTTCTTCCGGGACAGCGGGGGCGGGAACCCCCCTTCCCAATGGACCCTCCGCCTCGACCCGTTCGACGGCTCGATGACGGTCCTCGAGGGGACGGTGCGGGAAGATGAGTGACCGCCGCGGGTTCACCTTGCTCGAGGTGCTGGTCTCCCTCGCCATACTGTCGATCACGCTGCTCCTCGCCTACCAGGTCTTCTCCGGCGCGATCGCCGCCGAGGACCGTTCCGAACGGTGGACCGTCGCCTCCTTCCTCGGGGAGTCTCTCGTCCGGGAGTCCACGGCCGTGTGGCCCGAAACCGGGGAAACGTCCGGAACGTTCGCGGCCCCGATGGATGCGTACTCCTGGCAGCGCTCGATCCTTACGGCGGCGCACCCCGACGCCCGGGAAGTCCATGTCACCGTCACCTGGTCTTCCGAAGGCCGGGAGGAGCGGGTCTCCCTCGCCGGGGTCGCCATCAAATGACGCGGACGCCCGTTCGTCGCGGGGGATTCACCCTCCTCGAGATCCTGCTCGCCCTGTCGCTGCTCTCGGTCATTTTCCTGCTCCTGCTCTCGTCGTTCACGGGGGCGGCCAGGGTGCGCGAGACGCTCTCCTCGCGGGCGCGCGAATTCCGCCAGATCCGTCTCGTCCTCGACCGCGCCGGGACCGACCTCATGGACGCCTTCGCGACCTCGGCGCGGGTGGAATCGGCCCTCACCTTGCGGCAGGACCAACTTTCCGACATGCCGGCGTCGACGCTGACCTTCACGACCTTCCAGCTTCCCGACGGGGATCGCAGCCATCCCCCCGCGGAAATCGTCAAGATCCGGTATTTCCCGAGAATCGGAGCCGACGGCGCCACGCTCGAACTGCATCGGGAGCAGGCCGACCTCCCGTTCATCGTGAACAAGATCCCCCTCAGGGAATCCACCGTGGCGAAAAGGTTGCGGGGCTTCCGCGTCGAGGCGTTCGACGGGACGACGTGGGTCAAGGAGTGGCCCGCGGGCGGGGGCTCGAGCACGGCGCTGCCGAAGAAGGTCGCCGTCACGCTGCTGGACGCGCGCGGGGATACGTACCGCCGCGAAGTCCCGATTCCGCTGGCCGGCCAGGAAGGAAGCGTGACCTGGTCCGGGCGGCGGCCGGGCAACCGATGACCCGGCGGCGCGACAACGAGAAGGGAATCGCCCTCCTCGTCACCCTCCTGATCCTGGTGCTCATCGTCGCACTCGCACACGAGGTCTTCCGGATCGGTGCGCAGTCGGCCCAGACCGGCGCGTACGGGAGGGATTCCATCCGCTGCATCCTGCTGGCGGAGGCCGGGACCGGCGCGGCGCGGATCGCCTTGCGGTTCGACGCGCAGAACAACCAGTACGACACCCTCGACGAGATCTGGTCGCGGGCCGCCCTGCCGATCACGCTCGGGGACGGGGAAGTCCAGGTCACCATCGAGGACGAGGAACGGAAGATCAACCTGAACCGTCTCATGCTGCCGAACGGGAACGCGCCGGACGCGCAGCGCCTCGCGGTGTTCCAGCGTCTCCTCGACATCCTCGAGATCGACCGGGCCGTGGCCGACGCCGTCGTCGACTGGCTCGACAACGACGAGAATCCCCGCGTCGGCGGGGCGGAGAGCCCGTACTACCTTGCCCTTCCGAACCCGTACCGGGCGAAGAACGACCTCTTCGACACGATCGGGGAGCTGCGCCTGGTGCGCGGCGTAACCGACGAGGTCTACGAGAAGCTGCGCCCCTTCGTGACCGTCTCCTCTTCGGGGATGGTGAACCTCAACACCGCGCCGAAGGAGGTGCTGATGTCCCTCTCGGCCGGGACGGACCTGGCGGGGGCCGGGGCGATCGACGCGAAGACCGCGGACGAGATCATCCAATACCGGATGGACCACCCGTTCACGACCGCGAGCCAGATCGGAAACGTCTCCCCGTTCCTGCAGGATCTGTACGCCCGAACCCTGATCAGGAACATGGTGGATGTCCGATCGACGTATTTCCACGTGCGCTCGTCCGGGGACGTCGGGGGGACCGTCCGGACGATCGACGCCATCGGTATTCGCGCGGCAAATGAGGTACAATGGCGATTCTGGCGCATCGAGTAGAGCCGCCAACGACCACCCCCGGAGGAGATCCGATGACCGGTTTTCGCAGCCGTTTCCTGCTCGTGGTCGCAGCCACCGTCTTCCTCGCCACGGCCGCGTGGGCCGAAGGGATCTTCCCGGTGAACGACCCCGGAGCGGGAAACTGGGTGTTCGACCAACCCTCCGTCGTGGCCAACGGATCTCTCCTCCACGTCGCGTTCGTTGGCAACGATGTTACCGGCGCCGACAACGCTTCGCTCAACACCCGGCTCTATTACGCGGCGGTCAACGGGGGGGCGGACTTCACGAACAAGGCGACCACCCGCAGCCAGGTTCTCATCACCCCCCCCGTGGCGATCGACAACGCTCTCTTCAATAACGCGCGCCATCCGCAGATCGCGCTCCGCTCCGCAACCGAACTGACAATCCTCTTCCAGGCGATCCCCGTCGGGGACAATACCTATAAGTTGTTCCTCGCCCAGGTGACGATCGGCAACAACGCCGTGACGTCGCAACAGGTGAAGGAAGTCCTTAACCCCGTCTCCGGCCGCATTCCTGGAAATCTCATCGACCCGTCCTTCGCGCTGCTCGCTTCCGACAACTCCCTGCGCGTCGCGTACACCGACAACCTCACCGGGTACGGAAATGTGTACTATGCCCGGGTCGGATGGGACACCGCCTTCCTTGCCGGTTCGAGCATCCTCCTCTCGTCCCAGCCGAGCAGCCAGGGGGTCCGGCCCCTTCCACGCCTCAGGCTGGACGGATACAACAACAGCAACATCATCTGGGCGGCCAACAATTCCACGGGCGGCCCCACGGGAATCTATTACGCGATGGTGCAAACCGTCCCCCCCGGCGCAGTGGACAACATCGCGATCGGCGCGACCCAGGTTCTCTCGGGCGGCTACCGCTGGGGATTCCCCAACGTGTTCCTGGCCAGCGCGAGCAACGTCTGGATCCTCGCCGCCGACGAACCGCCGACCGGCTCGCCCGGATTGGCGGGACCCGTCGGGATCTCCGAGATCAACCCGTACGCCGTGACGCACGACGGGAATCCGGTGAGCGTGAACAACGTGGGATCGAACATCTCGTTCTTCCTCAACCCGCCGGGAGGATCCGTGCTGTCTTCCAACTTCGACGCGTATCAACCCGAGGCGGCGCTTGACAGCCAGAGCCGGGTGCACGTCGCAGAATACGGGTTCCGCGGCGACCCCCCGCTCTACCAGGGGACCCCCGGAAGGTACTACGTTATGTCGCTCGGCACCACGGTGACCGGTTCCGGGACATCCTCTGCCTTCGCCACCATGGTCATATCCCCCGTCTCCATAGGGACCGGCGGCGTCGCGTTCGCCACGCAGCTCCCCAATGACTACACGCGACCGGCGTTCACGCATTCCAACGGGAAATCGGTCCACTTCTGGTCGGGGCCGGACAACGTCGTCGCGGGCGCGCGAAACCTCTACGTCACCAGCACCTACTCACCCACCGATCCCACGAGCCAGTCCGGGTGCTCGATGGTCGACGACCCGCGTGGCGGGGAGTCGGGCCGGATCCCTGGGGCCGCCGTGCTCCTGCTCCCCGCCGTCCTCCTCGCGCTCCGGAGAGTGACCCGGAAGGCATTTGCCCGGTAACCCCAAGCGCAGAATCCCGGGGGGGCTCCGGGGCCGCGCGATCGTCGCGATCGGCGCGCTCCTGTTCCTGGCCTCGCTCTTCTCCGCGGTGGCCCTCACGCTGCCGCCAAACCTGATCCTGTCCACCCTCCGGCCCATGCTCCGGAATCACGGGGTCGACCTGTCGGCGCAGGAGGCCCGGTTCGTCTTCCCTTTGGGGATGCGTCTCTCGGGGGTCACCGTCTCCTTCCCCGGGAACCCGCCCGTCGCCCTGGACGAGATCGTCGCTTCCTGGGAGTGGACCGGGTTGTTCCGATGGGCTCCCGCGCGGCTGCGGTTCGGGAAGGGCGTCGCTTCCGGGGATCTGCGCTTCTCCCCCGCCTTCTGGAGCCCGGGGAGCGGAACCATTCTCCTGTCGGGCGTTTCCTCGTCCGATTTCCCGCTCTCGGTCTTCTCGACGTCCGGGGCGGGGTTTTCCATCCGCCGGATCGAGGCCCGCTGGAACGTGCGCGGTGGAAAGGTGACGGCGAACGGGACGGGGACGTTCCACTTCCTCCAGGTTCCCGTTCCCACGCCCGGTTCGCCGGTCCGCTACGCGCGGATCGAGGGGGTCTCCCTCTCGTTCCTGATCCGGGAGAGCTCCCTGCTGATCCCGAAACTCGCGGGGACGTTCGAGGGGTCGGAGGTGGACGGCACCGGAGAGATCAAGGGGGTCCTGTCCCCCGGGAATTCGACGATGACGTTGCACCTGAGGATACAGAACCCGTTCGAAGGGCGCGTCGGCCTGCTGTTCGACATGCTGTCGAAAAACGCAAAGAATGTTAATCTTAGGATCGTCGGCACGCTGACCGCCCCGAAGGGCGAGTTCCAGTTCTTCTGACAGGGGACCATGCACACGATCGGAATCTCCATTTCACGCGACCGGATCTTCGCCGTCGCGCTCGAGGAATCGACACCCGTCCGCCGGGTGGCGGCGGCCGTATCCGTTCCGTGCTCCGAACCGTTCGGAACCCCGGGGGACGCGGTTGCGCTTTCGGAGGCCCTCCGCGAGGCGCTGCCGGGGATCCCCCTTCCGGGCGCGGTGCTGACGTTGCCGCCGCCGCTCACGTTCCTACGGCCGATGACGCTCCCCGTGACCGATCTTCCGAGGGCGAGGGCGATCCACCTGGCCGAACTCGAGGGGAACCTGCCGATCGAGGACGAGGAGATCCTGTCCGACCTTCTGCCGGCCCCGCGGGAAGGATCGGGGCTCTTCTTCGCGGTCGCCGCCCGTCGATCGTTCGTGGAAAACGCGTCGGAACAATTCGGGACCGCCGGGATCCGGGTGGACCGCGTCGTCACCGATCCGGTCGCCCTTCTTCTTCTCGCCCCCGATACCGGCGGGGCGCCGCGGGACGGCATCTACCTTTCGACCTTCAACGACGTCCTCCTGATGCGCGTTACCGGAGGCGGCGCGACGGCGGCGCGGCAGTTCCCACAGGCGATGGCCGACCGCCCCGAGGAACTCCTGGGCGCGCTTCGGGAGGTCGCGGCGGAGTCCGGCGAGGCGCCACTTCCGGTGTTCCTGATCGGCGAGACCCCTGCGCCGCTGGCGGACGCCCTTCCCGCCGCCGAACGGGTTCCTCTCCCCGAGGGAGTTTCCTTCGCCCATCTTGCCGCGTACGGTGCGGCGCTGGCACCGCTCCGCCCGGACGTGGGGGGAGGCTTTTCGCTGCGGACGTCGGCGGAGGCCGCGTTGGAACGGGAGCGGGATCGTCGCTGGAAGCTGACCGCCGGGATCGCCGCGGGCGTCGCCGTCCTCCTCGCCCTGGGTGCGTTCTCGTTCGCCGGCTGGACCGAGGGGCAAAAGGCGGCCCGCGCGCGCGCCCTCGTGAGGAAGGAGTTCGCGGCGGTCGCCCCGGAAGTCCGCAACATCGTTCAGGCGGGGGTCCAGATCCGCGCGAAGCTAGACTCCCTCCGGCGCGAGCAGAAGGAGCTCGGGGCCGACGCTCCCCCGCCCGCCGACATGCTCCAGCTCGCCTCCCGGGCGCTTCCGAAGGGGGAGATCGCCGTGCGGGAAATCTCGATCGAGGGGGACCGCATGCGGATCGCGGGGGACGCTGGGAGCGACGCGGGCCTGGTCGAGACGTTCCGAGCGGGCCTGGCGAGCGCGTTCGGTCCCGACTTTTCGGCGACCGTGCAGGAGTCCGGGGGAAGCGTGAAGGGCACGTCCGTCAAGTTCACCATCCTCGTCGAGAAAAAGGGGGACCGCCGTGCTTCGTGAGCGGGAGAAGCGCGTCCTCGTGATCGGAGGGGCCGCGGCCGCCGTCCTCCTCCTCCTTATCTTCGTCGTGATCCCGGGCGTCTCGCGGATCAAGTCGCAGGCGCGCGCGGTCGCCGCTGCCGAGGCCGACCTCGCCGAGGTGCGCAAGGCGCGCCCCGAAATCGAGCGGATCCAGAGGGAGACCGGCGCGAAGGCGGGCATCGTCCAGGCCGCCGCCAACGTGAAGGACGCCCCCTTGTCGAGGATCACCTCCGCGCTCCAGGAAGCGGGGATTCCGCAGGCGGCGTTGAACATCAAGTCGGGCGGCGTCCGCAACGGCGAACTGTTCCGCGAGGAATCGTTCGACGTCCGGATCGAGAACCTCACGTACCTCGAGGCCGTCAAGACGCTGCAGCGTCTGTCCGCGGGATCGCTGCCGGTGGCGATCCGCTCCGCGTCCCTCAAGAGCCGCTACGAAGACCCTCGCTACCTCGACGTGACCCTCCGTGTCGGATTCCTCACACCGAAGTCCTAGTGCTGCGTTTCATAAATACGGTTGCATTCGAGGCCCGCTGCATCCGCCCCGGCTTCGTTGCGCTCCCTCACCGTACTTCACAGTACGCCTCGGTCGCGACGCCTTGCCGGATGCGGCGCATCGACCCTCTCGGTGCGACACCGTATTTATGAAACGCAACACTCCGGCCAGGCGCCTCCTCTGCCTCCTCCTGCTCGCGGTGTTCCTGCCGCTGGCATACGGGTGCCTGTCCGGGGAGAAGCGACGGACCTTCTCTCCCCCGGACGAAGAGCTTCTCCGCGCCAAGGCCGACCCGCGGCTGCGCAAGGAGGCGGAGACGGGGGGAAGCGAGCCGTTCGCGGCGATCGTGGTCTACCGCAACGACGTCTTCCTCGATCAGTCGGAGGCTCTCGGGAAATCGTCCCTGACGGTTTTGAACGAGATGGGGCGTACCGTCATCCTGCTGCTCTCTTCCGGACAGATCGTCCCACTCCTCAAGGACCCTGCCCTGCAGAAAGCGG